>PVBE012436481.1_pt1 | contig 170852 bp, 162 predicted proteins | sample 1631181 | NCBI WGS metagenome assembly PVBE01 (sample SAMN08397723, study PRJNA350692) | Marine metagenome, whole genome shotgun sequencing project. | isolation source: water | place: Pacific Ocean | collected 2012-04 | reverse complement strand
TCGTCCTGTCACTAAGTCGAGCCACACCCAGTGGTGGGTGATCGCGCAAATCTGGAGCCCGGTCGTCGCCGATCGGATCTCGTACACCTGCACGAAGCCCCGTTTCGATGCTTCCAGCGTCGTGATACTCAGCTCCGCCCCCTCCGCCCCCTCCGCCCACGGCAACGGTGCGTAGTACTTCGCCTGCGTCTCCACCTGGACCGCGACCACGGTTGCCGGTTTGGCGATCTCGACTCGCTTCTCGAACGCGGCGTAGGTCATCTCGGTCAGAGCGATGAGCACGCCGCTATGGACGAATCCTGTCGCGGCGAACGTATCGGTGTGGCGGGTCGGGAGCGTGAGGGTGAACACGCGAGCCAGTGTAGGTCCCGGCGCGTCTACGGAGCTCGGGGAGTGGCGCAGCCTGGCAGCGCGCTTCGTTCGGGACGAAGAGGTCGGAGGTTCAAATCCTCTTTCCCCGACCACTGCCGCATCGAATCCGGAAACACTCAGGCTGAGAATCTCTATACCCCGATGAGGCGGGCATGTTGATCCGCGAGCGCCTGCTCGCGATACTGGCCGCCGGGAACGAGGGAATTATGGATTTCGAGACACTGGTTCAAGAGCGCCGAAGCATCCGCGGGTACAAGCCTGATCCCGTACCGCTGGGGGTCATCGACGAGGTCATTGCGATCGCCAAGCAAGCCCCGTCGTCAATGAACACCCAGCCCTGGCATTTCCACGTCGTCACCGGCGAGCCTCTGGACTGCATTCGCCGTGGCAACACCGAGCGGATGATGGCCGGAGCCGATCCGGATCGCGAGATCAAGCTGGGCCACGGCTACGAGGGCGTGCATCGCGATCGACAGGTCGCCATCGCCGTGCAGCTCTTTGAGGCCATGGGGATCGAGCGCCACGACAAGGCAGGCCGTCAGGACTGGGTGATGCGTGGCTTCCGCCAGTTCGACGCACCCGTCTCCATCGTCATGACCATGGACAAAGAGCTCGCGGACGACACCGTGAGTCACTTCGACCTCGGCGCCGCGACCTACGGGCTCGTTCTCGCCGCGTGGACCAAGGGCCTCGGTACCGTCATCAACGGGCAGGGCATCATGCAGTCGTCGGTGGTGCGCGAATTCGCGCAGATCCCGGAGGGCGAGGTGATCATGACCTGTGTCGCGATGGGCTATCCCGACGACGGCTTCGTCGCCAACGACGTGAAGTCGGTCCGTGAAGCGAACGAAGACGTCGTTTCGTACGTCGGCTTCGACGACTGACCATCGTTCGCCCGTTCCCCGGCTGCTGATCTCCTGACGCATCATCGTCCCGTTGTGACCGTGCCTGCCTGCGCCAGGAAGAGAACGCGCACGGCTGCGCGGCCGGGGGTGGCACATGGGCCCAGATCAGTGTCCTGCGCGAGAGCGGCAGTGGATGCTAGCGTCCGGGCAGCGGAAGGAACCAGCGAATGCTTACCGGCCACGACATTCTGCAAACCGAACAGCGCGATCACATCTTCATCATGACCGTGAACCGGGAGGAGCGTCGCAACGCCATGAGCGGCGAACTCATGGAGCGGATCGCTGAGGAGTGGGAGCGCTTCAACGAGGACGACGATCTCTGGGTCGCGATCTTCACGGGCGCGGGCGACGTCGCGTTCTCCGCCGGCCACGACATGAAAGAAGATATCGAAGGCGACCTCCGCGGCGGCAAGTTCGGCAGCGTCAAGCCGACGCCGCGGCGGCGCGTCCACCCCGACGTGCCGACGTGGAAACCCACGATCGCCGCGATCAACGGCTACTGCATGGCTGGCGGTTGGTTTCTCGCGCAGGATTGCGATGTCCGGATCGCCGCGGAGCACGCGACCTTCGGCGTTCCGGAAGTGAAGTGGAACCTGCCCGCCGGGTTTGCCGCCCGCTGGGAGTATCAGATCTCCTTCGGAGTCGCGGCGGAGATGCTGCTCTGGGGACGTTCGATTAGCGCCCAGCGCGCCTACGAGATCGGCTTCGTCAACAAGGTGGTGCCCTCCGACCAGTTGATGGACGAGTGCCTGGAGTGGGCGGAGTACATGTGCACACTGGGTCAGCCTTCCGTTCGCGCGCACAAGCAGATGCTGTATCGAGGTCGCAACATGTCGACGACGGAACTGCAGACGCTTGGGCGCGACCTCTTCTACTGGTACCCCCCAAAGCCCGGTGTGACGATCGACGCGACGGAAGGACCCAGGGCCTTCGCCGAAGGGCGTCAAGCCGAGTACGACGAGCCCGGGTAGCCAGCCAGTCGGTTCATCCCCAGATACAGGCTCGACCCGGTTCGAAGCTGTTCTAGGAAACCTAGACTTCGGATCTTCGGCCCACGCCGCGACGAAGTCGACCAAGGCTTCGCTCGCGAACGACTGAGGGCCGACACGATCGCGGCGCGGGATCGCTGTGCGCCCAACCCCATCCGCTGCGTTGCTGGCGGAGAGAGAGAGCCCCTCATGCAGTTCCGATGGCATGAAGATCAAGAACGCTTCCGGCAGGATGTGCGGGCGTTCATCGACTCAGAACTCCCCGCGGACTGGGATGATCAGCCCCCCGACGAGGGCTACTCCGAGGTGCGGCATACGGTCGCCCTGCAGTTCCAGAAGGCGATGGCCGATCGCCAATGGCTGACGATGGCCTGGCCCGAAGAGAATGGCGGGTTGGGAGCCTCGTACTGGCAACAGATGGTGCTGAACGAGGAGATGGGCTACCGGCGGGCGCCCAGCAGCAACATGGGTGTGATGTGGGTGGGCCCGGCCTTGATGCTGTACGGGACCGACGACCAAAAGTCGCAGCACCTCAGCGCGATCGCGGAGGCGGAAGATGACGCCTGGTGGTGCACCCTCTATTCGGAGCCGGGCGCGGGCAGCGACCTCGCCAGCCTGCAGACACGCGCCGTTGAGGACGGCGATGACTATGTGATCAACGGGCAGAAGATCTGGACCTCCGGCGCGCACCGGGCCGACTGGGGATGGCTGGCGGCGCGAACGGATCCCGATGCCCCTAAACACCGTGGCATGACGATGTTCCTGTTGGACATGCACACGCCCGGCGTCACGGTCCAGCCTTTGATCAACATGGGCGACGGACACAGCTTCAATGAGGTCTTCTTCGAGGATGTGCGCATCCCCAAAGCGAACGTCGTGGGGGAGGTGAACCGCGGCTGGTATCACCTCGCGGTGTCTTTGGACTTCGAACGCTCCAGCATCGCCGGATTTGCCGGCAGTCGCCGAACCGTCGAGGAACTCGCCGCTCTCGCCGCGGATGATCCTCAGCACGTCCGGCAGAGTCCGGGCGTACGGCTGGAGCTCGCCGACCGATTCACAGAGATCGCGGTGGGGACGAACCTTGCCTACCGCATCGTGGACATGCAGACCCGGGATGTGATCGCGAATCACGAGGCGTCGGCGGCCAAGCTCTACAGCTCGGAGTTGGCGCAGCGGATCGCGGCGACCGGCATGAAGCTGGCGGGTCTCTACGGGGGGCTCCGTGACGACGCCCACGCTCCCCTGGGCGGCCGGCTCGCGCACTCCTACCTCTCTAACGTCTCGGCGACCATTGGCGGTGGTACCAGCGAGATCCAGCGGAACATCATCGCGACGCGCGGCCTTGGTCTTCCCCGGCAGTAGCAGGCCACAACCGCGGTACCGCGCCGAGGAGGCTGAAGAGGGCCGGAGGGAGAGGCACCGAGCGTGAAGGACAGTGTCGAGTCGGAGACAGGATCCCTCAGCGCCGCCGAGCAGGCTTTGCTCGGGCAGGCGTTCGAACGCACCCCTTCGCTCTTTCAGCTCCTCGCGACTGTCCGGACGCGCCGCATGGGACTGGGCTATCGCAGCGAGACCGGCGAGGAGGAGACGTTCACCTGGTCCAGCAACGCGACGGTTCGCCAGGCGCAAGGCCCTCTTGCGTACGCATCACCGCACGATCCAGTCCCCCTCTCAGAGATGGAGACGGCCCTCATCGCTTGGGCCGCGCTGGGCCCGAACGGATCGGTGGCGGCTGACATCCCAGTGCAGGGGGACCTCTCGAGTCTGTTGCATTGGGCCGGCCGCACGATACCGGCATCGAGCAACGATCTCGCCGTCGACCTGTTCATCATCGATGACGCCGGGGTGCACCTCTATCGGCCCCCGACGGATCGGACAGCCCCCGTGGAGATCAGCGGCCCGGATGACTACGGGAAGATTCTCGACTGGTATCGATCCGGATCCCGGTCGATCAGTCCACATCGCCCAGACGTGGGTTGGTTCACCGCCCCGCCTGGAACGCACAACGTCAATGCCATGGGAGCTCAGCAATACAATCTCAATCGTCCCGGGAGCACTTGGTTCTTGCCCGTGGGGGACGTCGGGCTTGAGTGGGTGAACCTGCTGCTCTCTTCTTACCAGTTCTCTGGCTTCTACTTGCAGGATCCGGCCACGGACAAGCCCGCCGGCTGCGACGAATGGATTCGTCCCGGCCTCCTCGAAGTCGGTTTTCCGCTGCCCATCTTTGATGAACTGGCGCTGATGCTGCATGCCAGCCAAGCCGCGTGCGCCGTCGAGAACGTCCGCTTGGCGTGTGAAGCCCTCGGCCTGGGGGCCTGGGCCGTGGGATCGTATTCGGATGACCTCTTGCTGGGCGCCTATCCGGACATTGCGAAGGGGCTCGGATTCACTTTTCTGGAGCGCGAGGCCGAACGGAATCCGTCGAAGACCGCGACCTGCCTGGGATTGCCTGATGTCTTGGAGGCGGCGGTCGTGCCGTCGCCCTGGTTCCCAAGCGCGGAGGCCGTCGTTCGGCACGTTGCCGAATTGCGGTATCAGGCGGGCGCACCCCTATCTCGGGAGGATGCCTGGTCGACGGGGAGCGGTGGACCCTTCCAGCCCCAGGTCCTGGAGCGCATTCTGGAACATCCCAAGACCCACATCCCGGACTGGGTTTTGGAGGCGGCGGTGAAGACCATCGAATACATCGTCGATCACTATGGCTGCGCGCCGGCCTTCATCAACCCGGTGCGAGCGAAGTTTTCCGCTCAGGTGCACCACGTCGACGTCGACTACTACCGCCGCTTCCACACCACCAACGACGCTGGGCCCTATCTCATCACGCCCCAGATCCGCGAGCATTTCGGCCTCTGGCATCCGGGGCAGGCGGATCCCACGGGCGAGGGTCCGTAGATGGGCCTTGAAGACATCCATTGGGAGTTGCTGATCCTCGGACTCGTCCACGACCTTTCAATCGCCGTCTACATCGGAGGGTCAGTGGCGATGGAGTTCGTTCTGGGTCCGGCCCAAAAGGCCATTCCACCCGCCCAGGCGCAGATCATGGGCGAGAAGACCGCGGACCGGTTCCTGCGACTGGTCTGGGTTGCGCTCATCCTGATCGTCGTGACAGGTCTTCTGCGATTGGAACAGAGAGGCTGGTTGGTTGGGGACTGGCCGCCCACGGTGCCGCCCCTCACTTGGGATTTCAGCTACGGCCGCACGGTCTTCTCCCTGCTGGCGATCTGGGGGCTCCTGGTCGTCAACGGCTTGGTCATCCTGTTCGTGCTGCGTCCCCGGCTCGTTGGGAAAATGGCGGCCGGCACGAGTTCCACTGGGGTCGCGGCGAGCCAGCAGGCGAAGCTCCGGGCGGCGCGCTGGACGCAGTGGATTACGCGCGCGGACATCGCTCTCGCGCTCCTCGCCGCGCTGTTCGGCGCGTCGCTGTCGCTCGGCGGCTTCGTTTGATGCCCCGGTCGGAGGAACGGGATTGCGCTGGTTGGCACGACGAGTGATCGGACCTGAGAACGATGGACACATTCTTGGCGACCGTGCACTCCCTGGCATGGGCGATATATCTCGGCGGGGCCCTGATCATGGAACTGGTTCTACGGCACGCGCAAGGATCGATGCGGCCGTCCCAGGTCGCCGTCGTCTGTCAGCGGGCGGGCGAACGATATCGTTGGTTCGGACTGGCGTCGCTGGTGATCTTGGGAGCCACAGGGATCGCGATGGTGTTGCGACTCGACGATGGCGAGCTGGCCACCCAGCTGGGCACTCCGGCCCTCCGGCTCAGCGACGCGTACGGACGAGGATTGTTCCTGCTCGTCGTGCTCTGGGCGGCACTCCTCGTCGTTGTTGCACTCATGGCCTTTCGCGTGCATCCGGCGATGCACGCGCGGATGAATCCCGGCATGTCAGAACCGCAGATCCAAAGAGAGCGCGAGCGGCTGGGACTGGCGATCCGGTGGATGGACAGGCTGCTACGGACCGAGCTGGCGCTCACCCTCGTGGCGCTCGGGCTCGGTGCGGGCCTGCATGTGGGTGGGATCTTCTAGCGATGCCGGGGCTGCGTCATGCCTAAGACGATCGCCATCACGCCATCGTGGTACTGGCCTCCCGGCATCGCTCGGGCGGTGGGCATCCCGCCGTTCTCCCTCAACGAGCTATGTATCCGACGCTGGGCGCGCGACCGACCGGACGCTCTCGCCATCGCCGACGGCAAAGAACGACTCACCTACGCCGACCTCGCCGCGGAGATCGGACGCGTGGCGGGTGTCCTCGCTTCCAGCGATGCGCCGATCGATCGCGCGGTACTCTCCACGTCAACCACGTTGGATGGCGTCATCGTCTTCTTCGCTGCGCTGGAGGCTGGCTTTCACGTCCAGATCAGAGACCCCGCCCGCAGCGCCAGCGCGACGGCGAGCTTCGCTTCGGCCCCAGTCTTCACCGATGCCGAACGGCACCGCGCATCCGCTGGGTCCATCGAGAAGCCGGAGTCGCGGCCGCGGGGCTTGACCGATCCCATCCTCGCCATCTCGACGGGCAATCGCCTCGCCAATCACTCGCATCACTCACTCCTCGGGTCCACCATCGGGCTGGCCACGTTCCTCGATCTCGGAGGCACTCGACCTTGGTTGGCGACCCTGCCGCTGGAACGCTGGGAGGGCATCCTCTCTGTTTTAGTTCCCCTCTATGCTGGCCTCCCTCTCATCCTCGCGGAACCCGATGCGGAGACGTTCGCTGACACGATCCAGCGAGAGCAGGTCGCTTTCGCCTTCCAGGATCTGGCCACGGTGGCCGACTGGACGCGGCAGGCCAAGAAGCCGATCAAGAGAGCCCGCGGCACGCTCGAGGCGATGCTCCTGTCCTGTCCCGGCGCGTTCGAGGCGGATACACGGCGCCGTGTCGCGAAGGCCTTCGACTGCCCGGCCCTGACGGTGTTTGGACTGCCCGAAACGGGCCCGATCTTCGTCGCCCACCCATCCTGGTGCCCGGACGATTCCATCGGGATTCCGCTCAGCAACATGAACGTCGTGCCCGCCGATCCAAGAACGGGGTTGCCAATCCAGACGTGGTGGGATCAGGTCAACTCCGCGGAGGTGACGGTTCGCGGCCCGAGCGTCATGTGCGGCTATGACGGCATGGCTGATCGACGAGCCTTCCTGGACGGCAGGTTCCGCACGGATGTGGTTGGCTCGTCAGACGCCAACGGCATGATCTATCTCGCGCCGGATTGGAGTGCCGCAATGATGCGGCTGTAGCGGTCGTCCCTTTCGGCGGGAACGCTGTGCCTGCGTCGTCCATGAAACCCTGGCCGATCTGTAGGCGGGACAAGGTCTCTGATTGCCGCCCAAATCGAGTCTTGGGCCGACCTTGTGGCGTAGTCTGGCCGCGAATCTGTCGCTTGGGCAGAGACCTGAGGCGAGCCCGCGGATCGGATCTCTCATGAAGTATGACGTCGTCGTGGTGGGGGCTGGCAACGCGGCGCATGCGGCAGCGGTCTCCGCGCGTGCAGCCGGCGCTGAGCGTGTCCTCATGCTTGAGAAAGCGCCACAAGAGCTGCGCGGAGGCAACACGCACTACAGCGGCGGCCTCTTCCGTTTCGCCTTCGATGACGCGTCCGAACTCCAGCCACTCGTCCCAGATGTGGAGCGCACGGTGCCCGGTTTCCTCGACAACGTGCCGCCCTATCCGGTCGCCGCGTTCGAGGCGGATCTCCGCCGGGTAACGGAAGATCGAACTGACCCGCAGTTGGCCGAGATCCTCATCTCCAACTCGTACGACACCGTTCGCTGGGTCCGGGACCAGGGCATCCGGATGGAGGCGGCCGTCTCTTTGTCCGCCGTGGAATTCGAAGGGGAGCTGACGTGGCCCTCGGGCGCGGTGATTCGCGCGGCGGCGGAGGGGGTGGGGTTGTCGCGGATGTGGTTCAACGCCGCCGCGGAACGCGGCATCGAACTGCGCTGCGGGACCTCGGCACTGCGGCTCCTGCAGGACCAACGCGGCCGGATCACGGGCCTGATGGTCCGCGACTCTGAAGGGGAGCAGGAGATTCTGGCCGATGCCGTCATTCTCGGATGCGGCGGCTTCGAAGCCAACGCGGAATGGCGGGCTCGCTACCTCGGTCGCCCCTGGGACACCGCGAAGGTTCGGGGGACGCGCTACAACAACGGCGACGGCCTGCGCATGGCGCTGAAGATCGGCGCTCTGGCACACGGCCAGTGGAGCGGCATGCACGGCACCCCGATCGACGCCGGGGCCCCGCCGTTCGGCGATCGGAAGCTGACCGACAAGACCAACCGCCTCTCGTATCCCTTGGGGGTGACGCTGAACACGGCGGGGGATCGCTTCATCGATGAGGGCGAGGATTTCGCCCTCTATACCTATGCCAAGACCGGGGGGGCGATCTTGGGGCAGCCCGGAGGCGTGGCCTTCCAGATCTTCGATGCCGGAGTCAGCGATCTGCTGGAACCCCGCTACGGCACTGGCCTGCCGCTGGTGGCGGAAACGCTGGAGGAACTCGCCGAGCAACTCCCGATCGATTCCGAGCGGGTGATGAGAACGCTCCACGAATTCAACGCCGCCGCCCCGACCGGCGGGAACTTCAACCCGACCGTTCTCGATGGCCTCTCGTCGACGGGGTTGGCGCCGGAGAAAGCGAACTGGACCCGTCCGCTGGAGACGCCGCCCTATCGTGCCTACCCCATCACCGGCGGCATCACCTTCACGTTCGGCGGTGTCCGAATCGACGAAGATGCGCAGGTGCTGAGCACCGACTGGCGGCCGATCGAGGGGCTCCTGGCGTGCGGGGAGATGGTTGGCGGCCTCTTCCACCACAACTATCCCGGGGGCTCGGGCTTGATGTCCGGCGCCGTCTTCGGTCGCATCGCGGGACGGACAGCCGCCAACCTCTAGCCGGACGAGGCCCGGTAGCGCTCGCTGAGCGCTAAGCGGTCCGCCGTTCCGACGATCTCTTTCCGCTCGTCGAAGCTCACCATGCGATCAGCCATGGCGTGGCTGTCGCCGTCGCGCGAAATAGCGTCCAGGGTGTCGGCCATTGCGCGCATTGCCGCGCGCTGCAGGTCAGAGGGGATGATCACGATGTTGTAGCCCAAGGCGGCCAAGCGCTGGGCAGGCAGCAGTGGCGTCTTGCCGCCGAAGAACATGTTGATCAGCTTCGGCCCTGGCAGACGCCTGGCGATCGCCTCAATCTGCTCTTCATTCTCGGGCGCCTCCACGAACAAGACGTCGGCGCCCGCTTCGCGGTAGCGCAGGGCCCGTTCCATCGCCGCCTCCAGCCCCTCCACCGCGATGGCGTCCGTGCGGGCGATCAGCAGCGGCCCGCCCTCGCCGCGGGCGTCAACCGCCGCCCGGAGCTTCTGCACCATCTCGGATCCGGGAATCAGCGTCTTGTCGTCGAGGTGGCCGCATCTCTTCGGCGACTCCTGATCCTCCAGATGAAGAGCCGCCACGCCAACCGCGCTGAACTCCTGGACCGTGCGATGGACGTTGAGCGCGTTGCCGTAGCCCGTGTCCGCATCGGCGATGACCGGAATCGTTACGGCATCAACGATGGGACGCAGGTGCTCCAGAACTTCGGACATCGTCAGGAGCCCCAGATCAGGAGTTCCGCGACTGCGGGCGATGGCACCGCCGCTCACATAGACGGCGGAAAACTTCGCCCGCTGGACCAGCCTCGCCGCCAACGCATCGGGCACGCCGGGCGCCACGAGGAGTTCGCCGTCAGAGAGCAGGGACCGCAGCCGCGCCGCGCCCGTGATCATGCCTCCCAACCCTTGGGCAGCCGCGATCGTGGTATCAGCACGCTGCCCTCCATCAGCCGCCTTGCGGTCCGATCGGCGCGGACATGGTCGACTCGCCAGCCGTCGCTAGTTTTGGCAACGGATGCCCGCACCACCATCACCCCGGATGGATGCCCGATGCGAAGACCCGCTCCGCCCTCTCCTGATCTGGCGAGCTTCTGCGCCAAGGTCCCGTCCATCTTGGCAGCGGCCACGAGGCAGAGCGCGGCAGTGAGAGGCAGGACACGATGCGGGCGACCCATCGACAGCGCCCGCGCGGAGATGTCCACATCGCTCGCCCGAATCGGCTGAGCGGATAGCGTCGCGGCGTTACAAGGCGGTGCGAGGAGGACGAGGAAGGGGCGATTCCCTGAGCTGCGCGCAGCCTCTTCTTCTGAGGTGGCGAGGCCGGCGCGCACGGATGCGCAGCGCCGGATCGCCTCAAGTCGATCAAGCACTCCCGGATCTCCCTCGAGCTCCGCGGGTGTCTCCGTTCCCTTCAGGCCAACGGAGTCGGCCCGGACGAACGCGACTACCGCTGTGGCGTCGACGATGGAGACTTCCAGCGGGCCGAACTCAGGCACGTCGATCACGTCGAGAACGGATCCCGTGGGCAGCAGCCGGCCGCTCACCGCGCCTCCTGGGTCATCGAACTGGAGGTCGATCGCGGCGCCCCGGCCCGCTACGCCCTGCAACTCCAGATCACCGTCCACAGCCGCTTCGTTCTCATCGAGCGGGAAGCGGGCGATGATGCGCTTGCGCGTGTTGCGGTTGAAGAGCCGCACTTCCATCTCACTCCCGGTTGGGCGCACAAGCCCGGCGTCAACGGCGAACGGCCCCACCGCGGCAGTGAGATTGCCGCAGTTGTTTCCGTACTCCACTACGGGCGCTGCCACGGCCACTTGCCCGAACGTGTACTCCACGTCTGCGTCGTCTCGCTCGGAGCGCTCAACGACGACGATCTTCGAGAGTGACGAGATCCCTCCGCCGAGGCCGTCGAGTTGGCGCTGGTGGGGATCGGGGCTACCGAGAGCGGCGAGGAAGATAGGGTCCCAGTCGGCCTGGTCAGGTGGCAGGTCTTCGCGTCGAAAGAACAGGCCTCGGCTGGTCCCGCCTCGGATGAAGGTGGCCGGAATCCGGGTTTGGGGCATTGGTAGCCTCTAGGCGCGGTCGCGTGGCTGGCCTCAACCATACCGCTGCTGGACCGGAACATCAGCGAGAGTTGCCTGCGATGCCCTCTAGATGGACGCCCTCCCCAGGAAGATGTGCACAACTACGCAGCCGGGGGCGATACAGTACGATTGATCACAGTTGAGCAATGCCCTTCGGGGCGCACGTGTCTGGTCGCGACGACTGGCGGCGGGAGCCACGTTATGACGGACGGCGTGCCGGATCGCGCATTCCCCCCCGAACTCGAGGGACGAACCCGTCCGCCGGACGGATCAACGCCGCCTACGCCGGAGTTCTTTGCGGGAGTGGTGGAAGGCTCTCTGGACGCCGTCATCGCGGTCGATCAGGATGGCCGAATTCGCTACGCCAACCCCGCCACCGAGGCGATGTTTGGGTATTCGCTTGCCGAACTGGTGGGACAGCGGGTGGAGATTTTGCTCCCGGCGCATTTCCGACGAATTCACGCGCAGCACGTCTCCCGTTTCGCTGAGGAATCCGATAGCTCCCGACGCATGACGGCTCGGCCCGAGATCCAGGGGCGTCGGAAAGACGGTTCGACGTTCCCGGCGGCGGCCTCCATCACCAAGGCGAGCGGGCCCGACGGACCGCTGATGACGGCCACCGTGCGGGATCTGACCGGAGACCATGCGCTGCAAGACGCGCAGCGATCGGCGCAAGATCGGTTGCTCCGATCGATCGAGCGCTCCGGTGACTGCGTCTCCATTCATGATGAGCAGAGTTGCTACATTTACCTCAACGCGGCGGGGGAGTCACTTCTGGGTCGCGGAGTGGATGAGGTCCAGGGCCAGCACGCCACCAGCTTCGTTGAGCTTCACCGAGATCAGATCGCCGGAGACCTAGGAGCGGACGAGACCAGGACCTTTCACACACACGTCGTTCGACCGGACGGCACCCGAATTCCTGTGGAGATTCGAGCCGTCTCGCTTGGCGACGGAACAGTGCTCGCCACCACTCGCGACGTCAGCAGTTGGGTTGAAGCGGAGCGAGCGGTGCGGCAAAGCGAGGAGCGCCTTGTCCGCGCGCAGACGATTGCACACGTGGGAACTTTGGAGCGAGACCTCCGCACAGAAGAATCGAGCTGGTCTGAGGAGACCTATCGGATCCTGGGCTTAGAGATCCTGCCGGGGCCCCGACGTCGGGAGGAGTTCATGGATCTGGTCCATCCGGATGATCGGCAGGCGGTTCTGAAATCCCGCGTCGATGCCCTGGCGGCGCGGCGGCCCCGCTACACGGACGCGTTCCGGATCGTGCGGTCTGATGGCTCCACTCGCTACATCGACCGCGTGGCCGAGATCGATTTTGATGAGACGGGCGAGCCCTTCCGAGTCATCAACACGATCCAGGACATCACGGAACGCGCGCTCGCGGAACAAGCGATCCGCGCCAGTGAGGCCCGGCTGGCTCGCGCCTAGGCGATTGCGCACCTGGGCTTCGTGGAGCGGTTCCCAGAAACGGAGCGTATGGCTTGGTCGCCGGAGACGTGGACGATCCTCGGCTTGGATCCGGGTGGCGCGCGCCCCTCCGTTGAGGCGTGGGAGGAGCGAGTGCATCCTGACGATCGCGCGGCGCGGCGCGCCCTCCATCAGCAAGCGGTCGCGGACCGGGAGCCAACGTTTTGGCAGCGCTACCGGGTGATGCGGCCGGACGGAGCCGTGCGGATGGTGGAGAGCCGCTCGGAGATAGAGTATGCGCCATCCGGGAGCGTCAATCGGATCTCCGCGGTGCTCCAGGACATCACGGAACGGGTCGCGGCGGAGGAAGCGCTGCGCTCGCATGCTGAACTCATCAACGCGGTGCTCGCGCAGGCCCCACTAATCCTTCTTGCCTTGGACCGCGAGGGTGTCTTCACGATGCATGAGGGCTCTGGCCTCAAGGCCGTGGGACGAAGTCAGGGCGAGCTCGTGGGTGAGTGCATCTGGGATTGGGAACCCGAACGCCAAGCCCGCTTGGCACGGGTATTGGCCGGTGAGTCGGTCCATGAGCTTGTGGAGCTGCGCGGGCGCACGCACGATGTCTCGTACCGCCCGGTGCTGGCCGAGGATGGGAGCATTGCCGGTGCCGTGGGGGTGACGGTGGATGTGACCGACACCCTCTCCCTGCAAGAGGAATTGCGGCAAGCCCAAAAGATGGAGGTCGTCGGTCAGCTCGCCGGCGGCGTCGCCCACGACTTCAACAACCTCCTCATGGTCATCAATGGCCTGACGGATCTGTTGCTGCAAAGCGCGGAGCAAGACGACGTGCGCGCCGACCTGCGGGAGATCTTGACCGCAGGTGAGCGCGCCGCCGCGCTCACCGAGCAGTTGTTGGCGTTCAGTCGCAAGCAAGTCTTGCGGCCCGAGACGGTGGATCCGAATGAGGTGATCGCGAAGCTGCTCACCTTGCTGCGGCGTGTTATCAGCGAGGCCGTCACGATTGAGACTGATCTGCGTCTGGATGTTGGCTTCGTCGAAGTCGATCCGAGACAACTTGAGCAAGCGCTTATCAACTTGGCCTTGAACGCAAGTCAAGCGATGCCGGACGGAGGCGTTCTGCGCATCGAGACATCGCGGATTGAGATCCCCGTCGACGCGGACTCCTCGTCCGGCAGCCCTGAGCCGGGTTTCTATGTCTGTCTCGCGGTGGCTGATAGTGGCGTTGGCATGGATCGCGAGACACAAGGCCGCATTTTTGAGCCATTCTTCACGACGAAGGAAGTGGGTGCGGGGACCGGCCTTGGACTCGCCAGCGTGGATGGGTTCGTGCAGCAGAGTGGCGGCAGCATTACGGCTACGAGCGAGGTGGGAAGCGGTACGACGTTTCAGATCTTCTTACCGCCGGCGCTGAGCAAGCCCCCGCGGCAGTTGAACGCTCGCTGCGGGGCGAGGGTCGGATCCTGTTGGTCGAAGACGACGCCTCCGTCCGCCGCTACGAGGCTCGGGTCTCACACGATCACGGCTATGAGGTCGTCGAGGCTGGGAGTGGAGCCGCCGCGCTGGAAGCGGTCGCCCGACCCGCAGCGCCGATCGTCTGCGTCCTCACGGATCAAGTGATGCCCGGTATGTCCGGCATGGACCTGATCAGCGCCCTCCGCGTCGATCGCCCTGGATTGCCCGCCATCGTGCTGTCCGGGTACCCGCTCTCCCACGATGATTCGTCACGCCAGTCGATGCTGAATGAGACGTTCCTGCGCAAACCCGTCGAAGCGGCGCAGTTGCTCCGGGCGATTCAGCAGGCGCTCACGCCTCGCTAGCCGACTTAGCTAGCCGGCTTAGCTAGCCGGCTTAGCTAGCCGACTCAACGGACTGAGTCTGACACCCACGCCAGCGGGACATCGGTGCCCCGTCGGAAACCGACTCGCCGATGCCGATGCCGATGCCCTCGGCAGCCGGTGGGGGAGGTACAGCCGAGCGCGCCAGCCCGTCCGCTCCGATTTGGTTCTCCGCCCCTCACCTGCCCCCGCGAGATGGAACAATTCTCAGCCCACGGCGTCTCGCTCAATACGGACGGCATGGGATACCAACGTGACCTCCCTTGTGGTCTGCTGACCGAGCTGGGAGGAATACGTGCGACCCCGATGCCTCTTCCACTCCAGGGTTCCGTACCTCGTCTGGCTCAGCCCCGTGCTGCTCGCCCTCGCCGCCTGCGGTGGCGGTTCCCAACCGGATGTCGCTCCCACCGATGACCCACCTCCCCTGATCAACGCCGTCCCGACCGACTCGGACGCCCCAGCCCCCAGCACCACCGACATTCCGCAACCGGCGGCAGCCGTCGACGACCTTCAGCCGGCCACCCCCGAAGAACCGCCCCCAGCAGCGGACTCCCCGACGACGCCGGACGGCGATGCCCCAGCTCCCGATGACCCATCCACCCCGCCGCCAGCACCGACCGAGGCGGCGAGCGATGAACCGCCCACTGCGAGCCCACGCGACCCCGATGATCTCCTTGTCACGCCCAATCAGTTCCCGCAGCCGAGCTCTTCTATCACCGTCGACGTCATCCCGCACCGCCCCGACGCCTTCGCCGATTACGGACAGGCCGCCCTCCCTTGGCTCCAAGGCCGGACCAGTGTCGATGCTATCCTGCCGCTCTTCGATGCCTGGCGGATGCCCCCCGTCATCGGCGGTTTCCGGCTCAACCTCGTCGACACGGACGGCGACGCCCTGCTCCCCGACGACGGCCGCTCCGCCATCGTCATCGTCTATACGGATCCCCCCTCGACGGGTGTCGCCACCGGCTTCAGCAACCTTGTCATCTACGAACCGCTCCCCGAGGACCCCGGCGTCTTCCGCATCGCCTACGACCACGATTTGGTCGAACAAAGCTTCGACGCATCCTCCGGGCGCTCCGGCATCGCCGTCACGGCCGTGACCGACGCCAATGGCGACGGCCTGCGCGACATCACATTCCAAGAACTGATCTGCGACGCGGCTGGCTGCCGCCGCCTCACCTACGTCCTCAGCAACGTGGGGGACGCCTACCGCCGCCTCAAGCTCCCCTGATCCCTTCGCACCGAGTCCGCGACGCTCGCCTCTGCTGCCCTGAATCACGTATTCGCGCTATCCTCGCCCGCACCAAACCCGGGGTCACATTTAGACGACAATCGAGGAGCGAGACATGAAGGCCGCAGTCTTCCGCAAGCCACACGAGCCACTGACCATCGAAACCGTCGATGTCGATGAACCGCGGGGCCACGAAGTCCTCGTCCGCACGGCCGCCACCGGCGTCTGCCACAGCGACCTCCACTTCGTTGATGGGCACCTTGATCTCGCGGCCTACGCCCCACCCGATCTCCCCAACCCCGCTGCCGTCCTGGGACACGAGGGGTCTGGGGTCGTGGAAGCGGTCGGCGAACTTGTCACGCACGTCGCGCCGGGCGATCATATCGTCGCCTGTCTCTCTGGCTTCTGCGGCACCTGCGAGCAGTGCCTCTCGGGCTTCCCCGCCCGCTGCCAGGGTCGTATCAACGGCCGCGCGCACAGCGAAACCCCGCGCCTCTCGCGCGACGGCACCCCCGTGGTCCAGTTCGTCAACGTGGCCAGCTATGCCGAAGAGATGCTCCTCCACGAGAATTCGCTCGTGAAGATCGATCCCGAGATCCCGCTGGACCGCGCCGCCCTCGTCGGCTGCGGCGTCCTCACCGGCGTCGGCGCCGCGCTCAACACCGCCCAGGTCCGGCCCGGCAGCGCCGTCGCCGTCTTCGGCTGCGGCGGAATTGGCCTCTCCGTGATCCAAGGCGCGCGAATTGCCGGCGCGCTCCAGATCATCGGCGTCGATACCTTCGCCTCCAAGAAAGACCTCGCCGCCACTATGGGCGCTACCGACTTCGTGGACGCGTCCGCCGCCGACCCGGTGGAGGCCATCCACGAACTCACGCAGGGTCAGGGGGTCCAGTACGCCTTCGAGGCCGTGGGCAACCCCACCCTGGCCCGCCTCGCCCTCGAATCCACCGCCGTGGGCGGCGTCGCCACCGTCGTCGGCGTCATGCCTACCGATTCCATGATCGAGTTCCCCTCCGCCGCTCTGCGCGGCGAAAAGAAGATTCAGACCTGTGGAATGGGTTCCAACCGCTTCCGCTTCGACATCCCCCGCTACCTGCGCTTCTACGAGTCCGGGCAGCTCTTGCTGGATGAGATGGTGAGCAAGCGGGATTCGCTCGAGGACATCAACGACGCTTTCCGCGCCATGAAGGCCGGCGAAGTCGCCCGCACGGTGCTCACCTTCGACTAGTTCCGCAGGGCGCCGACCACATCAGATCGCGGGCGAGGCCGGTCCAAAATCGGCCTCGCCCCGTTTGGCCACGCCTCGCCGCTCCGAGCCGACCAGACAGACCCCGGCCGCTGCGAGCGGCCTGACACATCCCGGCCGCTGCGAGCGGCCAATCCACCCCAGCAGCTCTTAGCGGCCGATAACGGTCGCCACGCTCGTTGTGGCTGAGCCACCAATGTTCAGCGTCGCGATCTTGGTCGCGCCCTCGATCTGGTAGTCGCCGGCCGTGCCGGTCACCTGTCGATGCGCGTCTAGCACCTGGCGCACGCCTGTTGCCCCCACCGGGTGCCCGCCGCCGATCAGCCCGCCGCTAGCGTTGAACGGCAGCTCACCGTCGAAGTCGATCACGCCCTCCTCGATCGCCTGCCAGGACTGACCCGGCGGGGTGAGCCCGAAGTGGTCGATCGCCATGTACTGCGAGGTCGTGAAGCAATCGTGCGTCTCCACCCCATCCACGGCGAAGATGTCCTCCAGCCCGGCCCGGCTCAGCGCGTCCTGGATCGCCCGGCGTGTCTCGGGTAGCACGTACTCGCTGTCCGACGCCTGGGCCAGCTTCGTTTCGAACCGGATCGCGGCGGCCGTATGCCCCCAGCCCAGAATCCGTGGGATCGACTCCAACTCGATTCCCCGCTTCGCGGCGTACTGTGCCGCGAACTCCTCCGACGCCAAGGCCAACCCCACGGCGCCATCCGTGATCTGCGAGCAGTCCCGGACGCGCAGCCGTCCTGCCACATCCCGGTCGTACTTCCCCTCGCAAATCTGCGTCGCGACATCGTCCTCGAACCAGGCCCGTGTCTGCGCCTGCGGGTTCCGCCGCGCGTTGGTGTAATTGATCTCCGCGATCCGCGTCAGATGCTCCTGTTTCAGGCCGTAGCGCTCCTCGTAGACATCGCCCAGGCCCGCGAACAACGACGGGAACGGGAAGGCGACCCCCTTCGCCTCCCTCTCGTACCACGCCGCCGTGCCCAGATAGTCGCCGCCGGTCGCGGGATCGACGGTCTTCATCTGCTCCACACCCAGGATCAGCGCGCAGCCATAGCGCCCCGCCTCAATCTCCGCCGACGCCATCATCAGCGCCAGACTCCCTGAGGCGCAGGCCGCCTCATGCCGGCCCGTCGGCACCCCCGCGAAGGCCGGATCCAGCTCCGCGAAGAACCCACCCAAATGGCCCTGGTTGCAGTACAGCTCCGCCGCGAAGTTGCCGACATGCGCCACTTCGATTTCGCTGGCCTGCAGCGATGTCGCCTCCAGCGTCCCCGCCAGCGTCTCGGAGAAGGCATCGGAGAAGTCCTTCCCCTCCTTACTCCAGTTGCGCGCGAAGTCGGTCTGGTAGCCGCCGAGAACATAAACCGGGCTCGTCATGCGTTGTCCTTACCGGGGCACCGCTCTCTGCCCCGCTGACCATTCCGTCGTTCCCGCGATCCTAGCCGGTTTCCCCTGCTCGCCCCGCCCAGTACTCGATCGGAGCAGTGCTCGCCGACCATCCGCCCTGCTCGGGCCACGAACTCGACCCTGTGGCGGCGTCGACTCACCACTCACCCCTAGCCCTCCACGACGCCCCCGCTATCCTGCCTCCCTGTCTCTGACCCGTCGGTATCCCGCTCAGAACGCAGGAGGGCGCGACCATGCTCAAGCAATTCCAAGTCCCCGACGACATCGCCGTCCGCGTCGACTCCGTCGTGATGCGCCAGACCGTCGACGACATCTTCCAGGCCCTTGGCATGCCCGCCGAGGACGCCGCCCGCTGCGTCGACTGCCTCCTCTACGCCGACGACCGCGGCATCGACTCCCACGGCGTCAGCAACATGATGCGTGCCTACGTCGCCGGCCTCCAAGACGGCTCCATCAACCCGGCTCCGAAGTGGACCGTCGTCCGCGACGCGCGCGCCGCCGCCACCATCGACAGCGACGGCGGACTCGGTCTCACCGTTGGACCTCAAGCGATGGAGATCGCGATCGAGAAGGCGCGGCAGTGCGGCGTCGGCACCGTCGTCGTCAACAACAGCCGCCACTTCGGCGCCGCCGCCTACCACGCCCAGCTCGCCCTGCCCCACGACATGATCGGCATCGCCATGACGGTCGGCGGCCTGCTCGTCGCCCCCACCTACGGCGCCGAAGCGCGCGTCGGGCTCAACCCGCTCGCCGTCGCTGTTCCCGCCGGCGAGGAGCCGCCCTTCATCTTTGATGCCTCGATGAGCTCCGTCGCCGGCAACAAGATCCGGCTCGCCCAGCGCCTCGGCCAAAAGCTCCTGCCGGGCTGGGTCGCCGAAGCCGATGGCACCCCCGTCATGGAAGAGAAGCTCGTGCCCGAAGGCTTCCTCATGCTCCCCCTCGGCGGCACGCGCGAGATCGGGTCCCACAAGGGTTACAGCCTCTCGTCCATGATCGACATCCTCAGCGGCGTCCTCTCTGGCGCTGGTCCGGCGGTGCACCGTAAGAACGGCGTCGGCCATCACTTCACCGTCTACGACATCAGCGCCTTCACCGACCTCGACGAGTTCAAGACCGACATGGACGCCTACCTGACCGCCCTGCGCGAGACCCCCACCGCCCCCGGACACGACCGCGTCGTCTACGCCGGTCTGGAGGAGCACGAGGCCGAGATCGACCGTCGTGAGCGCGGCATTCCCTATCACCCGGATGTCGTCGGTTGGTTCCGCGAGACCGCCTCGGAGCTCGGCCTGCCTGACCGCTTCGCCTAACGGGAATCCAGATCTGGAGAGCAGCGCCTCATGGCCATTGATGTCGAGATCCGCCCCGCCGTCGACGCTGACCTGCCGCGCCTCACCGAGATCTACAACCACTACATCCTGACCACCGCCTTCACCTTCGACATCGAGCCGTTCAGCGTGGAGCGTCGCAGGGATGAGTGGTTCAACAAGTACGCCCCAACCGGGCGTCATCGCGTCCTGGTCGCCATTCAGGCGGGCGGCCTCGTCGGCTTCACCTACAGCAGCCCCTTCCGGCCCAAGCAGGCCTACGAGACGACGGTCGAGACGAGCGTTTATCTCGCGCCAGACACGGCCGGCAGGGGGATCGGACGCCGCCTCTACGACGCGCTGTTCCAGGAACTCGCCGGCGAGGACGTGCAGCGCGCCATCGCCATGATTACTCAACCCAATGACCCCTCGGAAGCGCTGCACCGCAAGATGAGCTTCGAGCTCTCCGGCGTCTGGACCGAGGTGGGGCGGAAGTTCGAGAAGCTCTGGGACGTGGCCGTTTGGCAGCGCCCCATCGTCCTTGGGACGGATTAGGCGGCCACTGTTCGCCAGCGACGAGCCTCTAGCCCGCCGTCACGAAATAGCGCTGCACCGCGCTCTCGGCATGGTGTCCCAGCACCTCCCGCGCCTCGGTCGGGATCGATGCCAGCGCGGCCTCCAGCGACTCCGCCGCCGCGCAGGACGCGGCCAGCGCCTCGAACCCGGCCCGTTGGAAGCTTACGAAGTCCCGGTCCACTTCCCGGCCATGCCCCGGAATGAAACGCGACTCGGCAACGCCCTCGAGCCGCCGCAACGTCGCGCCCCAGTCCTGGGGGTAGGCCTCAAACGTGATCGGCGGTCCGGATTCTTCGATGAGGTCGCCCGCGAAACTGATGCCGGGCTCTTCTACCGCGATCGCGATGTCGTTATCGGTGTGCGCCCGGCCGAAGTAGTCGAGCCGCAATGTCAGACCTCCCAGATGCACCCGGAGCTGCTCCTGGAACGTGAGGTCTGGCGGGAGGACCGGGATCGACTGGATCTGCTCTCGCACCATGGGCACCAACCCGGCTAGCGCCTCGCGGTGCTGCACTCCCCGGTCACCTACGAGTCGTAGCCGGCACGAGCCATGTCCCACCACGACCGCCGGCAGCATCCACCAGTTCCCAAACGTGTGATCGCCGTGATGATGCGTGTTGATCACGTAGCGCAGCGGCTGATCCGTCACGCTCGCCACCGCCTCCAGGATCAACCTCGCGTCCGTCTCCACCGTCCCCGTGTCGACCACGGCGACGCCGTCATCTCCGACGATGATCGCGGAGTTGACGATGATCGGCCCTGGCACCTCATAGACGAAGACGCCGTCCGCCAACTCCGCCAGTCCTCGTATCGACATGGATGCCTCCTCAGCCTGACATCGTTCCGGTTCCTTGCCTGACCCGTGCGACCGCATCCGGTACGCTGACCGCTGGTTCTGTCGATCCCCTGTTCGATTAGTCAGGACCGAATGGAGGCAGCGATGAGCGTGCGCTTCGGGCTGGGGATGGCCACGTTTCCCTTCTCCAGCGTCAAGAACTTCTGGCGCTGGATCGATCTCTGCGAGGACAGCTTGATCGATTCCTTTTGGCAGACGGATCGCATCGCCTCGCCCCAGCCGTTCTTGGAATCCATGAGCATGATGGCCGCCGTCGCCGGAGCCACGAAGCGGCTCAAGTTTGGCATGAACGTGGTCGTCGTGCCCTTCCGCGATCCCATGCTCCTGGCCAAGGAGTGCGCCACCATCGACTTCATCAGTGAGGGCCGCCTGCTGCCCGCCTTCGGCGTGGGGGCGCAGATTGCGCCGGAGTGGCGCGCCCAGCACCGCACCGCCAAGGGGAGGGGCCGCCAATCGGACGAGGCGCTGGCCCTGATGCAGCGCTTCTGGACCGAAGACTCCGTCACCCACGATGGCGAGTTTTATCAGTACACAGACGCTTCCGTCTCCCCCCAACCCGTCCAGGATCCTATCCCGCTCTGGATCGGCGGCAGCAGCAAGGCCGCCATCCGGCGCACGGCGGAGATCGGCACCGGCTGGTTGGCTGGACTGCAGACGGCGAAGCAAGTGGCGCCGGTCGTCGAAGCGATTCGCGAGCAATCCGCGGCCGCTGGTCGGCCCCTCGACGCCGACCACTACGGCGCTGGCTTCGCCTTCCGCTTCGGGTCGTGGGACGACCCCATCGTCGATCGGGCCGCGCAGGCGTTGAGCCGGCGCGCTCAAGTCGACGTCGATCCCGGCGAGTATTACGCCGTCGGCGACGCAGCGGATATCGTTGCCCGCGTCGAGGAGTACAAGCGCGCGGGCGTCTCCAAGTTCGTCCTCTCCACCCTGGCCAGCGGCGACGACGAGATCTTCAGCCAGACGCAGCGCTTGATCGACGAGGTCTTGCCCCTGGTCCATGAGTAGCTAGCCGCATGAGTAGTAGGTGGTTGTCCGCGCGGCGGAAGTGCGGAACCATTCTTCGAACGACTCGCGGAACACCCGACAGCGCAGAGGAGGCGGTCTCATGGAACTCCGATTCGGTGAAGCAGAAGAACAGCTGCGGGCGGAGGTGCAGAGTTTCCTCCAGCAGAATGTTCCCGAGACCACGCGGGGTGGCGCCCTGGGCGACACCGGCGAGGAGGCCTTCGAAGCCGCCAAGGGCTTCAACGACAAGCTCGCCGACCGTGGTTGGATCGCCCCCGCCTGGCCCAAGGAGTACGGCGGCCTCGGCGCCTCCATCTTTGAACAGGTCGTCTTCAACGAGGAATTCGGCTACTACGGCGCTCCGGACACGGGGACGCGTGGTTTCGGCGTCGGCATGATTGGCCCCACGCTGATTATTCACGCCTCCGACGAACAGAAGGCGCAGTATCTACCCAAGATCACCAGCGGCGAACACATCTGGTGTCAGGGCTACAGCGAGCCCGGGTCCGGATCCGACCTCGCCAGCCTCCAGACCCGTGCCGTCCGCGACGGCGATGACTACGTCATCAACGGGCAGAAGATCTGGACCTCCGGCGGCCATCGCGCCAATCAGATGTTCTGCCTCGTCCGCACCGACCCCGATGCTCCCAAGCACAAGGGCATCTCCTTCCTCCTCATCGACGACATCAAGAATACGCCCGGGCTCAGCATTCAGCCGCTGATCAACATGGCTAGCCGCCACCACTTCAACGAGGTCTTCTTCGAGGATGTTCGCGTCCCGGCCAAGAACCTCATTGGTGAGGAGAACCGCGGCTGGTACGTGGGCATGACCCTGCTCGACTTCGAGCGCTCCGGCATCGGCACCACGGCGGGCCAGCGTCGCACCTTGGAGAAGCTGACCGACCACGTGCGGACCGCCGGCCAAGAAGTGCGGGATCGTTACCGGACCGGGTTGGCGGAACTCGTCGTCAACAATAACGTCGGTCGCTATCTCGGCTACCGGATCGCCCACATCCAGTCGACGGGCGGGGTGCCGAACCACGAGGCCTCGGTCGTCAAGATCTTCCAATCGGAGCTGGGACAGCGCATCTACAACTACGGTGTTCGCATTCTGGGGCTGCACGGGCAACTCATGCCGGAGGAGGCCTCCGCCCCGCTCGGTGGCGATTTGCCGGAGAACTACATCACCTCCGTTCCCTCCACGATCTACAGCGGCACGAACGAGATCCAGCGCAACATCATCGCGACCCGCGGCTTGGGTCTGCCCCGTGACTAACAGCTCCGGCGAGACATCCCAGGGCGTTGCTCTTCAGCGATTGACCCCCCGGTTGGTTCTGCGGCACGCCCCATCTCGCCCGCGCGCCGATCGCTGATGGGGGAACCGATGGTCACTCAAGCCCTGCTCCCGAAGTCGATGACAGGTGCCTTCACTCGCGTGCGGCGCACCACGCGCTTCGCGAAGGACGCCGCGATCATCTACGCGGGGTACAAACGCACGCAGCGCCGGACCCGCTCTCTCGATCAAGCCGCGACGGATGCCATCTACGACGCGCAACACGAGCGCGCGGCGAAGCGGCTCTACCACCTTGCCGTCGACCTCAAGGGCATGAACATCAAGACCGGCCAGTTCATCGGCACCCGAGCGGACCTCGCCCCGCCGCCCTACATCCATTGGCTCGGCAAGCTGCAGGACCAAGTGCCGCCGCACCCCCTGTCGGTCGTGCGCCGGACGGTGCGGGAGGAGCTGGGCGAGCCGATCGAGGCGCTCTTCGCGGAGTTTGATCCGAGTCCAATCGGTGCCGCCTCCCTGGCTCAGGTGCATCGGGCCAAACTGCCGGACGGTCGTGACGTCGCCGTCAAGGTGCAGTATCCCGAGGTGGAAGAGCTGGTCACGCTCGATCTGGCCAACACCGCCCGCGTCGTCAATCTGCTCGCTCGCAACGAACCCAAGTTCGACTATCGGACGGTCCTCGCTGAGATGTCGAACGAGGTGCCGCACGAGCTCAACTTCGTGCGCGAGGCGGAGATGATCCGCCGCGTCAGCGCCAATCTCGCCAATCTTGACCACGTGATCTTGCCGGACGTCATCGACGGCTACGTCAGTCGCCGCGTCTTGGTGACCACCTTTATCGATGGCCCCAAGATCCTGGATCGGGAGGGCTTGCGGCGCATCGATGCAGACCCCGAGGAGATGGCCTGGAGACTTGCCGCCGCCTTCGGGCATCAGATTTTGTCGAACGGACTGTTCCAGGCCGACCCCCATCCCGGCAATATCCTGGTCCGCAACGATGGCAAGCTTGCCCTGATCGACTTCGGTCTCACCAAGGAGTTCCCGGACCAGGTGCGGCACGCGGTCGCCCGGCTCGTCGTGGCGTCCGCGGCCAAAGACCCCATGCGCGTTCTCGCCGCCTTCCAAGAATTGGGCATTGAGACGAAGCACGATGAGCCCGGCAGTCTCCTCACCCTGGTGCGACTTCTGTTCGATGAGCGCCCCATGGTGGGATCCGATGTGATGCAGGCCAGTGAACAGGCGCTGGACTACAACCCCATCAATGCAATCCCGGAGGATATCGTGCTGCTGGGTCGGGTGATCAGCCTGCTGCGTGGTGTGGCGGCTTCCCTGGAAGTCCCGTTCACACCGATGGAGATGCTGCTTCCCTACGCTGAGGCGCTGCTTGAGGGTCGACCCCCACCGGTGACGGTCGGGCCCCGCCCGCCCGGTGACGAGCTGGGGGATGAGCCTGGCCGAAAACAAGGCAAAGGTACCGCTGACGCGGCTGGCTAGCCCCGGACCAGAGGCGCGGGGCCTCCGGACCTATGCGCTCTGCCCTATGCGTTGGCGTGGATCTCCATGATCTCTTGGAGTAGCGCCACGCCCTCTGCCTTGGGCCGCTGGAAGGCGTTCCGCCCGACGATGGAGCCGAAGCCGCCACCCGCGGCGATGCCACTAATCTCTTCGAGCACCTCTTCGCGTCCCTTCGCGGGGCCGCCCGAGAAGATGACGATGCGGCGTCCGTTGAAGGCGCTCTGGACGACGTGCCGGATCCGGTCCGCCAGCGTCCCGATCGGGATGCCCTCGGCCTCGTAGACCTTGCGTGCGGCGTCCTGCTCGATGAAGTCGCTAGGCGGCTTGACCTTGACGATGTGGGCGCCGAGCTGGCAGGCGATCTGGGCCGCGTAGGCGACCACGTCGATGGCCGTCTCGCCTTCCTTGGAGACGCCCGAGCCTCGCGGGTAGGACCAGACGACGACGGCCAGACCCTTGCGCTTCGCTTCCTCCGCGATCTCGCGGAGCTGACCGTACATCTCGCTGCGCGCGGCGGATGCGGGGTAGATGGTGAAGCCCACCGCCGAGCAACCCAGCCGCAGGGCGTCGTCGACGCAGGCGGTCACGGCGGGCGCGGGATCGGAGCCTCCGAAGAGCGAGTCGGCGTTGTTGAGTTTGAGAATCATCGGCACTTGCCCCGCGAACTCGGCGGCGCCCGCTTCCAGGAAGCCGAGGGGGGCCGCGTAGGCGTTGCAGCCGGCTTCGATGGCGAGCTGGAAGTGGTAGCGGGGATCGTAGCCATCAGGGTTCGCCGCGAAGCTTCGAGCCGGACCGTGTTCAAAGCCTTGATCCACGGGCAGGATCACGAGCTTGCCAGTCCCGCCGAGACGGCCATGATTGAGAATGCTGGCGAGGTTGCGTCGCGTTCCCGGCGTGTCGCTTTCGTACCAAGAAAGAATCTCTTGGACCGGGGTTCGAGTCGCCTGGACCGGCGCGCTGGTAGCCATCACGATGTCCTTTCTCCACGTGTCGCGAAGCCTAAACCCGGCCTCGGCATCGCGCAATTTGCCAGGTCAGTCCCTGCCGCCCGCGGCGACAAATCCGGCCCTCCGTGTAGCCAGATGGGCCGTTAGACTCCCCCCATTCGTGAAGCCAACTTGATTCAAGGAGAGTCTTCGTGCCTACGCCCGCTCATGTCGTTGTTCTGCCGCAGGAGGGGAGCACCCTCCGTATCGACGAGTTGAACCTGCCCGACCCGGGTCCCCATCAGATCGTCGTCAAGCAGTACTCGAGTGGCATCTGCCACAGCTAGCTTCACCAGATGCACAACCCGCGCCAAGCCCCCGCCGTGCTGGGCCACGAGTCGACCGGCGTGGTCCTGGCCAAAGGCAACCAGGTCAGCCATGTGAAGGAGGGGGATCGGGTGATGGTCACCTGGGTCCCGCGCGACGCGGAGGGTTCGGCTGGTCGTGTCCCAGACGCGGTCACGCTCAACCTCAACGACGGCACGACGGCCGTCTCCCGCAATGTCTTCACCTGGGCGGACCACACCATCGCCGACGAGCAGTACGTGGTGAAGATGGACGAGGACATTCCCACGGACGTGACCGCGATCATCGGGTGCGCCGTGATCACGGGCTCCGGTGCGGTCTATCACACCGCCGGGGTGCAGGAGGGCGAGAGCGTCGCCATCTTTGGCGTGGGTGGCGTGGGGCTATCCGCTGTCGTGGCGGCGAAGGTGGTGGGGGCGGACCCGATCATCGCCGTGGACCTGGATGACTAGAAGTTGGAGTTCGCCAAGCAGCACGGTGCCACGATCGGTATCAACGCTTCTCAGGTGAACGCAGTGGAGGAGATTCGACGGCTCTGCGTCAACGAAAGCCAGCACGACATGCTGGGACAGCCGCTCGCCGGGGCCGATTACGCCTTCGACTGCATCGGGCACAAGGTCACGATGGAGCAGATTGTGCCGGCCGTGCATCCCGGTGGCTTCGGCCAGTCCACGGGCGGAATGGCGGTGTTGGTGGGTGTGCCGCAGACCTCGGTGGAGCTGGACGCCCGCGACATGCTCGTCAACGAGAAGAAGTTCGTCGGCAGTATCGGCGGCTCCTGCCGTCCCGATCGCGACTTCCCGATGTTCGTCCGTTGGTTCAAAGAAGGCGATCTGGACCTCAACGCCATGGTCACGCAGCGCTACGTGCTGGACGACATCAATGAGGCCACGCGGGCCCTGGCGGCGGGCGAGATCGCCGGTCGCTCGATCATGGAGTTCGCGAAGCCGTAAGTGCCGGAGTGCCGCGGCTCTGCGCTGCAACGCCAACTACGAAGCCACGACGACGAGCGGGATGCGCATCTCATCCGGCGTCAGCCCCGCGTGGAAGCCGCGCAGCGTGTCGATGCCGTCCGGCTCGTGGAGCAGGACGGCGGGCTCCACCGCGATGCCCACGTAATCGCCGACACGAGCGCGGGTGGTGTCTGTCAGCGGCTCTGGGCCGAGGAGTTGGAGCCGTTCGACTTCGTCGATGGTGAGCAGTGCAAAGGCATCGCCGTAACGCTCACGGAATTGCTCCGTGAAGGCAGGCGCCCGACCGGCACGCACGTGGAACATGGGAACGCGAGGCTCGCCAGAGAACGGCACGACCAGGTCATCGAGGAGCGGGTCGCCCCGCGCGACCCTGTGTTTCTGGTCGTCTGGGACGGTCATGACGCCGTGATCGGCACTGGCGACGATGCGCCAGCTGCTGCGCGCCGGTCGATTTTCAGCAAGTTGTTGGGCGAGCTGAGCGAGGGCGGCCTGTACCGCGCGGACGGCATCCAAGACGGCGGGCGCGTGGTGGCCGTGGCGATGCTCGGCGGCGTCGACATCGGGGATGTAGAGGTAGTGGAAGCTGGGGCGTTGTGCGGCGGCAACCCAGCCGGTGATGGAGTCGATGGCCTCATCGAGTGAGTCGTAGCTTTCGCCCGTTGCGCCGGCTGTGCCGTTGTCGTCACCACGTTGGTAGGCCGTGTAGACGCTGCCCGCGATGGCCTCCGGGTGATGGGTATGGACATCGGCGGTCAGGTTCCCAAGCTGCGACGGTCGTGGGAACGCCATTTCGGGCGTGATCCCCAATTCTGTGAGCGACGTGTGCTCGTGCCGCTCGATGAAGGGAAGAATTGTCGCCGTGACGCCCCGGTCCGGGGGGCTGAGATCGGGCAGGTGCGTGAACCAGCCGGGGATGGCGTGTTGCCCGGGCCAGGCAGCGCTGGCGATGGAGGTGAGCGCGGCGGCGGTCGTGGAGGGGAAGACGGGCCGCAACTCGGCGACGGTGTGACGGCGGAGGAAGGCATCCGCGGGCAGGGCGTCGATGAGGTTGCAGCCGAGACCGTCGACGAGGACGAAGACGACGTGGTCCGGCGCGGGGCGACCGCTGAGGATGTACTCCGTGATTCGCCTTGTGTGGGACGTCGCCGCTTGTGGGGCGCCGGCCAGCGCCCCGAGCGCGATTGCCAGGTCGACGCTGGAGGGCACGTCGGGGTCGACGGGGTGCAGGAGCGTCCCGTTGTCGAGGGCGGCGTGGACCCGATCCAAGTCGGTCATCGTCATCCAGCCTTGGCTACGGTTGTCCAGTCCTGCTCATGGCCCGGCCTCCGGATCGGTCACCGCGACCGAGGCGCTGCCCACGATCGTGACCGTGCCGTCGGGCTTCTCGGTCCAGATCTCACAGTCGGCACGCTGGCGGCTGCCCTCAGGGGTCCAAGAGCGGATCACGCCCTTGGCGTCGACGGCTTCGTCGGACCAGAGGACGTTGACGAAGTTGACGCTGAGGCGGCCACCGCGCCACCAGTCCATGCCAAAGCGCAGACTCATCAGCTCGTTGAGGAAGCTGGCCGCCAGGGTGCCCTGGACGATGATGCCGGGGAAGCCAATCTTTGCCGCTTCGCCGGCGTCGTTGTGATAGTTCGTGTTGCCTGCGCCCACGTAGCGGTTGCACAGATCTATGTCGACGAGGCGGTGAACGGGGCCGAAACGCTCCAGGACATCGCCGCTGCCGGGAGGAGGCCGTTTGGCCTTGCTCTTGGCGGTGTCTTTGCCGACGACGGGCGCGTCCTGGGGGACGTGGTCCTCCCGCAGGAACGACTGATGGGTGCGGCTGCGGGCGCGGAGGCCGCCGTCCTTGCCGGTGACGTTGACCTCGCAGACCAGAATGTCTCGGTCGCGCTTGGCGTAGCGGTCGACGATGGAGCGGGTGACCTGGACCTGGTCGCCCACCATGACGGGCTGGAAGAGCCACCACTCCTGTTTGGTGTGGAGATTGCCGTAGACGTTGGTGGGGTACCAATCCCTGGTGGGATCGTGGGCGTGGGAGGGGAAGAGCGTGGCCGGCGCGACGGGACCGCCGAAAGGTGAGTCTCCGACGTACCAGGGGTTGGCGTCAGCGGTGCGATCGATGTACGTGGCGATGAACTCCGGCGTGACATCGATGTTGGCGGTGCTGAGGTGCTTGCCGACCGGCGGTCCGACCCGGGCCTCGTGGTCGTTGGTCATCGAGTCTCTCTCTTCGTGCCGCTCGCGTTCAGCCGCGCATGTCCTGAGAACGAGCTGAAGTTCGGCTGTTGTCCCCCCACGCAGCGCGCAGCCGCGGGGTGTTTCGAATAGCCTAGGCGTTCGGCAGCGATCGACGGAGCGCCGAGGATGAGAGGCAGCTATGGCCAGCCCAATGGAGCGCGTCTTCGTGGGACTGCATCGCGGGATGTACCGGTTGAGCGGAGGCCGGTTTGGTGGTCGGGTCCGTGGGTCCGCCGTGTCGCTGTTGACGACGACGGGCCGCAAGAGCGGCAAACGTCGGACGATCCCGCTCGTCTACATGGAAGAGGAGGGGCGACTCCTTTTGGCCGCGTCCAACGGAGGGAACGCAAAGCAGCCGGTCTGGTATTTGAACTTGGTGGCGGATCCCGAGGTGGAGATTCAGGCGGGCGGCCGCCGTTTTCGGACGACGGCGGAGGTGCTGATGGGCACGGAGCGGGGAGAGGTGTGGGAGCGGTACAAGTCCGCGAACTCGCAGTTCGCCGGATATGAGGCGAAGACCGATCGGGAAATTCCGGTCATCGCGTTCCGGGAGCCGACTGCGGACTAGGGGGCCGGGGGCCGGGAAGTCTTGTTTGGGAGCAGATTCCGAAGGCGCGTGATGATGCGGTCGGGTTGACTCGGGGCTTGAGCGGGGAGGCCCTGGGCGTCGTGGTCGTGCCAGATCCCGGTGATGCCGAGGCGCTGTGGGGCGGCGACATCCCACTCAAGGTTGTCACCGACCATCCAGCAGTCATCAGGGGAGGCGTCAAGCTGGGCGAGGACGTGCTGGAAGACCCGGGGGTCCGGCTTGCCGTAGCCGAGATCGCCTTCGACGGCGATGTATTCGAAGTGCGCGGCGAGTTGGAACTGGTTGATCTTGGCCCACTGCGGTCGGGAGGCGCCGTTCGTGATGAGTGCGAGGCGGACGCCCTGGCGGCGAAACTCGCTGAGTGATTCGACTGCTCCATCGAAGAGGTGAATTTGGCCTTCCCGCTGCCTGCTGAAGTCGTTGGCGAGGCGATTGGCGATATCGGGAGCCTCGATGCCTACGGAGGCGAAGGCGGCGCTGACGATTTCGCGCCGGGCGTGGAAGAGGTCGTGGCGACCGACACGGTGGCGATCAGGGTCGGACCAGTACCAGCGGCGCTCTCGTTCCAGCGTGGCGATCAGTTCGTGGGGGTCAGTGAGTTCGAGGGGTTCGATGTGCGTGGTGGTGACGGTCTCCCAGAGATCGGCGGGATCCCCGGCGACGAGGATGGTGTCGTCGAGGTCGAGCAGGAAGACGGGGGGGAGGTCGGGTTGATCCACGCGGCCATCTTACCGGCCGTTGCCCAACACGAAGAAGGCCGCCCCTTAGGGGCGGCCTTCTTGATTGCGAATGGAACGGTCGCTAGCGGGTGAGCTGGGCGACCTTGCCGCTGGTGACGAAGTCACCGATGAGGGCACAGACAACATCCGGCTGTTCGAGCTCGGCCAGGTGGCCGGCTCCCGGGATGGTCGTTAGCTCCGAACCGGCAATCAGCGCTTGCCAGGCCGGGCCGTGACTGGCGGGGACGATGGCGTCCTTTTCGGACGTCGCGATCAGGGTGGCGGCCGTAATACGCCCGAGACGCTTGTCGACACCTGTGTCCGGGATGGGCCAGAGGAACTTGGCGCCCGCCCGCAGGTTGAGCATTTCGTCCACGGCGCCTTCGATGTCTTCCATGCCGGAGACGAGGTACTTCTCACGGTTCGCGGGGTCCGCGAAAAGGACCGTGGTGGGCGACATGGGATGCTGGGCGAAGGGGTCCTCACCCGGCGTGTCTTCCAGCCAGAGTCCGGTGGGGTTGATGACGACGAGTTTCTTGACACGGGCGGGGAAGATCGCCGCGAGTTCCGCCGCCATCCAGGCGCCGATGCCGATGCCCGCCACGTTGGCCTCCTGGATGCCGAGGGCGTCCAGCAGGTCAATGTTGTGGAGGGTGACATCGAGCGGGCCCTTGTCGACCTCGAAGAGTTCGTCCTTGTTCGGCCCCCAGCCGGGGGCGAAGGGGGCGATGACATCGAAGGACTGGGAGAGCTTGTCGAGGGCGTCCTCCCAGCCGACGACGCCCATGAGGTGGTGCAGGTAGAGCAGCGGCTCGCCGCTGCCCTGGCGGTAGTAGCTGACGGTGAGGCCGCTGGTCGCCAGGTCGAGGGTTTGTAGGTCGGCCAATTTAGTCTCCTCCCGCAACGGGCGTGCCGGAGCGGATTGGGCGGGGGTCGGACATGAGGGCATTGGCGATGGGGTTCGGGGACCAGCGGTCTTCGTACTCGCTCCAGAGCGGCTGCAGCTTTGGCATGACTTCCTCCGCGAAGAGCTTGGTGTTGTACATGGTCTTCTCGATGGGCATGTCCCCGATGTGCTGGAGGCAGACGATGTGCCCGACCTTGAGCGTTTCCGCGACCCGCTGCATCTGAGCGACGCAACTATCGGGGCTGCCGGCGACGATGAAGCCTTGGTCGATCAGTTCTTGCCAGGAGAGCTGGGTGGCGAGCACGGACGAGGAGGCAGCGCCGGCCACCTGAGTGGCGAGCCCGGCCCGGATCGTGGGCTCGGTGCGATAGCCGGGGGCGTCGGCGAAGCCGGGGTAGACGTGGAGGCAGCGCTCGAAGAAATAGCGCACGTGGGGCTCGTAGAGCCGCTGGGCCTCTTCGTCGGTTTCGGCGACGCAGATCTGCTGGGCGAAAGCGCCCTGGTAGGGGTTGAACTCTTGCCCGAGCTCTTCCATGCGATTCCAGAAGCCCTCCATGAGCTGGGCGCCGCGCAGGTAGCCGGAGAAGGAGAGGTAGGAGTAGTTGTAGTCCATCTCGGCGCAGAAGTCCCAGGTCTCAATCGAACCGCCGCCGGGGATCCAAATCGGCGGGGGGTTCTGAATGGGCCGCGGCCAGACGTTGACGTAGCGCATCTTGTTGAACTCGCCGTTCCAGGCGAAGACATCCGGGTCCGACCAGGCGCGGCGGATCAGGTCATGGTTTTCGCGGTAGCGATCACGCAATTCGGCGGGGTTAGCGCCCACGGCGTAGTTGTCGTCCATGGAAGTGCCCACGGGGAAGCCGGAGATGAGGCGACCGCCGGAGATGACATCGATCATCGCCATCTCTTCCGCCACGCGGGTGGGCGGGTTGTAGAGGGCGATGGACTGGCCGAGCAGCAGAATGGAGATGTCTTTGGTGCGGCGGGCCAGGGTGGAGGCCATGAGCTGCGGCGACGGCATCATGCCGTAGGCATTCTGGTGATGCTCGTTGACGCCGATGCCGTCGAAGCCAAGCTCGGCGGCGTACTCCAAGAGGTCCAGGTAATCGTTGTAGACCTTGTGCCCTTTGACGGGGTCGTAGAGGCGGGAGTCCACGTCGACCCAGACGCTGCGGTGCTTCTCCGTGAAGTCCTCTGGGAGGTGTGGCCACGGCATCAGATTGAACCAATGGAACTTCATACGCTAAATCCCTTCTGCTCCCCCAAGGAGGGGATCACTTAACTCGTCGTGTTCCTCATAGCGGGAACGCCGTCAATACTGCTGCCCTGGGCGGGCGGAGATAGTCTTTGTGGTTCCCCCAAGGGATGGTAGCCCCCTGCAAGGCCTGAACTTCCGCAGCCGCACGCACACATGTCTCGCTCTTCTCAGCGAAGTACGCAGCTTAAGTGGCGCCCGGGGGAGGTTCATCGGGTGCTGACCTGAGTCATTTACCTGGAGCGAAATATATGCCCTGCGCTGAATGATCGAGGCTGGTCCGCGCGTGCGAGTGCGGCCAGCGGTGCGGTGGCCTCGATCGATCCGGCCTCGAGCGACCCGGCCTGAATCGACCTGGTGTAGGGGTTCAATGACCAAGGGGAGTGCGATGTACGACTTGTCCGGCAAGGTGGCGATTGTGACGGGGGCATCGCGGCCGAAGGGGATTGGCCGAGCGACGGCGCTGCGCTTGGCGCGGGAGGGCGCCGATGTGGCGATCGCGGACTACGGCCGCGCCGGTGGCTTCGCGGACCATCCCGACTATGAACATCTGGGGCGAGCGGAGCAGATGGACGTGGTGGTCGGCGAGATCCAAGCGCTGGGTCGACGGGCGGTGGCAATTCCCGTGGACGTGACCCAGCGGTCGGAGGTGGAAGCGATGGTGGCGACGGCGGTGGCGGAGCTGGGACGTCTCGATATCTTGGTCAACAACGCGGGCGTCGGGTTGAGCGGGCCGTTGATCGACTATCCCGAGGAGTCGTGGGACCGGACCCTGGCGGTGAACGCGAAGGGACCGTTCCTCTGTGCACAGGCAGCGGCGCGGGTGATGATCGCGCAGGGCGACGGCGGCCGCATCGTGACCACGGCGTCTCAGGCGGGGAAGACGGGCTTCCCGAATTTGGGGGTGTACACGGCCAGCAAGTTCGCGGTCGTGGGGATGACGCAGGTGCTGGGGCTTGAGCTGGCGCCGCACGGGATCAATGTGAACTGCGTCTGTCCGGGGACCGTCGATACCGATCTGATGGCGCCGGGGATCGCGATGATGGCGGAGCTGCATGGATCGGACGAGGTGAAGGCGCGGGAGTTGATGGCGGCGCGGATTCCCTTGGGGCGATTGGAGACAGGCGATGACGTGGCGAATCTGATCGTTTGGCTCTGCTCCGATCAAGGCGGCTATCTGACGGGACAGGCGCTGAATGTGACCGGCGGCCAGGAGATGCATTAGGGGGTGGACGAGCGGGCGGCGTCGAAGACGGGTACGACGAGAAGAGATGAAGACGATATCGATGTATGAGTTGGCTGGCAAAGTGGCGATCGTGACGGGATGTGCCCGGGAGCAGGGGATTGGCCGAGCGACGGCGAACCGGCTGGCAGTGGAGGGTTGCAAGGTCGTACTGACCGATGTGGGGCGCAGGCCCGATCTGAATCCGGATTATGTGGTGGGCAGCCTGGATGAACTGGACGAGGCGGCGGCGGAGGTCTCCGAGCGGGGTGGCACGGCGACGGCGATCGCGGCGGATGTGACTGATCCGGCCAGCGTGCAGAATCTGGTGGACCAGGCCGTGGAGGCCTTTGGTGGCGTGGATATTCTGGTCAACGTCGCGGGGGTCGGGATGGGCGCGCCGTTCTTGGAGATGCCGTTGGATGTTTGGAATCATGTGATCGCCGTGAACACGACGGGGCCGATGCTCTGCGCGCAGGCGGCGGCGAAGCAGATGGTGGAGCAGGGGCGGGGCGGTCGCATTGTGACGGTGGCGTCGCAGGCGGCGAAGATCGGCGGCACCAACCGGCCACGTCCGGTGGATGCGCTGCCTCCGACGGAGGAGGAGCTACTGGTGGGTCGTAGCGGCGGAGGCGGCGTCTACGCGGTGTCGAAGGCGGCGGCGATGATGCTGACGCGGATGCTGGCCTTCGAGCTGGCGCCGCATCAGGTGACGGTGAACGCGGTCTGCCCAGGATTTGTCGATACGCAGTTGCTGATGGGGGGGGTCGAGATGCGGGCCGAGGAGATGGGTGTGTCGATGGAAGAGTGGCTGCCGAACTTCGTGAAGAACACAATTCCGTTGGGGCGGATGCAGACTGGCGACGACGTGGCGGACCTGATCGCGTTCTTGTGTTCGGACCAGGCGTCGTACATGACGGGACAGGCGATCAACACGACGGGTGGCACGGAGCTGCACTCGGGGTAGGCCCTCGTCGAGCGTTCTACCCGTGTGCAGGCGCTTCTCACTCTTCGCCGAAGAGGCGTTGGCGCACACTGTCATCGAAGGGGAGGTCCGGGCCGGAGGTGAGATGATCGGGGACGCGGGTTGGATCGGCCGCCATCAGCGGAAGGGCACGCGCGCGTCGAGCGTCGGCCTCGGGACCGCCATCGAGGAAAAGTTCTGACAGCCAGGTCTCAACACTGACCATGGTATTCGCGTGCTGATCGTGATCGGCGGCGTAGCTGTCCGCGGCGGTGGACCAGTCGTCGTTGGCCAGCAGGTGGCCGCTCAGGACGCGTGCGTCGCGGAAGCCCAGGGCGAGGCCTTGGCCCCAGGTGGGGTCCGTCATCGCGGCTGCATCTCCGATCAGGACGACGCCGTCTCGATACGGATGTGGAACGACATCCGCGGTGCACTCGAAGGTTGCTAGCGGGCCCTGGGGGGTTGCGTTGGCGTAGCTCTCGGCGCCGATGCCGGTACCGACGCAGGCCTCAACGAAACGGTCGTAGGCTCCTTCCCCCGCGAGCCGCTCGGCGTCGTCGCCGCGAAAGGCCGAATACGCACGAGCGCGCCCACCTCCCTGCGGGAAGATGAAGCCGACCCGGCCGCTGGCCAGGTCGATTGTGAGAAGCGCGGTGTCTTCTGGCGAGGCGACTCCGTCCAGCAACGCCCCGGCAATCAGCCGTCCTTGCCTTTTGGGACGCACGCTCTCTGCCATCACCCGCCGGCTCATCGCGGAGCGTCCATCGGCCCCCACGGTCAACCGCGCGGTGAGGGTTGTGGGCGCATCTCCATCGCGGAGGTCAACACTCGGCGGTGATCCGGGCCGGACATCGCTGGCGGTGACGCCGCGTCGAACTTCGGCTCCGGCGGCGGCGGCGAGCGCGATGAGGGCTTCCTGCGCCTCGGGGTGGTAGAAGCTCATGGCGGGATGTTGCTGTGGGGTCGTGTTCCGGAAGTCACGTGGTTCGCCAGGAGGTCCCAGGCGCAGGTCGAACTTGGGAACGTCGTGCGCTCCGGCCGCCTTGAGGGCGTCGAAGACGCCGAGGGTCTTCGTTTCGGCGACGCCCCAAGGGCTCATGTACTCCCCGCGGACCCGGTCACGGAACGAGGTCTCCCGCTCAACGACCAAGACGCGGTGGCCCGCGTCGGCCATGACCTTCGCCAGCGATGAGGCGGCGATGCCGCCCCCGATCGTGATGAGGTCGTAGTCGGTTTGTGCCATGTGGGTCCCCTATTCTGCTGTTACCGGGCGGCAGTATATCTGGACTTGAAGCTGCGGAGCTTGCGCGCTCGCGCTGGCTATGGGAGATGACGCGCAGGGTAAGGAAGAACAAGCCAGAGTCTGGCTTTGACGACGCCAGCTATCTAGACTTCGGCGCGCGGGGCGTTACCAGCTTGAGCAGGTCCAGCTCGAAAGGATGTCGGCATGAGTGATCGATTTGCGGAGAAGGTCGCGGTGATCACGGGGGCGGGCGGCGGGATTGGCCAGGCTGCTGCGCTGCGCTTCGCGGCGGAGGGGGCGCACGTGGTGGCGGTGGACGTCGATCCGTCGCAGCTTGAGACGACGATGGATCTGGTGAAGAAGGCGGGCAGTGATGGGTTGCCGGTCCGGGCGGACGTGACGAAGTCGGAGGACGTGGAGCGCTACATCACGGACGCGGTCAGCCACTTTGGCGGTATCGACTACCTCTTCAACAACGCGGGGATCGAGGGGGTCGTGTCCCCGCTGACCGACTATCCGGAGGAGATGTTCCGCAAGGTCTTGGACGTGAACGTGGTGGGGGTGTTCTTGGGGATGAAGTTCGCCGGACCGGCGATGCGCGAGCGTGGGGGCGGGGTCATCGTCAACACGGCATCGGTGGCGGGATTGGGCGGGACGCCGAACCTGATCGCCTATGGGGCCAGCAAGCATGCGGTGATTGGGATGACGAAGTCGGCGGCGATCGAGTTGGCGCCAGATGGGACGCGGGTCAATGCAATTTGCCCCTCGCCGATTGAGACGCGGATGATGCGGTCGATCGAACGGGGGATGAACCCGGACGATCCGGAGTCGGTGCACGAACAGGCGGCGACGGGGATTCCGCTGGGCCGCTACGGCGAACCAGAGGAGGTGGCGGCGTTGGTCGCCTTCCTATGCAGCGAGGACGCGGCATTCATCAACGGCGGCATCTACCCCATCGATGGCGGGTCGCGGGCGCGTTGATTCTCGACCGAGGGCGTGCAGCCCCCGGGACCCCCTGCCTGATGGAAATGACGAGGCCGAGCGGAGTAGAGGGTGGGGACGGATCGTTCCCGCTGGACGGATCTCGGCTGACTATGTGGGCCGGTTGTGCGGGGCTTACTCTTCCGGACCGGGGGCTTGCAGCCCCCGAGACTCCCTGCCCGACCGGCGATGGTCAGAAACGAGACGAAGGAACGGAACGCTACTCGACGAGCCAAGTATTTTCGCCACGGATCAGGGCGGCGAGGTCGCCTTCGCCGCGCTTGGCCGTGGCTTCGGCGATCTGTTCGTCGAGGGCGTCGCCGTAGGTGAGCCGATCGACCTGGCGGAAGACGCCGACGGGGACGGGCATCTCCGGGTACGTCATGAGCGCCAGCATGTTGGCGATGGACGTATTGTCGCGGGTGGCGTCGTGGACGAGAACGCTGGGGTCGTCAGCGGCGACGACTTCCAACTCCGTGCCGCGGAGAGCCACGCCCTTGTCGCGATCGTCGCCGAAGACGATGGGCTGGCCGTCTTCCAGGTAGACCATGCGCTCGGAGCGAACGGGCTTATCGGTGAAGCCGCGGTAGGCGCCATCGTTGAAGATGTTGCAGTTTTGCAACACTTCGACGAAAGAGATGCCTTTGTGGCGGCCGGCCTGTTCCAGAGTGGTGGCGAGGTGGTTGGGGTCGGTGTCGAAGGTGCGGGCGACGAAGGTGGCGCCGGTCGTCAAGGCCAGGGGGATGGGCTTGAGTGGCTCTTCGATGCTCCCCAGCGGCGACGACTTGGTGACTTTGCCCACCTCCGAGGTGGGGGAGTACTGCCCCTTGGTGAGGCCGTAAATCTGGTTGTTGAACTGGAGCACGTTGATATCGACGTTGCGGCGCATGGCGTGGATGAAGTGGTTGCCGCCGATGCTGAGGGAGTCGCCGTCGCCGGTGATGACGAACACGGTGAGGTCGGGCCGGCTGAGCTTGAGCCCCGAGGCGATGGTGAGTGCACGACCGTGGATGCTGTGCATCCCGTAGGCGTTCATGTAGTAGGGAAAGCGACTGGAGCAGCCGATGCCAGAGATGAAGACGATCTTCTCACGGGGAATGCCCAGATTGGGCAGCATCTTCTGCGTCTGCGCCAGGATGGAGTAGTCGCCGCAGCCGGGGCACCAGCGGGTCTCTTGGTTGGACTGAAAGTCCCTCTTGGTGAGGACGGGAACGTGGGCGGCCGGCTTGTCTTTCGTGACCATGAGAAGCCCCTCGCTGCTGTGTCGTATCTTCTCTGCCGCGCGAGTTGCGCGGTGAGCTGTTCTTCTCGGCCGCGCTAGATGCGCGGTGAGCTGTGCTCGAGAATCGAGTCCAGGATTTCGTGGATGGTGAATGGTTGCCCAGTGACCTTGTTGATGCCCTGGGCGTCGACGAGGAACTGGGCGCGGATCAGCATCCGCAAGTGACCCAGATTGTTCTCGGGAATGAGGACGGTGCGGAAACGCTTGACGATGTCGCCGAGGTTGCGCGGGAAGGGATTGAGGAAACGGAGGTGGGCGGAGGAGACCTGTTTACCCTGCGCCCGCGCCTCGTGGATGGCGGAGAGGACGGCGCCTTGCGTGCTGCCCCAGGAGATGACGAGGACATCGCCCTCGTCCGGGCCATCGACTTCGATCTCGGGGATGAAGTTCGCGATGCGGTCGATCTTCTCTTGGCGCAACTCCGTCATCCGCTGATGATTGTCGGGGTCGTAGGAGACATCGCCGCTGCCGTCGGCCTTCTCCAGGCCGCCGAGACGATGTTCGGTACCGGGGTTCCCGGGCACGGCGAACACCCGCGCCAGGGTGTCCGGGTCGCGGGAGTAGGGCTGGAAGTTGGTGGCGTCTGTGTGGAGTGGCGCATCGATGCTGGGGAGTTGGCTGATGTCAGGTACGGGCCACGGCTCCGAGGTGTTGGCGAGGTAGGAATCGGAGAGCAGGATCACTGGGGTGACGTGTTGGAGGGCGATGCGAACGGCGTCGATTGCGGCATAGAAACAGTCGCCGGGGCTTTGCGGTGCGATGACGCAGACGGGGCTGTCGCTGTTGCGGCCGTAGAGGGCCTGGAGAAGATCGCCCTGCTCGGTCTTGGTGGGCATGCCGGTACTGGGACCGACGCGCTGCACGTCGACCACGATAAGGGGCAGTTCCACCATGACGGCTAAGCCGATCGCCTCGCTCTTCAACGCGAGGCCGGGGCCGCTCGTCCCGGTGACGCCGATGGCGCCGCCGTAGGACGCGCCAATGGTCGCGCCGACCGCGGCGATCTCATCTTCGGCCTGGAAGGTTCGCAGGCCGAAGTGGCGGTAGCCGGCGAGTTCGTGCAGCACGTCCGTGGCGGGGGTGATGGGGTAGCTGCCGTAGAAGAGGTCGCGGCCGGCGAGCCGGGAGGCGGTGAGGAGGCCCAGCGCCGTGGCCTCGTTCCCGGTGACGGTGCGATATTCACCGGGCTGCAGGTGAGCCGGGGCGACGTGGACGTGCACGTCGCCGAGTTCGGCGGTGTTCGCGAAGTTGACTCCGGCGCGGAGGGCCTTCTTGTTGGCTTCGGCCACAGCACCGTCTTGGATGCGGCCGAAACGGTCGTCGATCCACTTCAGGGTGAGTTCGATGTTGCGGTCGAAGACCCAGGAGACGAGGCCCAGTGCGAAGAAGTTCTTGGTACGGTCGGCGTCGGGGCCGGTAATTCCTTCGACTTCCTGAGCCGCTCCGATCGCGGTGGAGGTGATGGGAGCACGGACGACGCGATAGTCTTTGAGCGATTCGTCTTCGAGGGGGTTGCTGGCGTAGCCAGCCTTCTTGAGATTCGTGGTGGTGAAGGCGTCTGTGTTGACGATGAGCAGGGCGCCGCGGGGCAGGGCCGGGAGATGCACCTTGAGGGCGGCCGGATTCATAACGACGAGAGCGTCCGGATCGTCGCCGGGAGTGTGAATAATTTCCCGCGAGAACGAGATTTGGAAAGAGCTGACGCCGGCGAGGGAGCCAGCGGGGGCGCGGATTTCTGAGGGGAAATCGGGAAGGGTGCTGAAGTCGTTGCCGAAGGCGGCGGTGGCGTCGGTGAAACGATTGCCGGCCAACTGCATACCATCCCCGGAGTCCCCGGCGAAGCGAATGGTGACGCGGGCGCGTTCCTCGACGCTGTCCGGAGCTTCCACGACGGGTTTCTCAGCCATCCTCGTGACCCTTTCCCGATCAGAAGAGTGCGGATCTCATCGTGAGGCGCGCACTCATGCTCGCTTATAATCGGCGGAGTGCGGATGCGCCCACACTTGGCGTTGCCCTAACTTTCGGTGCGCGATCGCGCGGCACAGAATCCCCGCGCGCGCTCGCCGCTCCGCAAGGTTCCGACCTGCAGTGTTCCCCAAGGATCCGCCGCACAGATCGGCGCTCGACCACGGTCACTTCCACCTTCTGTCCGTCAGCGAAGACGTTGTGCGAACTTGCCGCCGAGCAGATCAAATGTAGCAGTCTCTATCTCGCTTGGGCAGCGACGATCGGATCCCGCGGGTGACTCCTTGTTGTGCGATGCACTCGGATTCGCTGGCTGGCTGGGATGTCGAAAGGCGTGTGCCTTTTCACGCGCCGCGAAGTCGTTAGACTCCCGGCTGGGCCAGCGCAGGGACGGCGGACGCCGTGAAGCGTTGGGCGAAGGACCGCGGTCCGAAGCGCTGGGCGGAAAGGATCACGCATATGAGTGGCAAGCTTGAGGGTCGCGTGGCCGTAATCACGGGCGGCGCCAGCGGCATCGGTCGGGCCTGCGCGGAGCGGTTCGCGTCGGAGGGAGCCGACATTGTGGTGGCGGATCTGAATGCGGATCGCGGTGCGGAGACGGTGGTGGCCGTGGAGTCGATGGGGCAACGGGCATCGTTCGTGCGGACGGACACCAGCAAGGAGGCCGACAACGAGGCGCTGGCGGCGGCGGCGATAGAGACATACGGAACGATCGACGTGTTGGTGGCGGCGGCGGGGATCTCGCACAGCGGCTACGTCAGCGGCGAGGCGGGCGACTTCGACCGTCGGGCCGACCCGACGGAGAGTTACATCCTCAATAGGCCGCCCGAGGCCTGGGAGAAGGTTATGGCCGTGAATCTGACCGGCGTGATGCTGACCGACCGGGCGATCGCCCGCCGCATGATCGCGGCGGGCCACGGTGGCTCCATCGTGAATATTGCCTCAGGCGCGGCGAAGATTCCGATTCCGGGGGCGGCGGACTACTGCGTCTCGAAGACCGGCGTCTGGATGCTGACGAAGACGCTGGCGTTGGAGCTGACGGGGCATCAGATCCGCGTCAACGCGATTGGTCCAGGCATGATCGAGACGCCCATGACCGTGCAGGCACACTCCGACGAGGAGCGTCGTCGACAGATTGAGAACAACACGCCGTTGGGGCGCTTCGGCCAGCCGCAGGACATCGCGAACGCGGCGCTGTTTTTGGCATCGGACGAATCGAGTTTCACGACGGGGCAGATGCTCCACCCGGACGGGGGGATCTTCACGGGCTAAGCGCGGGTGTGTGCGGACCGCGGGTGAAGAGACTAGGAAGGAATCGGATATGGGAGCGCTTGAGGGAAAGATCGCGGTTGTGACGGGGGGCGCCAGTGGGATTGGCCGGGCCTGCGCGGAGCGGTTCGCCGCGGAGGGCGCGGACGTGGTGGTGGCGGATTTGGACGCCGGTCGTCGGGCGGAGACGGTCGCCACGATTGAGGCGTTGGGTCGCCGGGCAATCTTTGCGCGGACCGATACGAGTACCGAGGCGGACAACGAGGCGCTCGCCGATGCGGCGATTGAGGAGTTCGGCCAGATCGATGTGCTGTTGGCGGCGGCGGGTATATCGGGCGGGACCTACGTGAGCGGGGAGGTGCAGGAGCGCGACGCGGATCCGGAGGCGGGCTTCGTCGTCAATAAGCCCGTCGAGCTGTGGGAGAAAGTGCTGGCGGTGAATTTGACCGGGGTGATGCTGACGGACCGGTCGATTGGGAAGCGGATGGTGGCGGCGGGCCGGGGTGGGGCGATCGTCAACATCGCTTCGGCGGCGGCCGTCGTGCCGCTGCCGGGGGTGGCGGACTATTGCGTGTCGAAGGCTGGGGTTTGGATGCTGACGAAGGCGTTGGCGCGGGAGTTGGCGGTCGAGCAGGTGCGGGTCAACGCGATCGGTCCCGGCTTCGTGGAAACGCCGATGACGCAGCAGATGCGGGACGATGAGGAGCGGGTGCAGATGCCGTTGGCGATGACACCGATGGGCCGCTTCGGCCAGCCGGAGGAGATCGCGGCGACGGCGCTGTATCTGGCTTCGGAGGAATCGTCGTTTATGACGGGGCAGATTCTCTACCCGGGTGGCGGGCTATTCACCGGCTAGGTTGGCGAGCAAGACACGTCGCGCCGGAACGCGCGAAGCGAAGAATCGGGGATGCAATGGCTGGACGACTCGAGGGCAAGGTGGCGGTGATCACCGGAGGCGGGAGTGGCATTGGCCGGGCGACGGCGGAGCGGTTCGCGGAAGAGGGTGCGGACATTGTGCTGGCGGACATCCAAGACGACCGTGGGCAGGAGAGCGTTGCCGCTGTTGAGGAGCGGGGCCGCAAGGCGATCTACGTGCACTGCGATACGAGCCGCGAAGCCGAGAACGAGGCAATGGCGGACGCGGCGATCGAGGCCTTTGGGCAGATCGATATCTGCGTGGCCGCGGCGGGGATCTCCCACGCGCAGTACGTGAGCGGCGCCGATCCGACGGACGTGAACCCGCTGACGCCGTCGGTGGATTCGACGATTGGCTTCATCGAGAACAAAGAGGTGGGCTATTGGGAGAAGGTGTTGGCCGTCAACTTGACCGGCGTGATGCTGACCGACCGCGCCGTGGTGCGGCGGATGCTGGCGAAGGGAAATCCCGGCTCGATCGTGAACATCGCTTCCGGGGCAGCGCTGTTGCCGATGCCGGGGGATGCGGAGTACGCGGTGTCGAAGGCGGGGGTGTGGTCGCTGACGCGAACGTTGTCAGTGGAGTTGGCGTCACGCGGGATTCGCGTCAACGCGATTGGGCCAGGGGTGATCGAGACGCCGATGACGCAGATGTGGACCGACGACGAGTCTTGGATGGCCGGCTACATGGAGGCCAATCCGCTGGGCCGGCTGGGCCAACCCCTGGATATCGCCAATACGGCGCTCTTCCTGGCATCGGATGAGTCGTCGTTCTTTACGGGCGAGCTGCTGCAGCCGAACGGGGGCGTGTTCACCGGCTAGCGCCGGGCGCAGGGATTGAATGCCGCACAGAGTGGGGAGACAAGAATCATGAGCGGACGACTCGACGGCAAGATCGCCTTGATCACGGGCGGAGCGAGCGGGATCGGCCGCGCCTGCGCGGAGCGATTCGCGGAGGAGGGCGCCGACATCGCGCTGTCCGATATCCACGACGACAAGGGCCAGGAAACGGTGGCGGCGGTGGAAGCCTTGGGACAGACGGCGATTTACCGGCACTGCGACACGACGGACGAGAACGAGATCGAGGCGTTTGCGCAGGCGGCGGTCGATGCGTTTGGGCAGATTGATGTGGTGGTGGCGGCGGCGGGGATCTCGCACGCGAGCTACGACAGCGGCAACATCGCCGCGGACATCGAGGCCTTCAGCGAGGGATACGCCAATCCCACGGCCAGCGCGCTTATCTCCCTTGAGGTGGAGCAGTGGGCCAAGGTCATTGATGTGAACCTCACTGGTGTGATGCTGACCGATCGGGCGGCGGCGCGGCGGATGCTGGCGAACGGAGATCAAGCCAACGGCGGCGGTGGGGCGTCGATCATCAACATTGCCTCGATCGCGGCGCGGCACCCGCAGGCCGGGCCGATCCCGTACACAGCGTCGAAGGCGGGGGTCTGGATGCTGACCAAGTCGCTGGCGGAGGATTTGGGGCCGCACGGGATTCGGGTCAACGCGATTGGCCCCGGCTTCATCGAGACGCCGATGACGCAGCTGATTCAGGAGTTCGAAGAGGCGAAGCAGCGGACGATGGCGCTGACGCCGATGGGCCGGATGGGCCAGCCGATTGAGGTGGCGAACACGGCGCTGTTCCTGGCCAGTGACGAGTCGTCGTTCTACACGGGCCAGTTGCTGCACCCGGACGGCGGATTCTTCGCGGGATAGTGCCCGTTCGCCGCGCCGCGCAAGGCAATCTATGCTGCGGCCTTACGAATGGAAGAAGCTCACAGGAGTTGAGAGGGCAGCATGGATCTCGGTCTCACAGGCAAGAAGGCGATCATTCTCGGCGGGAGCCGGGGCATTGGCCGATTTACGGCGGAGCTGATGCGACGCGAAGGCGCATCCGTGGCGATTTGCGCGCGTGGGGTGGAAGGGGTGGAGGAGGCGGGTAAGGCGTTGGAGGCGATGGGTGAGGGAACGGTCTTCGCCCAGGCCGCCAATCTTGAGGATGGCGAAGAAACGAAGGCGTTCGTGCGGGTGGCGATCGAGGCGCTGGGGGGTGTCGACATCCTGATCCACAATGCCAGCGGCTTCGACCAGTCCGGTGATGAAGAGGGCTGGGAACGCAGCTTTCGGGTGGACATGATGGCCGGGGTGGTAGCAGTCGAGGAGGCGCTCCCGGCGCTGGAGGAGAGTGATTCCGCCAGCATCACGTTCGTGGGTTCCATGGCCTCCAAGTACTTCTTCGGGCGGCGGAGCTCGTACGGACCAGCGAAGGCGGCGATGCGGGCGTATGCCAACGATCTGGCGCAGAGCCTGGGCAGACGAGGCATTCGCGCCAATGCGATTTCCCCTGGTGCGGTCCATTTTCCGGGCGGCTCATGGGACACGCGGAAGATTGAGAATCCGGAGTTCTACGCAAAGGTCGAGAAGTCCATCCCTCTTGGCAGGCTGGGCACCGGTGAAGAGATCGCGCGGATCATTGGCTTCGTCTCTAGCCCGGCGGGCATGTGGATCAACTCCACGCACATCGTCGCCGACGGCGGGCAGGTCGCCGCAGTCGACTAGGTTGCCGATCCAGCGTGAGTCTTCCAGGGAACCGTTTCCGGCATTCGTGCGGGTAGGCTTGGGTCGCTGATCCGTAGACCGGAGAGCTGAAAGGGAGGGCGCGATGGATCGACTCGAGGGACGGGTGGCGCTGATTACCGGAGGGGCGAGCGGGATTGGCCGGGCCTGCGCGGAGCTCTTCGCGGGTGAGGGCGCCGACGTGATGGTCTCCGACATCAACGAGGCCGGTGGCCTGGAGACGGTCGTCGCGGTGGAGGCGTTGGGGCAGCGCGCGGTGTTCATCCGCACGGACACGACGGTGGAGGCCGAGAACGAGGCGATGGCGCAGGCGACGGTCGACCAGCTGGGCCGGCTCGACATCTGTGTCGCAGCGGCGGGTGTCTCGCATGCGTCGTATGACAGCGGCAACGCGGCCCCGGACGAGGAGCTGATGCGGCGTCGCTACCAGCAGCCGGACGAGGGGTTGATCACGAACCGCCCCGTGGAGATGTGGGAGAAGGTGATCGACATCAACCTGACCGGTGTGATGTTGACCAATCGGGCGGCGGCGCGGCAGATGATGGCGCTGGAGAACGGTGGGTCGATCATCAACATCTCGTCGATTGCGGGGCGGCATCCGGGAGTGGGATCGCCGGAGTACTGCGTCTCGAAGGCCGGAGTCTTGATGCTCTCGAAGTCGTTCGCGCTGGAGTTCGCGCCGTTCAAGATCCGGGTCAACGCCATTGGGCCGGGGTTCATTGAGACGCCGATGACGGAGGTCTTCCGGGCGGACGAAGGGGTGAGCCAGCGCTGGCGGGCGATGACGCCGATGGGGCGGTTCGGGCTGCCGGAGGAAGTGGCGAACGCGGCGCTGTTCCTGGCGTCGGACGAGTCGTCGTTCTACACGGGCCAGATCTTGCATCCCGACGGCGGCGTCTACGTCGGCTGACTCGCTGAGCGAGGCTTGCTGGGATGCACGGGGTTCTTGCGTTGTACTCTCTCGGCACGGCGTTTCCCTGCTGAACAGCGGCGGGGTCCGAACGTGCCGATTGGGGATCCACAATGGTTACAGTTTTGACGGAACGCGGTGCGGTCGAGGGCGTCCAGGGGGACGGATCGGGCGACGCACTCTGGCTGGCGATATCCGAGGTTGAGGCGGCAACGGGTTGGTCGTTGAAGCCGGAAGGCTTCTGCCAGGACGACCTTTGCACGCCGATTCCTCCCGGTCACGAGTCGCAGTACGTGCGAGACGACTCTCCCGGGAAAGGTGCGGTGAACGTGGCGGCGTTCTGGCGGCGGATGGAGCGGCCGGCGCTGCACGATGGCGCGGGGTCGGTCTGGATGCTGGGGGAGCCTGCCTCGGCTCGGGCGGCGCGATTGGAGTCGTTGCAGGCGCCCGATTTCACGCTGCCTGATCTGGATGGCAAGTTGCATTCGCTGTCTGACCATCGCGGCAAGAAAGTGTTCCTCACAACCTGGGCCTCTTGGTGAGGATGCCGGATGGACCTGCCCGTGTGGCAGGAACTCTATGCCGATGTCCAAGACGAGAACTTAATGGTGATCGCGGTGGCGATGGACAGCCGCGGCGCGGAGGCGGCGCGCCCCTGGATCGAGCAAGCCAGGGCGGAGTACGTCTGCCTCGTCGATCCGGAGCACCACGTCGCCGACCTCTATAACATGGTCAATGTGCCGCAGGCGGTCTGGATTGACGAGTCCGGGCAGATCGTGCGGCCGACGGAGGTGTCGGGCACGAACGAGGGCTTCCGGCAGATGGACCGGACGACGTTCGCGATGCCTGAGGAGCAGGTCCAGCGGGCCCAGCAGGATCGGGGCGTCTATGTGGCGGCGCTACGCGATTGGGTGTCGAAGGGCGTGGACAGTGCGTTCGCCTGGAGCGCGGATGAGGTCCATGCGCGGATGCAGCCGCCGTCCGACGATGTGGCGTGGGCCAACGCCAATTTCCGCTTGGGCCAGTACCTGCGGCAGCACGGCAACGTCGCCGAGGGCGACGGCTTCCTGCACGAGGCGATCCGCCTGCGGCCGGAGTCGTGGAATTTCTGGCGGCAGACGGCGGACTTGGAAGAGATCGGCAAGTCGGGTGGGCCGGAGTTTTGGGCGCGCGTCGATGCGCTGGGCGACGACCACTACTACGCGCCGGTCGAGATGCCGGGGATGTCCGAGTAGGGGCTGTCGCGGCTAGGTGCAGCCGAGGTTCTGGTCGCCGATGGCGAGCCAGCGGCCGTCGGGCGACCAGGCCGTCTTGAGACCGCAGCCACTCATCCTCGTGCGGACGGCCCAGAGCAGTCGGCCGGTCAGATTGTAGGCGCGAACTTGACCGCCCCTGAGCAGTCCATCGTCGACGGAGGCGCTGAGGCGGGACTTGCTGACGATGAGCGTCTCGCCATTCGGTGACCACGTCATCCGCCCGAAGCTTGGCCCGGCGATGTTCATGGGCCGGTCGTTGGGGATGTCGACGATGAGGATGCGGCGGGGCTGACGCGTGCGCGCGGCGATGTGGCGAGCGTCGGGTGACAAGGTGAACTCGATGATGCCATCGATGCTTGTTTCCACCTCTTCACTCACGACGGACCAGATGCGCAAGTTGCGAGTGTCTCCGTGACCTTCGACGAAGACGAGAATTGAGCCATCGTGGGCCCACGGATCGGTGGGCCCGAGATCGCGGAACCTGCCGCTGCCGAGGTCGGCCACGACTGTGCCATTCCGGTCCACGACTGATAGCGCGCTGTTGGCCTCGACGGCGATCAGGCCGCCGAAGGGCGCAGGGTAGACAGCGTCGGCGGTGATCGGGGTGGGGAAGGGGTGTGGAGCGCCCTCCGCGTCAACGCGCTGCACGGTTTCGTCCGTGATGAAGAGAATTTCTCCGTCGGGCGTCCAGATCGCTTTGCTACCTGACGCGATGGTCCGCTCCGGCCCGCCGGGGGCGATCACCTGGATCTCAGACGCGTGTCCTCCCTGCTGGCGGCCGCGGTCGTCCACGGGTGTGTCGCGGATCAGGAAGGCGTCGCCAGTCGCTGACCAGGCGTCGCCCTGGGCCAGAAACGCTCCGCCCGTGAGGGCGTTGGCGGTCCAGTCGCCCGCGAGCTGGGGTGCGGCCGACGGACCGGCGAGCCAAAGTTCGTATGTGCGACCGGGATCCGCCACGGCTAAGACGCCACCGCCTTGGGGCGCGAGGACGAAGTCCAAAGCCGTGAGATTGGGAATTTCATCGTGGGACCCGGTGGCGGGATCGAAGAAGCGAATCGTCGTGCCGTCGAGATAGGCCAGGACTGGTTCGTCCGGGCGCCAGGCCCAGGTTTAAAAGCCGAACGTGTTTGGGAGTTCGAAGGAGTAGAACGGATCATCGATGGAGTTCACGGTCGTGACGTGGGGGCCGATATCGCCATCGACGACGGTCGCGGCATCGACGAACAACTTGGTTCGGAAGGTGGCGAGGACCGGGAGATCGGTGATGACAGCGTTCGTCGTGAAGGAGTCTGGATCGTACGGCGCCCAGCCGAAGACACCGTGGTAGCAGGTGTCGCAGTCGCCGGAGACGCGAACCGAGCCCGCGATCCAGTTCGCGTCCGGGGAGCGCCCCGCGAGATGGAGGGCGTCGGCGCGGGCGAGGATCCGCTCCGGCTCCTCGTTGGCCCCGGGCGTTTTGAAGAGGGCGATGCCATCCGTCGCGGCGATGGCTTGGATGGGATCGACGATGGACGGTTGGAGCTGCCTGGCCAGGTCCATGTCGATGGGGAGTTCACTGGCCAAGGCCCAGCCTTCGATCGCGAGGCTCTCGACACGCACCCAGTAGTCGGTCGGGATCCCAGTACCGTTTGGCTGGATGGGGAGGGCGCCGAGCATCTTGACTGGGTCACCCGCCTCGACGGTGCCCCGTCGCGCCCAGTCGACGCCGGGACCAGCGAAGACGGTCGCGTCCTGGGTCGCGGTGCTGGAGAGGAACGCAAAGGTGCCGTCCTCCGGCGCGTCGCCGATGAGAGTCGTTCCACCAAACGGCCCGCCGTCGTCCAGGTCGTCATTTTCGGAGAGAGCGTCGTCCTCCGGTGGCGGGGATGGCTCTGCGTCAGGGGTGTCGTCTAGCGGGGAGGTCGATGCGTTGTCGGAATCCGTCGGCGGCTGCGCAGGCGCGGTGTCTTGGTCGACGGCGGAGATGCTATTTGGTGTCGTGTCCGAGGTGTCCGTGTCGCTTTGACTCGGCTCGACTATCGGTGGCGCGTCGTCGACGGCCGGAGCGTCGTTCGTGCAGGCGACGAGCGTGAGGGCGGCGATGATGGCGCCTACTGGAAGCAGGCTGGTTAGTGTCATGGCACTGAGAACCTCACTGCCAGCCTAGACGCCGCCCGGCGGCTTCGTGTTCCCAAGGCGTTTTGTGGTTGTGCGTTTCTATTGGGGCTCGGTGCGATATCCTGCCGCCCGAGTGAAGGAGTGTCTGTATGCGATTCGATGACAAAGTCGCGGTGGTCACCGGGGGCGCCAGCGGTCTGGGCCGAGCGACGGCGTTGCTCTTGGCCGAGCAGGGCGCCGACATCGTGGTGGGGGATTTGGATGAGGCGCGGGGGCACGAGGTCGTGGAAGCGGTGACGAAGCTGGGGCGTCGAGCGGCGTTCCGTCGCACGGACACGACGCAGGAGGCCGACTGCGAGGCGCTGGCGCAGATGGCGGTGGACGACTTCGGGCACGTGGACTTGCTGTTCGCGGCGGCGGGGATCTCGCACGCGGCGTATGTCTCGTCCGACGATTCGCCGGACGAGGGGCTCACGACGCAGGGCGAGGGGTCGCTGCTGATCAATCGGCCGCTGGAACACTGGGAGAAGGTGCTGGCGGTCAATCTGACGGGGGTGATGCTGACGAACCGGGCAGTGGCGCGTCGCATGGTGGCGCAGGGGACGGGCGGGGCGATCGTGAACGTGTCGTCGATCGCGGGGTTTCAGCCCCGATCGGGGTTGAGCGACTATGCAGTGACGAAGGCGGGTGTGGCGATGATGTCGAAGACGCTGGCGCTTGAGCTGGCCGGGTACACGATCCGGGTCAACGCGATCGCGCCCGGGATGATCGATACACCGATGACCGCGGGCCTGGGCTCGGATGAGCGAGCGGAGCGGTTCATGCTGGCGGGGACGCCGTTGGGGCGGAAGGGGCAGCCCGAGGAGATCGCGAGTACGGTGGCGTTCTTGCTGTCGGACGAGGCTAGCTACATCACGGGCGAGGTGTTGCCGGTCGACGGCGGCGAGTTCACGGGCTAACCGGCTGAGCCGGGTTTGCTTTGACGGGTTTGCTTTGAGAGGTGTGGGGAGGAGCGCGGGGAACCGGGCTGCGCTGGCTGAAAGGCTGGATTGGCAGGGTTGAAAGGTAGGAGTGCGATGACTGAGAAGACACCGGCGGAGCTGCGGGGCAGCGGGCATCCCCAGCATGAGGGGGAGATCCAGATCCAAGGGCTGAACGGCACGGTGTCGATCGTGCGCGACGCGCATGGGGTGCCGCACATCACGGCGGAGTCGGAGCATGATGTTTGGTTCGCGCAGGGGTTCTGCCACGGGCAGGACCGGCTCTGGCAGTTGGAGCGGTTCCGCCGCTTTGCGCGGGGTACGCTGTCGGAGATTCTGGGCGAGGCGCTGATCCCGGTCGACCGGTTCTACCGACGCTTGGGGATCCAGCGACACTCGCAGCGCGACTGGCCGCTGCTGGGCGCCGACGCGCGCAAGATCCTGCGTTGGTTCAGCGATGGCGTGAACGCGGCGATTGCGTCGTTCGACGATCTGCCGCCGGAGTTCCAGGTGCTGGGCCTCCAGCCGGACTGGTGGACCCCGGAGGACAGCATCGCCGTCTGGCGCGTGATCACCTTCACGCAGATGGTCGACTTCACCAACAAGATCCTGGCGGGGTCGATCCACGCCAAGTACGGCGAGGAGGCGGTGTCACTGCTGCAGCCGGAGTATCCGGGCGGCGCGCCGGTCGTGGTGCCGACGGGGGCGGATGCGGAGAACATTGGGGCGCAGTTGGCGGAGATTCTGCGACAAGCGCAGGAGTTGGTGGGGCTGACGACGGAGGGTGTGGGGTCGAACAACTGGGCGGTGAGCGGCGAGAAGTCGGCGAGCGGGAAGCCGCTGCTGGCGGGGGACCCCCACGCAGTCGTGCAGATCGCGCCGGTTTGGTATCTCAATCACCTGACGCACAGCGAGTTCGACGTGATCGGCGCTTCGACGCCCGGGGTGCCGGGGATGCTGATGTATGGGCACAACCACAAGGTCGCGTGGTCGGTGACGAATGCGATGGCCGACGTGTCGGACCTCTTCGTAGAGCGATTCAACGAGGATTACAGCCGCTACGAGCACGAGGGCGAGTGGCTGGCTCCGGAGATCTGGGAAGAAGAGATCGAGATCAAGGGGCGGGACGAGCCGCTGCGCGAGCAGATCTTGGTGACCAAGCACGGCCCCGTCGTGACGGGCGGCCCCGGTGAAGAGGGGCCGGCGCTGGCGCACCAATGGACGGCGCACGATGTCCTGCGCACTTTCGAGACGCTGCCGGGGTCGTTCCGGGCGCGCGATGTCGACGAGTACGTGGATTCCCAGTCGACCTGGGTGGGGCCGCCGATGAACAAGATCGTGGCCGATACGAAGGGCAATATTGTCTACCAGCTCGTGGGTGACATCCCCCTGCGCAAGCACGGTGGGCCGAACCCGGTGCCCGTGCCGGGTTGGTCGGGCGACTACGACTGGCAAGGGTCAATTCCGTTCGAGCAGTTACCGAGCTCGCGGAATCCAGAGACCCACTACGTGGCGACGGCGAACAACCGCGTTGTCGATGAAACCTACCCGCATTGGATCGGCGGCGGGACGCCGTGGCGGGCCTGGCGCATCGAAACGATGCTGAAGGAGGATGACGCGTTCGACGTGGCGGGCTTCCAGCGCATGCAGACCGACCGCTTCTCCATGGCAACGCCGGTGTTCCAGGCGGCGCTGGAGAAGATGCCGATCGCGGAAAAGCTGCAGCCGTACGCGGACATGTTGCAAGAATGGGATGGGGTGTTGGCGCCGGACTCCGCGGCGGCGGCACTCTACCAAGCGACGGGCGTTGCGCTGATGAAGCGGCTGTATGCGTTCGTCGCGGACTTGCCGGGAGGGGCAACGGCGGCGGCGCTGTGGCGGACCTGGCCGTCGTCGAAGGTGCTCGATCAGATGAACGATGACAAGACCGCAGTGCTGGACCTGAATCCCGAGACGCGCGGTCAATCCTGGAGCGATGTGCTGAATCAGGCGCTGCGCGACGCCAGCGCGAAGCTGCATGCAGAGCAGGGCGACGATCCGCAAGCGTGGTCCTGGGGGGCGCTGCACCGGCAGCGTTTCGTGCACAACCTGGGGCGCGAGGCGCCGCATGATGAGACGTTCAACATCGACGATGTGCCGGTCGGCGGCGATGGGTCGACGGTCTTCGCGGCCTCGGTCGACCTGCGCGACTACCGCGCGCCGTCAGGCGTGTCCTACCGGCAGATCATCGATCTGGATGACTTCGCCAAGTCGATCTGGATCTTGCCGCCGGGGCAGTCGGGGCATCCCGGCTCGCCGCACTACCAGGACGGGGTCGAGCCGTGGCTAAAGGGCGAGTACTGGTCGATGAGTACTCGGCCGGAGGACTACGGTGGGGACGGCGCCTTGTCACTGACCCTCGTCGCGTCAAACTAGCCACCTGAGGCCTCGAGCTCGGATCCGATGTTGTCGGGCTTGGGCTAGCGTCGCGCTGCGAGAAGGCTATTCTGCGACGCGAAGCCATTTGCTCGCTGCGCCCTCGCAGACGAGAAACCGGGCGGAGGAGTGACGATGCCCAACGCCAATTCGGCTCAGGCGACTGAGATGAAGCAAAAGGTTCAAGACGCGATCGACGCCGTCTCCGAGGATCTGCGGGCGTTGAGCCTGGACATCCACGAGCATCCGGAACTCAACTACGAGGAAGTCCACGCACACCAAGTGCTGACCGACTACCTGGAGCAACAAGGCTTCGAGGTGGAGCGCGGCGCCTACGGGATGGACACGGCGTTCGTTGCGACGGCAGGGAGCGGCGAGCCGACGCTGGCGGTGCTCTCGGAGTACGACGCGCTGCCGGGGATCGGGCATGCCTGCGGGCACAACCTGATCGCGATCTCGGGCGTGGCGGCGGGCCTGGCCCTGAAGGAGGCGCTGGGAGACGGCAACGGCACGATCGTCGTGCTGGGGTCGCCGGCGGAAGAGGGCGGCGGAGGCAAGGTGGAGATGATCAACGCGGGGGCGTTCGAGCCGATCGACGCGGCGTTGATGTTGCACCCGGCGCCCGGCGATGGAGCCTGGGTAAACATGAACGCGATTCAGCCGTTGAAGGTGGAGTATTTCGGGCGCAATGCGCACGCCGCCGCCCTGCCGTGGCAGGGCCTCAACGCGCTCGACGCGCTGGTGCATGCCTACAACGGGATCTCGCTCCTGCGACAACAGATGACACCGGACTCGCGCGTGCACGGGGTGATCCGTCAGGGCGGGGAGAAGCCGAACATCATCCCGGATTACACCTCGGCGGATTTCTATGTGCGGGCCAAGAACGACGAGATCCTGAATGATCTGCGCGAGCGGGTCTTGGCCTGTTTTGAAGGCGCCGCGCAGGCGACCGGCTGTCGTCTGGAGTACGAGTGGGTGGGCCACCCCTATAGCAACCTGACGACGAACGACCTCATGGCGGAGGCGTACGTGGAGAACATCGGCACGCTGGGGAAATCGATGCCGACGAAGGTACAGAGCATGGCCTTCGGAGGGGCGAGTACGGACATGGGCAACGTTAGCCACGTGGTGCCGTCGATTCACCCGATGTTCGGGATCCACACCAAGGAGGGGAACCACACGGCGGGCTTCACCGGCGCGGCGGCGACCTCCGAGGCGCACGCGGAGACGCTGACAGCCTCCAAGGCGATGGCGATGACGGCGGTCGATCTGTTCACGGACGCGGCGATGTTGGAGGCGGTGAAGGAAGAGTTCGTCCAAGCCCACTCGGCACCGCGATAATCGCGGCGTTCCTTTGTACCCACGAGGTTGCTACGGGGCGGAGCGCTCGACAGTGCGCAGAGGGCGGGCGCTCTCACTTGGCACCCTCGGAACTGCGCTTGCCAACGCTCTGCCCGGACCGAAATCGATCCGCGGATCCGGGCGCCCACATGGAACCGGCGTCACGCCGCGGGCCTATACTGCCATCCGGTTCATGATGTTCTTTGAGACGCTTGTCTGAGACGGAGGCGCAATGCTCGATCACTTGGTCTATGCCGTGTTGGATGTCGAAGCTGCCTGCGACGACCTGGAGCAGCGCTTGGGGGTCCGTCCCACGCTGGGCGGTCGGTTCGCGCAGATGGGGGCCTACAACCACATCTTGAGTCTTGGCGGAGGGGCCTACGTGGAGGTGATCGGTCCGGACCCGGATGTGCCCGCGCCGACGCAGCCGCGCCCCTTTGGCTTGGACGGACTGACTGAGCCCCGCCTGACGACGTGGGCCGCCAAGGAGACCGATCTGGCTGCGAAAGTGGAGGCGGCCCGCGCGGCTGGCTACGACATGGGCCAGGCGTTGCCGCTGAGCCGCGAGTTGCCAGACGGCACGACGTTGGCCTGGACGCTCACGGTGCGTAGTGCGCCGCCAGGCCCCGAAGGGGGCCTCGTACCGTTCCTGATCGACTGGGGAGACGCCACGCATCCGTCTGAGACGGGGGCGCAAGGCTGCCAGTTGGTGGAGTTCCATGGGGAGCACCCGGACCCGGAGATGGTGCTCAAGTCATTGGAGGTGGTGGGGCAGCCAATCAACGTGAAGAAGGCCGAACGCCCGGGCATGGTCGCGACGATCCAAGGCCCCAAGGGTCAGATCGAGCTGCGCTAAGCCGCGTCTGTGAAACTGCGGCGCGAAAGCGCGCCGAATCGCGCGGTGTGCTGAGCCGCCAGCCGAATCGGTTGGCAGCACTGTGAAGAGGAGTGAACCATGGCCGACCGTTTGAAGCTGGGAATCAGCGTGGGCTATTCCGGCGCGGATATGCACGTGCCGATGGAGAAGATCCTGCACGCCGAGGAGTTGGGTTACGACTCACTTTGGACGGCGGAGGCCTATGGATCAGACGCATTGTCGCCGCTGGCGTTCATCGCGGCGCAGACGAAGCGAATCCGGTTGGGGACGGGAATCATCCAACTGGCGGCCCGCACGCCCGCCAACGCGGCGATGACGGCGGCGACGATCGATGCCATGGCCGGCGGCGATCGCATGGTGCTGGGCATCGGGGTTTCGGGGCCGCAGATCGTGGAAGGCTGGTACGGGCAGCCGTGGGGCAAGCCCAACCGGCGCATCCGCGAGTACTGCGACATCATCCGCGCGATCTGGCGTCGCGAGGAACCGGTGTCGTACGCCGGGCGGGAGTTCCAGCTGCCGTTCGAGGGTGAAGGGGCCATGGGGATCGGCAAGCCCCTGAAGTCGATCCTGCATATGAATCCGAACCTTCCGATCTGGCTGGGCACCGGCACGGAGGTGAACGTGAAGCTGACGGCGGAGATCGCCGACGGCTGGCTGCCGATGGGTTTTGTGCCGGGGTCGATGCCGACGTTTGAGCCGTGGCTCAACACCGGCTTCGAGCGGGCCGGGGGCGGGAAGTCGATCAAGGACCTGGAGATTCAGCCCGGCGTGAACGTGATCATCACGGACGACGTACGGGAGGCGTTCCGTCAGATGAAGCCGGGCGTGGCGCTGTACGTGGGCGGAATGGGCCACAAGAACAAGAACTTCCACAACGACACGATGGTGCGTCGGGGGTACGGCGAGGCGGCGAAGCAGATTCAGGAGTTGTACCTGGAGCACCGCAAGGCGGAGGCGATGGAGGCGGTGCCGGATGAGTACCTGGACGAAGGCGCCTTGGTGGGGCCGGTGGAGCGGATCAGGGAGCGCTTCAAGGCCTGGGAGGACAGCGGCGCGACCGGGCTGACGATCACGACGAACCAACCCGAGGCGATGGAGCTGATGGCGGAGCTGACCGGGGCGCGCGCGAGCGTTTAGCGCGCACGGCGAGGTCGTCCTCCAAGAACTACAAACGGGAAGCGAAGGAAGCACGAATGAAACTCGGAGTTGGGATCGGCTACTCGGGCGCGCAGATGTCGGTACCGCTGGAGATGATCCAGCACGCCGAGTCGTTGGGTTACGACTCCGTCTGGAGCGCCGAGGCGTATGGCTCGGATGCGCTGACGCCGCTGGCCTACATCGCGGCGCGGACGGAGAAGATCAAGCTGGCGACCGGCATCCTGCAGATCCCGGCGCGGACCCCGGCCATGACGGCAATGTCGATGGGGACGCTGGACGCGCTGGCCGGTGGCGATCGCGTGATCTGCGGGCTGGGGTTGTCGGGGCCGCAAGTCGTCGAAGGATGGTATGGGAGGCCCTGGGGCAAGCCGGGTACGCGGATCCGCGAGTATGTGCAGATCCTGCGCGCCATCTTCAAGCGAGAGGAGCCGGTGTCAATCGACGGGGTCGAATACCAGATGCCCTACACGGGCGAGGGGGCGATGGGGTTGGGCAAGCCGCTCAAGTCGATCCTGCACATGAACCCCAACATCCCCATCTACCTGGCGACACTGGGGCCGGGCAACGTCCGTCTCACAGCGGAGATCGCGGACGGTTGGCTGCCGATGTGGTACTCGCCGTATCAGATGCACAACTACACGCCGTGGCTGGACGAGGGCTTCGAGAAGGCGAAGGCAGCCGGAGAAGACAAAGGCTGGCACAACTTCTCGATCCAGACGGGCTGCACGGTGATCATCACCGACGACGTGCAAGACGCGTTGCGTATGCAGAAGCCGAACGTCGCGCTCTACGTGGGCGGCATGGGCGCGAGGGACAAGAACTTCCACAACGACACCATGGTGCGTTACGGCTACGGCGAAGCGGCGGCACGGATTCAAGATCTGTATCTGTCAGGCCAGAAGGCGGAGGCGCTGGAAGAGGTGCCGGACGAGTTGGTGGATGAGATGTGCTTGGTGGGGCCGGTGGAGCGGATCCGCGAGCGCTACAAGGCCTGGGCCGATTCTGGGCTGACCGCGATCACGGTGAACGCGCGCCAGCCGGAGGCACTGGAACTGATGGCCGAGCTGGCCGAGACGAAGTCGTAGCGCGAGAAGGTTTTTGGGGGAACGAAATGCCAGATGCCAACGAGTTGGTCACCGCGTTTGTGAAGGAGTTCGATGCCGAGCAGCCGAACGTCGCGACGTTACTCGCGTACTTCAGCGACGACGCGGTGTATCACAACATCCCGATTGCGCCGTCCGTGGGCAAGGAAGCGATCGAGAAGGCGCTGTCGGGCATCGGGCAGATGACGTCGAGGGGATGGGAGTTGACGCACCAGGTGGCGAGCGGGAACGTCGTCATGAACGAGCGGATTGACCGTTTCGAGGTGGGTGGCAAGCCCGTCGAGGCTCTGGTCTGCGGCGTCTTCGAGGTCGATGGCGACAAGATCGTGGCCTGGCGTGACTACTTCGATATGGCGATGTTTCAGAAGCAGATGGAGGGATAACGATGGCGGACGCAGGCGAACTGATCACGGCGTTCATCAAAGAGTTTGACGCCGAGCATCCCGAGGTCCAGACGCTCCTTGATTACTTCACCGACGACGGCGTCTATCACAACATGCCGGGACCCCCGGCCACGGGGAAAGCCGAGATCGAGACGACGTTGGCCTACACCCAGAACATGACGTCGAAGGGCTGGGAAGTCGTGCATCAGGCGGTGGTGGGCGACACGGTGATCAACGAGCGGATCGACCGCTTCGAGGTGGGCGGACAGTCGGTGGAGTTGCCGGTCTGCGGCGTGTTCGAAGTGCGCGACGGCAAGATCGCGGCCTGGCGCGACTACTTCGACATGGCCACGTTCCAGAAGCAGATGCCGGGCGGATAGGTCATGAACCGCTACCACCGCTGGTACTGCGGGTCGGCGCGATGGCGTCGAGCGCTAGAGAAGGGTGTGCTGCCCTGGGCGCTGGACGGCGTCGATCTGGGCGACGACGCACTGGAGATTGGCCCGGGACCCGGTTTGACGACGGATGTCCTACGCACGAAGGTCGAGACGCTGACCTGCCTGGAGATTGATCCCAAGCTGGCCGCGAAGCTGGAAGCGCGGATGGGTCGCACGAATGTGACGGTCGTGGAGGGGGATGCGACGTCGATGCCGTGCGCGGACGCGCGATTCAGCGGCGCCGTCTGCCTGACGATGTTGCATCACGTGCCGACGCCGGAGGGGCAGAATCAGCTCTTCCGCGAGGTGCACCGCGTCTTGCAACCGGGCGGAACGTTCGCCGGGATCGATAGCACGCCGTCGTTGCGCTGGAACCTGGCGCACCTGTTCGACACCCGGAACCCGGTCGACCCGGAGATGTTACCGGGGCGGCTGGAGGCGGCGGGGTTCGTCGACGTGATGGTGGAGCGGTCGCCCAGGGGTGGGTTCCGGTTCCGTGCCCAGAAAGCGGTTGTGTAGCTGGTCGGGGACGAGCGACGCATTCTAGCCGTTTGGGAGCACGACGATCTTGGCGTGAGCCTCCGGGTTGCCGAGGGTCTCGAAGGCCTCCGCCACTTCGTTGAGGCCGATGCGGCCGGTGACGAGGGGTGAGACATCGAGCTTGCCACTCGATAGGGCTTCGGCGGACTCGATGAATTCACGCGCGGTCCAGCCCAGGACGAACTGCAGATTGATCTCTTTGTTGATGGCGATGGCGGGGCGGATCGTGTCTTCCTGCATGCAGAGCCCGGCGACGACAATGCGCGAACCGACGGTCGCTTCGAGGATGGCGAGGTCGAGCATGCCGGGGACGCCCACGCATTCGATGAGGACGGCGGGGGCGTCGCCTCGCGCCTCGCGGTAGGCGGCGGCCAGGGGTGTCTCGCGTGGGTCGACGACGACATCGGCGCCCATGGCGGCGGCGAGCTCGCGGCGCTTGGGTGAGAAATCCCCGGCGATGATGGTCTCGACGCCGTCCATCTTGAGCGCGCCGATGGTCGCCAGGCCGACAGGGCCACAGCCGTAGACGACGACGGCTTCCCCATCCTGGATGTTGCCCTTGCGCACGGCGTGGATCCCCACGGCCATGGGCTCGGTCATGGCAGCGTGTTCGCTGGGCAAGGAGTCGGGGGTGGCGACGAGGGCGTTGGCGGTGACGAGGAGTTGCTCGGCATAGCCGCCGGGGAAGTCGTTGCAGTAGCCGACGGCGTAGTTGTGCCCTTCGTGGAGGAGACCGGGCATGGCCGCGGCGCGCTCGCCGACGGGGATGCGGGCCTCTGTATCAGGGCCGTAGGCGAGGACTTCGACGCAGAACTCGTGCCCCATGACGACGTCACGGGAGAGGTCCATGTTGAAGATGCCCGTGCTGGCTTCGGAGGCGGCGACGAACTCGGGCGCGAACTTGAGGGCGTGGAGGTCGGATCCGCAGATGCCGCAGGCGAGCGATTTGACGAGCACCTGACCGGGCCCGGGCTCGGGATTGGGGACCTCGTCGACGAGGAGCTTTCGGTCGCGCATGACCACTGCTTGCATGGGATTCCCCTTCCGTGGGTTCGGTGAATCGCTGCCGTTAGCCGAGGGCAGCTTTGAGCGCGTTAGCGATCTGGGTATGTGCCTGGATGGCTTCGGGAACGGCGTGGGTTTGGCCGAGGAAACCGTGGATGAGTCCCTCGTAGCGCGTGCAGGTGACGGGGACGGCCGCGGCTTGCAGAGAGTGGGCGTAGGCCTCGCCTTCGTCGCGGAGGGGGTCGAGTTCCGCCGTCAGGACGAGCGTGGGTGGGAGTCCCGACAGTTCCGTGGCTCGCGCGGGCGAGGCGTACGGTTCCGTGCCCTGCTCTGGGCTGGCGAGGTACTGCTCCCAGAACCACTCCATTCTCTGACGACCGAGCCCGAAGCCTTCGGCGTTGTCGCGGTATGAGGCGGTGGTGAAGTCGCAGTTGGTGACGGGGTAGTTGAGGACCTGGAGTCCGATCACGGGGCCGTCCTTGTCGCGGGCCATTTGGGCGACGACCGCGGCCAGATTCCCGCCGGCGCTGTCGCCGCCGACGGCGATCTGCGTGGGGTCGACGCCGATCTCGGCGCCGTGCGCGGCGACCCATTCGAGGGCGGCGTAGCAATCGTCGGCGGCGGCGGGATAGCGATGCTCCGGGGCGAGCCGGTAGTCGACGGAGACGACGGCACAGCCGGAGCGGTTGGTGATCAGACGGCAGGAGGTATCCGAGGTTTCGAGGTTGCCGATCACCCAGCCCCCACCGTGATAGTAGACGTAGGCCGGGAACGGCCCCGCACCCTCGGGGTGATAGACGCGGATTGGGATCTCTCCCGCCGGGCCGGGGATGGTGCGATTCTCGACGTTGGCGACCGGCTCACCCGGGCCAAGCAGGGCGCGCAGGGCGACGTAGTTGGCGCGGGCTTCCTCCGGTCCCACGTCGGACATGGCGGGGCCCGGGTTGGCGGCCATGGCGTCGAGGAGGGTCTGGGTTTCTCGGGTGGGCGGCATGCTATCTCTTCCTCGTCCCGCTCTGGGGGTTCGCGGACTCGCTCGCTCAGGCGGAGGAGAGGGTAGCGGCTTCTTGCTTGGCGCGGCGATTCCGCTCGATGGTGAGCTCGTATTGAGTCTGGAGATTCATCCACGTGCTCGCGCGGATGTCGAGCGCCTTCTCGAGATCCAGCGCAGTGGCGGCCGTGATGTTCTTGCGCTCGCGGCAGATGGCGTTGACGAGTTCGGCGGGCCTGTCCATCTGGCGGGCGAGCTCCGCCTGCGTGAGTTCGCGGGCTTCTAGCTCCTCGCGGAGGAATTCGCCAGGATGGACGGCGAGATCGGTGATGAAGTCAGTCGCCATAGTGGTTGCTCACCTCTTCGATGAAGACCTGGTCATGGTCTCGTGTCACGATGATCCGCCAGCGCCCGTGTAGGGTTGCGGCCCACTGGCCCCGGCGGCCCTGGCGGAGAGGGTGGAGTCGCCAACTCCTGAACTCCAGCGCCGCATCCCAGGTGTCGACACGAGCGAAACGGATGATCGCTCGGATGTATGCCGGACCAACCACGGAACCCCATGTGCGGACTGCAAGCTCTTCGCTCCGTGCCGCTCGATCGAGTCTTCGCGTGCGGAATTGAATCTCCACATAATGAGACTATCTGCGATAGAGACTATACGTCAATGTCTATATTGCTCTAGGAACCAAAGGCCTTGCGGAGGTGCTCGGCGGCTTCGTCGATGTTGGCGCGGCCCTGGGGGACGACGCCGAAGAAGAGGAAGCAGTCGTGCACGAGGCCGTCGTAGTTGTGATAGGTGACGGGGACGCCGGAGGCTTCGAGCTTCTTGGCGTAGGCGGCGCCTTCGTCACGCAGGGGGTCGAACTCGGCGGTCTGGACGAGCGCGGGCGGGAGGTTGCTGGTGTCGCCGCGGAGAGGGGAGGCGTAGGCGTCGTTCGCTTCGTCAGGGTTGTTGAGGTAATGGTTCCAGAACCATTCCATGCTGTCCTTGGTGAGGACATAGCCCTCGGCATTGTCGCGGTAGGAGGCGGTGGAGTAGTCGAGGTCCGTGACGGGGCAGTGCATGACCTGGAAGACAAGGCTCGGCCCGCCGTTGTCGCGCGCCATCTGAGCGACGACGGCGGTGAGGTGTCCGCCCGCGCTGTCGCCGGCGATGGCGATGCGTGAGGCGTCGACGCCCAGCTCGGCGGCGTTGTCGGCGACCCACTGGGTGGCGGCGTAGCAGTCTTCGGAGGCGGCGGGGTACTTGGCTTCGGGAGCGAGACGGTAGTCGACGGAGACGACGGCGCAGTTGGCGGCGTTGGCCAGGGCGCGGCAGAGCGAGTCGTGTGTCTCGACATCCATGATCACCCAGCCGCCGCCGTGGAAGTAGACGAGGACGGGGAGGTTGGCATCGCTGGAGGGCTTGTAGACGCGAACGGGGATGTTGCCGCCGGGGCCGGGGACCTGGCGATCCTCGGAGTGCGCGATCTCCTCCGGCGGGCCCTGGAGCACCGCCAGCTCGGCGAATCCGGCCCGTGCGTCCTCTGGGGAGAGGGCGCTGAGCGGCGGCGCGTCGGGGTCGTTCATCTGATCGAGCAGGCCTTGGACAGTGGGGTCGACGGGCATCGGCGGAACTCCTTCGCGAACACGTTCGGGTGGTCAACATGTGAGAGGGTCGAACTCGCACGCTAGCGATGGGGGTGGGGACGGTGCAAGCGAGCCGCTGACGGGGTCGCCGGGCGGGCGCGATGGGAATGTCGTCGGGTGGGGGCGGAATCTGCGAGACTAGCCAGCGTCACCGGACGTTCGTGGGGGCGCGCGCCAATCGTGCGACGGTCGCTTCGGACATCGTCCAAAGAAGCTTGGGAGGAACGTATGAAGTTCGGGATCTTCTACGAGATTTCGGTGCCGCGACCGTGGGGGCCGGAGACCGAGCACGATGTCTATCACAACTGCTTGGAGCAGGTCCGCCTGGCCGACGAGCTGGGCTTCGATCAGGTCTGGGCGGTGGAGCACCATTTCTTGGAGGAGTACTCGCACTGCTCGGCGCCGGAGCTCTTTCTGACGGCCTGCGCGATGCAGACGAAGAACATCCACGTGGGGCACGGCATCGTGGTGTGCGTGCCGCAGTTCAACCACCCGGTGCGGGTGGCGGAGCGAGCCGCGGTGCTGGACATCCTCTCGCACGGGCGCCTGGAGATGGGGACGGGTCGCTCGGCGACCTGGACGGAGCTGGGCGGATTCGGCGCCGACCCCGACGAGACGAAGCAAACGTGGGATGAGTTCGTGCGGGTGCTGCCCAAGATGTGGACGCAGGAGCGGTTTGGCTACGAGGGGCGGTCGTTTTCGATGCCGTCGCGGGCGATTCTGCCGAAGCCGTACCAGAAGCCGCACCCGCCGATGTGGGTGGCCGTGACGAGTCCGGGCACGGAGATCGACGCGGCGGAGCGTGGGCTGGGAGCGCTGGGTTTGCAGTTCGCCGGCTTCGCGGCGCAAGAGCAGAAGGTGAACGAATATCGCCAGCGGATCCGGAGTTGCGACCCGGTGGGTGAGTTCGTCAACGAACAGGTGGCGACGGTCAATTTCCTCTACTGCCACGAAGACAAGAAGACCGGGATCGAACGCGGGCAAGGGATGACGGGCGCATTCAACTACTTGGCGGCGCAGTTACTACCGGTGCGTGAGGTGCATCCCTCGCGGTCGTACCCGTCACTTGGTCTCTTGCCGCAGGTGCGCAGCGCGGTGGCGAGTCCCGGTGGAGACGATGGGGCACCCGAGGGGCTCTGCATTGGCGACCCCGATCGGATCATTGAGCAGATCAAGCAGTGGGAGTCGGCGGGGGTGGATCGGATCAACTTTCTCTTGAATGCGATGGAGACCATCCCGCAGGAGCAGGTGCTGGAGAGCTTGCGGCTCTTCGCCAGCGAAGTGATGCCGAAGTTCGCCGCGAAGACGCCCATCGCGGTCAGCGGAGACTAGGAGCCGACCATGGTTTTCTCAGGCACATTGGACATTGCCCGGCACCTCGACCTCGCGCCGACGATGCCCTCCCTGGGCACGGAGTCGTTGGAGATCCCGGACGTGGAGATGGTGGCGGCGTTCTTCGAGATCGACGATGACGACATGGAGGGACTGCTGCCTCCCGCCCTGCACCCGACGATCCCGCCAACGGTCCAGTTCTTTGGCATGAAGGCGGTGGATGGTCCCCTGGGGCCGTTCGCCTTGGCGCAGGTGCGCGTGGGATGTCGCGCCGGGGTGCGGCCGCGGGGCTGCACGACGCTGTGCTATTGCGACTCTGTCCCGGCGTCGAAGGCGCTCTCGGAACGGTGGGGCTTCCCGATTCAGCCGGGGGAGGTGGAGATTCAGCACAACTACGATCGGGTGCAATTGGTGGCGGAGGCGGATGGCCGCCGGATTCTCAGTGTGGAGCTGATCGACCCGCTGCCGATCGGCGGCGCCGACGTGCAGTACACGGCGAGCGTGAACCTGGCCAAGGCAAGTCACGATGGTGACGAGAAGCCCTGGCTGATCCAGGTCGATCCGGAGTACGCGATCCGGAGGGCGGATCGGGCTCTTCCGTCGCTGCACCTGTTCGAGGCGGAGGCTTGGGCGGCGGACGGGGTGATCCCGGTCTACCCGATCACGGGGACGTACACGGTGTCGGACATGACGCTGCCGGAGCTTCGGTACTTGATGGATCCCGCAAAGAACGCGTTTGTGGGAACGGTCACGCTCTAGGGTGACGCCTCCGAGAACCACGCGCGGGCGCGGGTGTGTCGGCGCCTGGTCTGCGTTGACTCGTTAGAACGTATGTTCTAGCGTCAACGGACGGGGGTCTCGCTATGCCGCTACTTGATCAGGATGGGCGCGAAGCGTTGTTGGCGGAGGTTCGTGTCGCGGTGCTTTCGGTGGCGCGGAGCGAGGGCGGCCCGCTGGCCGTGCCGATCTGGTACGAGTACCGCGACGGGTTGCTCTGGATGGACACGGAGACGTCGAACTTGCACGGCCGCCTGATGCAGGCGCGCGGTCGGGCGACGCTGACCGTGCAAGACGATCAGGTGCCGTATCGCTACGTGACGGCGGAGGGGCCGGTGGAGTTCCGCGGCGATGAGCCGGAGGTGGCGCGTCGGATCGCGGTGCGCTACATCGGCGATGAGGGGGCGGAGCAGCTCTTGAAGGAGACGCGGCCGATGTATCAGCCGAACGCGGAGACCGCGGTGCTGACACCGGAGCGCTGGTGGGCGGCCTGGTTCCCGGCGGAGTAACTGGTTCCCGGCGGGCGGATCGCTCGCAAGGGGCAGCCTGGGTATACTTCCGGCTTCCAAGTCCAGTGTGAAGATCGCTCCGCCAGACCCCTGCTCCGCCGATCAGTGAAGCCCATGTGTTTGGCGAGGCCCATGTGTAAGGACAGCCTATGAAACCCGATCCGCAGACAGTGGCCTTCAATCAGCAGTTGCAGGCGATGATGGCCGCCGGTCGTCCCTGGCACACGATGGGGGCGCAAGAGCTGCGCGACTACCTGGTGGAGAATCCCCTGGGCCCGCCCCCGGCCGTGCTGGACGAGGCGCAGGCGCGGACGGTGTCCGGCCCCGCCGGTGATGTCCCGATCCGGGTCTTCATGCCGGAAGCGGTGGATGGCGTCTACCTGCACATTCATGGCGGCGGATGGGTGATCGGGTCACACGAGGCGCAGGATGAGCGGTTGATGCAGCGTGCGGTGGCGACGCGACAAGCGGTTGTCAGCGTGGGCTACCGAATGGCGCCGGAAGACCCCTACCCGGCGCCGAACGACGACTGCGAAGCGGCGGCGAAGTGGCTCGTCGACACCGCGCAATCGGAGTTCGGTTCATCGAAGCTGACCATTGGTGGCGAGTCGGCGGGAGCGCACCTGTCCGTGACGACGCTGCTACGGATGCGCGACAAGCACGGCTACAGCGATTTCCGCGGCGCGGCGCTGATGTACGGCGTCTACGATTGTCGGCTGACGCCGAGCGCCCGAACCTGGGGCGACGAGTACTTGGTACTGTCGACGCCGATCATGGATTGGTTCGTGGAGCACTACGCGGCGGAGCGGGATCTGACGGACCCGGATATCTCGCCCATCTATGCCTCGACGAAGGGTCTGGCGCCCGCGATCTTCTCGGTGGGGACATCGGATCCGTTGCTGGATGACACGCTGCTGTTGGCGGCGCGCTGGGAGGAGGCGGGCAACGAGACGCAACTCGACGTCTATCCCGAGGCTTGCCATGGCTTTGATGGCTTCCCGGTCCCGGCGGGGATCGAGGCGACGGCGCGGGTCAACTCGTTCTTGAGCCGCTCGCTGGCTGACTAGCCGCCGCTGGGCACCGTCGTTTGGCGGTCACGACGTGGCGCTAGTGAAGGGCGCCGGCATACGGTCATTGCTTGGCGCCCTACTCGATCGCGCCGACCAGCGGTTACGGCCTGGCGCGCTACTCGATCGCGCCGACTAGCGGATACGGCCTGGCGCGCTACTCGAGCGCGCCGGCGATGATCAGCTCAGTGATCTGTTCGTCGTCATATCCGAGGAGGTCCTTGAGCACGAACTCGTTGTCGCGGCCGAAGGTTGGGGCGCTGCGCTGATACTGCGCCGGGGTGCGCGAGAGATGGAAGCGCGAGCCTTCGACGGTGGTCTGGCCGAGCGCCGGGTGATCGACATCGACGAACGCGCCACGGTGCTGGAGCTGCGGGTCGGCGTAGCAGGCGGTGCTGCCTTGTACGGCGTACGCGGCCACATCGACGTCCTGCATTGTTTGGACGATCTCGCTGGCGGAGAGCTGCGCGGACCAGGTGGCGATGATCTCGTCCAGCGAGTCCTCATTTTTCTTGCGGCTCTCGAAGGAATCGAAGCGCGGGTTGCCGCCCAGAGCCGGCATGAAGCTGGCCTCGCAGAAGTCGTCCCATTGGTCGTCGGTCTCCACGGAGATGGCCACCCACTCGTCGTCGCCGAGGGTGGGGTAGACGCCGTGGGGCACGCGTTTAGCGTCGTGGTTGCCATCGCGCTCCTGGATGCGACCGTTGACTTCGTAGTCGAGCAGGGCGGGGCTCATGAAGTGCATGGCCGCTTCCGCTTGCGACTGGTCGATATAGGTGCCCTCGCCGGTGCGGTTGCGATGGTCGAGGGCGGCTAGGAGGGCGCAGACGGTGAAGCGCGGCGCCAGGTAGTCGGTATAGGCGCCGTAGGGGCCGACGGGGGGCCGATGGGGTTCGCCGGCGAGATTGACGAAGCCGGCGATGGCGGAGCCCATGGTGCCGAATCCGGCGACGCTGCTGAGGGGACCCGTCTGCCCGAAGAGGCAGGTGCTGAGCATGATCAGGTCTGGTTTGATTTGGCGCAGGGCGTCGTAGTCCAGGCCCCAGCGATACATGGCGCCCGGCGAGAAGGATTCGGAGACGATGTCGGCCCATTGCACGAGGTCTTTGATCACGGTTTTGCCCTCGCTCGAAGCGAGATCCAGGGTGAGGCCGTACTTGTTCGTGTTCATGTTGCTGAAGAGGGCGGAGTTCTCGGGACCAGCTTCGCCGCCGTGGAAGGGGCCGATGGTGCGGCCCGTCTCGACACGCGTGGAGGATTCGACGCGGACCACGGTGGCGCCGTAGTCCGCGAGGTATCGGGTGGCGGTGGGCCCGGCGATGACCCACATGAGGTCGAGGACTTTGATGTCGTGGAGTGCCTGGGTGTTGGGCGTGTCGGGCATCAGATAGCTCCCTTGGCCTGGAGATCGGCGAGTGCGGCGGAGTCGACGCCGAGTTCGGCGTAGACCTCCGCGTTGTGTTCTCCCAAGCGGGGAGCGCGGCGGCGGTACTGGATGGGATTGTCCCGGAACTGGACGAAGGGGCCGGGGAGGCGCACCGTGCCTTGGCCATCGGGGCGTTCCGTCTCCTGCCAATAACCGCGAGCCTGGAGTTGAGGGCTTGTGGCGACATCCTCAATGTTGGTGATGGGGACGAGGAGCAGCTTGCGTCGCTGGGCCTCTTCGAAGAGCTCCGCCTTGGTCTTCGTGGCGAGGAACGCTTCGACGACGCCGATGATGCGTTCGTACTCATCCGGCGTGACTTCGCCGCTGGCGAGGAGCCCGGGGAATCCCACCCAGTCGAGGTCGCGGTCGGCTTCGCTGCACATGCCCTCTTCGTGGATCCATTCCATCATCCGCAAGGTGAATGGTCCGACGGCGGTGCCGAAGAGGAAGGTGAACGAGACGTAGCCGTCCGATGCGGGCCAGATGATGCGGGCGCGGAGGGTACCCATCATGGCGCCTCCTGCGGCGCGCACTGGCTGCGCCTCGCCGATGGGGTTGGCGAGGATGCCGCTCTGAGTGGCGGCCGCCGCCGATTGCACGGCGGCCACATCGATGTACTGGCCCCGGCCGCTGCGCTGCCGTTCCATGTGGGCGATCATGGCGGCACTGGCGGCGTCGGCGGCGGCGTGGTGATAGGCCTGGGGAACGCTGACGCGAACGGGTGCGCCATCGGGGAAGCCGGCGATGAAGAGGGGGCCACCGGCGGCCATCAGGATGAGGTCGCTAGCGGCCCAGGCGGAGCGGGGTCCGTCTTGACCCCAGGGTGTGATGGAGGCGTAGATGAGGCGTTCGTTGACTTGGGCGAGGTCTTCGTAGCCGAGGCCGAGCCCGGCCATCTCGCCCGGCGCGCCGGACTCCAAGAGGAAATCGGCAGTGGCAGCGAGCTGTTTGATGAGGTCTTGACCCTCGGCCGTCTGTATATCGCAAGTAATGCCGCGCTTGTTGCGGGCGTAGGCCCACCAGAAGAGGGAGCGATCGGCACCGGGTTCGTCGTTGGCAAAAGGTGGTTCGTCGCGGGCGGAGGAGCCGCCGGGCGGTTCGATCTGGATGACGCCCGCACCCAGGTCGGCGAGCATCTGGCCCGCCAGCATGCCGCGTTCATTGCTGAGGTCCAGCACGCGATAGGGACTGAGCACGGTGGTTCCCCCTCAGGTGGTCAGATCGTTCGGAGCCCGGCGTGAAGTGACTCGACGCGGGATGGCGGACAAAGTACCACGCGGCCTCGGCGACGACGACCGCGCGGGCTGGTTCCCAGACTTCGCCGTATCGGCTCGTGCGCTTCCTAGTCCATCCCGAACAGGGCGCGGGCGTTTTCGCCAAGGACGAGACGCCGCCGCTCCGGCGAGAGCTCCTTGACGCTGTCGAGGATTTGGCTGGCGGCATCGATGTGCGAATCGATGTGGGGGTAGTCGGAACCCCAGAGGATGCGGTCCTCGCCGACGAGATCGAGTTGAGAGTTAGTGGTGCGCTCTTCCGGTTCGGCACAGAACCAGAGATTGCGACGGAAGTAGTCGCTCGGCTTCTCCAACTGCAGCGGATTGACCCAGTTGAAGTGGTGGTACTTCTCGTCGAGACGGTCCATGACGTAGGCGGCCCAACCGGCGCCGGCTTCGACGGCGAAAACCTTGAGGTTGGGGAACTTGTCGAAGAGGCCGTCGACGACCATGGAGCAGACGGCGGGGACGATCTGATAGGTGGCGCCGAGACCGAAGGTGAAGAGCGGGTTGGCCGTGCCTTGCTCGTACCAGTCGTTGACGAAGCTGGTGCCGCGCCGCTTCATGCGGACAATGACGTGCAGGACGAGGGGGATTCCCGCGTCTTCGCATTCGTGCCAGAGGGGGTCGAAGTCAGGATGGGTGAAGGGCTTGCCGTCGACGCGCTCCGGCGGGAGGAAGACGGCGCGGAAACCCTGCTTGAGGCGGAGGCGGAGTTCTTCCAGGGCGGTGTCCGGGTCCTTGAGATGGAGATGGGCGGCGCCGATGATGCGCTCACGGTCGGCGGCTTGGAACTCTTCGTAGAGCCAGTTGTTGTAGGCGCGGGCGTAGGCGTTGCCGAGTCCCACGTCGTCGACGTCCCAGAGGATGCCGACGGTGGGCAGGGCAAGCCCGGCTTGGACGCCCCACTCGTCGAAGAGCTTGAGACGGTCAGGGCTGTACATGGAGGCGGCTGGCGCGCCGTCCATGTAGGTGAACGGCGACTCCGGGCCGAAGAGCTTGGAACGGTCCATCTCCACGCTGCCAAGCGCGGCGAGACCGCCGGGCATGACCATCTCGCGGTCGATGTGAAGCTGTTCTCCACCCTCGGGAGGGTGGACGATCTTGATCGCGCGCTCCTTGTACTCGTCTTCCAGGTAACGCTCCCAGAGGTCGGGTGGCTCCAGGACGTGGGCATCGGAATCGACGATGAAGGGTTCGCTTTCGGTCACCATGGGACTTCCCCTCTGCGTGGTCGGAGGGTAGCGAATCAGTTCTCGTCGCGTGCGCCGAGGACCGGACCGGCGGCGGGGGTGCGGGCGCTGGCGACCCAGCCACCGTCGACGATGATGTAGTCGCCGGTGACGAATGAGGAGTCGTCTGAGGCGAGCCAGAGGGCGGCTTTGGCGATGTCCTCGGGGACGCCGGGGCGTTGGATGGGCTGCAGGTGGGTGAGGCTCTGTTCGACTTCCTCGCGGCTGCGCGGGTCGACGCGGCCGGGGAAGTCGTAGAGGAGCGGGGTCAGCGTGCCGCCGGGGCAGATGCAGTTGACGCGGATGTTGTTCTCCGCATATTCGATGGCCGCGACGCGCGTCAGTTGCACGACGCCGCCCTTCGCCGCGCCGTAGGCTGACTGCCCCACCATGCCCAAGAAGGCGGAGACGGAAGCGGTGCTAATGATGGAGCCGCCGCCGTTCTCAATCAGATAGGGCAGGGCGTGCTTCATCCCCAGCCAGACCGAGGTGAGGTTGAGCTCCACGGTGTCGTGCCAGGACTGCTCCGACATCTCCAGGATCTTGCCACCCAGGGCCTGTCCACCGGTCGGAGTGTCGCGACGCCCGCCGCCGGCGTTGTTGTACATAATGTCGAGTTTGCCGTAGCGATCGATGGCGGTGCGGACGAGCGCCTGCAGATCCTCGCCGCTGGTGACGTCGGTGTGAACGGCGACGCAGGCCTCGCCGAGCGCCCCGGCCAAGGCGTTGGCTTTGTCGTCCTGGACATCGCCGATGACGACGCGGGCACCTTCTTCGACGAAGAGCTTGGTGGTGGCCTCGCCCATGCCAGAGGCTCCCCCGGTGATGATCGCTACTTTGCCGTCGAGTCGGTCAACCATGCTGTTCTTCTCCCCTTGTCTTGCTGCCGGGCCGCGTGCCTAGACCTGCGACCAATCGCGTCCGGTGAGTTCGTCGTAGCGGTCGTCGACGCCCACCCAGCCGCCGTCGACGACGATGGCCTGGCCGGTGACGAAGGTGGCGTCGTCGCTGGCGAGCCAGAGCGCGGCGTTGGCGATGTCGAGCGGTTCACCCGCACGGCCCAAAGGGTGGATGCGGGCAAAGTTGTCGCGCGCGCGCTCGGGATCGCGGCCGGCGATGCCGGTGACGATTCCGCCGGGGCAGATGCAGTTGATGCGGATGCCCTTGGGCGCCCATTCGCCAGCCGCGGCGCGGGTGAGGGCGATCACGCCGCCCTTTGAGGCGCAGTAGGCGCCGATCCCAGAGAGGCCAGAAAGCCCCGCGATGGAGGCGGTACTGATGATCGAACCGCCGCCGCGTTTTTCCAGGTGAGGGATGGCATATTTCATGCCCAGCCAGACGCCCTTGAGATTGACGTCGATGATGCGGTCGAAGAGGTCTTCCGGGCAGTCGCGGACGTTGCCCTCGTTGCGACCAATACCGGCGTTGTTGTAGACGATGTCGACGCCGCCGAAGCGATCGTCGGCGGTGGAGAGCATGGCCTGGATGTCTTCGCTGTTGGTGACGTCAGCGGTCAGCGGCACGCAGGCGGCGTCGCCGGCTGTCTCATTGATCGAGGCGGCGACCTCGTCCAGCTTTTCGCTGACGTCGACGATGACGAGCTGTGCGCCCTCTTCGGCGAAGCGTCGCGCTGTGCCTTCGCCAATGCCGGACGCCGCGCCGGTGATCACCGCGACTTTGCCTGCCAGTCGACCATCGGGTCTGCCCATGAGGATGTCTCCCTTGTTGCTCTCCCCCAAGGGAGCCGCCGGGCAGGATAGCGCGAGGATGGGCGGAGTGAGAGGCCGAGGACGCGCCTAGTCGTCCAGCATCTCGCACTGCCGCTTCAGCCCCTGGGCTTCCATCTCCACGTAGCGGCGCGTGATGCGGGCGAAGGGGAAGCTGAGCAGCCGGAGGTGCAGGCCGCGGCTGTGCGCGGTGAGCACCACGCGCGTACGACCATCGGGCTGAGGTTCAAGGGCGTGGGAGGCGATCATCGTGCCCCCGAAGCTGGCTGCTTCCCAGGTGAACCGTTGGTTCGCCGCAAACTCGGTCACGGTCCAGACCGCTGCCGGGAGGCGAGGCTGCCGGATCCGCGCCCTGGCGCCGATCGTGAGTTCAGGTCGATCGAGGAGATCGATTTGGGTCAGGGAGGCAGTCCAATCTGGCCAGCGCTCCACTTCCAGAAGGACGTCCCAGACGCGGGACGGCGGGGCTTCGATCTCCACGCTCCTCGTGATTGCCATTGCGAGTCTCCAGTCCGATCCGTCCTAGTGCAGGGCGCCTGCGGCCTTGTCACTGCAGAGCACCTGCGGAGCGGTCACTGCAGAGCGCCGGCGGCGCGGTTACTGCAACACGCCAGCGGCGCTGATGGGCCAGACTTCCTCCACGACGCCGTCGCGGACAGCGTGGAGCTGGCGGTGGAGAAGGATCGTGGAGTCGGAGTAGGCGGGGATGAGCGTGATCTGGTCGCCGGGGCGCACATGGACCCTGGGACTGAGCTGATAGATCGTGTGCTCGGCGTTGAGGCCGCGCACCTGGAGGTCGTCACGGCCGTGCACGATGGGCAGTCCCGTGTGCATGCCGGTGGTCTTCCATCCCGCGTCGCCGATAGCGCGCTTGTCGTCCGGGACGCTGATGATCTGGGTGAGGACGAAGAGCGAGGGCTGGTGGCCCTTGACGCCCATCGCGACGTAGGCCTGGTCCATGAGCACGCCGCCTCCCGCTTGGAGTTCCGTGAGGTGCCCCTGCGCCAGGGCAATGGTGTAGTTGCCGGTGCCGCCGCCGCTGGTCGTTTCGACGGGGAAGCCGGCGGCCTCCACCAGACGGCGCGCCTCGCGCAGGACGTCGGCGGCGGCGGCGCTTTCGCGCTCTTTCGCTTCGGGCTCCAGGCCCATGACGTGCCCCTCATAGCCCATCAGCCCGCGCAGCCGCACGCCGCCGGTCGAATTGGCGAGGTCTTGGATTTGCTCTGCCAGGGCGGGCGCCGCTTCCGGGAGGATGCCGCAGCGGTTCATGTTGACGTTGATGTCGATCAGCAGGTCGACGCTGGTTTCGGCCGCCTGCATGGCGGCGGCGACTTCGCGCAGGTTGTCGACGTGGTCGACGGCGATGCAGATTCGGGCGCGTTGGGCGAGTCGGGCGAGGCGGGCGATCTTGATCGGCCCCACGACCTCGTTGGCGATGAGGATGTCGGTCATGCCCGAGTCCACTAGGCCGGCGTCGACCATGGCCTCCGCCTCGGAGACCTTGGCGCTGGTGACGCCGACGGCTCCAGCCGCCACCAAACGCTGGGCCAGACCTGGAGCCTTGCTGGCTTTGATGTGGGGTCGCCAATCGGCGCCGGCTTTGGCGGCGGCGGCGGCCATCGTGGCGATGTTGTGATCGAGGGCGTCGAGGTCGACGAGGAGGGCGGGGGTGTCGAGCAGCGCGACCGGTTTACCGACATCCTGGGTGGAGGCAGGCTGTGCCATATTGGGCTCCTCTAGTTGCAGGGCGGGTGCTGAGACGCAGTGTACGATCACCGCCCTCTGCGATCCTGAGATCGCCGGCGCTTGAGTGCGACTGTTCTGAGCTCTGTCGTTCGGTTGCAGACGTGGTCCTTCCTTGACCTGGCTGGGGCGCCCTCCGAGAATGCGCCGGGTGTTGGACAGCCCAGGAATGGAGTTCGGGATGATCGAGAAGCAAGAGTTGGTCGAAGGGATTCGGTTCGCGGGGCGCCGCGCCGCGTCGGCGCTGGAGACCGTGCAGGAGTGGGACTACCAGCTGGGACATCAATGGACGACGGCCGATGCCTTTCGGCACGTCGCTGGGGCGGCGGGTCAGTTGGAGGGCTTCTACCCGATGCTGGACGGCGATGTGCTAACCAAGCAGACCGTCGATGAGTACGCCACGATCAATGATCAGGGCATCGAGGGCCTTGGCGACAAGTCACGCGATGAAGTTCGGCAGATGATTCTGGACGGTGCGGAGGAATCGGCCAAGTATGCCGAGACCCTCGACCAGGAGGATCTGGATCAGGTGATCACGCTGGGCGGCTATCACATGTCGAAGGGCGAGATTGTGGCGCAGATCTGGATTCATCATCAGATCGCGCATTCGTACGAGGCCAGCGGCCGCTGGCCGATTCAGTAGAGCGTGCGCGGCTCGCTGATTCAGATCGGGCGGCCCGCGCCCGTGAGGGGAGACTGCCGTGGGGACCATCGAGGTGAACGGGCTCAACCTGTTTTGGCATGAAGCTGGGGCGGAGCATCAGGGCGCCGGGCCGGGCCGGACCATTGTCTTCGTGCACGGCTTTCAGGGAAACGCGGGCGTGTGGCGGACGCAGCTCGAGTCACTGACTGACCGCTATCACACGGTTTGCCTCAACAATCGAGGACGGTCCCCGTCGGAGCAGCCGGAGGGTGTGGAGAACTACACGCTGGACCACTTTGCGTCGGACTTGGACGCCTTCATCGAGAAACAGGGCTATGAAGCGATCACGTTGGTGGGTTGGTCGATGGGGGTGTCGACCTGTCTGCAATACCTGAAGAATCACGGACAAGGCCGCGTGGCCTGTCTAATTCTGGTTGACGGTTCCCCGAACTTCCAGAAGTTCCCGCGACCGGCGGAAGCGGCCGCGGCGATTGAGGCGACGAACGCGGCGGCGGCAAAGCGGGAGGTCGCTCCCCCCGGCGCGACGACGGAAGTCTGGGGCGAGGAGTTCGCGGCGATCACGGCGGATTGCATGCAAGGGTCGATGGATGCACTGCAGGTAGCGGATTTCCTGCCCTTTCTGCCGGAAGTCGTGGTGCCGACGGAGGTCTTTCACGGGCGCCACGATGAGCGGGTTCCGTTCGCGGCGGGCGAGGCCTTGGCGCTCGAGATCCCAGGGGCGCGGCTGCGCAACTTCACGGTGAGTGGACACTCGCCGATGTGGACGGAACCGGGCCGGTTCGATCGCGAGATCATCCACTTCATTGGCCGGGTGACGAGCGATGCGGATGAGCGGGAGAAGTTCGCGAACCGGGCGGCGAATCAACGCTACGCACGGCAGTAGATCTCAGCAGTCCGCTCCGTGCCTTCTCTCACGAAAAGAAGCGGGGGCCCGCACGCCCCCGCCTTTTCGTTGATCGGCTGAAGAGGTTGCTTAGGCGGCTTCTTCGTCCTCCGCTGTGTCCGCCTCCTGGGCAGGCAGGACAACGTGGTGCCAGAGGGCCCCTGCGGCGATCGCACCGAGGGCCGGACCCGCCAGGTAGACCCAGAACGAGTCGAAGTGGTTAGAGACCAGTGCCGGCCCGAAGGTACGAGCCGGGTTCACTGAGGCGCCCGTCAGCGGCCCCGCGACGAAAGTAATCAGGGCGAGGGTGAGGCCGATGGCCAGCGGCGCCATGTGCCCCATGCCCTGCTTTGAGATCACAGTCGCGTAGATGACGCCGACGAGGACGAACGTGAGCGCGAGCTCGAGGAGAAAGCCGCCACCGTTGCCGAGGGCGCCGGTGCTGATGCTGTGGGCTCCGAAGTTCGTTGGATTTTCGCCGACGGCGTTGAAGAGGATGAGGTAGAGCAGCCCTGTCGCGACCGCGGCACCCGCCAACTGGGCCCCGATGTAGATGACGCCCGGCATGACCTTGATGTTGCGGGTCACGATCATCGCCAGGGTGACGGCGGGGTTGATGTGGCCGCCGGAGATGTTCGAGGTCAGGTAGACCATCATGCCGTACGCCAGGCCGTGGGCGAGGGCAATGGCGACCAAGTCGCTGCCGCCCGTGACGATGATGGCAGCCGTGCCCATGAGGACGAACAACATCGTGCCCAGGAGCTCCGCGGCGTAGGCGCGGAGGTTTGCGGGAGTTGTCAGGTCCTCCATACCAATTTCGAAATCGTTCATGGATCTGGATCCTTCCCGTGCAGGGATCTGCTCCACAGAATGTGACCGTCAACGTGGAGCGAGGCTCTGAGGCGACCGGTTGAATGACGGTTCAGTGATTCCTAACCAAACTATGGAATTTGCACCAAGAACTGTCAAGATGCTTGGGCGGGTGACCAGTTACATGCAGGTAACCTGGCAGAATCACCTCAATTGAGTGTGGGAAGCCGGATGCTCCCGCACCTAGGCGCTCTGAATCAAGGCAACGCGCGGGCCGCCAGCGTCTGCGCGTTGCAGCACTATAGACACGAGGACGAACTTTGCTGGGGGCGGTTAACGCCTGTTTTTCAACAGTGGATCATGTTCCGGCGGGATTCGTCATCGGCAGGGATGCGTCCGCCGCCCATTCTGAGAGCGAGGCGTCGTAGACGGCGACGTGCTCATGGCCGAGGAGGGTGAGGACGAAGGCGTCACTGCTCGCGGCGATGCCGCCGCCGCAATAGGTGATGACGCGGCCGGCCTGGAGTGCTCCGGCGTCGGCGAACATGCACTGCAGTTCGTCGGCGGATCTGTAAGCTCCGGTCTCCGGGTCAATGACGCCGCCCGCTCCCATGGCCGGGACGTTGACGCTGGAGGTGATGTGTCCCGGTCGACCGTAGGGCGAAACCGTTCCCGCGTGTTGCTCCTCCGAGAGCGCGTTGACGATGCAGGTGGCGCCGTCATCGATGCCGGCGAGAACATCCGGCTGGGCGGCCATGAGCGCGACGCGTGGAGAGGCGGCGAAGGTGGCGGGGGGATAGGCGGGTGCGTCGGCGGAGACGGCGCGACCTTCGTCGCGCCATTTCTTCCAGCCGCCGTTGAGCAGAGCGGCATTGTCGAATCCCATGGCGCGCAGCATCCACCAGATCCGCGCCGCCCACATGGCGCCGGCGCGGTCGTAGAGGATGACACGCGTGTCGTTGCCGATTCCGTAGCGCCCCATCGCTGCCGCGAACTGGGAGGCGGATGGCATGGTGAAGCGCAGCGACGCTTGTTTGTCGGAGAGGTCGTTGGCGAGGTCGATGAAGCCGCTCCCGGCGATGTGGGATTCCGTCCAGGCGTCCTGGCCGGACTCAATGCGGAAGCCGCGGTCTTTATCGGGCCGGAGGAAGACGGTGCAATCGAAGATGCGGAGATCAGGGTCGTCTAGATGGTCGGCCAACCACTCGGTTTCGACGAGGTATTGGGGATTGGCGAATGGCATGGGGGGTTCCTTTGGCGGGGGAGATGGCGGGGCCGGGGCCCGCAGCGCCCGGGAACGGAGGCTACCTTCCCCAGATTCCGCCTGTATAGTGCATCGGCCCGATCGCACACGAGCGCGTGTGGTGGGCCGTGGTTCGGGAGGCCCGGCATGTATCTGAACGAGTTCGCGACGGGCGTTGATGCGTTGGACATGACGCAGTTTGACGAGTTCGCCAGTCTGCTGCGCAGCGCCGCCGACCTGGGGATCCCACATTCACCGGAGGCCCGCTACGTTTCCCGCAACGCGGTGATCAATCACCTGCGGTTCCATTTCTTGGAATGGGGTGATCCCTCGGCGCCCCCGGTGCTCCTCCTGCATGGAGGGAACCAATCGGGACACTCCTGGGACTTGGTCTCGCTGCATCTCGCGGATCGCTTCCACGTCTATGCGCTCGATCAACGGGGGCACGGCGACAGTGAATGGACGCGGGAGTCGGACTACTCGTCGGAGGCGATGGCCGCCGACGCCCTGGCATTCTTGGCGCAAGAGGGTGTGACGGCCCCGATCGTCATGGGGCATTCGATGGGCGGCATCGTGACGATGACCCTGACGGTGCGGCAGCCCGAGACACCGCGTGCGGTGGTGATCGTCGATAGCGGGCCGCAGTTTGAAGCGGAGGGGGCGAAGACGATCCGCAACTTCATCACGCACAACGTGGAGTTCGATTCGATCGATGAGTTCGTCGATCGGGTGCAGGCCTACGATCCGTTCCGCTCGCGCGAGCACATGGAACGCACTGCGCGCTACAACTTGGTGCAGCGGGCGGACGGCAAGTACGTGTCGAAATCGGACCGGGTGCTGCATCAGGAAGGGACGCGACGACCGCCCGCCAGCGGCGAGCGGTTCAGTCTCGACGAGGTGAAGACGATGACAGCGCCGACGTTGGTGGTGCGGGGGGAGCAGTCCAACATCTTGGCACCCGCGGCGGCGGAGAAGTTCGCCACCGACCTACCGAACGGCTCCCTGGTCACCGTGCCGAACTGCGGGCACAACGTCCACACCCAGAACACGCCGGGCTTCCTGGAGGCGATCGGACCGTTCTTGGCAGGGATGTAGCTGGGTGTTACCCGGCCGCGTTAGTCGCCGCCGGAGGCGGAGAGGCCCGACTTCTGCGGCAGCATGACCCCGAGCGGAGGCGCCGCGACGAGGGGTGATGGTGCGGGGAGGGGTGATCCGCGACGGATAGCGGCCCAGATGCTGAACGAGAGAGCCAGGAGACCGAGGACGGCCACGCCCATGACGACGAGGGCCGCGCGCTCGCCGACTTCGTCGGCGAGAAGGCCGTAGGGCAGCGCGGTGATGCTTTGGCTCCCCCAGGCCAGCATGGTCAATGACATGACCCGCCCGTAGTAGGCGGGTTCGGTCTCGGACATCTGCAAGGCGTTGTTGAGCATTTGAAAGCCGGTGGAACCCAACCCCACCACGACCATTAAGATCATCGCTGTGCTGTAGGAGGGCATGAACGAGAGCACGATCAGGGCCACACCGAAGACGATCCCCATGCCATACATGACCGGCCAAGCGAGCCGGCCGCCGGCCATGCTCGCCACGCCGACGGCGGCGACGACTCCGCCGATGGCGGAGATGCCCAGGAGGAAACCAACCTCGCGCGCGGGCCGGTGCAGCTCGTTCTCCAGGAATGCGGGGAGGACGGTCTGATAGGGGAAACCGAGCATGACGAGGAGGATGAAAGAGAGGACCAGGAGTCTGAGGCGGGGCCGGGCCCGGACGTGTCCGAGTCCGGCCTTGAGGTCGGCGGTAAGCGAGCGTTGCACGCCTTCGCGGGGTTTGCTGTCGGGGAGTCGCCGTAGCGTGGAGAGGACGAGAATGAAGAGCCCAGCCATGAAGAGGAAGGTGCCGCCGCTGCCGATCGCGCTGATGCCGATCAGCAGCCCGGCCAGCAAGGGCGAGATCACGCGGCTGAGTGTCATGGGCAGCTGGCTGAGCGCGACGGCGTTGGGGATCTTGTCACGCGGGACCAGCTCGCCGACGTAGGCCTGTCGGGTGGGGCCGGTGAGCGAGAAGGCGAGCCCCATGATGAAGGTCATCGCGACCAGGAGGGCGATCGTGACCGTGTTGGTGATGACCAGGAGGCCGATGACGAGGAACGTCGTGGCGACCAACGTCTGGCCGAGGAGGAGGAGTTTGCGCTTGGAGAAGCGGTCGGCGAGGACGCCGCCGAAGGGGCCGACGAGGAACATGGAGAGCCCGGAACCGACCGAGACGATGCCGACGGCCTTGTTCGTGCCCGCGAGGTCGAAGGCGACGACGCTCTGCGCGGTGAACGACATCATGAAGCTGACGAAGGCGAAGGACGTGCCGATCCAGAGAATCCGGAATTGCGGATTCGAGAGCGAATCAAAGGTGCGTCCGAACCACTGTCCGATCATCGGACTCGCTCTACTCCCAGACGGCGCATCTTGGATCGGGTCTTTGCGGATGGGCGCCCCGGAGGACGGGGATGTGACCCGCAACAATCCTACCTATTTAGCCAAACATTCGGTGGTTGCGAAATAGAGTTCGCGCCCTAGCCAACGGTCCCCGGGCGGTCCCGGGCAGGCGCGACTAGGCAGTTTCGGGATTCGGATTCGGATCCGGCGCCGGCGTCGTTTGTCCCCGGGTTCCCGAATAGGCCAGAGCAGCGAGGGCGACGACCCCCACGGTGGCGGCGCCGAGGATAGCGAGTACCCAGCGTTCCCCGATCTCGTCCGCGATCAAGCCGATGGGCAGGCTGGAGAGGCCTTCAATCCCGAAGGCGATCATGGTCAGCGACATGACGCGACCGTGGTAGGCGGGGTCGGCCTCGGTGAGCAGCAGCGCGTTGTTGACCATGCGAAAACCGGCCTGTCCCGCGCCGACCAGCATCATCGCTGGGAACGCCCAGCCGTAACTGGGCGCGATGGCGAGCAGGATCAGAGAGCCGCCGAGGAGAGCCCCGGTGCCCAGCATCATCGGCCAGGCCCAGCGCGTGGTCACCGTGCCGGCGGCGATGAAGCTGACGATGATGCCGGCGATCGCCGAGACCGTGAGCAGAAGGGCGATATCCGTGGATTGGCGCCCGAATTCGTTCTCGGTAAGGCCGGGCAGGATGTTCTGGAAGGGGAATCCCAACGTGACGATGAAGATAAAGCCGATGACCAGAATCCTGAGCCCGGGACGTTGGCGGATGTGCTGGATTCCGGCGCGAAGGTCGGCGAGGACGGAGGTCTGGGAAATGTCGCGGTTGGGTCGGGCGGGGGGGAGTTGCCACAGCGTGGCGAGGACGATGACGAAGAGCGCCGCCATGAAGAGGTAGGTGCCGCCCGAGGAGATGAAGCCGATGCCGATGAGGACCCCGGCCAGCATGGGCCCGAGGACACGCGCGAAGGTGCCCGCCAGCTGACTAAGAGCGACGGCGTTGCCGAGCGACTTGGTCGGGACCAGATCGGCGACGTAGGCCTGTCGCGCCGGTCCGAGGAACGAGAAGGCGACGCCCATCGTGAACATGCCGAGCGTGAGCCAGACGATGTTGATGGCGTCGGTGAGAATGAGGACGCCGAGGGTGAGGAAGACGAGGCCGATCGTGGTTTGCCCGCCGAGGAGCAGGCGGCGCTTGGAGAGTCGATCGGCGATGACCCCGCCGAACGGGGCGATGAACAGCATGGAGGCGCCCTGGCCGGTGGCGACAAGACCGACGGCGCCGTTCGTGCCTTCGAGGTCGAAGGCGACGATGCCCTGGGCGGTGCGAGACATCTGAAAGGCGAGAAACGCCAGCAACGTGCCGAACCAGAGGATGCGGTACTGGGAGTATTGCATCGATCCGAAGGTCCGGGACAGCCAGGAGTCGCGCACGGAGGCATACTACCGGCGAGCCGCTCTTGGGCGTGATGCCGGGCAATACGCTGACGGAACCGGACCAGCGCCAGTGACGTTGTGCTGGTAGAGATTGAGTGAGGGGTCAACATGGTTCTCCGTTCCTGGCGTTGGGCCACGGTCGTCATCGGCCTGGTTTTGGTCATCGCCGTGGCTTGCACGGGCGATGAGTCGCGTGCGTCTCTGCCAGCGGATGAACAAGCGGCGGTGGAAGAGGGCATGGTCTCCAATGAGGACATGTCCAACGACCCCCCGGCCATTACTGCCGACAGTTTGCTGCCGCCCGTCGGCGACGAGCCGCCGCCCGAGCAATTTCCGCCGACCCCGCCGCCCGGCGTCGAGGGAGTGGTGGCGACGGACGTAGACACTGCGCCGCTGCCGGAGTGGGCGCGGGATGCGGTTGAGTTGCGGGTGGAGCAGCGCCTGGTCGCGAATGGTGAGCGTCTGCTCACCCTGCTGGGGTGCACCAACTGCGATGGAGCGACCGGCGCCGTCGGGAGTTGGAATGCGGTCGACGGGCTAGAGCGGACACTATTCTCTGGCGCTCAGCGGGGCAGTGAGGCCGTCTCCACCGACGGCCGCCAGGTCGGGGTGCTGGTTTGTGCGCCCGGCTGCGGCCAAGGCGTCGCCGTGCCGCAGTCGCTGTATTGGAGCGAAGACGCTGGCTGGTCTTGGCGGGAGTTCGCGTTGCCGCTGGGGTTCTGGTCATCAGAGGGGTTCGATCTTGAGGACCGCCTTGTGCTGCGGCGCATCGAACTGGATGCCGAGAGCTTTACCTCCACTCTTGTGGAGCGGGTTGTGCACCCCGACGTCGCGCCGTTGCCGCTGGATGAGGACTTCGATCGTAACCGTCTATCGACGGCGCGCGACGCGGATGGGGAGCGCTGGTCCGCGCGGGATCCTGGCGGCCCGCAGCTTTTCCCAAGTCATGGACTGTTTCGAGGCGATGAGCTGGTGGAAGACTTCGAGCCATACGTTGTGACGGCCTTGGGTCTTGCTGGGGATGGTGCCCTCGCGATCGGCCTGCACTGCGGCGCATTCGGCGCTGAAGGCCCTGTCTTCTCGCGTTGCTCCAGGGAGTTGATCGGCGCGGCATCTCTTTTGATTGAGGGAGACGGGGACGCTGCCTCCTATCGGATCCCGGCGGGGCTGGTGGAGCTTCCCCAAGCCCGTGACGACGAATTCCCAACGCTGGCCCGTCTCCGTTGGGTTGGCGAAGAGGCGCTTTGGGGGCAGCTTGTGTCATTCTCTCCAAGACTCATTCGGCGGCCGATCTTCATCGACCTGGAGGCCGGCGTTGCGGAAGTGTTCGTGGAGGATGTGCCGACGCCGAGCGATATCGTGCCCTTGGCGTTCGGGGCCGCTCCCGCTCAGGTCGCGGTGACGGGCCTGGATGGTGCCTGCATGCCGCTGCGGTCGCTTCCGCAAGAGTCGGTGGAGATCGAGAGCGAGGCCTGCGTGTTGAGCGGCGAGCTGACGGGGGAGTCGGCGGTGGACGCCGGAGGTGGGGAGTGGGTCTTCCTGCAGGCGGACGAGGTCGCGGGCTGGACGCGCGTGGAGGACACGGGGCTATAGTCCCCTATTCCTCGAGCAACAACGTGGGGCCGTAGTTCTCCTCAAGAAAGCCGCAGATCTTGGCTGTGGCTTCCTCGACGTCATCGCAGACGACGAAGAGATCGCGGTCTTCAGGCGAGATCACGCCGTGCTCCACCATAAGGTCGAGGTTGATCACGTTCGTCCATAACTCGCTGCCGTAGAGGACGAGGCCCATCGGCTTGCGGACCTTCCCGGTCTGCACCAGGGTCAGCACCTCCATCAGCTCGTCGAAGGTCCCGAAGCCGCCGGGGAAGAAGACGAGGGCTTTGGCGGCGTAGAGGAACCAAAACTTGCGGAGGAAGAAGTAGTGGAAGAGGAAGGCGAGCTCCGGCGTCACCCACTCATTGATCGTCTGCTCGTGCGGGATGGCGATGCCGAAGCCGATATTGGGGCCGCCCGCCTCGTTGGCGCCGCGATTGGCGGCCTCCATGATGCCGGGACCGCCGCCGCTGCAGACGACGAATTGGCCGTCGCCGGGGCGTTGGATGCTCCATTCGGTCAGGCGACGCGTCAGCTCGCGGGCGTCCTCGTAGTAGCGGGCGAGGTTGCGGAGCCCGGGATGGGTATCGTTCTCTTGTGCGGCGCTGGGGCTGGGGACCCGGGCGGAGCCGAAGAAGACGATGGTGTCCTCGATCCCTTCGCGCTCCAACCGGTAGCGAGGTTCGAGCAGCTCGGCGGCCACGCGAATGAGGCGTGCGTCCGGGCTGCGGAGGAAGGCGAGATCGGCGAAGGCTTCGAGGGGACCGTTCGTCTCGTTAGGGGGTGGGTCGTTGGCGGGGCTGGACATGGAACGAGCATAGGGGGCGAGACGCTGAGGCGGACGTGTGGGAGGCGGGAAGAGGACTGCTGGCTCGATGACGAAGGGGTACCATGGCGGGGCTGGCCCTGGGCAGCGTGCAGCGCGGAAGGGATTTCGACGGCGATGGCGAAAGAGCAGTACGTCGCGACCGACAAAGCGACCGGTTTCGAAGTCGCGGTGACGGGCGAGTTTCCGCCACACCCTGACGATCGAATGCGGATCGCGCGGACGACGACGCTGTTCACGCGGCTGATGTCGACGTTGCTGACGAAGGACGAGTCTGAGCGGCGGACGGGTTTTCGAGCGGTGGAGACACAGCTTGAGCTGGCCGACGCGCTGATCCGTCAGGACATGGAGGAGGTGCGGCGGCTGGTGCGGGAGACGATGGGCAGCATGGGCGTGACTCAGGACCAGCTCGACGATCTGGCGCGCCAGCTGCGGGAATTGGGCGGCATCGACGAGGCGACGGCGGAGCAGATCAGCCAAGCCTTCGGGTTCGCCGGGGACAGGGAGCCGCCCGCGGAGCCAGCCAGCGAGACGACCTTCGCTGAGGCTTCGGAGCCACCGACTCAGGACGAGGCCGCGCCCGATGGTGTGGATCTCGCCGAGGCTGATCTTGCCGAGGCTGATGCCGACGACGATGGGTCGGAGACCGTGATCGATCTGCCGCCGCCCGCGTCGTACGCGCCGCCGGAGCCCGAGCAGGCGGATGATGCGACGGATGAGGCGGGCGAGCGGGCCAACGACGAGGCCGATCGGGCAGAGTAGTGTCGAAGCGTCGGGCGAGTCGCCGGCCAGAGGAACGGAGCGCAGCATGCATGTTGTTGTGACGGGCGCAAGCGGGCTGATTGGCCGGGCCTTGACGAGCGAGCTGAGAAAGCGAGGAGCGGCCATCACCGGCGTCTCGCGAACCCCCGTGGGACCGCGACACGACGGCATTACCTGGGTGCCGTGGGATGGCTTGCCGGACGCGGTGTCGGGCTCGCAAGCGGTGATTCATCTGGCCGGGGCTGGCGTCGCGGATCGACGCTGGACGGCGAAACGGAAAGAGGAACTGCGGACGAGCCGGATCGAGACGTCGCGGCGAGTCGTAGAGGCAATTCAGGCGGCGGGGGAGAAGCCGAGCGTGCTGATCAGCGCGTCGGCGGTGGGGTTCTACGGCGATCGTGGCGAGGAAGTCCTCAACGAAACGTCGTCGCAAGGGGAGGGGTTCTTGGCGCAGCTCTGCGCCGATTGGGAAGCGGCAACAGAGGGCGCGGGGGTGCGCACGGCGACGTTCCGGATCGGCCTGGCGATGTCCACCGACGGGGGATTCCTCAAGCCGCAACTCTTGCCGTTCAAGCTTGGTTTGGGTGGGCCGATTGGTCGGGGAGAACAGTTCGTTCCGTGGATCCACGTGGACGACGTGGTACGCATGTTGCTCTGGGCGACCGAGAACAATCAGGTCGAAGGAGTGTTCAACGTCTGTGCGCCGGAGCCGGTGCGTCATAAGGAGTTCGCGCGCGCCTTGGGGCGGGCGTTGAGTCGCCCCGCGGTCTTGCCTCTGCCCCCGGCGGTCTTCAAGCTGCCTTTGGGCGAAGGAGCGTCGCTGATGACGATGAGCACACGGACGCTTCCCGAGCACGCCCAAGAACTCGGTTTCGAGTTCGAACATCCGGTACTGGATGCGGCACTGGCTGACTTGCTCAGCTAGTGGCCCGACTGGGCGGCTGAAGCGAGGTCGATTGGCGACGGCAGCGCCTCAGAGCGCGGGCCAACAGAGGACAGGATCCTCACCTGGGAGCAAAGAGAGCATGACTGACGAGATCGCGCTGCGATATGGACTGAACCCGCATCAGCAACCGGCGCGCGCGCTGTTCTCCGGGGATGCGGCGCCGATCGTGATTCGCAACGGCGCGCCGGGATACGTCAATTTGCTCGATGTGCTCTCGTCCTGGCAATTGGTCCGAGAACTCCGCGCCGTGCTGGGGCTACCGGCGGCCGCTTCGTTCAAGCATGTGAGCCCGGCGGGAGCCGCCGTGGGCCTCCCGTTATCGGAGTCGCTGGCGCGGGCGTATCAGGTCGAACCGGAAGGTCTTTCGCCCGTGGCGCTGGCCTATGTGCGGGCGCGCGGCGGCGATCTGGTCTCGTCTTATGGCGACTTCGCGGCGGTGAGCGACCGAGTCGATGCGTCTTTGGCCAGGGTGCTGAAGCGTGAAGTGTCTGACGGGATCGTGGCGCCGGGCTACGACGATGATGCATTGGAGATCTTGTCCGCGAAGAAGGGCGGCAAGTATCTGATCGTCGAGGCAGATCCTGATTTCCAACCCCCGGAGCTGGAGAATCGAGAGATGTTCGGCGTGACCCTGGAGCAGCCGACAGACACGGCGCCGATCGGGCCGAAGTTGCTGGAGAACGTCGTCACGGCTCGGCGCGAGATTCCGGACGATGCGGCGCGCGATCTGCTCCTCGCGACAGTGGCGCTGCGCTACACCCAGTCCAACTCCGTCTGCGTCGCCGCCGATGGCCAGGTCATTGGCCTGGGCGCGGGCCAGCAGTCACGTATTCACTGCAGCCGCATCGCCTGCGGCAAGGCCGACCGCTGGATGTTGCAGCAGCACCCGCGCGTCTTGGACCTTCCCTGGCAGGGAGGGATGAAGCGTCCCGACCGCTTCACGGCGCGGGAGCAGTTCATCGCCTATGCGGAGCTGTCGCCCGTGGAACGGATGCACCTCCTGGCCCAGTTGGAAGGGGATGTCGAGCCGCTTTCCGAGGCGGAGCGACACGAATGGATCGAGGGATTCAGCAGCGTGTTGAGCCACGACGCGTTCATCCCGTTCCGTGACAACGTCGACCGGGCGCAGGCCAGCGCCGTGCGTTACATCCTGCAGCCCGGCGGTTCTATCGCGGATGACGGCGTCATCGCCGCCGCCAACGAGTACGGCATCACGATGGCGTTCTCCGGTCTGCGCCTCTTCCGGCACTAGCCGGAGCGGGAGCAGAGGCAAAGGCACCGGGCTCCCGGGCGTCCGGCGCTTCGGGGACGCAGTAGTATGGTCGAGATGCAGGAGTCGAAGACTCGATGGATGTCGCCGTCGTTGCCGCCGAGAACTTCCGTGCCCGGGTGGAGGAGAATCCCTACCCCGGCCGTGGCCTGATTGTCGGTCGCGGATCCGATGGCGGCTGGCTCCAGGTCTATTGGATCATGGGGCGATCCGAGCACAGCCGGAACCGGCATTTCGTTGCCGAGGGGAGCACGCTGCGGACAGAGGCGGTCGACCCGTCCAAGGTCGACGATCGGTCACTGATCATCTATCGGGCCATGGCCGAGCTGCCGGGCGTCTATCTCGTCACCAACGGTGATCAGACGGATACGGTCATTGAGGGGCTGGAGGCGGGCGAGAGCTTCGAGTCGGCGCTGGCGACGCGGGAGCGGGAACCCGATGCTCCGAACTACACCCCCCGCATTAATGGAATGCTTGACTTGTCGACGGTCGAGGTGGAGCGTCAGTCGATGGTGCTGAGTGTCCTACGCGCGAATGATGCCGATGCCGCACAGACGGATCGATCGACGTTTCACCCGGCGAATCCACCCCCGGGATACGGGCTGGCGCTGACGACGTATGAGGGCGACGGATCGCCTCTACCGCCGTTTCGCGGAGATCCGCTCTGGCTGCCGTTGAGTGGGAACGCTGAAGACGTCGCGGATACGTATTGGGAGGCGCTTGACGCGGAGAACCGCGTGGCGCTGGCGGTCAAGGCGATCGATGCATCGGGCGGCCAGAGCAAGATCATCGTGCGGAACCGATTCACGCCCTAGCCGTCCGGCGCGGCTAGACTCTCTCCTCAAGTATGCGACTGGACTCTGCGGCTGGTTTGATGGAGGTGCTCTATGACTGCGTCCGCGCTCGACGGATTACTCGTGGTCGACATGACGAGCGGGGTGAATGGCGCATACGCGACGAAGCTCCTCGCCAACTTGGGAGCCCGTGTGATCGTCGTGGAGCCGCCGGAAGGGAATCCGCTCCGTTTTCGACCGCTGCTGGCGGACGCCGATCTGCCGGGGGATAAGGCGTATGGGGTGATCTGGGCACATCTCGCGGGTGGGAAAGAGTCGCTGCAGCCGGACCACGATGTGGCCGTCGACGTCGTGGGCGGGCTGCTGAACGCGGCCGACATTCTGCTGGTGGATGGCACGTCCCCGTATGAGGCGGTCCTGCCTGCGGTCCGTCCCGAGTCGCTGGTGGAGGTGGACCTTTCGCCGTTTGGCCGCAGCGGTTCGTACAGCGGCTGGCGCGGATCCGATATCGCGACCTGGGCGATGGGTGGCTACATGTATTTCACGGGCGAGAAGTCTCGCGAGCCGCTGATGCTGCCGGGGAGTCAGGCGGAACTGCACGCCGCCTGTCATGCGGCGTTCTCGGCGTTGGTCGGTGTCTGGGAACGTCGCCGATCGGGCTGGGGACAGCAGATCGAGGTGACGGATCTGGAATCGGCGCTTTCCGCGCATGCCTGGCTGATTTCGTCATGGGCGGCGTGCGGGCAGCTCATGGATCGGGACACGCACGATCTGATCCGCTGCGCGGACGGCTGGATCTATCTGATGACAATGGCGCCCAACCCCAACATCTTCCTGGTGATCGATAAGCCGGAGCTGATGGCGGAGGAGATCGCGATCGATCTCGAACAATGGGCCGACAACGTGCCCCAGATCTCGGCGATGTTCGGGGAGTGGGCACGGGACAAGACCCGCGTGGAGATCGCGGAGAAGGCGCAAGGTCTACGGGTCGCCTGCACGCCCGTGTTCGATGCGGAGGCCCTCTACGGCGATGCCCATACGACGACGCGCAACTTCTGGGAGACGGGTGATGACGAGTGGGCGACCGACCCGGCGGGAGCTCCGTTGCGCTTTCCTGGACAACCCTTCCAGCTCAGTGCGAGTCCGTCGTCGCGAGCTGGGAGCGCCCCGGCTCTGGGCGCGCAGTCGGACGCCATCACCGATGAGTTCCGAGCACGTCCTCTTCCGGCTCGCCCGGCGCAGCCGCCACAGCAGGATGCAGCGTTGCGCGGGGTCAAGGTGGTGGAGGTGACGGCGAACTGGGCGGGCCCGATCGCCGGTCGGCACCTCGGCGATCTGGGCGCGGAGGTGGTCAAGGTGGAGTGGGCGGCGAAGCCTGCGACGCGGGGACTGTTCTGGCCCGGCCCAGAGCTGGATCTCCAGCGCCAGGGCTATAACCGCGCGATGTACTTCAACCTTCTAAACCGCAACAAGCGCGATGTAGTGATCGATCTTTCCGACGACCGGGGCAAGGAGATCTTCAAGGACCTGATCCGCGATGCCGATGTCCTGATTGAGAACAACAGCGCCCGTGTCATGCCGAACCTGGGGTTGGGCTGGGAGGACCTCAAGGCGGTGAATCCGCGGTTGATCATGGTGAGTATGTCGGGCTACGGGGCGACGGGGCCGAACAAGGACTGGGTGGCCTACGGATCGAACATTGAAACGACGAGCGGGCTGACAGCGCTGACGGGCTATGAGCCCGAGGGCCCGCGCTATCGCACGACGTTGTTCTATGCGGACCCCGTTTCGGGGATTCATGGCGCGGTGGCGATCATGGCGGCCCTGGAGTACCGGCGTCGAACCGGCGAGGGGCAGTGGATCGACATCTCGCTCAACGAGACGGGCGCGGCGTTCTGTCTGGAGTCGATGTTGGAGTATCAGGTGAGCGGGACGATTCGGCCGCCAATGACGAACCGCGATCCACGTTTCGCGCCGCAGGGGGCGTACCCCGCGGCTGGGATTGACAAGTGGGTGGCGATCAGCGTGCAGGATGACGACGACTGGTTGGCCCTCTGCGATGTGATGGGGCGATCGGACTTGGCCGAGGACCCGGAGCTGGCGGAACTCTCGGGTCGCTGGGCGCGGCATGACGCCATCGATGCGGCGATCCGGGATTGGACCGCGACGCTGGAGCAGCATGAGGTGGCGTGGGCGTTGCAACGGGTCGGGGTCTCAGCGGCGCCCGTCTTCGCGAATTGGCAGATCCTGCCGGACCCGCATCTCCATGAACGCGGCTTCTACATTGATGTTGAGCACCCCGTTGTGGGCGTCTATCCGTACGCTTCGTGGCCCTGGCAGTTCTCCCGGACGCCGGCGGAGATCCGCCGCGCCGCGCCGGTGTTCGCGGAGCACAACCGCGACATCTTGAGCGACCTGGGATTGGCTGAGTCCGAGATCGACGACCTCTACACGAGCGGTGTCACCGCCGATGTGCCGATCTTGCCTTAGACCGCGGCGAATGGTGGTGCATTGGATTCAGACTTCTTCTTGAGGTCGTTCAGCTCTTGTCGTGTGCTCTGAATCAAGTGGCTCAGGGTTTCGGCGCGGTCGCGGCCGCCGGGCCGGAGGAGCGCCACGCGAAACTCCCGCTCAAGATCAGCGAGCCGCCGTTCGAGAATGGTGATGCGCTGCGCATTGTCCATGTACGAAGCATCAGATATTCGCATGGGGGCGGCGGCAGGTTCACCCCCGATGCGCTCAGGGCATCCTCACCCCGTCGGGAGGATCATTGGCGTCCTCACGCGCTAGTCGCCAGGACGGATGCTGTCGCGGCCGGAGACCATCTTGTACGCCGCGCGGAAGCGCTCCGCCATCTCTGGGCCGAGAAAGCGCTCGGGTTCGTCGAAGTTCTCGACGGCTTCCCAGACCTCGATGGCCTGGATCAGTCCGGCTGGCCCTTCCTCGGGGGCCGGCGGCAGCGACTGCTCGCTCCAGCTGGGTAGCGCGCCCATCGTCGCTTTGCCGCTGGCCTGCGCCGCGTCGAACGCGACGAGGCGCTCGACGGCGTGACGAACCTGGTCGTGCTTCGTCCAACTGGAGCGGAAGGCGACTTTGCCGCGCGAGTCAATCACGTACACCATGTTGGGCAACCCGCCATAGGCGGTGTGAATGGGGTTCTCAATTTCGTCGACGATCATCGGGATCTTTTGTCCGTCTGCTTTGCGGCAGTTATCCGCGTAGCGGAGGCGCTGCTCGATGTCTTCGGGCTGGGGGTAGGCGCCGCCGGCGTGGGCGTCGCGCACGTAGACCGAGAAGAACGAGACGGCGCGACCCGCGTACTCCGCCGCCAGGGCCTCCATGGGGGGAACCTCCCCCCGGTACGGCGGTCAAGTGATGGAGCCGAAGTGGAGGATGACGACCTGGCCATGAAGATCGGCCAGAGTGACTTGGCCGCCATCGAGGAGGCGGGCGGTGAAGCCGGGCGCATCGCTGCCCGCGGGCGGTCCGTCCGTGCGAAATCGATCGAATCGCGATGGAGCCTTCGCCATAATTCACCTCCCAGTGCAGCGTAGTGTCCGGCACGTCCAGCGGTGATGCTACCCGCTTCCAGTCGCCGTCGCGCCCGGATCTCCTTCAGAGCTACAGAAAGAGGGGCACTAGACCAGCGGCCAGGGGTAGGGCCGGCGCCAATCTGGCGGCTGCGGAAAGGTGGGCACACCGAGGATCTCTGCAGCGCGGCTGCGCAACATGGCGAGTTCGGAGTCGTTGAGGTAGGGCTGCAAGCTCTCGACCAGCGGTTGGCCGGGATTGAGTTGGGCCTGCAGCGCGGCGACATCGACCAGGCAATCGTCCGGGACGGCCTCGCCCGCGTAGTCCCAGATCACGGTCCGCAACTTTTCCTCTTCGTGCAGGGTGAGTCCGTGGTCGATGCCCCAGAGCTGTCCATCGCTGGCCTGGAGGATGTGACCGCCCTTGCGGTCCGCATTGTTGGTGAGCCAGTCGAAGGTGGCGAAGCGACGCATGGTGTCGGCGTGTTCGTCGCGGAGGTCGAAGTAGGTGCAGGACTGGTCGCCGGCGATGAACAGTTGGATCGAGCCGACGCCGTGCTCTAGCCCCTCGCTGCGCTCCACCGTTGGTGGCACGAGGCGCCAGCCCAGCGCTTCGCTGATGAGATACGTGGCCACTTCGCGTTTGTAGAGGGAGGGCGGGAAGTCCCAGAGCGGCGACTCGCCCTTCTCCGGTTTGTAGACGCCGAAGCCGGGCTCCTCCATCTCGGGCGTCTCAAATTGGAGGAGGAACACATAGTTCGAAGAGGACGCGATCATGCCAGAGTCGACGATCTCGGCCTCCCGCAAGAAGGAGTCGATGCCCGGCTGGTCCGGGGACCAGGACGTGTCAGGGAGTCGCTTCACGTACTGCCTCTTGGGACGTACTGCCTCTTGGGGATGCTCCGTCGCGCACCGCGGGTCCTGTCACAGCGTGCCCGGACCTTATTGATCGTACTGGGTTCGGCGCGGGTCATGCCTCTGCTCCCGTGGGCGAGCTTCACGGAGTAGATAGGGCCACGGCATCTCCCGGCCGGACCGTGCCGCCTGCAAGAACGTTGGCTTCGATGCCGAAGTTGAGATGCCCGAATTGTGCGTCTAAGACGTCGAGCACGTTGAAGTCCCGGCCGGCGCCTTCGGGGGAGGCATTCACGGCCTTGCAGCGACGCAGCGGCGCGGTCACTTCCAGGACCGTCTCGCCGATGGTGAGCCGCTTGCCGGGCCAATTGAACTCCTCCCATGCCGGGAAGCCGCTGATGATCAGATTGGAGCGGAAGCGCCGTTCGTCGATGTCCGCGTCGGCCGCCTGCGAGAGACTGGCCAGGCTCTCCACGGTGCTGATCGAGACTTGGGTGGGGCCGCGGTCCGTGAACAATGTAGTGCCGTCGCCGAGGAGCTGGAGGGGTTCCCGTTCGGGGTGCTTGTGGAAGGGATCCTTGCCGGTCTCCTTGACGGCGGTCGCGAGCCAGGTCGCGAGCAGCTCGCGGTCTTGAGGACTCGTCATCGAGCCGCTGGTGCTGCCGAGTTCCCCTCCATCAAGAGTGAGGACGGACGTGGAGGGGTCGTATTGGGTGACGATGCGGGAGAGGGCGGGGACGCTGAGTCCGGAGATCACGTTGAACTTGTGCACCCAGCCTCGCGGGCCCTCCCGCGCGGCGTCGGCGAAGGCGAAGGCGAAGGCGCGATCGCCTTCGGGGCTCCGGCCCGGTTCCAGGACCAGCGCCGCGCTCTTGGCGGGGGTCATACCCTTGACGGGATACAGATAGCAGGCTTCGACTTGGGCCATGTTCACTCCATCTTCTTCTTGGTCGCCGCGCCGTGCGTTAGGCTCCGGCGAACTCGCGGCAGGCCTTGGCGCGTTGGAGTTCGTCCAGCGCTTCGCGGAGTCCGCGGCGGGCCATGCCATCGGCGTCGGTGAGCGTTTCGAGTAATCGCTCGGTGCGCGCGACGGTGTCCGCATTGGCGAGGTGGTGGGGGAAAAGGACGCCGAGGTAGGACGTGGCGAAGTCCGGTGTCTTGGAGTCAAAGATCCCGGCGACCTCCTGGAAGAAGCGTTCGACGTAGGGCGCTGTGAGCGTTTCCTGATGCCGCCAGAAGATGCCTTGCATCTTGGCGCGGAGGTCGTGGAACGACGCTTGGTCGTCGTCATGAATGGCGGCCCAGGCCGCTTCCTTGATTGCGGCATCGGGTATCGCGACGCGCGCGGTCTCGGCACTGCGCCGCCCGCGGTCGCTGGGGTCGCGCTCCAATTCCCGTGCCATGCGCGATTCGACATCGGGCAACGCGTGCGACGCGGCCTTGATGGTGAGGGACCAGCGCATCTCTTGGTCCAGATCGAAGCCGTCGATGCCGGGACCGGCATCGACGATCTGGAGCAGCTCCGCGATCGTGTCTGGCTCCTGGGCCGCCGCGACCAGGGCGCGGGCCCAGACGATGCGAAGGTCCGGGTCGTCCGCCTTGGCCAGTTCCGCTTGGGCCTGCGCGTAGAGGCCGCGCCCCTCGGCCAGTCGCTGAGCGTCTGGGGTGTAGGCGCGCTGGGCGAGATTGGCGTTGCGAATGGTTGTTTGGACGAGTTCCAGATTCGATTCGTGTGGCAACTTCTCGCGGACCAGGGCCAGATAGTCGAGAGAGGTGAAGCGGCGGTCGCGGACCATGTCCCAGAGCGAGTGCCAGAAGAGGGTGCGCACGAAGGCATCCTCGAAGCGCTCGAGGCGCTCCCGGACGAAGGCCAACGACTGTGGATCGAGTTCCGTCTTGGCGAAGTCGTGATCGTTGTAGTTGGGGAAGACCGCGACTGGAACGGCGGACGCGACCAGATCCTCGACGACGGTGCGTGGACCGTCGACCTCGACCGGGATGGCTTCGCGTAGAACCGGCGCGCCGTCCGCCGATTCGTCGTAGACGGCGAGCTCAAGCTGATGGGGACGCAGGGTGGGGTGATCGACGGGGGCGGTCTGCTCGATCGCGAAGGCTGAGACGGTCTGGTCCGATGCTTCAATCCGTGCCGCGAGCGTGTTGACGCCCGCCGCCTCCAGCCATTTCCGCGACCAATCCCCTAATTCTTTGCCAGACCCGGTCTCCAGCGCGCCCAGGAATTCCGGCAGGGTCGTGTTGCCCCAGGCGTAGGTCTTGAAATAGTGCCGCATGCCGTCGCGGAACCCCTCTTTGCCGATGGCGGCGACGAGTTGTTTGAGCACGGACGCGCCCTTGCCGTAGGTGATGCCATCGAAGTTCTGGAAGGTGGCGTCCGTATCCAGGACGTCGCTGGCGATGGGGTGTGTCGTGACCAACTGATCTTGCTCGTAGGCCCAAGCCTTCATGCGCCCATGGAAATTTGGCCAGACGCCGCCACGAAAGCGGGTGGCCTCTTCCATGGCGACGGCAGCCATATAGGTTGCGAAGGATTCGTTCAGCCAGAGGTCGTCCCACCAACGCATCGTGACGAGGTCGCCGAACCACATGTGCGCCATCTCGTGCAAGACCACTTCGGCGCGCGAGAGGCGTTGGAGGTCGGTGGGGGGATCGCGGAAGACCATGCGCTCCGAGAAGGTGATGCAGCCCACGTTCTCCATCGCGCCCATGTTGAACTCGGGCACGAAGACTTGGTCGTACTTGCCGAAGGGGTAGGGGAAGTCGAAGAACGCGCCGAAGAACTGCAAGCCCTGCTTCGTGATCTGGAAGAACTCCTCGGGATCCATGTGCTTGGCCAGCGACTCCCGACAGAGTGTCTTGAGGGGGACCGTCCCTGCCTCGCTTTCGAAGTGGTCCTCGAAGACATGGAAGGGACCCGCGACGAGTGCGAGGAGGTACGTGCTGAATTTCTCCGTGGTGGCGAATTCCCGAACGACGCGGCCGTCGTCGATGCTGGCGCGGTTCGTTGCCGCGCTGTTGCCCAGAACAATCCAGTCGGCGGGAGCCGCGACACGGAGCCGGTAGACGGCTTTGATATCGGGCTGGTCAAAGCAGGGCAGCAGGCGATGCGCGTCGTAGGGTTCGAAGTGGGTGTAGATGTATTCCAGATCGTCTTCGGGATCGGTGAATTTATGGAGGCCGACGCCCGTGTGGTCGTACGCGTTGCGATAGACGACGCGGACGATGTTCTGCTCGCGCAGCCAATCGCCGTTCAGGTGGAGGCGATGCGATTTCCAGTCGGCCTCGGTGATCTCTTGCTCGTTGACCGCCAAACGCACGATTTCCAAACCAGTGAAATCCAAGAAGGCCCCTCGGGCGGGATCTTGGTGTTGGAAGCGGACGGTGCAGTCACCCTCGTAGTCGTCTGTCTGGGCGGTCAGCGACAGCGCCAAGTCGTATTCGACCTCACTGATGAGCGCGGCTCGCTGTATCGCCTCGACCTGCGTGAGGTTGTTCGCGCCCGATGATGCCACATCCGTGATCATGCACAGCCCCCTTGTTCGCCGTCGCTCCCCGCGGAGCCGATGATCGTGCTGGTCTGAGGGGGGAAGTATATCCGTCGACTTCACTGGCGCTCAGCCAACGGCGATATGCGACGGAGGTGGCGGGGGATCCGAGACCTTCGGGACGATCGGGCCTATGCTTCTGCTTCCATCGAGAATCGGCCACGAGTCTGCCCTCACCCGGCTGGCGGCCACATTCTCCAACCACATTCTCCAACCACATTCTCCAAGTAGAGACGCCGGAGACCGATGTCTTCGCCGAAGGAGGCGCCAACATGGCCCCACTGCGAGTCGCATTCATCGGTGCGGGGGACAACACGCGCAAGCTGCACATCCCCGGTTTCCAAGCGATCGACGATGTCGAGTTGGTGTCGGTCGCCAACCGCAGTAAGGAAAGCTCGCAGCGGGTGGCGGATGAGTTCGGGATCGCGAAGGTGCAGCCCAGCGTGGAAGCGCTGCTGGCGGATGACGAGGTCGACGCGGTGTGCATCGGTACCTGGCCGAACAAGCATCGCGACTACACGCTGGCGGCCTTGGAAGCGGGTAAGCACGTCTTGTGCGAAGCGCGCATGGCACGCAACGCGCGTGAGGCGGAGGCGATGTTGGCCGCGAGCAAGGCCAAGCCGGACCTCGTCGCGCAGCTTGTCCCAGCGCCGTTCGACTTTCGGCTGGGTCCAACGATCCAGCGGCTGATCCGTGAGGGCGCACTGGGGGAGATCATTGAGACGCGGATGCGCATGCTGAATGGCGCTGGCCTCGCCAATGCCAGCCTGCACTGGCGCCACTCGTCCGAGCTATCCGGTCGCAACACGATGATGCTGGGCATCTTCAACGAGATGATTCAGCGCTGGCTGGGGAACACGACACGGGTCACCGCGGACGCCGCCGTGCAAGTGGCGACGCGGCATGACGAGGACGCGGACAAGGACGTGGAGATCGAGATCCCAGACAGCCTCACGGTCCTGGCGCGGATGGAGAACGGGTCGCGCACGGTGTACGACATCTCGGCCGTGGCGGGGGGGAACTTTGGCCAGCCGCCGGGCGAAGTGTTCGTGCACGGCACAGAGGGTGCGTTGCACTGGGTGTTCGGCGATCAGGCGCGATTCGCCAAGCACGGCGAAGAAGCCACCGATCTGGTGCCCGACGAGGGGACCGATCGAGGCTGGCAGGTGGAGGCGGATTTCGTGGCCTCTATCCGTGAGAACAAGCCGGTGGAACTGACGAACCTCCGCGATGGAGTGCGCTACATGCGGTTCATCGATGCGGTCTGGGACTCCTGGAGCCAGCTCCGTACGGTGGACATCCTTTCCTTGAAGTCCACGGACGAGGAAGCATCGCGGCCCTCGCTGATCGACGAGCCCGCGGGCGGGTAGGCCTACTCGAATCTTTGCTGGGCCGGTAGTGTGCCCTATGCGGCGGTGCCTATCGGTGCCTATCGGTGCCTATCGGTGCCGCGGACCTGCGTGCGGCTCGGGAACGGCACGGCAAGCGAGGAGGCTGAGGCATGGTGGAAGCGAATATTTCAGCGAGCGACCCCTACGAGCGCAAGCGGTTGTCCGTTCTCGACAGTGAGATGGCCTATGTCGACGTGGGCAGCGGCGACCCGGTGGTCTTTCTGCACGGCAACCCCACGTCGTCCTACTTGTGGCGGAATGTCATTCCGCACCTCCAGGGGCAGGCGCGCTGCCTCGCCCCGGACCTGATTGGGATGGGCGAGTCGGGCCGGCCGGGCGGCGAGTACCGCTTCGTCGATCATCGGCGCTACTTGGATGTTTGGTTTGACGCGGTGGGCGTAAGCGCCGCTCCTGCGAAGAGTGTCACAGTCGCCATCCACGATTGGGGCTCGACGCTGGGCGCGGACTGGGCCATGCGCCACGCCGAACAGATCAAGGGCGTTTGCTACATGGAGGGGATCTTCCGCGAGATGTCGTGGTCCGATTTCGGGGGCAGGGAGCTCTTCCAGCAGTTCCGAACGCAAGGGGCAGGGGAGGAGCTGATCCTGCAGAACAACGTCTTCGTCGAGCAGATCTTGGGTGGGGTGCGAGGCGGTCTCGACAAGGAGACGCACGATCACTACCGCGCGGCGTATACGGAGGCCGGTGAGGGGCGACGTCCGACGCTGACCTGGCCTCGCGAATTACCGATCGATGGCGAGCCCGCCGACACCGTGGAGATCGTCACGGCAACCGGTGACTGGATGGCCTCCACTGACGTGCCCAAGCTCTTCATCAACTCGCAGCCCGGCGCCATCATCGTGGGGGCGCGCGAGGAGTTCTGCCGATCCTTCAAGAATCAGACAGAGGTAGAGGTGGAGGGGACGCACTACGTGCAGGAGGAGTCGCCAGCGGCCATCGGCAAGGCGTTGTCTGATTGGTACGGAGGACTCTAGGGGACGTCAGCTCTCGTTGAGGAGGTGAGCGGGGACTTCGGAGCCTTCGACGGATTCGTCCACGCCCGGCACAAGCGGGACTTGATCGAGGACAGACTCGACGGCGGCGACGCCGGACTCCAGGCGCAGCGTCTCGACCTTGCGCACCTGCCGTTCGAGCTGATTAGTGCGAGTGTGCGCCAGGTCGTCGAAGGCCTTCTGCGTGGACGCCAGCCGTGTGCCGACCTTGTCGACCACCGTCTGGTACTTCTCCCACTGCTTGGCGAATCCCCCCAGGGCGCTGAGGATGCGGTCGGTCTGCTCTGAGAGCCGGAAGTTCTCGACCGACTGCCGGATCACCGCCAGAACGGCAAACAGGGTCAGCGGCGAGCAGAGGACGACGCGCATCGCCAGGGCTTCGTCAAGGATTTGGGGGTCTTGCTCGTGGATGAAGCCGTAGACCTGCTCGTTGGGAATGAAGACCAGGACGTAGTCCAGGGTGCCGTTGCTGGTGTCGATGTATTCACGGCCGGTGACTTCGCGCAGGCGTTGGCGGACATCGGAGAGGAACTGCTTGCGGGCGATGTCGCGTTCGGGGTCGGTCTCGGCTTGGAGGAAGCGGAGGTATCCGGCCAGCGGGAACTTGACGTCCATGTGCAAGACGCGGTCTTGGGGGAGCAGAAAGGTGAAGTCGGGGCGGGTCATGCCGCCCTCGACGCGGGCGTTGCGCCGGTAGTTGATGTCTTCGATCAGGCCCGAGGTGCGAAGGATGTCCTCGGCCATGCGTTCGCCCCATTGGCCGCGTTGCTGGCCGGAGGTCAGGGCCTGGTTGAGGTTCTGAGTGACGGAGGCCAAGTCCTGTAATGACCGCTGCGACTGCGTGACGACCGTGGAGAGCTGGACGATGCTCTCATTGCGGCGCTTGTCGGTCTCCTGCACGAAGCCCGTGACGTCCTTCAGTGTTTCGCTGATGCCCTTGAGGCTCTTGTCGATTTCGGCTTGACGTGCTTTGAGCCGCTCTTCGCCGACGTTGGTCTCTTGTCGCAGGCGTTGCTCTGCGAGGGCGAGGAATTGATCCGTGTTGGTCTTGAGGGCGGAGGCTTGCGTCTGGCTGACTTCGGCCCGGAGCTGGGCGACGATGCGGGTGACTTCGTCGTCCGCGAGGCGCGCGGGTTGGGGCTCGGCCTCGGGCAGTGGCGTCTCGATCGGTGCGGGGGCGACGGGCTGCCGACGGCTGATGACCAAGGCGCCGATCACCGCGACCGCGGCGATCAGCGCGATTGCGAGAACTATCTCCAACACGGCCTCCGTACCGCCGACCAAAGCAGAACGACCCGCCTCGTCACTCTACCCTCATCAGAACGCGTGTTCCACGCGAGGAGCGACGAAACGGGCCGAGAACTTAGAGACTAGCCGTCCAGAGACATGAGCCAATCGACCAAGATCTTGTTGAGTTCGTCCGGGCGCTCCTGTTGGGTCCAGTGGGCACACTGTTCAATGTGGCCCCGGCTGAGCTGCGGCACGAACTGCTCCATGCCGGCGGCGAGCTCGGGTGTGAGGACGGGATCCTTGCCGGCGGTCACCATCAGCGAGGGGCGCTCCACGATCTGGCCTTTGGTCTCTTCGCCCCATTCCCACGACGATTGGGCATTGCGGTACCAGTTGAGTCCGCCGCGGAAGCCGGTCCTCTCGAAGGCGGTGACGAAGACCTGAAGCTCTTCCTCCGTCAGCATCACGCTGCGGGGGGCGTCCTGGGGCAGGCCGGCGAGGACGCCGCCGCGCTCGCGGACGGTGCCGAAGTGGGCGAGGGCATCGAACTCGTCGGCGGGGTCGCTGGAGCGGAAGATCAGGCGGAAGCTCTTCTCGACATCGGCCTCCAACTCCGCTTCGGCGACGCCCGGTTCCTGGAAGTAGAACTGGTAATCCCAGATGCCGGGGTCGGCGGCGCGCGCTTCCAGGATGGAGGCGGGGGCTTGAGGGAAGAAGGGGGTGTTGACGCCGATCACGCCACGCGTGCGCTCCGGGAAGTGCAGTCCCATGTTCCAGACCACGGCGCCGCCCCAGTCGTGGCCGACGAAGACGGCTTTCTCAATCTCCAGGGCGTCGAGAAGTGCGACGAGGTCTTCGCAGAGGTACTTCTGGGAGTAGGAGTCGATCGCCTCGGGGGCGCTGGTGTCGCCGTAGCCACGCTGGTCGGGGGCGATGACGCGGAAGCCCGCCGCGGCCAGGGCGGGGATCTGGTGTCGCCAGGAGTACCAGAGTTCTGGAAAGCCATGACAGAGGACGACGGCCGGGCGTGCGTCTTGGCCAGCTCCCTGGCCAGCGCCCTGCTCCGCGATGTGCATGGAGAGACCATTGATGTTTTCGAGTTGGCGGTGGGTGAGATCGTTCGGCATGGAGTGGTCCTTATCGCTGCGTTGGGACGGGGGCGGGGCTAATTCTTGGGGAGCGTCCTGAGCCAATCGACGAGGATGCGGTTGAGTTCCTCAGGCTGCTCCTGCTGCGTCCAGTGTGCGCAGTTTTCGATGTGGCCGCGGGTCAGATTCGGCACCCACTCCTCCATCCCCTCGGTCATGGAGGGCAAGAGGACGGCGTCGTTGGCGGCGGTCACCATCAGCGCGGGCATCGCCAGCTTCGTCCCGGCGGTCGATTTGCCCCACTCCCAGTTGCGACGGTGGTTGCGGTACCAGTTGAGCCCGCCACGAAAGCCGGTCTTGCGGAACTTCTCGGCGAAGTAGTCCAACTCTTCCTGGGCGAGCATCTCGCTCTTGCTGATCTCCTGCGGTGTGCCGACGAAGAGCCCGCCGCGCTCACGCACGCCGGCGGTGCCGGTGCGACCAGGGATCGCGTCTTCGGGGCGGCTGCTGCGGAACATCAGTTTGAAGGAGCGCTCCACGTCGGCCTCGAACTCGGCCTCCGCTTTGCCGACATCTTGGAAGTAGAGCTGGTAGTCGAAACGGCCGGGATCCGCCTCCATCGCCGCTTGCGGGTCGACGGGCGGGTGTGGGGAAAACGGCGTGTTGACGCCGGCGACGGCGTGGACGCGATCCGGGTGGTGCAGCGCCATGTTCCAGACCACGGCACCGCCCCAGTCGTGCCCGACGAAGACGCCCTTCGGTGCGCCGATGGCGTCAAGCAGGGAGACGAGGTCGCCGCAGATCTTCTCTTGCGTGTAGTCCTCGACCTCGGGCGGGCAGGAGGTGTCGCCGTAACCCCGTTGGTCCGGCGCCATGGCGTGGAAACCCGCCGCGGCCACCGGCGCCATCTGTTCGCGCCAGGAATACCAGAGTTCGGGGAAGCCGTGGCACATGATCACGGGGATCCCGGCGCCCTGCTCTGCGACGTGCATGGAAATGCCGGTATTCAGCTCGTACTGGTTGTGAGTGAGGTCGGACGGCATGCTGCGCTCCTCTGCGGGGTCGTTGGCGGTTGATCGTCGCTATGTATCGCACAGAAGTGGGAGCGGTCGCAATCACTGGGACGGGCCGTAGGATCGCGACCGTTGGCCCGCCGGAGTCGACAGTACGGATAGGAACGAGTCGAATAATGGCAATGGACGGACCGGTGCGATCGTGACCCGTCAGTGCGCCCGCCCCTTTCCCAGGAGGTGTTGCGATGCTTGATGCCAATGGGCAGCTCTTCAACTACGCGGCGGTAACGCCGAGCGATGTCGACGCTGGAATCGACGGCGCCATCGCCCGCGCGGACCAGCTTGTCGATGAGGTCGCGGCAATCCCACCCGGCGGCCACAACTTTGCCAACACCATGCTGGCGCTGGAGGAGATCGACGATGTCATTGGGCAGGCAAGCGGACGCTACGGTTTCCTCTCCCAGGTGTCGCCGGACAAGGCGATTCGCGACACGGCGCACGCGGCGGAGGAACGGCTGAGTACGTTCGCCACCGGCCTGGGCTTCCGGGAGCCGCTCTATCTCGCCGTGAAGGCGTTCGCGGAGACCACAGAGGGCCAATCGCTCGACGTGGTCAGCGCGCGACTGGTGGACCGGACGCTGCGGGACTTCCACCGCAACGGCATGGATCTGGACGAGGCGCGGCGGTCGCGGTTGCAGGAGCTGAAGGAGCGACTGGTCTCGTTGGGGATCACGTTCCGCCGCAACGTCGATGAGTACGACGATGCCATCCTGATCACCCGGGAGGAACTGGGAGGGCTGCCGGACTCCTATATCGACAACCTGCGTCGCGAAGAGGTGGACGGAGAGACGCGGTACCGCGTCTCGCTCGACTACCCGGAGCTCTTCCCGTTTTTGGAGTCGGCCGAGGATGCGGGGCTGCGGCGAGAGCTGTTCCACAAGAACCACAACAAGGCGGCCGCCGAGAACGTGAGCCTGCTGGAGGAGGCGATCGCGGTCCGAGATGAGATCGCGACGCTGCTGGGCTTCGCCTCCTGGGCGGAGTACGTGCTCCAGATTCGTATGGCGCAGAGCCCCCAGACCGTGCTGGACTTTCTCACGGATCTTGAGGCGAAGGTGCGGGTGAAAGCCGACCGGGACATCGCCGAATTGCAGGAGGCGAAGCAGGCCGAGACGGGAGACGATGAATCGCTGGCGATCTGGGATTGGCGCTACTACCAGCAGCGTGTCCTGCGCGAGAAGCACGAAGTTGACCCCTTCGTCGTGGCCGAGTATTTCCCGCTGGAGGCGACGCTGGAAGGGCTGTTCGATGTCTACCAGCGGCTGGTCAGCGTGGAGTTCGTGCCTCGCGATGCGTCCCAGGCCTGGCATCCGGATGTGCGCTTCTTCGACATTATCGATCGCGGTCAGGGGACCGCAGGTGTCGATCGCGGCCAGGGGACTACCGGTGGCGATGGCGCAGCAGAGATCGAAGATGGGGTCGTGGGGCACTTCTACATGGACCTGCACCCCCGCCCCGACAAGTTCGGACATGCCGCCGCGTTCACCTTGCAAAGCGGTCGCACGCTCCCCAGCGGTGAGTACCAAGCCCCGGTCAGCGCCATCGTCGCGAACTTCACGAAACCCACGGCGGAGACGCCGTCGCTGCTGCGGCATTCGGAGGTCGTCACGCTGTTTCATGAGTTCGGGCACATCCTGCATCAGACGTTGACGCGATCGCGATACCTGCACTTCTCCGGCACGCGCGTGGAGCGGGACTTCGTGGAGGCGCCGTCGCAGATGTTGGAGCACTGGTGCTGGCAGCCGGAGGTCCTGCGCGGCTTCAGCCGCCACCACGAAACGGGCGAGCCGCTGCCCGACGATTTGCTACAGCGCATGATCGACGCGAAGAACGTGGGCAGCGGCATCGCCGCCCTCCGCCAGATCTATTTCGGTCGGCTCGACCTGGCCTATCACTCCCCTGGCCGCGACAAAGACACGGATGCTCTGGCGCGAGAGCTGCATCTGATCACAGGATTCCCGTTCCCGGAAGAGACGCACTTCCAAGCGGGGTTTGGCCATCTCTTCGGCTACGACGCGGGCTACTACGGTTACATGTGGTCGAAGGTCTACGGCGACGACATGTTCACCCGCTTCGAAGAGGCGGGCCTAAACGATCCGCAGGTGGGGCGTGACTACCGGACGGGGATCTTGGAGCGTGGAGGCATCGTCGATGGGGATGTGCTGATTCGTGAGTTCCTGGGGCGTGAGCCACGCTCTGAAGCATTTATGCGTGATCTGGGCCTGGATGCAGAACGGCTGATTTGAGCTCAAGCTCGCGTCTCTTATTCCGAGATGGGAAGGGCGACGGCCTGCACTGATACGTTTCTTCTATGGGTCCTTGCGCGATTTCTATCGATCGTGAAGACTCACGCAGGTCGAGCGAGAGAAGCTCGCCCACCCCACCCCACCACAACCGCGAGACCGTAGCCCCGTTCACCTCGACGCGCCCGAGCGCAGGCATTCGCCACTCTTGAGGCGAGAAACCTCCCGAGGTGCCACACAACCCGGAGAAGGAGCGGCCATGACCGCCAACATCAACTGGACTCACACCGACGAAGCGCCCGCGCTCGCGAGTTACAGCCTGCTTCCGATACTCGAGGCGTACCTCCGCGGGACCGGGGTGACGATTGAGACGGCCGACATCTCGCTCAGCGGCCGGATCATCGCGGGATTCCCGGAGCGGCTGACCGAAGAGCAGCGCGTCCCGGACTACCTCGGTCAGCTCGGCCAACTCACGCTCACGCCCGATGCCAACATCGTGAAGCTGCCGAACATCAGCGCCTCGATCCCGCAGCTCCAGGCGGCGATCAACGAGTTACAGGATCAGGGCTACGACATCCCCGACTACCCCGACTACCCCGACTACCCCGAGGACCCGGCGACCGACGCGCAGCGCGATTTCCACGCGCGGTTCTCGCGCGTGCTCGGCTCCGCGGTGAACCCGGTGCTGCGCGAGGGCAACTCTGACCGCCGTCCGTCGGTCTCGGTGAAGAAGTTCGCCCAGCAGAACCCGCATAAGATGATGCAGCCCTGGCCCGAGTCCGGTTCGAAGTCGCGCGTCGCCCACATGCAGGGTGGCGACTTCTTCGGCAGCGAGCGGTCGGTGACCCTCGAGGCGCAGACGACGGCGCGGATCGAGTTCGTTGGCGCTGACGGGGTCAGCACGGAGCTGAAGGACGACATGGCGCTGCAAGCAGGTGAGGTGATCGACGCCGCGACGATGAGCGTCACCGCGCTGCGCGCCTTCTACACCGAGCAGATCGAGGCAGCGAAGCAGGATGAGGTCCTGCTCTCGCTGCACCTCAAGGCGACGATGATGAAGGTCTCCGACCCGGTGATCTTCGGCCACGCCGTGTCGGTCTATTACGCCGACGCGCTGAACAAGCACGCGGGTGCCCTCGAAGGGGTTGGCGCGACGCCGAATAACGGCCTCGGCGACATCCTCGAGAAAGTCGAGCGCCTGCCTGCCGATCAGCAGACCGCGGTCACGGCCGACATCGAGGCCGTCTACGCCGGCCGACCCGCCCTCGCGATGGTCGATTCGCGTCGGGGGATCACCAACCTGCACTTCCCGAACGACGTGATCGTCGACGCTTCGATGCCGAACGTCGTCCGCGACGGTGGCCGGATGTGGAACGCGAAGGACGAACTGCAGGACGTCGTCGCGATGATCCCGGACCGCAGCTACGCGACGATGTACGCCGCGATCCTCGAAGACGCGAAGGCGAAGGGGCAGTTCGACCCGTCGACGATGGGCGACGTCTCGAACGTCGGCCTGATGGCGCAGCAGGCCGAGGAGTACGGGTCGCACGACAAGACCTTCGAGGCGCCGGACGACGGCACGATCCGAGTGGTCGACTCCTCGGGCACCACGCTGCTGGAGCAGACGGTCGAAACCGGCGACGTGTTCCGGATGTGCCAGACCAAGGACGCGCCGATCCGCGACTGGGTGGGGCTCGCTGTCTCGCGCGCGCGCGCGACGGGCGCGCCGGCGGTGTTCTGGCTCGACGAGCAACGCGGCCACGACGCGCAGCTCATCGTGAAGGTGAACGAGTACCTGAAGGACCACGACACCAGCGGGCTGGACATCCGGATCATGAGCCCGGTCGACGCGATGACCTTTTCACTCGAGCGCATCCGCCGAGGCGAAGACACCATCTCCGTGACCGGGAACGTGCTCCGCGACTACCTGACCGACCTGTTCCCGATCCTCGAACTTGGCACCAGTGCCCGGATGCTCTCGATCGTTCCGCTGCTCAACGGGGGAGGCATGTTCGAGACCGGCGCCGGTGGATCGGCGCCGAAGCACGTGCAGCAGTTCGTGAAAGAGGGCCACCTCCGCTGGGACTCGCTCGGCGAGTACAGCGCGCTCGTGCCATCGCTTGCGGCGTTCGCCGAGCGCTCGGGCAACGCGGCCGCGACGATCTTCGCCGAGACGCTCGACGAGGCGATCACGAGCTACCTCGAAGCGGCGCGCGCGCCGTCGCGCAAGGTCAACGAGATCGACAACCGCGGCAGCACCTTCTACCTGGCGATGTACTGGGCACAGGCACTCGCGCGGCAGGACAAGGACGCGGCGCTCCGGGCACGCTTCGCGCAGGTCGCGCAGGGCCTCGAGGAGAACGAGGCTCAGATCACCGAGGAGTTGATCGCCGCGCAGGGTCAGCCGGTCGACATCGGCGGCTACTACCACCCGGACGCCGCGAAGGCGGAGGCGGCGATGCGGCCGAGCGCCACGCTGAACGCCATCATCGAGAGCGCCTAGTCGACCCGCTGGCCGCTCCCACACGACGGCGCCCGTCAACGAGGGCGTTCGTCGCGATCCCGCCCGCGAACGCCTCGATGAAGCCCTCGCCGATGTCGGCCACGAGGTCAGCGAACACCTCGCGACCCGGCCCAGTCGTTCGTGCCGCGGACTGGTCCGAACGCTGGGAAGCAGCGATCGCCGCGGCGCTGGCCCAGGCCTTGCCTCCACACTCGGATGCGCCCCCACCCTCTGCCGCCGACCTTACGACGCGCGCCCCGTCGCGGCGGGTATACTGACGGCTGGGCGTCCACCCGCTGTAGCCTCCGGTCGCGCTGAAGCCGTGCGGCAGAGTCCGCGTGACGACGCCCGGAGTTCTCTCGTGGCCCCCCGACCCTTGCTGCTGGATGCGCTGCAAGAACGCGTTCTGATTCTGGACGGCGCCACCGGAACGGCGTTGCAGAGCCTCAACCTCACGGATGAGGACTTTGGCGGCCTCGACGGCTGCAACGAGTACCTCTGCATCACCCGACCCGACGCCGTAGAGCGCATACATCGTTCCTACCTCGATGTCGGTGTGGACGGGATTCTGACGAACTCGTTTGGTGGCAGTTCCATTGTTCTGGCCGAGTACGGGATCGCGGATCGGACGCGGGAGATCAACCGCGAGGCGGCGGCGATCGCGCGACGCACTGCTGATTCATATGCGACGCCGGAGCGGCCTCGGTTCGTCGTTGGCTCCATGGGCCCGGGTACGAAAATGCCAAGCTTGGGCCAGGTCCCCTTTGACGAGGTTCATGCGGCGTATTACGAACAGGCGCTGGGTCTGATCGAAGGCGATGTTGACGCCCTGTTGGTGGAGACCGTCTACGACCTCCTACAGGCCAAGGCGGCGATCATCGCGACGAAGGACGCGTTGGTTGCCCTGAACCGGGAGCTTCCGATTCTGTGCATGGTGACGATCGAGACGACGGGCCAGATGTTGATGGGCAGCGAGATCGGCGCGGCGCTGACGACCCTGGAACCGCTGGGACTGGCAGCCCTCGGCATCAACTGCGCCACCGGTCCCGACATGATGCACGAGCATCTGCGCTACCTGGCCCAGCACAGCACGCTGCCCATCATGGTGCAGCCCAACGCGGGCCTGCCGCGCGTGGAGAACGGTGAAGCCGTCTACGACCTCAGCGCCAAACAATTGGCGCAGGCGCATGAGATGTGCATCGCCGATTACAGCGCGCGGATCATCGGTGGCTGCTGCGGCACGACGCCGGACCATATGCGCGCCGTGGTCGATGCCCTCGCCGGCCGCGCCGCGCCGCCGCGCGAGGCCGATTTCGAGCTGGGCGCCTCGTCCCTGTTCACGCCCGTGCCCTACGAGCAGGACGCGTCGTTCCTGATCGTCGGCGAGCGCGCCAACGCCAACGGATCTCGCAAGTTCAAGCGCCTCCTGGCCGAGGAGAACTGGGACGAGATGGCGAATCTCGTTCGGGACCAGGCCAAGGACGGCGCGCACGTCGTGGACATCTGTGTCGACTACGTGGGGCGGGATGGTGTGCCCGACATGGAGCGGTTGGTCGCGATGGCGTCGGGGAGAACGACGCTGCCGATCATGCTGGACTCCACGGAAGCCGGGGTGTTGGAGGCGGGGCTCAAGCTGATCGGCGCCAAGCCGCTTCTGAACTCGATCAATCTTGAAGACGGTGGCGATCGGCTGCATCAGGTGCTGGCCAACGCGACTCGCTTTGGCGCGGCGGTGGTGGCGCTGGTCATTGATGAAGAGGGGCAGGCCCGCACCGCTGATCGCAAAGTGGCCGTCGCCCACCGCATCCATGATCTGGCGGTGAACGAACATGGCCTGCGTGCCGGCGATCTCTTCTTTGACGCGTTAACGCTGCCGCTCGGATCCGGCCAGGATGAGTTGCGCAACGACGGGAAGGAGACGCTGGAGGCAATTCGCCGGATCAAGGCGGAGCTCCCCGGGGTGCGTACGATCCTCGGAGTCAGCAATATCTCCTTCGGGCTCAATCCCGCCTCACGGCAGGTCCTGAACTCTGTTTTCGTCGAGGAAGCTCTGGAGGCTGGGCTGGACGCGGCGATCGTCAACGCCCGCCAATTGCTTCCCGCCCATCAGATCGACGCCGGGCAGCGGGAGGCCTCGCGGCGCCTGATCCACAACGACTGGGTGGACGGCGTCGATCCGCTGCCTGCCTTCATGGCCCTGTTTGAAGACGCCACCGTGCGGCGCGAGGCAGTCGATCTGACAGAGAAGTCCGTGGAGGAGCGCCTCCACCTCCGTATCCTCGATGGCCTGCGCCCCGGGCTGACGGATGACCTAGACGAGGCGCTCGGTACGCGCGCCGCCATCGCCGTGATCAATGAAGTGCTGCTGCCCGCGATGCAGGTCGTGGGGGAATTGTTTGGTTCCGGCAAGATGCAGCTGCCTTTCGTCCTGCAGTCGGCGGAGACGATGAAGGCGGCCGTCGCGTATCTGGAGCCGCACATGGATCGGGCGGAGGCTGCCGGGAAAGGCACGATCGTTTTGGCGACGGTGCGCGGCGATGTCCACGACATCGGCAAGAACCTGGTCGACATCATCCTCAGCAATAACGGCTTCACGACGGTCAACATCGGCATTAAACAGCCCATCGCGGCGGTGATCGAGGCGGCTGAGGAACACGACGCCGATGCGGTGGGTCTCTCCGGTCTGCTCGTCAAGTCCACGGTGGTGATAAAGGAAGACCTTGTGGAGCTCAACCGTCGGGGTTTGGCGGGAAAGTGGAAGATCCTGCTGGGCGGTGCTGCTTTGACCCGCTCCTATGTCGAGCAGGACCTGCGGGACTGTTTTGAGGGCGAGGTCTACTACGGGCAAGACGCCTTTGAGGGACTTTCGATCATGAACGCGGTGGCCGACGGCCGGGCGCCGGCCGGGCAACAGCGCACCGCTGCGCGACCGCCGAAGGCCATCGTTGCTGAGTCGGAGCCGTCGGGCGTTGCGGTCCGCGCCGCGCAGTCCCGCGTCAGGACCGATGCGGCCGTCCCCGAGCCGCCGTTCTGGGGACGCCGCGTCGTCAAAGGGATCGCACTGAGTGACGTGGCTAGCTATCTAAACGAGACTGCCCTGTTCCGAGGGCAGTGGGGGCTGCGCAAGAACGACCTTAGCGATGTGGCCTTCGAGCAGCTTCTCACCGACGAGGCGCGCCCCGCGCTTCGCCGCCTGATCAGTGAAGCGACCGCCCAGCACCTCTTGGAGCCGGCGGTCGCCTATGGCTACTTCCCGGTGCAGGCGGACGGCGAGGACCTCATCGTCTACGAAGAGGATCAGCGCAGGGAACGCCTGCGCTTCAGGTTCCCCCGCCAGGATGGAAAACAGAGGCTCTGCCTCGCCGACTACTATCGCCCTGTGTCGAGCGGCGAGATGGATGTGGCCGCCTTCCATGTGGTGACGATGGGCCCGCGGATCAGCGAGCACACGCAGTCGCTCTTCCAGGGCGACGATTACCAGGACTATCTCTACTGGCATGGGTTCGGCGTGGAGATGGCGGAGGCATTGGCCGAGTTCTGGCACCATCGTATCCGTGAGGAATTGGGACTGGCGGCGGACGATGGCCCGACGAGGAGGGACCTGTTCGCGGGTCGCTACCACGGGGCGCGGTTCTCCTTTGGCTACCCCGCCTGTCCAAACCTGGAAGACCAGGCGTTGCTCTTCGAGCTGCTCGGACCCGGTGAGATCGGCGTCTCGTTGTCCGAGGAATTTCAACTCATCCCTGAGCAATCCACGTCCGCCGTCATCACCGCGCACCCGGAGGCGGGCTACTTCAACGTCTGAGGATGCGCGGGGCGCGATCCGTTTCGCCGTGGGGTCAGGTGCCGTCTAGTTGTCTATCGTGTGGTTCAGTGTGGATGACGGCAAGAGAACGGCTCGGTAGGGTGATCTCCCGATAGCCCGATCCAAGTGCTCCACCTGGAACCGCGTTCCGACGCCGGGGGAGCGGAGAGAGCAAGAGGCGCGTGGAGATCTTTCAGCCACCGTGGCGCGCAGGGGAAGGCCGGTTCCCGCGCTATGTCGTGCAGCCCACGATCCAGTTCATGCGGGTCGAAGCGGCGGGTGGCATCGCCATCGTCCTCTTTGCGGTGGTCGCTCTTGTCTGGGTCAACATTGATCCGCACTCCTACGAGAGTTTCTGGGGGACGGAGATCGTCTTCGATTTCGACATCCTGACGTTGGCCGAACCGCTGGAGGGTTGGGTCAACGATGCGCTGATGGTGATCTTCTTCTTCGTCGTCGGGTTAGAGATCAAGCGCGAAGCGATTCACGGCGAGCTGGCCGATCGGAAGGCCGCCACGTTGCCCATCGTCGCGGCGGCAGGCGGCATGATCGTCCCGGCCCTCATCTTCACCGTGATCAATCTTGGCGGCGATGGCGGTGCGGGCTGGGGGATTCCCGTGGCGACGGACATCGCCTTCGCGATCGGCGTTCTGGCGTTGCTCGGCAGACGCGTCCCGATTCAACTGAAGATCTTTCTCTTGGCCTTAGCGGTCGCCGACGATATTGGCGGCATTCTGATCATCGCCGTCTTCTACACCGACAGCTTGGAATTGGGCTGGCTCGCCGCGGCAGGCGGGTTCATCGCCTTGCTGTTTCTCATGCAGCGGATCGGGGTCCGGTCGATCCCCGCCTATATTGTGGTGGGACTCGCTCTCTGGCTCGCGACGTTCGAGTCGGGCATCGAAGCCACGATCGCCGGCGTTGTCCTGGGACTGATTACACCGGTGGCGTCGCTCTATGGCGGGGAGACCTTGCCGCTGGGTCTAGGCCAGCGCTTGGACAACGTCCGCGCGGCCGTCTTACATGAGGAAGAGCATCGTCGAGAGGATGAGATGCGGGTCGCCGTGGGCGAAATCGAAGAGCTGGCGCGGGAGTCGGCGAGTCCGCTGGAGCGTGTCGAGCACTTTCTCTCGCCCTGGAGCGCCTTTGTCATCATTCCCGTCTTCGCCCTTGCCAACGCGGGTGTGGAGCTGTCCGGCGATGTCTTGGAAGAGGCCGTCCAGTCGTCTGTCGCCTGGGGTGTCGCGGCGGGTCTGATCCTAGGGAAATTCTTTGGGGTGCTGATCTTCTCGTTCATCGCCGTGCGAACCGGGATCGCGGTGATGCCGCGGTCGTTCGGCTGGCCGGAGTTCGCGGGAGTTTCGCTCCTCGCCGGGATCGGCTTCACCGTGGCAATCTTCATCGCCGGGCTCGCCTATGACGAAGAGCTGTTGGTGGAGGAGGCCAAGATCGGGATCCTCTTCGCCTCCGTGCTGGCGGCGATCCTGGGGTATATCGGGTTGCGTATCGCCCTGAACCGCCGCGCGGCACTCACTGACGCGCTGGTGGCCGAAGAGGCGCTGCTCGCCGAGGACTAGCCCGTCTGGACAAGCCTGTGGGCGAAAACACAGTGAGACTCGAACGCTCCCTCCGACCAGGACCATTCACGAACGATCCGCTATCCTGCGGCCTGCCCACACATCGTGCGCAAGGAGGACGGATTACGTGCAGTCAGTTAAATACGCGCGCGCCAGTACCGTCGATGAGGCGGTCAGCTTGCTCTCGGACAATGGCTCTGCCTACGTCCTGGCAGGCGGGACCGACCTGATCGTCGCGGCGCGTGAACGGACCCGCCAGGTGGATCTCCTCGTGGATGTCAAACACATCCCCGAGGTCATGGCGATCAGCTTTAATGCCGACGCTGGGCTCACCATCGGTGCGGCGACACCCTGCTATCAGCTCTATAACAACGCCGAGATCAAGCAGCACTATCCCTGCGTGGTGGATTCCGCGTCGTTGATTGGCGGTACGGCCATCCAAGGACGGGCGTCCTTGGGAGGCAACCTTTGCAACTCCGGCCCCGCCGCCGACAGCATCCCTTCGCAGATTGTTCTGGAGGGCGTGGCGACGGTCGCCGGCCCCAACGGGCGTCGCGAGGTGGCCGTGGAGGACTTTTGCACGGGCCCGGGGACGAACGTGCTGGGCCAAGGGGAGTTCGTCGTCTCACTGCATTTCCCGGCGCCCAAGCCCAACAGTGGGGCGCGCTTCCTGCGCTTCATTCCGCGCAACGAGATGGACATCGCGGTCGTCAACGCGGCGGCGAGTCTGCAACTGGACGGCGACACCGTGACGCAGGCGCGGATCGCGATTGGCGCGGTTGCGCCCACGCCGCTGTTCGTGGCGGCGGCGGGCGAGGCGCTCGTCGGCAAGCCGCTCAGCGACGAAACGATCGTGGCGGCGGCCGCCGCCGCCCGCGATGCGGCGACGCCAATCGACGACATGCGTGGGTCCATCGTGCAGCGCAAGCATCTAACGGGCGTCCTCACCGAGCGGGTGATCCGTGGCGCCGCCAATCGAGCGCGGGGGGTGGAAGCGTGAGCGACCGCATGATCGTCAGCACCAACATCAACGGCGAGCCGGTGGAGGTACTTGCCAGTGAGCGAGACAGCTTGCTGGAAGTCCTCCGCGACCGCATCGGCCTCACGGGCACCAAGGAAGGCTGTAACAACGGCAACTGCGGGGCATGCAGCGTGATTCTGGATGGCCGGCTGGTCAACTCCTGCTTGGTCATGGCCGCGGAGGTCGATGGCTCAGACGTGGAGACCGTCGAGGGCATGGCCGACGGTGAGACCCTGCACCCGTTGCAGCAGATCTTCCTGGAAGAGGCCGCTCTCCAGTGCGGCATCTGCACGCCGGGCTTCCTGATCTCGGCCAAGGCGCTCCTGGAGCAGAATTCCAGCCCCACGGAGCACGAGATACGCTACTGGCTGGCGGGGAATCTCTGCCGCTGCACCGGCTACGACAAGATCATCCGTGCCGTCCAAAAGGCGGCAGAGACCATGAACGGCTAGGGGGAGTCACGGTGGTCACCACTAAGAAGAACTACAAAGTCATTGGTTCCCGACCGATCCGTCACGATGGCGTCGACAAGGTCACCGGTCGCGCGCAGTACGGCGCCGACATCCAGCTCCAAGGTTTGCTGTACGGCAAGGTCTTGCGCAGTCCCGTCGCTCATGCCCGGATCAAGTCGATCGACACCTCCAGAGCCAAGGCCTACCCGGGGGTGAAGGCGGTCGTCGTTAACTCCGACTTCCCCGCCGCGCCGGACAAGCTGATCAACCTGGGCGAGAGCTCCGCCAACCTCAGATGGTTGATGGACAACATCCTCGCCTCCGACAAAGCGCTCTACGTGGGGCACGCGGTCGCCGCCGTCGCCGCGACGGACGCTCACATCGCCGAGGACGCGTTGGCGCTGATCGACGTCGAGTACGAAGAGCTGCCGCCGGTCCTCGACGTGCAGGACGCCATGCTGGAGAGCGCGCCGCTGTTACACGATGACCTGCACACCAGCGACATCGGCGGCGGCACGTCCGACAAGCCGTCCAATGTCGCCAGCCACATCCAGTTCACCAAAGGCGACATCAGCGCGGGCTTCGAAGCGGCCGACGTGGTGATCGAGCGCGAGTTCGGCACGACGATGGTCCATCAGGGCTATATCGAACCCCAGAACGGCACGGCCTTCTGGAATCAGGATGGCGAGCTGACCATCTGGACCAGCACGCAGGGCCTGTTCGCGGTCCGGGATAGCACGGCCGAGATCCTGCGACTGCCGGTTTCCCAAGTCAAGGTTCGCCCTATGGAGATCGGTGGCGGCTTTGGCGGCAAGATTTCCATCTACCTGGAGCCGGTGGCGGCCATGCTCTCCAAGTTCGCCGGGCAGCCAGTCAAGATGACCATGGACCGCGCCGCGGTCCTCAGGGCCACAGGGCCCACCTCCGGCACCTACATGCGGGTGAAAATGGGGGCCAAGAAGGACGGCACGATCACCGGCGCGGAGGCCTACCTGGTCTACGAGGCCGGCGCCTACCCTGGCGCCGCCGTGGGTGCGGGGGCGATGTGCATCTTCTCGCCCTACGACATTGAGCACATCCATATCGATGGCTACGACGTCTGCGTCAACAAGCCCAAGACCGCCGCCTACCGAGCGCCGGGCGCGCCCGCGTCCGAGTTCGCGGCGGAGTCGGTGATCAATGAGCTGGCTGAGCAGCTTGAGATCGACCCGCTGGAGCTGCGGCTCAAGAACGCCGCCGTGGAAGGCACGCAGCGCGCCGACGGCGCTAAGTTTGGCGTGATCGGCAACGTGGAGACCATGAAGGCGGCGCAGGACAGTCCGCATTGGAACTCTGAACTCGAAGGCCCCAACCGCGGGCGCGGGGTGGCTCAGGGCTTCTGGTTCAACATCGGCTTCGAATCCAGCGCCTACGCGCAGGTCAACGCCGATGGGACCGTCTCCCTGGTGCTGGGCTCCGTCGACATCGGTGGCACCCGCGCCTCGCTCGCCATGCAGCTGGCGGAGACGTTGGGGATCACCGTGGAGGACGTGAAGCCGCACGTCGTTGACACGGACTCTGTCGGCTACACGATGGTGACTGGGGGCTCACGCACCACCTTCGCCGGTGGCTGGGCGGCCTACGAGGCCGCCCACGATATCCGTCGCCAGCTGGTGGAGCGGGCGGCCCAGATGTGGGAAGTTGACGCCGACACCGTCGAATACGGTGATGACGGCGTCATTACCGGTCCGAAGGACGACGAAGGCAACGATCGGTCCATCGATTTCAAATCGATGGCCGGGAAGCTCCAAGGCACCGGCGGCATGGTTGTGGGACGTGCCGATACCAATAAGACCTCGTCCGGGCCCGCCTTCGCCACGCACATCGTCGATGTGGAAGTGGACCCAGAGACGGGCAAGGTCCAAGTGCTGCGCTACACGGCGGTGCAGGACGTGGGGACGGCGATTCACCCGGCCTACGTCGAGGGACAGCTGCAGGGTGGGGCGGCACAGGGCGTGGGCATGGCCTTGAATGAAGAGTACGTCTACGACGAGAAGGGCCAGCTGCGCAACGCCTCACTCCTGGACTATCGAATTCCAACCACGCTCGATCTGCCGATGATCGAGACCGAGTTGGTCGAGGTGCCGAATCCAGGGCATCCCTACGGAGTCCGCGGGGTCGGCGAGGTGCCGATCATTCCGCCGGCCCCCGCCCTACGCGAAGCGATCTATCAAGCGACGGGCCTGCGAATGCCCAAGCTGCCCATGAGTCCGCGCGCCATCCTGGAGAAGAAGCTGGAAGAGGGCTCTTAGCCTCGACTCTTCGGCGGCTCGGGCTTTCTGAGCCGCCAGTCGCGGCCACTCACGATAAACTGAGGGGGCGTCCGTATGGGCGCCCCCTTCGTTCTCGACCCCGAGAGCGAGAGTCCGTGGAGGTGACATGGCCACCATCCTGATCCCGCCACAGATGCGTCACCTCACCGATGGCGAGACCAGCATTGAGGCGGAGGGCGAGACCCTGCGCCAACTGTTCACGAACATCGGTCAGCGCTTTCCGCAGCTTCGTGACCGCGTCATCGACGATGGGCTGATCGCGCCGGGCATCTCCTTGGCGGTCGACGACAACGTCGTCAGCACGGGTTTGGTGGAATCGGTCGGTCCGGATGCGCGGATCACGATCGTCCCCCAGATCTCGGGCGGTGCGAGCGTAGGCTCCGTTCCACCCGGCTTGGCGTTCCTCTTCGACTTCCGCGTGGAGTTGGGTGGCGCCTACAACGTGGGGCAGACGCCCGCTGGCGGACGTTTGTTGGGCAGGGTCGGCGGCGGCAGCTTCGAGGGTCCGAGGCTTCGTGGCACGGTGGAGCCGATCGGGGCCGATTTCGCCCGGTCGATCGATGCCGACACAACGGAGATCGACGTGCGGGCGCTGCTCAAGACTGACGACGATGTCCTCATCTACATGACATACACAGGCATCATGCGCGGCGCCCGCGCCGTGGGACGGGCGATGGCCGGGCGGGATGTCGACCAGTCGGAGGTCTACTGGCGCACGTTGCATCGTTTTGAGACGGCGTCGGATGAGTATGGCTGGCTGAATGGCATCGTCGCGGTGGGCGCGGGGGAGGCGTTGCCGGGAGGCGTCGTCTATCACGTCTTCGAACTGGGCGAACGAGGCCGGGTTGAGGGACGGGTGCCGAGCGGCTGAGAAGCGGCTGGGCTAGAATGGCCGCATGCTTCCCAAATCGCTGACCAGCTTGATCTTGCGATCGCCGTTGCGCCGCCTGATCAGCGGCAAAACCATGTTGATCACCGTGATCGGCCGTAAGTCCGGAACTCGCTACACGACGCCGGTTCACTATGCGCAGCGCAACGATCGCTTGTATCTCGTGAGCCGCGACGATCGGACCTGGTGGCAGAATCTGCGCGGCGGTGGCGCGGTCACCGTCTTGGTTCGCGGTGATACCTGGACAGGCGTAGGCCGCCCCGTCACCGGTTTGGACGACATCCGCCGGGCACAGTCGATCTTTGAGATGACGTCGTTGGCCGACGCTGCGCGCGCTCCGGGCGCCGTGCTGATCGAAGTGATCCTCGACTAACTCTGGACCTCCCCACGTTCCTTGCATCAGATCGGATACCCGCTTGTCTGCCGAATCCCAATCCACGCAACTGCCGCTGCACGGCATGACCGACGCCCCGACGGAGGCCGTCCTGAAGGATGTCGAGGAGGTTGCGACCCAGATTGCGTCCGAAGCCGGCATCGTGCTCATGGATCGTTTCCGCACGGTCTTGGAGATCGAGTACAAGGATTCGGGGAAGACGGATCCCGTGACGGAGGTGGACCGCATTGTGGAGGATTTGGTGCGGGGCGCGGTCCTCAAGCGCTTTCCCGATCACGGCATCTTGGGCGAAGAGGGTGGTGACACGAACCCCGAGGGCTCCGATTTCGCCTGGGTGGTCGATCCAATGGATGGCACATCCAACTTCATCAACGGCTTGGCGGTGTTCGCCTGCTCCATTGGAGTGCTGTGGCGCGGCATCCCGGTCGTCGGTGCGGTGTTCATGCCCACCAACCGCCACATGCGGCCGGGTGTGTACCACTGCCGTTTGGGCGGCGGGGTGTACTTCGATGAGGAGCGGATTCACTTTCATCCCGCGGAGGCTCCCCCCTCGGCGCGGCTGAGCGGGATTCCTGGGGGGACGGGTGGCGTCACCGGGCCGAAGGGGCGACGCTTTGGCATCGCCCGAACCCTGGGCAGCATCGCCGCGGAGCTGGTCTGCACGGCGGAAGGAACGTTCCAGATGGCGCTCTTCGAGGGTGGCAAGATCTGGGACCTTGCGGGCGGGGTGGCGCTTTGTCTGGAGGCGGGCGCATCGGTCTACGTGCGCTCGGGCAAGAACGACCCCTGGCGGCCGATCGAGCGGTTCGCTGGTTCCGACGCGCAGCCGCCGACGACGGCTCAACTTCGTGCTTGGAATCAAGGAGTCACGGTCGGCGCGCCGGAGGTATTGCCGGACCTGGCGCGCGATCTCCAGAAGGAGCAAGGCCCCTTCGCCGTGCTGCGACGGTTGCTCCTCCGCGAGGGTGGAGACTAGCTCTCTGGGCTAGCCAATGATCAGGTCGTCGTCGTCCACGTCCACCGTGTAGGTCTTGGCGCGGCGCATCCCCTTCGGGACGAGCTTGCCGAGTAGGTGCAGCAGAGCGGGTTTCGCGACCCAGACCGTGGGCTCGCCGGTGGCGAGGTCGAATTGGCCTTCGTGCTTCGGGCAGATCACCGTGTCGCCGTCCAGCGCGCCATCGGACAGGTTGGCGAAGCGATGCGGGCACCGATCCTGGATCGCGAAGCACTTCTCGCCGGTGTTGCAGACCGCGATGGTCGTGCCGTCATGCTCGACCTGGGTGATCGAGCCCACGGGCACATCCGATGCGGGGATTCTTGTCATGTGCGGTGCTCCTCATTCGGCCTTCATCCGTCGCGACCGTCGGTGGCGAGCGTAAAGGGTGTTCGCGCCTTTGCGCGATGACGGATCCCTAGTCGACGCCCTTGTGCTGACCGCCGTCGACGGGAATATTGGTCCCCGTGATCCAGCTTGCAGCCGGACTGGCCACGAAGGCGACGACGCGCGCCACCTCCTCGGGGCCGCCGTAGCGCCCGGCCGGGATGCTGGCTTGAACCGATTTGAAGAGATCAGGCACGTTTTTCTCGACGTTGTGCCAGGCGCCGTCTTCGAAGTAGATGGAGCCAGGGGAGACCGAATTGACGCGGATCCCTTTGGGTCCGAGGCTTTGGCCCAGCTCGTTCGCGTAGGCCCGCATCGCGGCTTTCATCGGCCCGTATGACGAAGGCTGGAGGAAGAACTCCATGCTCGCCGTGGAGCCGATGAAGACGACGCTCGCGGTATCGCTGGCTTCCAAGGAGGGCAGCGCAGCTTCCACGGCGCGGACGCCGGCCATGACGTCGACGTTGAACGAATTCGTCCAGCCCTCGTCGCCTTGTCCGACAAAGGCGCTGGTGTTGTGAACGATGATGTCCAGGCCGCCCAGCGCTTCCGTGGCATCGGCGACGAACTTCGTCACCGCCTCGCCGTCGGCCATGTCGGCGGCGGCGGCGTAGACCGTGCCCAGCTTCCCCAGCTCCGCCTTGGCCTCTTGCACCCCTTCTTCGCCCCGCGCGCAGATGGCGACGCTGGCGCCCTCTTGCAGCAACGTTTCCGCGATCGAACGACCGATGCCCCGACTGCCGCCGGTGACGAGCGCTTTCTTCCCAGCGAGTCCCAGATCCATGATCGTCTCCTCTTGATCTTCTTTGGCGACGCGGCGTCTTGAGGATGCGGCGTCTGGAAGTCGCAGTATGCCGGTCTCGCCAGTCGGGTGCTAGCCGAAATTCCAAGTGATGGCCTTGCGACGTGTGACCTTCATGTAGACGCCACCCGGCGTCGCTTCTTGCGGCAATTCGCTCTTGGCGACGCCTCGCTGTTTGGCGGCTTCTTGGGCAAGTTCCAAGCGCGCGGTGTCGTCGCGGATGATCGATGCTTCGCCCTGGATCATCACGCCGGTGACGTCGCCCTTTGTCTTGGAGGCGGTGACGAGAACGCTGGCTTTGGCATTGCGTTCCACGTTCTTGATCTTCTGCGTGTCGTCGCGCATTCCCATGTAGATGTCGTCGCCGACACGGAAGTAGCCGATCGAAACGGTGTGCGGGAATCCATCCTTGCCGACCGTTGTCAGCATCGCCCACTCGTCCCGTGCATCCAGGTAGGTGCTGATCTCCGCATCATTCATCGGTTGGCTGGAGCGTTGCGGTCGACGTTGAACCATGGCGTTCACTTCCTCTTTGCTGGGTTCTCGAACGGCTCAGCCGTACGATAACCCCACGATGGAGCTGGAGGCTGTCCGTGCGAATCGTCACAGGCCAGGGCGTGGAGGAGGTCGATGCCAGCGACATCGATGCTTTGGCGGACGGCGGTCCGGCGATGCTCGTGGATCTGGGCTGCGGCGATGGGTCGTTTCCCTACCGCCTGGCGAGCGACCATCCCGAGCTGTTCTGCATTGGCATTGATGCCAACGCGGAGGTGATGTCGAACTATGCCCACCGTGCCCGCCGCAAACCATCGCGAGGCGGCGTCGGCAACGTCGTCTTCGTCGCCGCCTCGCTGGAGGACCTCCCTGACGGCCTGGATGGTCGAGCATCACTGATCACGGTCAATTTTCCCTGGGCGGGGTTGTTGGCGGCTGTCGTACAGGGCGACACCGTTTTCTCGGAGGCCCTGGCGCATCTCGCGGCCCCCGACTGTGGCTTGCAGATCCTGATCAACGCGGAGGCGGACGTGGAAGGCTTGTCCCCCTTCACGCTTGAAAAGACGACGCAGGCGCTGCGTCCGGCCATGGTGGCCGCGGGCTTCGAACTCGATGCGGTGACATGGCTGCCGGATCGGGCGCGTGTCCGCAGTCAGTGGGGCGGACGACTGATGGAAGGCAGTGGGCGTCGTGTGATCCGGGTCCGCGCGCGTCGGGGAGCCCCCGCGTCGGAGATCAGCACCGTCCTCGACGATGCCATCGGTCTTGGTGCAACTGGCGGAGCTGGGAACTAGCGTCCCTCGATCAGCTGCGCCAGCTTGTCGAGTTTGGGCATCACGCCGGACTCCGGCTGGCTCGGCACCTGGAAGATGACGCGGTCCAGGCCGATCCGCTCATACTCATCGACTGCGTCGGTCAGGCCGGAGAGCACGGTGACATCGATGGAATCGGGATCGCGGTTCGCCGCCTCGGCACGCTCGCGGAGGTCGCCAATTCCGCGCTCCAAGTAGTCGGGCCGGGACACGTTGGGCAGCCAGCCATCCGCCCAGTCGACGACGCGCTGGCGTGCGTAGCGCGAAGTGGCGCCGATGAGGACGGGAGGGTGGGGCCTCTGCACCGGCTTGGGGTAGACCAGGGTCTTGGGGATCTCGACGAACTCGCTGTGGTGCTCGGGCTCGTCGTCTGTCCACATCGCCTTCATCGCGGCGATCCGCTCTTCTGTCACCTTCCACCGTGTCTCGAACCGCACGCCAAGGGGTTCCATCTCCTCGCGCAGCCAGCCCGCGCCGATCCCAAAGTCGAAGCGCCCGTTCGATACGTGGTCGAGGCTGGCGATCGTCTTGGCCAAGGTCACCGGCTCATGCTCCGAAACCAGACAGATACCGGTGCCGAGGCGAATCGTCGAGGTCGCGCTGGCGGCGGCTGCTAAGACGATGAAGGGATCGTGGATGCGGGTGTACATCTCGGGCAGGGAACCGTCCTCAGAGAGCGGATATGGCGTCTCTCGCTCGACGGGGATGTGCACATGCTCTGGCGCCCAGATCGATTCGAAGCCGCGCTCCTCGGCGGCCCGGGCCAGGTCCACGAAGTCCATCGATTGGTCGGTGGCGAAGACGAAAATCCCGAACTTCACAGTGTGCTCCTCTGGTGGCTCTCTCCTGGCGGGGCTGCGCTGCGGCGGGGAGCCAGGAGCCTGCGACATGCTGGCAGAAGCGAAAGAAGCCCGCCAGAGATCACCGTCCTCACGGTGATTCCGCAGTTGGCTTGCGCCCGTAGTGCAGCGCCACGCTGCCGCCCCCCAGCCGTTGGTAGCCCACGTCAATGGCGCCGACGGTCTCAAGCATGGCCGCGAGTTCGTCGGGAGCGGGATAGCCCTCCAGGGAGCTGGGCAGGTAACGGTAGGCCGACCGGTCGCCGCTGATCAAGCCAGCGATTGGTGTGACCAGACGCTGAAACCCGAGGCGCAGCATGTTGCCCCTGAGTCCCGGCGGTGGATGCGTGATGTCGAGCGAGACGAAGCGCCCGCCGGGAATCAACACGCGGACCATTTCGTTCAGCCCCTGCTGAAGATCGGCCAGGTTGCGCAGGAGGAACCCGCTCGTCACGGCATCGAAGCACTCGTCCGGAAAGGGGAGATAGAGGACATCCGCCTGCACCCAAGTGACCCCAATGTCGTCGCGGAGGCCCGGTTTTTGGCTGGCGGTGGTCAGCATCTCGCGTGTGAAATCGGCGCCCACGACCTTCCGGGCGGACTGACGGCGCAGCTCCCGCGCGAAGTCGCCGGTGCCGGTACCTAGATCCAAGACGCGCGCGTCACGGGGAAGCGCTTTGCCTGCCGCCCGACGTCGCCAGCGTCCGTCCATGCCGCCCGACATGACGCGGTTCATGAGGTCGTAGCGCGGCACGATGCGGCCGAACATCTCCTGCACGCGCTCGGGACGCTTGGCGTTGGCGGGGATGATTTGTCGTTCGTCTGGCATAGGCTCCTCTGAGATCGATGCCAGCGTCGTCCATGACGCGCCGTTGTTCCACCCCGTTCGCGGCGCTAGGCTCGCGATAGCCACGAAAACCGACGATCTGGTCGGTTTCGATAGAGTTTCATCCATCCGACCGAACGACCAGGCAGCAAGTCTCATGCCCGTCCAGCAAGCGCGCGCCCGCAGCCGCCAGCAGAAGATTCTCACCGCCGCCGCCTCAGTCTTCGCCAAGCGCGGATACCAGGACGCGGGAATGGACGAGATCGCGCAGGTCTCTGGCACGTCCAAGGGCGGCGTCTACTTCCATTTCCCCGGCAAGGACGCCGTCCTGCTCGCCCTCCTCGACCAGACCAGCGCGCTGCTGCGCCGCAAGGTGGAGAAGGCGATCGCCGCGGAGAATGACCCCGTGGCGCGGGCCGAAGCCGCGCTGCACGTCTTGCTCAGGACGCTCTCCAAGCATCGCTCCTTGGCGCGCATTTTCGCGATCGAGGCGCTGGGAGCGGGAGGGCGGCTCAATCAGCGCGTCTTGCAGATTCAGGACGAGTTCGCCGAGCTGATCCAGGAGCAACTCGACGACGCCATCGCCTCTGGCGCGATTCCACCGATCGACACTCGCATCGCGGCGCAGGCCTGGATCGGGATCTTTCACCACGTGATCATGCGCTGGTTGATGGCGAAGGATCGCGGGGGGACCGGTCCGGATCTCGATGAGACCTACGAGACGATCCGCATCATGTTGTTCCGCAGTGTGGGCGCCACCCCGTTCCCGCTGCCGGCAATTCTGTCCAAACCGTTGGAAGCGCCCAAGACACCGCGCAAAGGAGATCGAGATGACCATGCAGTGGGAATCCGCACACGACTACGACGACATCCGCTATGAGATTGCGGAAGGCATCGCCAAGATTACGATCGACCGGCCCGAGGTGCGCAACGCCTTTCGTCCCCAGACGTTGTTCGAATTGCAGGAGGCGTTTGGCCGCGCCCACGAGGACTCGCGTGTGGGCGTGATCGTCCTGACGGGCGAGGGTGATCGGGCCTTCTGCTCCGGCGGCGACCAGCGGATCCGCGGCGACGGCGGTTACGTCGGAGAAGATGGGGTCCCTCGCCTCAACGTATTGGACCTGCAACGCCAGATTCGCAGCATCCCCAAGCCGGTCATCGCCATGGTCGCGGGCTATGCGATCGGTGGCGGGCACGTCTTGCATGTCGTCTGCGACCTCACGATCGCCGCCGACAATGCCCGGTTCGGCCAGACCGGACCCCGCGTCGGATCCTTCGATGCGGGCTACGGGTCGTCCTTGCTGACGCGCATGGTGGGTGAGAAAAAGGCGCGCGAGATTTGGTTCCTCTGTCGTCAGTACACGGCGGAGGAGGCGATGGCGATGGGCATGGTCAACACCGTCGTGCCGTTGGACGAGCTGGAGTCGACGACGGTGGAGTGGTGTCGGGAGATCCTCGCCAAGAGCCCCATGGCGATCCGGTTCCTCAAGCGCGCCTTCAACGCCGAAGCCGACGGGCTGTCCGGGCTGCAGCAGCTCGCAGGCGACGCCACGCTCCTCTACTACCTGACGGATGAGGCGAAGGAAGGACGCGATGCTTTCGTAGAAAAGCGCGCGCCCGACTTCGAAAAGTTCGAACGGTTCCCCTAGCCGATGGCCGGGCTGATCGCCTCGGAGCGGCCGTCGCCAATCCGTGTCTGGCTGTTGGCCGCGCGGCCCGCAACTCTGCCCGCCGCCGTCGCGCCGGTGTTGGCGGGCACTGCCGCCGCCTCCTGGGCAACGTCACTCTTCGACTTTCGGCCAGGCCCCTTCGTCGCGGCGCTGATCGGCGCCCTGCTCCTACAAATCGCCACGAACTTCGCCAACGACTACGCCGACTTCAAGTCAGGCGCGGATAACGAGGAGCGCTTGGGCCCCACGCGCGTCACGCATGCCGGTCTTGTGACCGCCGGGCAGATGAAGGCGGCGATTCTCCTGGCGTTCGGTGCGGCGGCCGGCGTGGGGATCTATCTCATCGTCGTCGCCGGCTGGCCAATTCTGGTCGTGGGAGGCGCGGCGATCGTCGCCGGTTTCGCCTATACGGGCGGTCCTTGGCCGTATGGCTACCACGGTCTCGGCGACCTCTTCGTCTTCACCTTCTTTGGCATCGTGGCGGTCATGGGATCGTACTTTGTGCAGGTGGAGCGGCTGACTTGGGAAGCGGCGGCTGCGGCGATCCCGGTGGGGATGCCGGTCACCGCGATCCTCGTCGTCAACAACCTTCGTGATCTCGATACCGATCGCGCCAGTGGCAAGCACACGTTGGCCGTCGTCCTGGGCGCCTCGTTCGCGCGCGTGGAGTACAGCGTGCTGATGTTGCTGCCCTACGTGCTCGTCCCCATCTTCGCCGTCGCCGACCTGATGCCTTGGACGGCGATGGAGGCATGGGCGGCGCTGCCGCTGGCACTGCTCCTCGTCCACAAGGTCGCTGGAGGCGCTACGGGTCCGCCGCTGAATCTCGTGCTGAAGCAAACCGGTCAAGCGCACCTGCTCTTCGGCGTTCTGTTGGCCGCGGGGTATCTGTGGTGAACTGGCGTTAAGACGATGATCGACACCGACCACCACGATTGGCTGGCTGAGCGGGCGCTACGGACTCCCTCCGCGCCAGCCCTCGTCTTCGATGAGGCTCGCTGGTCGTTCCGCGAGCTTCACGTGGCCGCCAGCGACGTCGCGGATGGGTTGCGGGCCGCAGGCATCTCGCCGGACGACCACGTGGCGCTGCTCGCTGGGAACCGCCCGCCGACTGTCGTTGCGGTCCACGCCGTGCCTCGCCTTGGAGCGACCCTCGTCCCTCTCAACCTTCGCCTCACCGACGATGAGCTGGCCTACCAGATCGAAGTTGCGCAGCCGGGACTGCTGCTCGCGGACGCCGAGAGACTCGACGTGGCGGAGCGCCTTGCCGCGCGATGCGGTGTTCCGGTCAGGCATCTCGAAGACGATCCGGGCGAGGGCAACCCGACGATCGCTCCCATCACGCCAGTGTCCATCCCCGGCACGCAGACCCACACGATCATGTATACGTCCGGTACCACGGGACGGCCGAAAGGGGCGATGCTGACGGCGGGCAATCACTTCGCCAGCGCCGTTGCCTCAATGCTGAACCTGGGCGCTGAACGCGACGATCGCTGGCTTTGCTGTGTGCCGCTGTTTCACGTGGCGGGGCTCTCGATCGTGGTACGCAGCGTCGTCTCGGGTTTCCCGTTGGTACTCCACGATGGGTTCGACCCCGACGCCGTCAGCGCCGCGATCGAAGACGACGGTGTGACGATCGTCTCGCTCGTCCCCCAGATGCTCCAGCGCCTGCTTGATGCGCGCGCTCAAGCGGGGGGCGATCCGCCCTTCCCGCCGGCATTTCGCTGTGCCCTCACGGGTGGTGGGCCGGTCCCCAAGCCGCTCCTCGATCGCTGCGCCGCGATTGGCGTGCCCGTGACGCAGACCTATGGGCTGACCGAGACGGCCTCGCAGGTCGCGACGCTCGCGCCGGGGGAGGCGCTGTCGCATCTGGGCGCCGCTGGGAAGCCGCTGTGGGGTTCTCGCATCCGGCTCCGGCAGGACGGTGGCGATGTGCCCGTTGGCAGGGCTGGGGAGATCCAGGTGCAGGGACCCACGGTGATGTCCGGCTATTTCCAGAATCCGGAGGCGACAGCCGCCGCGTTCGAGGGCGCTCCTACGGCTCCAGCTTCGACGCGCTGGCTGCGCACTGGTGACATCGGCTATCTCGACGATGGGGGCTATCTCAGTGTCCTCGACCGGCGCACGGATCTGATCATCTCCGGCGGCGAGAACGTCTACCCGGCCGAAGTCGAGGCTATCCTGCTTGAGCATCCCGAGGTCGCGGAGGCGGCCGTAGTCGGCGTGCCGGATGCGAAGTGGGGTGAACGCCCGATCGCGTTCGTCGTTGCGCGCAGCCATACCTTTGATCCGAAAACACTGGCGCGGTTCGCCGCTCAGCGGCTCGCGGCCTTCAAGCGCCCGGACGACTTCGTTCTTGTCCCGGACTTGCCCCGCACGGCGGCGGGCAAGATCCAACGACATCGGCTCCGTGAACAAGCGACGGCGGAGATGGAATTGCCGATGGAGATAGAGGCAGAGACGTGAGACTGCACCGGCTGCAAGCCCGACAGCGCCTTCCGATCAGCCTCGATGAGGCTTGGGATTTCTTCGCAGCGCCAGCCAGTCTCCCGGAAATGACGCCGGAGTCGCTGCACTTCACGATCACCTCGGTGCTGCCGGAGCGGATGCACGTCGGCCTGGCGCTGACCTACACCGTGACACCGCTCCTCAACATCCCCGTGACCTGGATGACCGTGATCACCGCTATCGAAGAGGGGACATCGTTCACCGACGAACAGCGGCTGGGCCCCTACCAGCTGTGGCATCACCAGCACCTCTTTGAGGCGATCGATGGCGGTACCGAGATCCTCGACCGCGTGCACTATGCGCTCCCGTTCGACCCCTTCAGCCGTCCCCTGCACGACCTCGTGGTGCGACGCCGCTTGCAGGAGATCTTTGCGTTTCGCTATCGCGCGCTGACCCAGCGCTTTGGGACGCTGTCCCGATCGGGGACGGTGGGCGCTCCCGGCACGGACGGTGATGTCCCCCCGGGCACGATCGTCTTCTCCGTCGTCTAGTGCTGTTCGGGGAATCCGGTGCTTGCCGCCTTCGCCGCTACCGATAAGAGCACGTGTCAGACGGGGCCGCGGGTCACATCTACACTGGATCGGTCGGAGTTCGCCGGCGATTCAGCGAAAGAGAGATGGGGGAGCGATGGCGCCGGGCCTGGCCCAGCAGAATGTCATTGCGGTGGTCTGGGACTTCGATAAGACCCTGACTCCCCAGTACATGCAGGAGCCGTTGTTCCGGCATTACCAGGTGGACCCCGCCGAGTTCTGGGCGGAGGTCAACGCGCTGCCCGCCTACTACGCCAGCCAGGGCCTTGCGCACATCCCCAACGACTCCGTCTATCTCAATCACATCCTCACCTATGTACGGCACGGCGTCTTTGCCGGCCTCAACAACGCCCTGCTGCGACGTTTGGGCGGACAGATCGACTTCTATGCCGGGCTGCCCGACTTCTTCGACCAGTTGCGCGCCAGCATCGCGGAGCATCCGGACTACAGTCGGGCGGCGATCACGCTCGAGCACTACGTGGTCAGTACGGGTCTGCGGGAGCTGATCGTGGGCAGCGACATCTACGATCATGTCGATGGCGTCTGGGGCTGTGAGTTTGCCGAGCACGTAGCGCCGCCGGGCTTTCTGCACGACGGCGCCCAGGTGGAGATGGCCGACACCCGCGTCATCTCCGACGTCGTCTACGTGATCGACAACACCTCGAAGACCCGCGCCCTCTTCGAACTCAGCAAGGGCAGCAACATCCGCGCTGATATCGATGTCAACGCCAAGGTCGATCAGCAAGATCGACGGGTGCCCTTCAGCAATATGGTCTGCGTCGCCGACGGCCCCAGCGACGTACCAATCTTCTCGGTTGTGAATCAGTTTGGCGGCAGCACGTTCGCGGTCTACAAGCCCGGCTCCAGCGAGGAGTTCCGCCGTGCCAATCTGCTGCAGCAGCAGAACCGCGTCGACTCGATCGGACCCGCCGATTACACGCCGGGTTCACCCGCGTCGTTGTGGATTGAGAACGCCGTCCACGAGGTAGCGGAGCGCATCGTCCACGACCGGGAGTTGGAGCTGGGTAAGCGCGTGGGGCCGCCGCCGAGGCACATTCCCAACTAGCGGGGTCAGACTGCGTTGGGCCGCGCTAGGCCGCCTCCCTACGCGGCCCCGTCGTTCGTCCAGCGGAAGCCACGCAACGCCAGCAGCGTGCCGACCACCAGCCAGATTGCCAACACCCCCGCGACCCATTCCAGCTGCCAGCCGCCCCCCGCCTCGTTGGCGCCGAATGCGTCGGGGAGGAAGACGGAGCGCAGGCCTTGGGCGATCCAGCGCAGCGGGAACACCGTCGCCACGTTCTGCATCCAGCCGGGCAGCTCCGTGAAGACAAAGAAGACGCCGGAGATGAACTGCAAGATCAGGTATGGCGGCTGCGTGATCGCCGGCGCCGACTTGGCGCTGGGGATCAGACGGGTGTAAGCCAGCCCCAATGTGCAGCCGACCGCCACCCCCAGGATGAGCACCCATCCCAAGCGAAGCCAGTGCGTCCCACTCTGGGGCAGGTCCACCCCGAAGGCCAAAACGCCGATCGCGAGCATCACCGCGACTTGTACCAGGGTGACGGCGCTGGCGGCGCCGATTCGTCCAATGAAATACGAGGTTCTCGGCAGCGGCGTGCCGCCGAGTCGCTTCAGTACCCCTTGGTGCCGTTGCACGGCGATGCCGATCGCCAAGTTGGAGAACGTGGTGCCGACGACAGAGGAGGCGATGATCCCGGCCACGAAATATTGGCGCCGGCTAACGCCCGTTCCCTCGATCGTGTCGTCGAAGATTGAGCCGAAGACGAGCAAGAGAAGCACCGGCAAGAGCAACAGGAAGAAGCCTCCCATCGGGTCACGGATGATCTCCTTCACCTCGATGATGGTGCGAGACCAGCCCAGGTGCAGGGTTCGTCGCAGGCCTGGGCTGAGTGCCACCGGCCGGCGCGCCTCCGCCCCGGTCGCGCTTTGCAGACTCGTGATCATGCCGCGCTCCCATCCTTCTCTGAAACGTCCTGCACCATGCGTAGATAGATCTCCTCCAAGGACGGTCGCGTCACGGAGAGCTCCGGCAGGTCCGGCAGCCCCGCCGCCTGCGCCCAGGCCGTCAACTCGGCGACGACGGCGGTGGGCGTCATGGTCTCGAACTCAACGACGCCATCCCGTCTATCGCTGGGCAGCGCGGGGATCGGCAGCTCGTGATGGAGGAGGGGCCCACGCCGATGAAACGAGACGCGCGCGAGCGCCTCGGCGCGCCCGCCGAGTTCGCGCGGCGTCGCGATCTCGATGATCTGCCCGCCCGCGATCACACCCACGCGGTCCGCGAGGGCCTCCGCTTCATCGAGATAGTGCGTGGTCAGGAGCACGGTTGCCCCCAGCGATGTCAGCTCCCGAACTATTTGCCACGCCTGTCGTCGCGCCGCCGGATCGAAACCCGTCGTCGGCTCGTCTAAGAAGATCAGCTCCGGATTCCCCACAACGCCGAGCGCCAAGTCGAGGCGGCGTTGCTGCCCTCCGGAGAGGTTGATACAGCGTGCCTTGCGTTTCTCGGCCAACCCCACCATCTCGATGACGCGGTCCGGATCCAGCGGACTGGGGTAGAACTCCGCGAAATGACGCACCACCTCTTCCACGTGAAGTTCGTCAAACAGCGCGCCGGTCTGGAGGACGATTCCGATCCGTGCCCGCCAGGGTTCGCCGCCGTTCTCCGGATCCATACCGAGCACGGAGACCTGCCCGGAGGTCCGGCGTCGGTAGCCTTCTAGGATCTCCACCGTCGTGGTCTTGCCGGCGCCGTTCGGTCCCAATAGGGCGAAGACCTCACCCTGTTCGATTTCAAGATCGATGCCATCGACGGCGGGAATCGGACCGTAGTCCTTGCGGAGACCGCCAATCGAGATTGCTGCCGAGGAGGCCACTGCTCTACCTCCTTCCACCTCTTGCCTGCTCCAACGTTTCGCGATATCTTCGGATAGTGGATAGTTACAATATCGGATAGTTCTGAAGTCTGATAGTAGAACTATCAGTAAACGAAGATCAACGAGGAACTGTTGTGAAGGTTTCGGAGCTCGCCGGGCGGGCGGGGATCTCCATCGCCACGATCAAGTACTACATCCGGGAGGGGCTCCTCCCAGCAGGTGAATTGTCGGCGCCGAACCAGGCCTCCTACGGGGATCGACATCTTGAGCGCCTGCAGCTCATTCGTGCCTTGCGGGAGGTTGGTGGGCTTGGGGTCGATGCGACCCGACACGTTCTTCAGGCGCTGGACGTGCCAGGACCGTCCAGCCACTCCATCCTGGGGGACGTGATGGACGCGATGGCGCTGGCGTCGCCGGAAGACGATCTCGAATCAGAGCGGACGGCGGTGGATCGCGAAGCGTTTCGCGTTGCCGTTGCGGATGTCTCCCAGTTGATCGCCGACGCCCACTGGGAGATCTCCGCCGACGCCGGTGCGCGTCGTGAACTTGCCGCCGTGTTGGCCACCGTCCGACGGATTTGGATCCCTGACTTCCTGGTGCAAGGTTTGGTTCCGTACGTGGAGACCGCGAACCGGCTCGTCGATTTCGAGCGCGCGGTGGTGGAGCAGGGCGATCCCCGGGTGGGGATTGAGGGCGTCGATATGGAGCGACCGGATGATGAGGCGGTGAGGTCGATGGTGCTGGGCACCGTCCTCTTCGAACGTGCCATCGTCGCGCTGCGCCGAATGGCCCATGAGGATCGGTCGCACCGTGGGGCTGGTCTCTCCGCCAATCATCCCGATGTCTGAGGCAGCGAGCAATTCTTTCGGCCCGTCCGAATCGGTTTGGCACACACGTTGAGCCAGACCTAGCATCCCTCGCAGAAGTATTGAAGAAGGCGACCCAAGAGGGTTGGGAAGACAACTGGTGGCCGAGCGGAATGCAGAGCCCGCAGATGCCGGAGCCGATCAGGTACTAGCGTGCCACTCCAGCGGACGACGAACGGCGGGGCCTGGGCCCTGCCGTTTTTCCTTGGAGTTTGTGGTCGATTTTCGTCGATCTGCTACAGGAGGACTCGACCGGCGGTCTGGAGTGGATCCCAAACGGACGAGAACGGCGGCGCGTACGCCAGGTCCATGTCTATGAGCTGCTGGGTGGTCAAGCCGAGGGTGACGGCGGTGGCCAGGACATCGATGCGCTTGGCGCTGCCTCGCTGTCCCAACAGCTGACCGCCGACGATGCGACCGCTGTGCTGCTCCACATTGAGTTTGACAAACATCGGCGCCGCGCCTGGCATGTAGGCGGAGATCTGCGTGGTCTCGATGACTTGGCTGCGTACTGCCAGCCCGGCCTTCGTGGCTTCGGCCTCCAGGAGGCCGGTGCGGGCGACCTCCATCGCGCCGAGACGCATCGCCGCCGTGCCCACGACGCCGGGGAAGCGTTGCACCGGCTCTCGCCCCAGGCTTGCGGCGGCGATGTTCAGTCCGGCGACTCGCCCCGCCTTGTTGGCGATTGTGCCGAGATGCATGTTGACCCAGCGTTCGCCGACGAGGTGCCAGGCCTCTGCGCCGTCGCCCGCTGCGTAGACCCCCACGATCGACGTCTGCTGTGCGTGGTCCACGGCCACGGCTCCGGAGACACCCAGCGGAATCCCGGCGTCCTCGGCCAGCGTGACCGTTGCCGCGCTGCCGATGGCGAGGATCACCAGATCGGCCTCAATCTCGCCGTCTGGGGTAACGACGGCGTAGCGCCCGGCCCGCTCTTCGATCCCCAAGAGTGGTGTCCCAAGGCGCAGGTCGATGCCCATTCCAACGATCGCGTCGTGCAGGTGCGCGGCCATCGGCGGATCCAGGGCTTGCGCCATCACCTGGTCGGATCGCGTGATCACCGTCGTCGTTACACCCCGGCCTCGCATCGTCTCCGCCATCTCCAGCCCGATGAAGCCGCCGCCGACGATCACGGCCTCTTGGACCGGTGGCAGGGTCTCGCCAAGGCGCATCGCCTGACGCGGCGTGAAGACGGGGTAGCCGTGTTCGATGCCGGGCAGGTCGGGGCGGATGTCGTGTGCACCGGTCGCGAGAGCGAGGAAGTCGAAGGGCAGCTCTCCTGCGTCATCCGAGCCGAGCTGACGCCATCGCACCACATGGCCTGCGAGATCGATCCCGGTGACTTCGGTCTCGTCGCGGACATCGATCCCGCGCCGTCGGTGTTCGCGTGGAGTCCGAGCGATGAGCCGCTCCCAACCGCTGACGTGCTCGCCGAGAACGTACGGGAAGCCACAGGCCGAATACGATGTCCAGGCTCCCCGCTCGAACATCACGACGTCCAGCTCGGCATTCGCGCGTTTGGCGTTCGCCGCGATGCTTCCACCCGCCGCGTCGCCACCGATCACCACCAGCCGCATCCGATTCCTCCCCCTGAAGTCGCCACAAGGCCCGCGCCCGGCGCAATCATCGCAAGAAGCCCGGCCCGCCACCAGCAACCGCTACTATCCGATCACACACCGGTTGTGGCCGCTGTGATGTGTCGGGGAGCGTAGACTGGGGTCACAAGATCATCGTCTTGGGGCTGGGCGGAGCCGGACCGTCGGCTGGTTCAGCTTCTGCTCCGCAGACCGCAGTGACCGGACGGCGACAGCCCGAACCAAGATAGCCCAGACGGAGACGGCTTTCCCAGAAGGAGACGCCATGCTTGAGACTCCAATTTCCGTGCTCGTGCGGCGAAAGCCGTACCGCATCGCCCGCAAGGCGCCGCTGACGGAGGCGCTGCGCACACTGCGCACGCAGCCCGCCCGGTGTCTCGTGGTCATGGACGGTGAGCACGTGATGGGGTTGCTCACGGACCGCGATTTCGTGGAGAAGTGCTTCCACGAGGGGCTGCCCGACGACACGCCGGTGGAGGTCGTCATGGATAGTCCGGTGATCTCCGTCACTCCCGACACGCCCATCCTAGAGGCGCTGCGGGTCGTCGATCGTGAGCGCATTCGCAATCTTCCCTTGATTGAATCCGATGGCACGCTTCGCGCTGTGATCCGCGGTCGCGATCTCATGGAGTATCTCGCGGAGTCGATGCCGGAATTGATCCTCAACCAACCACCCTCTTCCCCTGACCAGCCCACCAGCCGAGAGGGAGCCTGAGATGTCGAGTGGCACACCCCGTGATCAGACCTCCCGCGAATACGCGCCCCGCCAAGAGAGTGACCCTTGGGAAGACGCGGATTGGATCCCATCCGACGCCCAGGTCATTTTCCCCGAAGACGAATTGTCGGAACTGATGTTGGAGCGTCCGATCTCCAGTATCGCGCTCTCTGAGCCAGCCTCGGTGGACGCCGACGATTCCGTGCGGCACGCCCTCTTCCGCATGCGCCAGCGCCATGCCCGTGCGCTCCTCGTGCTCGACGGCGGCGAGCTCGTGGGGATCCTGACCGATCGCGATACCGTGCTCTCCATCGATCGGCCCAGCGACGACGGCTCCGGCGTGAAGGTGCGCGAGATCATGACGCCCGATCCGCTCACGGTGCGACCGGACGAACCGATCGGGAAGGCGGCGCAGATTCTCTGTCTGGACGGCGTGCACCATCTTCCCGTGGTGGAGAACGGGGAGGTCCGGGGCCTGATCGCCCAGGGGCCGATCATGCATGCGATCATCGGGGTGTTGCTGAAGGCGCAGGACTAGCGGCGCACCGCCGCCGGCGCGTTAGCGCAGGACGCGGATGTAGCTCGGGTCCAGGCGCACCCGGACCCGAGCGCCGGTCTCGATTGCCTGATGCTCGGGCCGGGTGTCCACGTCGAAGAGGAAATCGTGCGAGCCCGCGGCGACTCGGAACGTAAGCCGCCGGCCCCGGAACGACCGTTGGAGCACCGTCCCGGCGAAGCTGTCGCCCTCGTCGTTGTCGGGCGCTGTCTTGAACTCAGCCGCCAGGCTCGCTCGTTCGTCGCCCAGCAGGAGCGTCGCGGCGCCCGGCCCAACTGCGTCCGGCGCAGTGAGAGGCAGGCGGAAGGTTCCGATCTCCGTCCGTGCGACGATCGCTCCGGTCTCGTCGGCGGAGAGTTCGGCTTCGACCAGGTTGCCAAGCCCGATGAAACGCGCGACGAAGGCGTCGGCCGGCTGCGCGAAGATCGATTCCGGCGTGCCCGATTGCCGGATCCGACCGGCGTCCATGATCAACACGCGATCCGCGAGGGACAACGCTTCATCTTGGTCGTGCGTCACGTAGATCGACGTCTGTCCCAGAGACGTGAGGATCTCGCGGAGCTCGAGTAGTAGTGCATCGCGCAGTCCGCGATCGAGCGCGCCCATCGGTTCGTCCAGCATGAGCAGTCGTGGGTTGGGTGCCAGCGACCGTGCCAACGCCACACGCTGCCGCTCGCCGCCGGAGAGCTGGTGCACCTGGCGCGCGTTGTAGCCCTCTAGCCCCACGAGTTCGAGGAGCTCCGCGATCCGCTCCCGCCGCGCCTGCTTCGCGCCACCCTGCATCCGCAGGCCGAATTCCAAGTTTTGTTCCACGTTGAGATGGGGGAACAGCGCGAACTCTTGAAACATGAAGCCGAAGTCGCGCTTGTGGGAGGCGACTCTATCGATCACTGCGCCGTCGAAGCGGACCTGGCCGGCTTCCGCCCTTTCCAGCCCAGCAAGCACCCGCAAGATGGATGTCTTTCCGCAGCCGCTGGGACCGAGCAAGGCCACGACCTCACCCTCTTCGACCTGGAACGAGAGGTCGTCCAACACCAGGGCGTCTTCGTAACGCAAAGTCAAACCCGTTGCTTCGAGCAGCGCCAATCAGAACTCCCCTACGTCGCGGTAGCGCACCCGTTCAATGAGTAAGAACCCCACGGCACTGACCGCCATTAACACGGTACTCATCGCCAGCGCCGCGCCCAAGCGCTCCGCTCCAGCTTGTCCGATGTAACGGAAGATCGCGACCGGCATGGTGGAGAACTCCGGGCGCGTCAGGAGGAGCGATGCCCCGAACTCCCCGAGGGAGATGGCGAAGGCGAAGGTGGCGCCGACGAGGATGGCACGCGAAGCGATGGGCAGATCGACATAACGAAAGACGCGAATCGGCGATGCGCCCAGCATCGCTGCGGTCTCGCGGAGCTGGGCGTCGATCCCCCGCACTACCGCCAAGACGCTTCGCACCACGAACGGATACGCGATCAGCGTGTGAGCCACGACCAGCACGAACCAGGAAGCGCGGATGTTGATCGGCGGCGCATCCAGCGCGATCAGGATGCCAAAGGCGAGCGTAATCGCGGAGGCGCCGAGGGGCAGCATGAAGAGACCGTCGGCCAGGGTCCGCCAGCGCCCCCGGCTGCGCGCCAGCGTGAAGGCGATGATCGTGCCGATCGGCACCGCCAACAGCATGGTGGTCCCCGCGAACCATAAGGAGTTCTTCAACGACCCGCTCAATGAGATGGAGAACACGCGTCCTGCATCGCCCGTCTCCAGTCCGCTGTAGTGACGCAGGGTGTAGCCACCATCGGTGCTGCTGAACGACCGTTCTACCAAGGCCAGCAGCGGTGCCAGCACGACGACCAAGACGACGGCGAAGTTCAGCGCGATGAACGCCCACTCGCGCCGATCCCGCGGTAGCCGCGCGCCGGCCGCGCGCGGCTGGAAACTGAGTGGTACCGCGCTGCGCTCTTGGAATCGGGCATAGAGCACCATGAAGGCGAAGGTGAAGATGAGCTGTATCAACGACAGTGCCGCGGCCAGAGGCAGGCGGAAGAGCCGCGCCGTCAGGTTGTAGATCGTCACTTCGACCGTGGCGAACTCTGGCCCGCCCAGGATCAAGACGACGCCGAAGCTGGTGAAGGTGAAGAGGAAGACCAGCATGGACGCGGCCAGCACGGCGGGCCGGATCTGTGGGAAGGTGACGCGCCAGAACACCTGCCATGGCCCCGCGCCCAGCATCCGCGCTGCCTCCTCCGTCCGCGGATCGACGTTGGCCCAGAGAGCGGAGACGGTCCGCACGACGATCGTGTAGTTGTAGAAGACGTGCGCGAGCAGAATGATCCAGATGGAGTTGGTGAGGTTGAACGGGAGGATCCCGTTCGGCCCGATCAACGCCAGGAAGCCGAAGGCGACGACGATCGTGGGCATCACGAACGGGACCGTCGTCAGCGCCTTGATCAGCGTTTTTCCGGGGAAGTCATAGCGCGCGAAGATGTAGGCGCTGGGCAGACCCAACAGCAGCGTTAACGCCGTGGAGGCGGCTGCCTGCCAGAGCGTGAACCAGATCCGTTCCAGGAAGAAGTCATCGCCGAGGATGTCACCGAAGGGCGCGAACGAAACCCCGTCCGACGTCAGGCTCTCCACCAAGATCTGGACCAGTGGATAGGCGAAGAAGACACCGATGAACACCACCGGGATCAGTACGATCCCGCGTCGCAGCATGCGCGACGTCGTGGATCCCATCACCGAGGCCTAAGCCCGCGCGGCCCTATCGCACGACCGTGTCCGTCCAGGCATCCAGCCAATCTTCGAGGTTGGCTTGGACCTCGTCCGGGTCGATCGACGCCACGGTCTCGGGCACTTCCGCGAACCGCGAGAACTCGTCGGGCAGTGCCGCGTCGCGATGGACGGGGTAGACGAACATGTTCAGGGGGATGTCTTCCTGGAAGGCTTGGCTGAGCATGTGATCGATGAACTTCTTCGCCAACTCCACCCGTTCCGAGTTGCGCAGAATCCCCACGCCCTCGATCTGGAGGTAGCTGGCGTTGGGAATGATCACGTTCCCCGTTGGGGACTCATCGAGCTCCGTCTCCGCGAAGATCACTTCGGCCGCGGGGGAGGTGGCGTAGGAGTTCACGAGCCAAGCATCGCCGCCGTACTGTGAGAACCGCGTGTAGTAGGCGTCTGTCCAGCTCGCCGAGACGATGAGGCCGTTGGCGCGCATTTCCTCCCACCAGTCGAGCCAGCCGTCGCCGAAGACGGCGATGGTCGCCAGCATCAAGTGCAGCCCCGGTGAGGAGGTGTTCGGATCCTGCACGGCGACGCGACCGTTCCATTCCGGCCCTAAGAGGACCGCCAGACGCGCGGGCGGTTCCAGTCCGGCGGCATCGAGCGCCGCCTTCTCGTAATTGAAGAGCACGTATCCGTAATCGATGGGAGTGATCGTGCCGGAGTCGTCGAACACCCAGCGGTCGTCGACATTGCGTAGCTCCGGTGACTCGTACTCCAGGAAGAGATCCTCGTCCAAGGCTCGGACGAAGGAGACGTTATCGACGCCAAAGAGCAGATCGCCTTCCGGGTTGCTCTTGGTCAGGATCGCCCGGTTGAGCGACTCGACGGCGTCACCCGTCGGGAGGAGCGCGACCGTGACACCGTATTCATCTTCGAAAGCCGCGATGGTCGCCTCCGAGATGGCGAACGAGGCGTGCGTGATCACCGTCAGGGTCTGGCCCGTGAAGTCGAGTGCTTCCGTCGCGGCGTCATCGTCGTCGCCGCACGCCGCGGCGACGAGCCCCATCGCCATGGCGGTGATCAGCAGCAGCCACAGATGTGTCCGAAATCGCTTCATGCTATCCCTCGATTCAGCACTCACCGCAGGGATGAGTACATTGCTGAACCGGAGTGAGAAGTGCGGACCGAGCCCGTTCTCAGAAGACACCGCCGCACGATCGCGTGCGGCGCCGCTGCTAGAACATGATGGGCTTGGAGTGGTCAGCCACTCGGTGCTCCCTACGCCGGCATTAACCGGATCAGGTTCACGGGTGTTTTCTCAGGTTCGGGCAACCTTGGCCCGAACCACCCCGGCATTGACTGTCGCAGACATGATACAGGAGCGTGCGCTCAATGCCAGCGGCTGGATCATGGCCGGGAAGGAGATGGGGATGTCGCGATCCCACGACGCTGAATCGCCCATCGTCTCGATTAGCGCCATCACGCTCATCGTGGCGGAGATGGCTCCGGCCGTGCGCTTCTACGAGGCGCTGGGATTCGACCTGCTGTACGGCGGCGAGGGAGCGGCATTCACCTCATTTCGCGCGGGCGACGGGTACCTCAATCTTGCCGTGGGCGACCGAGACGCGACCTCGCGGCTGTGGGGCCGAACCATCTTCCATGTGGATGACGTAGACGCGCTGCACTCCCGGGCTGTCGACGCGGGGATCGCGCCTCAGTTCGCTCCGCGCGACGCACCCTGGGGTGAGCGGTACTTCCATGTCACCGACCCAGATGGCCACGAGCTGTCTTTCGCGCGCCCAATTTCTGAATAGGGTGCACGGATTCGGGGCCGGGTCGGTCGCGGGTCCGGGAGGGCAGGCCTCCCCAGGGATGCTCGAGAAGAGCCATGAGGCTCACTGCGCTGTGCACGAAGACCGAGCCAAGCGGGCAGGGCCCTCGGAGGAATCGGCGGAGCGCGGCGTTCTAGGAGGCTTTGAGGCTCTCTTCCACCAGCGCGGCTCGCAGCGTGCGGAGTCCGCGCATCTGCGCGATGCGCACCGCGCCGGCGCCGCAGCCAAGGCGCCCGGCGATCTCCGGGTACTCCAGCCCTTCGACGAAACGCAGCTCGATCACCTCGCGCTGGCGTTCTGTGAGCGTGGCGAGTAACTCACCCAAGCGGCCACCTACTTTGCGACCGAGGACCTCATCTTCCACGGACTTCGTGGTCGATGCCTCATCTTCGATGGCCTCGTGCTGCTTCCGGGTGCGGTAAAAGTCTGTGATCAGGTTCTTCGTAATGTGGAACAGCCAAACGTTGAACGGGCTGCGAGGGTCTTTCTTTCCGATCGCGCGGAGGGCCTTGTAGAAGGCCTGTTCCCCAAGGTCCTCGGCGTCTTCCGGGGTGGGCACTCGGCGCCGCGCGTAGCAGAGAAGTTCGTCGTGGTAGCGGTCGTAGAGCGCGCCGAAGGCGTCGCGATTCCCGTCCGCTGCCTGCGAAGACAGCTGCTCGACTCGTTCTTTTTCCAACGAAATGACGGTGGCCACGGCTCACCCCCTCTGTACCTCGATAATCGGCCAGAAGGGGGGGCCTTTAAGGGAAAAAGCGGTCACCGTTTAGTGATCGTCACTAGGTGGTGACTACATGGAGATAGGGCTGAGTTGCAGTGAAACTAGGAGATCGGTGTGCCGGCGGCCTCGTTGGGAGTCAACTCTGCGAGGGCGGACTGGAGTGCCTCGGAGGTATCTCCGCGTGCCGTGATCACCCCATTCTGGGATACTAGAACGAGCTGGAAAGAGATATCCGCGTCGAAAAGCGTGGCTACATCATCTCTCCAGACGAGAGGCGTTCCTTGTCCGATTGGCGGGCTCTCCGCAACGATCGCCACCTCCACGCCAGCGGGCTGGGCGGCAAGGCTGGCGGCCTCCACCTCACCTTCGCAACTGCTACATCCGGGAGGTATCAGGGCGAGCAGTACCGGCTGCAGCCGGTTCACCGTCGAAAGTCTCCAGATGGAACCAGATGTGCGCTCCAGCGCGAAGTCGGGCGCAATCTGGCCAATCAAACTTCCCACCACTCGGTCCTCGATCAGGCGATCCGTCGGTACCGCTTTGGGTCCGGCGAGGAGACCGGGTCCCACCGGGGCCTCCAGAAGGGCCAGGATCTGGTCGCTGACTTGTTCGAAGGCGTTATCAGGGCCTTGGCCGCGGAAGATCTGCGCGATCACGCCGTCAGGACCCACGAAGAACGTGTTCGGCGGACCCGAGCCCGCGAAATAGAGGTCTGTGACATGGCCTCCGAAGTCCATCGGCACGTTGTACGGGACCGCGAATTCGTCCGTGAACTCCCGCGCGGATCCCCGGGACTCTTCGATGTTCACACCAACGACCACCAACCCTTGATCCTGAAACCGCTGCGAGAGCCGGACCAGAACAGGCGTCTCCGCCCGGCAAGGTCCGCACCAGGATGCCCAGAAGTTGAGGATGACTGGATGGCCGCGCAGGTCCGACAACCGGAACCGCTCCCCATTCAAGGTTTCCAGTTCGAAGTCCGGCGCCAGGCTGTCGACGGAGGCAGCGACTCGGGCGCCGGACGGATTCAGGTAATCGGGCGTGGCGACGAGTCCCAGGTCTCCCTCAAGCTCGGCGGAACCGCCGGAGCCGAACGCCAGGAAGATCGCGAGGGCGATGACACCCGCCACCGCGACTGCAGTGACCATGGTGCGTCGTCCGTGGTACTCGCGAGGCTGCCCGGCGTTCTCTTCCGGGAAGCCCTCTTGGACCGGCTGTGTGTCTGTTGAAGCTTTGGCGGTGCTGCGTTTTGCTCGGCGTCGTTCGCTGCGACTCTTGGCCATCGTCCACCCCTCCACGTCGGCGTTTCCACTTCCTCGCAGCGTAAAGCGAGCCGTTCAAGACCGCCACTTGGGGTAGCCAATTCGCCCCGAGCACCTCTGCCCAGGGGACTGGGTGGGATGCGCGGCCTATCCGTCGTTCGCTCCCAGGCCTCTCGTGTCCATGCCGTCCACGCGAAAGCCAGCGGCGAGAAGTGCCGTGTGAAGCCGTTTCAGGGCGCGGAACTGAAGGACGCGGGCGTTCTGGCGGCTCTTACCAATCTGGACCCCCACCTCCTCGTGGCTCAACCCCCCGTAAAATCGCAAGACGAGCACTTCGCGGAGGTTCTCCGGCAGCGACAGCAGGGCCTCGCGGACGGCGGCGGCATCGACCTTGCCCTCCAGGAGTGTCTGCGGGTCAGTCGTTCGCGGCGGAGCCAGCGGCTCCGAGGCGGATTCGAGCGGAGCGTGCGGTGTGCGACGGGTCTCGTTCAGCGCCGTATTGTGTGCGATGCGGAACAGCCAGGAGTCGAACCGCGCGACGTCCTTGAGCCGTGGCATCGATCTCCAAGCTTGCAGGAATGTCTGCGCGGTCACGTCTTCCGCGACCGAGGGATTCCGCACGATGCTCTTGGCGTATCGGAACACCTCCGCGACCCGCGCTCGGTACAGGGACGCAAACGCCGTTTCATCGCCGTCCTTCGCCTGACGCACCAGCACGCCGTAGGCCTCTGGGCTCATCGCGTGCGACACAGCGCGGAGTCTCTCTCGGTGCAGACAGTCTCGGAATCGGAGACGGGCTCTGCGCTGGAATCATCGATGAGAGCATCTGACTCCTGTACGTCGTGGATCGGCGTCGTGTCCGTCGTTGCCTCTCGAGTCGGTATCTCGCTGGCCGTGGGATCGGTGCTCCAGATCGGTTCGTCTGTCGCCGTGCGGTCTGTTGTGCGCGTGGGTGCGGGGTCCGCCGTGGAATCATCGATGAGAGCATCTGACTCCTGTACGTCGCGGATCGGCGTCGTGTCCGTCGTTGCCTCTCGAGTCGGTATCTCGCTGACGGGTTCCGAACCGTCGTCGATCGCGCTGGCGTCGCTGGCCCGATCGTCGGCGGCCGCCCCATCGGTTGATGTTTCGTCCGTCCCGTCGACCGGGCGCACTGGCTCGGAGGACTGCGCGTCAGGCCCGCGATCGGTCGGTGCCTCACGTTGCGGCTCGACTCTGTCGATCTCGGGTTCGGCTTCTGGTTCTTCCTCGACACCACCGCCCCGCGCTGTACCGCCGTCTTCGGACTCACTGCCGTCGTCGACGATCCGCTCTACTGCCGTGACCACTTCGCTCAACGCTGGGCCGGTGGTGGATGCGAAGTCACGCAGGCGCTCGGGCGAGGCGGCGTCGGTCTCTGAGCCCGTTTCGCTGGGGGGCGGACGCGTCACCTGTTCATCGACGCTGGTCTCCAGCAACGTCCGCACCGCGGTGACGGTGGAGAGCGCTTCGCGGACCGCTTCCGCCGGTGAGTCGTCCAGTTGTTGACGTTCCTCAGCCAGCGACTGAACCACCACCGCGACGCGAATCTCGATCTCCGCCACCTCGGCCACGGTGAGCACATCGTCAAGTACCGCGGCTCGCGAGATCTCCTCCAATTCGGCGACCCGCTGGAAGAATCGCGCCTCCGCCCTGCCGCCGCCGATCAGGACGACGCCGAGAACGATCGCGACGACGATCGCAGCGGTCGCGCCCGCGCTGGCGAAGGCGGCGGGGATCGGGCCGAGTCGGGACCCCTCGAGTCCCGTCCAGCTCAGGCCAAGTGGGCCTGGCCGGGGGAGAGTCCAGAACCGCCGCTGACGGGGCTGGGCCTGCAGGCCGTCGTGGACGCGGGACCAGAGGGCGTCCACCTGGAGCCCATCCTCGTCCCTGCTGAACGTATCGAGAGCCGCGCCTGTCTGCGCGATCGCGTGCACCGCGGCGTCGACTTCGCGGGCCGTCTCCGCGTCTGCTTCGCCAGCCAAGAGCTGGTCGAGCGCGTCGAGGTTCTCAGGGGTCGGGATGTCTGCCACGGTTCCAGGCTCCGGAATACGCGGGGTGACGTTCCTGGGAGGAATGCCCTGTTCTGAGTTAAGACACGGCTGGTCCGAAAGCGTTACAGATTTCGACGAGCGAATTCCGGCCGGATCGTTCGGATCCGTGGACCTCGCGGCCGGAGGTTGGTAAGACGCCTTCAGGTCGCTCTACTATGGGCACCGCCGATTCAGCGAAAGGTCCGTACCCAACATGGCTCCAGCGCAATCTTTCCCGGCGCAGCCCATCTCCGCGTCGATTCTGCTGGCTGCCCTGCATGACGCGGGCGTTACCGATGTCGTGGCGGTTCCGGATACGCATCAGCGCAGTTTGATTGAGCTGCTGCAGGAGTCGCACGACATCCGCCTCATCCAGACGACCACGGAAGACGAAGCGATCGCACTGGCGGCAGGTCTAATTATCGGAGGCCGACGTCCCATCGTGCAGATTCAGCATACGGGGCTCTACGCCTGCGTCAACAATCTGCGCGGCGTCGCCATGGATGGCGAGTTCCCGCTCGTCTTCCTGATTGGGCTGCTCGGCCGCGATGTCCAGAAGGCACCTCGAGAAAACTTCGGATCCATGGTGCGCCTGGCCGAGCCGCTCCTGGAGACCCTCGACATCCCATCCCACCTCCTCGATGGTCCCGATGACATCGATGCCGTGCCGGCGGCTTTCACTGAAGCCGAGCAGCGCGGCGGGCCGGTCGTCCTCCTTGTGGGCACGAATACGAATTAGGCGGGCAGTGGGACACGCCCGGGCCATGCAGTTCGACGAGGGACCGTGATGACCGACTCCGACACGCGCCGCATGTCACGTGACGCCGCTCTGGACGTCTTGGCGCGTCGCCGCGACGAGCAGATCGTCGTCTCCACCATGACCACCATCGGCCCCTGGCGAGAGCGCGCCGGTACGGACCGCGATCTGATCTGCGTCGGTTTCATGGGGGGCGCATCCACCCTGGGTCTCGGGGTCGCGCTGGCCCGTCCCGAGGATGACGTCTGGGTCTTCGACGGCGATGGTTCGTTGTCGATGCAGCTCGGGTCGTTGGTCACCATCTCCAATGCGGCGCCGCGTCGCTTCCTCCATGTGGTCTTCCACAACGGGGTCTATGAGACGAGCGGAGGACAGCCACTCCCTGGCGAGGGACGCGTCTCCTTCGCAGCGATGGCTGAGGGCGCTGGCTACACGAAGGCGGTGCGCTTTGACGACATTGAGGCCTTCGATGCGGAGTTGGATGATCTTCTCGATGCTGATGGCCCAGTTCTCGTGGAGCTGATCACTCAGCCGACGGATTCGTTCTTCACGGCCGGACCTCCGCCCACGAAGCCTCAGAAGAGCGCCCTCGCGCGCAACTGGCAAGCCGTCCGAGAGGCCTTCTCGAGCTAAGTTCGAATGGCGCGACCGACTCACGGTTACCCGACCGGCGCTTACCCGACCGGCGCTTACCCGACCCGCGCCGTGGCCTCCGGCTCCGCCACGATCGTGTTCTCCAGGTGTCCGATCCCGTCGATCTCGATCCGGACGACGTCCCCAGCCACGAGGAACTTCGGAGGGTCGAAGCCGATCGCCACGCCGCTGGGCGTCCCGGTCGCCACGATGTCGCCCGGCTGCAGTGTGAAGACCGTCGAGAGGAGCGCCACCGCCTCATAGCAGTTCAGCATCAGATGCTTGGTGTTGGAATCCTGGCGCAACTCGCCGTTCACCGTTGTTTTGATCGACAGCGCGTGCGGATCGTCGACCTCATCGGCGGTGACGATCCAGGGGCCCACTGGCCCATGCGTGTCCCACGACTTCCCCAATGTCATGGTGGGTGCTCGCCCCTGCCAGTCGCGCACGCTGACATCATTCACGATGCAGTACCCGGCGATGATCTCGTGCGCCCGCTCCTTGGGTACGTGCCGTCCCGGCTTGCCGATGACAAAAGCCAGCTCGCCTTCGTAGTCGAGCGCGTTGGACGCGCGGGGCAGCTGGACCTCTGCGTAGGGGCCGTTGGTGCAAGAGACTTGCTTGTTGAAGATGGTGGGGAAGTCCGGTGCTTTGCGGCCCGTCTCCGCGATGTGGTCCGCGTAGTTCAGTCCCACCGCGAGGAACTTCGGCGGTCGCGGCACGGCCGCCTCCAGCGTCACGGATGCCAAGCGGATGCGATTGCCGCCCGCATCGACGGCATCGCGCGCCGCCTGCATCGCGGCGTCGCCCTCCGTGAGGAACGCCGTCATGTCGTCTGGGAGACTGGGGGCCGCGGCTGACAGGTCGACGACCTCATCGCCGACGACCACCCCGATCCGTGTGCGCCCGCCCTCGCTGAACGTCGCTAGCCTCATATCAGCCCATCCCCATCCAGCGCCCGCAGCGCCGCTCGTGTATGTACTGCCCGCGTGATCGGAAGGGCGGCCAGCTCTCTTCGCAGGCTAGCGAGGTCAGCGACAGTGTCTACGTCCGAAGCCTCGCCCAGGCGCGCACTCATGAATCGCTGTTCCTTTGCGATCGCTTCCGACTCCGCCAGGACCGTGGCGGTGCTCCATTGCACCGCCGTGTCATCGAACAGCGCGATGTAGCGGCCGCTGGCTAGTGGTGTTGGTCCGATCCCGACAAGGTAATAGCCACCGTCTCGAGCCGGTCCGAAAACGACATCATGTTCGCGCAATGCTTCGAGAGTGATTCGCACATGATCCGCTCCCAACGCCGGGATGTCAGAGCCGACCACGATGACCGTGTCCGCACCCGCGCTGATCGACGCCGCCACGGCAGCGGCCATCCGCGCGCCGATGCTCCCTGTCGTTTGACCCTGGACCTCGTCGATACCCGTCAGGCGGCGCATCTGGTCTGCTGCTGCCGCGGGCTCAACGAAGAGAGTCGTCGTCCAGTCGGCCGAGTCCCGCAGGGCCTCGCTGATATCGAGCAGGAAAGCCTCAGCCAGGTGCGCGGCGGCGGCGTCGCCGATCGCGGCCGCCAGGCGTGTCTTGCTGCGACCGGGCTCGGGCGCTCGACTGAGAATTGCCAGGCGAACGTGGCGCGCCGGATCAACCGTCTTCTCTGACGCCGCCATCTCAGTCGCGCTCGGGGTGACCGCGTTCACCCATCACGGGGAGGGACTCCACGACATCCGCGCCTCGCGTGTGCGCGATCCGATCTCGGAAGAACTCGTCACACCAGAGACAGACCGAACCTAGCTCCTCGATTCGCTCCCGCGCCTGGTCCCTGTCGATCCCGTCGGCGATCCCCATGGCTTCCGGATCGCCGTGGCTCAGGGCTTGCCAGATGGGGCTATCGGCGTGCCGTGCCACGATCTCGCTCAAGGGCTCTTCCGCGAGATCGCCAAGAGGCTCGATGGTCCCTGGACAGCAGGCGTAGACTGACGTGAGCTGCACGGCGAATTCCTGCTGACTCGATCCGTTGTCCAGGAATCCCAGCGCTCCCGACCAGCGGTCGCAGAAGTTATGGTCCGGTGCCCGCTTCGCCAGGCCATGCTTGAAGGCACGGCCACGCGGCCAAACCCCGCCGACCCAGAAATCTGGCGTCGCTCCCCAAATCGAGTACGTCGGGATCGCCGCATCCCGGTCCGATCCCGTGCCCGGGTCGCCCAGCTTCTTCTCCATCAAGCCTTGGCTGGCGAAGAGATCGCGCAGCGCGGGGAATTTCCTGTCGGACCGTGTGTGCCACTCGTCCTCGGAGGCGATGGAGACGTGGTTCAGTCCCGCCGCGAGAAGTTTCGTGAGCATCGCTTCATCGAGCAAATCGCCGTTGGTCTGGATCTGGATGTGGGCGTCGGCGTAGCGCGGTCGGAGCTCCGTGAGCAGCCGCAGCAAGAGCTCCGCCTCCGCCAATGGTTCACCTCCGGAGAGATTGATTCGTCGGATCTTGGCGGGGAGATGCCGCAGGACGGCGTCCGCTTGATCCGGGGTGATCGTCGGTGCGCCCGGTCGCGACCAGTTGTAGCAATGTGCACAGCGCAGGTTGCAGTTGTGCGTGAACACCCAATACAGCGACTCCAGCTCCGTTAGTATCGTGGTGATGGCGCGGCCCTCCCGGTATTCCTCCAAGCCCTGGCTCCCGGCATCGTCCGTCGATCGCCGCACTCGGACTGAGCTCCTCCGGTCGTGTCAGCGGATGTGTCGATAGAGCTTCGCCAGCTTATCGGGCGGCACGTGGGCGAAATACAACCCCTGAATCACGAACCACGAGGCCCACGCTTGCGCCTCCCCGCCCGTTTCCCAGCGTCGCGCCGAGGCGACCACTGGCCCTTTCAGGTAGGCGAGCTTCCCGAGTCGATAGAGCATATGGACCAGTTTCAGATCCTCCATGATCGGATAGGGCGGGAAGCCGCCCACGGCATCGAACGCTTCTCGACGGCAGAAGATGGCGGAGTCGCCGTAGAACATCCGCAGGTGTCGGATCACGTGATAGAAGGCGCCGATTCCGCGCCCGGTCCGCGATGTACCGAAGACCAGCCGGAAATTTCCTCCCACGATCTGGGGATCTTGCAGGGCATCGCGGATCTCTTCGCCGCCCCGCACGGGAAGGCGCGCGTCCGCGTGGACGAACCAGAGCACCTGCCCGGAGGCGATGGCTGCCCCGGCATTCAGCTGCGGACCTCGGCCCTGAGCGCCCTGCACGACTCGAGCGCCCACTCGCTCGGCTCGGGAGACGGTGTCATCCGTGGAGCCGCCGTCACTGACGATGACCTCGTCCGCGCCCGCGCGTCGCGCACTCCAGATCGCGCCTTCGATGTTTCGTCCCTCTTGCCAGGTGGGAATGATGACCGAAATGCGAACGGGCTCAGTCATGGCCGGCGGGTCTTCGGGCGTTTCTCCAGGAGACGATCGAGTAAACTGGGAATCCGCGCACTCTTGCCGCCCGTAATGCTGCGTGTATAGGGGATGTGATTGGGATGCTCAACCGATAGGACCGGTTGGGGGCTCGCTTTAGGATACAGCCATGGCTGCGGCACCGGTCCTCGGTATGAACGATGTGGCACCCCCGCGGCGCGCGACCTTCATGCACGCGCTGGCGTTCGTCGGCGGCTTCTCGATCATCTTCATCATTCTCGGTGCGTCACTGGGCATCGTCGGTGACGCACTGCAAAGCAACATCATCTGGTTCCAGCGGGTGGCCGGCGTCGCGCTCATCGTGTTGGGTCTGCACCTCTCGGAATTGATTACCATTCCGTTCCTGATGCGCACCATGCAGTTTGGGGACGATCTCCCCCAGACCAACGTCGCGACGAAGCCGCGCGGCCGGTTCCGCAAGTATGGCCGCTCGGCCTTCGTCGGCGGGTCGTTCTCCGTCGGCTGGACCCCGTGCGTTGGGCCGATCCTGGCCGGGATCCTCACCCTCTCCGCCGATTCTGGTTCCGTGGGCCAAGGGACCTTGTTGCTGGTGTTTTACGCGGCGGGTCTGGGCATCCCCTTCCTCATCGCCGGCGCCGCGCTCGGTTCCTCGACAGCGCTGCTGCGCAAGCTGGGCCCCTATATGCGCTATATCTCGATCGCGGCGGGCGTCTTGCTCATCTTCGTCGGCATGCTGATTTTCTTGGACCGCGTTACCGTCCTCAACGACAACTTCAACTTCCTGCCCGGCGCCGCCGAGGACGCTAGCGCGACCGGTGGCAGCGTCACCGGCACCTTTGGCTTTGCCGTGGCCTTCCTCGGCGGGATCCTCTCGTTCCTCTCCCCCTGCGTCCTGCCCCTCGTACCGATCTATCTCAGCCACCTCGCTGGGGAGTCGGCGAACGAATTGGCGATCGCGCGCGAGGAGGCCGGAATCAGCGCTCCGCCTCCCCCCGATGGACCCGCGCCCGCCAGTGTCTCCGCGCCGACAGGGGTCAGCGGCGGTGGTGGCGATTGACGTCGCGATAGCTGGCAGCATCTCGTGGAACGTGCCTTCGAACGGAGGCGCGTTTTGGTGATCGCGGAGATTGGAACGGGCTTGGGATGGACAAACCTTGCGGCGATGTGCGGACGTGCTAGTCGCCTTGCGTGCTAGTCGCCGTGGTTGAGGATCTCGTCTCCGTCCGTCCCGGCGGCGAAGTCCCGCGCCTCACCCCTCTCCGGTTCCGATAGCGAACGGGCCTGAGGTGCCCGCGCGCCCAGGAACATCGAACGCGCCTCCTCCACCGCAGCGTGGTCGCCGGCCAGGGTCAGCCGGTCAAAGAGCTCCAATCCCGTGTCGCCCTCCGGCACCACCGGGGAGCCGTTTCGCGTGATCAGCAAGATCCGGACACCGGCGGGCAGTCCGAGGTCTTGCACCACCACCGAGTCCAAGTCGTCGTTGCGCATCACCGCCTCGCGCAGTCCCGCGTTGGCATCGGCGAGCGCGGTGAAGAGACCGGGGCGGAGCACGGCGGCAGTCAGCGCCGTGGCATTCGCCATCTTCTGCCAGTAGGTGTCGACCTCTAGCGCGTCCAGTCGTGGGCTGGACTCGGCGACCCAGGTCACGATGCGCAAATCGCTGCTGATATCTCGCAGCGCCGTGGCGACTTCCACCGTCTGATCCAGATCGCCCAGGGCGATCACCGCGACCTCCGCGGCCTCGATGTCAGCCTGGCCCAGAATCCGCGGATCCGCCGCGTTGCCCAGGATCGTACGGCAGCCGATCTCCGCGAGCTCGCGTAGTGCGGCTTCGTCGACATCGATCGCCGTTACGTCGAGGTCCGCGGCCCGTAGCCGCGGCGCGATCTCTCCGCCCGTGTCCCCCGCGCCGATCAGGACCGCTCGCGACGTGCCTTCTTCGGTTGGCGGTCCCAGCACCCGGTTGAAGACCGGTGGTGCGATGGCGGTGGTTACCAGCGCCACCACGAGCAGAGCACCGTTCGTCGCGTCGTCGATCAGCTCCAGCTCCAAGGCGATCGCGCCCGCCGCCAGAATCAAACTGAGATTGGCGGAGCTGACCGCGCCCGCCGCCAGCGCCCGCCGCAGCCCGTAGGGGGCCCAAAGGACCGCCGCGATCGGTATGACCTTCGCGGCCACGGCGATGGCGATGAACGCGGGCAACAGGAGGAACGTGTCGGTCTCCGCGAAGATGGCGCCGACATCGATCGCGGCGCCCGCCGTGATGAAGAAGATCGGCACGAAGAATCCGTAGCCCATCGCATCGAGCTTCACCCGCATCGATGACCCGTGCTTCGGCGACAGGATGGTCAGCGCCAGCCCCGCCAAGAACGCCCCCAGGACCAACTCCGTCCCCACCACCTGCGACAGCACCACGAACATGACGAGGACGGCCAGCGCCGCCCGGATCTGAATCTGCGACGACGCATGCGCCAGCTCATGGAGCAAGGCCACCGCGCCCGGGAAGCGGGTGCGGCCCTGCATCGTGCTCCAGAGGAGAACCGCGAACGCCGCCGGCATCGCCAGGATCAGCCAGAACTCCACGCCCAGCCCTTCGCGCTTCAACGCCGCCGCGACGCCGACGCCGAGGATGGCGACGAATTCCAGCAGGAAACCCACGACCAGGATCGATTGCCCGTAGGGCCCGGAGTCGCCGCGACTCTTCAGCACGGGGACCACGACGCCCACGGCGGAGGCGGTGAGGATGAAGGTCAGCATCCAGAAGTTGTCGACGGGGAACGTCTGATTGACGATCCAGACGCCCAGCGCCGTGGCGATCACGACCAGGACCAGGATGATGGCACCAGACAGCATCGGTTGTCGGAGCGCCACCCGCGGCTTGTACCACTCAGGGCCGATCGGCCGCACCAACATCGCGACGTTGATCTCCAAGCCGGAGAGAAACATCAGATACGCGAATCCGAACAGCGAGAGGAACTCCAACCACTCGTTCTGCTCGATCACCCCGACCACCGAGCCGCCGAAGATAACTCCCGCCACGATCTCTCCCACGACGGAAGGGATGGTGCCATTTGTCAGGCGGTGCGTCGCTAGGGGGATGAAGAGGGCGAGCGCCGAAACCAGCAAGAGCGGCGAAAAATCGAGTTCAGGCTCCATACCGCTCCCAGCGTGGTGGTGCGTCCGATGGCTGCCCAGGCCCAGAGATCAATTTGTGGGACAATTGTCCGACGCGACGATCGCCCTGTCCACCTTGATCGTCACCGAGCACGGATCTCATCCGCTTCCCCGGTGCCTCTGTATCGACACAAGGGGCGGAGTTAACATGAAACAAGCCGTGCCTGCTATTCGTATTCAGAGAAGGGCGCGGCAGCGCGGGGACCCTCCCTCCAGCGAGACCGCCAGCGAAATCGCCATCGCGATCCCAAGACTCAGACTGAGATGAGGACGTTCGATGACCAACGACGCCACAACTCCCGAGCCCGCCGACGATGAACATGGTCACGGTCCGAGACCCTCGTTCGAATGGATTCTGGAAGGACGCACAGAGACTGTTCTTCCGCATCTTCTTTCGATTGCGCCGCTGCTGCAGTGGAAGGACGAGCACTTCCACGCCAGCGGCATGGAATCCACGGGCGAATTCATGCCGCAGATGTTCCAGATCGAGCTGGGGGGCGAGCCCGTGGGCGGGGTCGACTTCATGCCGCTTCCCGCCAAACGCACGCTGATGCGGCTCTACCTGTGCTCGGACTTGGGCACCTCGTGCCGCATCGATGATGGCAATAACATCATCCAGGGCTTCGCGACCGCCTGGCTCCAGCGTCTGCAGAAACTGGGCTTTCTTTCGAACCGTGTCGCCGAGCAACAGATCCAGGTGCGCTCGCTGGGCTTTCAGACGCCCTCGACCATCCCCTCGCTGAACGCCGACTAGCGGCTCAAGTCGCTGATCTGCAGGTCTGGAGGCTCGGTACTCCGGCGTCCTAGGCCGGTGGGTGCTCCGCGAAGAAGGCCAGCACGGCCTCATTGAAGACATCGGCGGCCCCCAGGTTCGACGCGTGTCCCGCTGTGGTCGGCACCACCTGGATGTCGGGGAACGTCTCCTCCGCATAGCGCCGGGACGCCGCGAAGCGCTCCTCACGTTCGCCCACCACGAGCAACGTCGGCACCGCCGTCTCCGCCGCCCGGGTGTACACCGACGAGCCCACCGTCGTGTGCACGCCAGTCATTGCCAGCCCCTCCGGATCGTGCAGAGCCACGTCCTCCACGAATGCCGCGCGCACTTTGTCGTCCAGCCACTTTGCCGCCGTGGGGTTGAGGCGATTGCGCCGGATTGCGTCCCGACCGTCGCGGCGGTACTCGTCGGCCTGCTTCTCGATGAAGGGACGGATCTGATCGTCCCAGCCCGGCGGCGCCAAGGCCGAGTTGGAGTTCGTGAAGACCTGGGCGATGACGCGCTCCGGATGATCCAGCGTGTAGCGCAGCGACAGCGCCGCCCCCAACGATTGCCCGATTACGTACCAACGCTCGATTCCCAGCAACGCTCGGATCGCCTCAAACTGGGCGCCGTAGGCCTGCGGCGTGTAGGCCGCGGGCGTCGGCGGAGACGGAGATCGCCCGTGGCCCAGCAGCTCGATCACCACGGCTCGGTATTGCTCTGTCAGCGCCGGAAGGTTGGGCATCCATTGGCTGCGGCTGGAGAGCATGCCGTGGACCAGCAAGATCCAAGGTTTGGCATCGCCGTCCGCGGCGCCAGGTCTGTCGCCGCCGGAGACGCCATGCGTTTCGTAGTGGAGGAGGATCGGTGGCACGTTAGTCCGAGAACTCCGGGAGTACCTGGTTGGCGAATCGATCCAGCGTCTGCAGGATCTTGCCGTGGGGCGTCAGCCCGTTGTATTGCCAGGGGAAGACCCAGTCGACCGGGGAGTTGTCCAGCATCGACTGGACCAGTTGTTTGACGCTGTCCACCGTTCCCGCGAAGAGCAGGCCCATCTCCTTCATCTCCTCCGGCGAGTAAGCGACCTCGCGACCCTCCGGCCGTAACGCATCCCCGAAGCCGAATGGGGCAAACCAAGTATCGCCACAGAAGGCCGGGCCTTCGCGCCACAGCTCCATCGCCTCTTCATCCGTGTCGGTGATGATCACATCGCGGAGGACGCCCAGGCCCTCGCCCGGCTTCAGGTCGCGGCCCACTGATGCGGCTTCGTCGCGGTAGACCTCGTAGAGGCCCTGCTGCATTTCGGGCGGCATCGGCGGCAAGATCGCCGTGATGCCCTCGTGGGCGCACCAGCGGATAGTGCGTTCGCTCGACGCGAACGGCTGGAACACGGGTGGATGGGGCTGCTGTAGCGGCTTCGGCACCACCCCGATCTCAGTCACGACGTCGTTCTCCACGCCTTGTCCCCACTGCTTGGTCGCATCCAGCGTCCACGGCGTCTCCGGCGGCGGGATCTGCCAGCCTTTGCCGTCGAACTTCATCATGTCTTGGGTCCAGGCCTGTTTGATGATCTCCCAGTGCTCCTCAAAGGCGTCGTGATTGGCCTGGGGCTTGCTCCGTCAACTCCTGCAGCATCTGCTGGTACAAGTCGTTGCGCAGTCCCGCCATCCCCTTCTCGATCTCCGCGCGGGAGCCGATCGAAGGTAGGTAGAAGACACTGACCTTCATCGCGTTCCTCATTTCGACTGGGCGTCGCGCGGTTCCCTCGCGGCGTCGCTTCGCGCTGGAGTGTCGCTGTTTGAACTGAGACCGTCCACGGCTATTGCCGGGGCATTCCCAAACCGCGCATGGCGATGATCCCTCGCTGAATCTCCGAGGTGCCGCCGCCAATGGTCGTCGACACACCCGCCGCGTACATCTGCGAGAGCCGTCCCCGAGCCGGCGCCTCTCGCCCCCACAGCCCTCCGTGCAGCCCCAGCGCTTTGACCCCAGTCCGCGCGATGCGCTGTTCCAACTCGCCCGAGAAGAGCTTGGCGACGGATGCTTCTTTGTTCGGCACCTGCCCAGCGTTCTGCATCCACGCCACTTGATACGACATCATGCGCGCGACCTCCGCCTCCAGCTTGCGGTCGGCCAGCTCGAATCTGATCTCCGGGCGGCGCTCCAGCGGATCGTAGGGAAGCCCCGCCCCCGCTCTGATCTCCGCCACCAGGTCATCCACCATCATCGCCAGGTTCGTTGAGCCCGCGATATTCGAGCGTTCGAAGTCCAGTGTCGTCGTGCCGATGTACCAACCGCGGTGCTCCTCGCCCAGCACGCTGGACTGCGGCACCCGCACATCCTCGAAGAACACCTCGTTGAAATCGGCGTCGCCCAGCATGTTTTGCAGCGGCTGCACTGTGATCCCCGGCGTCCTCATATCCAGCAAGAAATACGAGATCCCCTTGTGCTTGGGAGCGTCGGCGTCGGTCCGGGCCATCAAGATCATCCACTCCGACGCTTGGGCGCCGGAGGTCCAGATCTTTTGCCCGTTGACGACGTAGTCGTCGCCGTCCTTGACCGCCCGCGTCTGCAACGACGCCAAGTCCGAACCGGACCCCGGCTCGCTGAAGCCCTGACACCAGCGATCCTCGCCACTGAGGATGCGCGGCAGGTGCTGCTTTTTCTGATCGTCGCGGCCATAGAGCAAGATCGTGGGACCGGCCCAGCCCAGCCCGATCCCGCCGATCCGCGGCGCGCGCGCCAGCGTCATCTCCTCGTTGAAGACGAACTGCTTCATGACCGACAGCCCGGCGCCGCCGTATTCCTTGGGCCAGGCAGGCGCCGACCAGCCGCGCTCCGCCAGCTGATCGCGCCAGTCGTTGAACTCCGCCGAGGTCCGTCCACTCCAACCCCCCGCGTCGAAGGCGGCGCGGAACGAGGGACCCCCTCGCAGCTTCTGCGGAAGCTGGCCTCCGCCGCGCCATCCCGGAAATCCATCCGCGCCCTCCTTCAGAGACTCAGAGCTTCTTGAGGACTGCCACCCTCAGCGGGCGCAGGGGCTGCCTAATCGCGGCTCATCAGCGCGCCTAGACGCTGCTCACTTCGCGACGGCTCTTCATACGGACGACGCTCAATATCGACTAGCGCCTCGTGGAAGTCGAGACGCGGCACCGCCTGCGCCGTTTCGCAGTAGACGAACGACGTCGCGCAATAGTCATCGACGCGTTCCGCGATGCCCCAGGCGTGCAGGGCGCTCGACGGTTGCATGAGCCAGCCCCGTCCGGCGGCTGGATGGGTCTCCGCATAGGCGTCGAACGCCTCCTCCCGGCCCGCCGCGAAGGCCACCGCGCCGATCTGCTGGATCGTCACACGCAGCTCCTCCTGAAACACGATCGGATCCAGGAGATGCCAGCGATAGAAGCTGAGGAAGTCGGGCTGGGACTCCGATTCCGAGGCCCGAACCTCCAGCGGTGACCCCGCGTAGGGCGCCGCGTGCGGTCCCATGCCCCAGGCGCTCCCGACGTAGTCCTCCAGCCCGGTGCCACAGATCGTGGGGTGGGTGGTGTCGCCGTCGAGGAAGATCTTGACCTCCCCCTCGCCGTACCAGTCGCCCGCATCGAGCACGCGGATGCCCAGGTTGCAGCCCAGGAACCGTCCAGGACCCACCAGTCCTTCGACGATCGTGAAGTCCTCGCGGATTGTCGTGGGATTCTCCCGGCGCCAGCCCACGTGGAGCAGCCCCGTGCCGCCATTCGCACTGCGTTCCGCGGCTGCGGCGGGCCCGTCGAGCGTGTAGTCGATCTGGTAGTAGAACGACATCACTTGGTCCGAGTGGCTCGTGAGTTCCAGGCGAGCTGAAGCCCGGATCGGCATCGGGACGTAGGAGTTGAATCCACGCCCCTCTTGCGACGCACCAAGAATCGAGGCGAATTCGACCGGTCGTCCCAACGGCATTCCGAAGAAGTCGAGCGCCGGAACCGAGATGCTGGGCTGCGGCTGTCCGTCGTAGAAGACCTCCAGCGACAGCGCCCGCATCACCTCTGGGGGCGCGGGCGGGAACGTCATCCAGATATGCCGGATCGTCGCCGGTCCTTCGATCTCTGCCAACGTCACAGTCTCGCCGGGGCGGAGGAATCGATTCGGCGCCCCCTTGCGACCGCCGTGTGACTGCCCTCCCGCCCCCCGCGCGCCCGTGGGGTTCTCGAACGTAATCGCGCGCGACTCCACTCCCAGGTCGACCCTCGTAATGTCTCCGAAGAGATCCATGAAGCTGCTCCTGCGCTATCCGTTCTCGTGATCGTCCGAAGAGCCGTGACATCGGGAAGACTAGCGGTGGGGGTTGGTCGCTGGCGATCGAGCTCCGGTTCGCGCAACAAGAAAGCCCCGGCATTGCCGGGGCTTTCGAACAGATTGGTGCGGATGTCCCAACTACTCGCGCTCGGGACGATTTCCGGGCGTGGCCATTCCGGCCGCGAGCGGATCCTGCGCCAGCCCCACCATCGCGGGGTTGATCCGCGCGGCGTGGTCGTAGCCGATCGAGTCCATGTGGCCAAGGTAGTCCGCCACCTGCTTGCCGCGGAGGGCGCTCAGCTTGTCGACGCCGACCTGCAAGTTCTCCGTCCCGCCGGCGAAGAGGACGACCAACGCCTCACGCTCTGGTGCCGAAGCGACGAGTTCCGCCGCGAAGAGGGCTTCTTGCCGCCCCACGAAGATCGGCAGCGTTTCGTAGGCGCGATCGTGGTGGTCCATGTACCAGCGCATGTGCCGCAGGCCGTAGTCGAGGTGCCGTTGCGAATCCTTGGCGAGGTTGGACCACATGGTCTCTTCCAGCGGGGTCTGGGCGAGATCGTTGGCCATCTCAAACATCGATAGCTCGTAGGACTTGTAGATCACGTTCACCGCGATCATCAGCTCCGTGAACTTGAGAGCGCCGTACCAGCCCTTGTAGTGCATCCCCAAGGGAGCCTGTCCCATCCCGCCACCGTTGCTGAGTGAGCGCTTGCGCGTCACTTCCGCCTTGCGGCCGACATCGTAGATCTGCGCCCCCAGGAAGGACTTGACCTCGTAGAAGCCGTAGGAGATGTGCTCAAGCCACTTCGAGATGATCTTCTGTTCGACCAGTGCATTGTTGCTGACCACCGTGCAGAGCTGGCAGACGGCGCGCTCGAGATCTTCGGGGAGCTCTTTCAAGCCCTCGGCCCAGTCCAGATCGGTCGCCGAGATCCAGCGGTCGCAGATGGCGTCTTCGTAGAGTTCGGCCGCGTTCTCGGCCCAGACTTCCGATTTGTCGAAGATGGAGTACGAGGCGGGGATGTACATCCCCGGCGAGGGGTGCGCGCCGCGCGGCGTGTCGTTTTCGTACTTCCAGACATCCGGCACCTCGCCGTAGGAGCCGATGTTGATGTCACTGATCCGCAGTCCTTCGGGACCGGGGGTCGCGTGCATTCCGAGTTCCGACTTGGTCTTGAGGATGCTCAGGGGTGCGTGGACGAACGGGTTCTCCGGATCCCGCTCCAGGAAATCCAGCCAGCCGTTCAGCTTCTCTTCGCTGAGCTTGGCGCTCGCGAGGTTTCCGATCTGATCCGGTCGCGCCGATGACTTCTCCATCCGTTCGATCAGTTCGGCCGACCAGCCGCGGGCGCGTACTTTGGCCATGACGGGCACGGGGATTTTCATCGCAGTCCTCCTGGGAACTCTCTCTGCTTGCTGACTCCACGATGAGACCCCTCTGCGCGGACGAAGAGGGCAATCAACACGAGGCACGGCCCAGAGGGGGCCGCGATTCAGATGTGACTGGGGCGCGACCTAAGTGATGTCGCCCAAGAGCCCCTTCAGCTCCGGTGCCATGCGCTCCGTGCGGTCCAAGCCCACCACCTTCGTGCGGTGCGCGTATTCCAGCATCTGCTTGCGGCGCATCTGCTGGACCATCTTGAAGCCCTCGTCCATGTTCTCGATGCCGCCGCCCGCGAGAATCGCCAGCGCCTCACCCGTCAGTGGGTTCGTCGTCAGGCTTGCCTGCTGGCTCTGGGTCGTCGCACGCTCTTGGCCTTCCAACATCGCGTGCAGCTCTTCCTTGCGCCATGGCTCGTTCTCCACCACGTACTTGACGTGGGTGACGCCGAAGGCCAAGTGGCGGCTCTCGTCCTGCGCCGAGAGCCGGAACATGCGCTTCTCGGCCTCGTTCTGGGAGATCAGCTCGCCCATTCGGAACAGGGATTGCACCAGGCCCTCCGCGAAAAGGTGGAGGACCGCCGTCATCTCCGTGAAATCGTCGATGGCCAACAAGTTGACGGCGCCGAAGCCCGCGTCCGACATGCCGCCCCCGTTGACGAAGATTCGCTTGCGGAAGACATCTTGGTGGCGCGCCTCATCCATGACCTGCGTGCCCAGGAACAACTGCGCCTCGAAGAAATCGGGCGGGACCTGCTCCAGGAAGCGACCCGGCACATCGCCGGCGATGAACTCCACCTGTGTCAGGAACGTGCACAGCGTGCACATCGCCATCTCCAGGTCGTCCGACAGCGGCTCGACCTCATGCCAGGGGATGTCCGTGGCGCTGGCCCACTGGCGCTGGTTGGCCTCTTCGTAGAGGAGCATGGCGCTGTCCGACCAGACGTCACCCTTGAAGTGATACTGGCGCGCGTGCATGGAGGTGCGGGGGTCTGCGACAGCGCCGCGCAGGACGAGGGCGCGATGCTGGATCTCGTCCATGTTTTCGACGCCGTACATCTCCTGGTTGATCTGCTGCAGGGTCAAGCCGCTGCGGCCGGGCTCGGCCGTTGCGCCCTGCGGCGTCTCAACGTTGAGCCAATCCAGGTTCAAACCGGGGATGTCGGAAGAGGTGACCATCGGGAGCCCTCCTTGGGCGGGTGCTGTTTCCGTCACGGGTTGCAGAACTGCGTACAGGACCGCCGATGGGCCTGACTTCACACTCAATTGCGGGCAGAAGCTCACGTGCGCACACCCCCGCCCGTCGGCGCAGTGTACCTATCTCCCGCAAAAATAGAAAGGGGAATTCCGATTCCGTATCGCTCGCAACAACCGTTCGCCGCGGCTCCGGGCGGTCGGGCCGAGCTGGTCTAGTTCATTGAATCGATCCCGCTCCTGCGGAGTCCGTCAGGACTCCCGCAGTGGCTCATCGAAACTGTTGCGGAGAAAGTTCACCAGATCCCAGCGCTCTTGCTCGGATAGCGTCGACTTCCAGGCTGGCATGCCTGTGCCGCGAATCCCGTCCGTAATCCATGTGAAGAGCACCCCGTCCGCGTGAAAGGGAACGTGGACACGGAAGTTGGCCGGCGGCGTGGGCAGACTTCCCGCCAGCGGCCCGTCGCCCAAGCCCCCGTCGCCGTGGCACTGGCGGCAGTTCTGGTAGAAGAGGTCGCTGCCACTCACCACCGACGCTTCGCTCCGTTCCACGGGATTCGAGAGCATGCGCCCCGGATCGACGTGAACCCCCGTGGTCAGGACGATCGCCACCGCCATCCCCAGGGTCCCGCCCGCCAATGCCACATCGCCCGCGACCTTGGAGACGCGGTCCCGCAGTGTCGATCGATAGGCGATGAGCAAGCCTGCCAGGACCGCGGCCCAGAGCGCGCCAACGCCGTTCCAGTCGAACTGTGTGATCGGCAGCGCCAGCGCACCGGGGGCCGCCTGCCCGAAAGGCAGCACCGCCAAGAACGGTTGCTCGACGTCTGTGGTCACGCCACGGATCGCGTCATCCCGCGTCTCGCGCCGCACCTCCACATCGACATCCCATTGCCCCGCCAGGCCGAAGAACGCGCCTTCCAGCAGGAATTGGGTGTTGGAGTCGTCCAACGCCTCAAGCGGCACGATCACCGGCCCCACCGCCGGATCCTCGAAGCGGAAGTGGAGGCGCACCTCGCGCACCGGGTCGACCGGACTCCCACCGCCCGCGTCGCGCAGTTCGATCTTGTAGCGATTTTGCCCAACCAGGTTCGGCGAGATCGTCAAAGTCGCCACAAGGTCGTCGATCAACACCACCTCTTCGATCGTGTTGTCCTTTTGGTTTTGGCTCAGCGGCAGCGTGCTGCGGGGGGAGGACAGTTGTGTCATCGATGCCGTTGCCGCGAGCACGATCAACATCAGTCCGATCTCAAGCCGCATGAGGCGGCTGAACCGCTGCTCGAGGCGTCCGTCGTCTGACTCGGCGGCGTCCGTTTCAGCTGCCGCCGATGCCTTCGCCGCGATGCGGGGGCGCAGCAAGATCGCGTTCGCGCCCGCGACCAGGAATAGCACGGCCAGAACGGCGAGCTTCACCAGCATCGCCGCGCCCCAGTCGGTGTCGCTGAATCCGCGCCAGGCCGGTACTTGTACGAGCAGACTCAGCAAGCCCGCCGTGGCAAGGATGGGGACGGTCGCGGCCGCGACCCAGGAAAAGCGCCGCACCGTTTCGATCTGGAACCGCCGCCGCTCGCCCTCGCCGCCATCCCCCCGGATCGACCAGAAGGTCCAGACCATCAGGGCCAGCATCCCCACCCAGACGGCCGCCGCGCCCACGTGCAGCGCGTCGAAGAGCGTGCCCCAGATCCCGCCCCGATCCAGCGCCGCCCCGTGACTAATGCCCGATGAACTCGCGACCAGCCCCGCTCCGATCACCAACATGGCGCCCATCGCCGCAGGTGACCGTTGCTGGTCGGGTCGTCGCTGCACGACCATCAGCACCACGGACGCCAGGATCAGCAAGGTCCAACGCAGTTCCAGCCACAGCCCCGCGCGCGTGTCAAAGAGGAACTCGTCGATGAACTCCAGGCCGCCCAGCTTCAGCGCGCCGGAGATCGCGTCGTAGGTCGCCGTGGCGAAGAGGAGCAAGACGGCGCCAGTCGCCAGATTCCAAGCGTGGCGGCCGGCGACGGCCGAGAAGCTCGGGACGGCTGGCGCGAGGCGCGCGGCCGGAATCGCCACCAACCGCACGAAGAGCAGGCCACCGACCAGCCCGATCACCCCCACGAAACTGAACCACTTCACCGCCGCATCCGGGGCGGCGCCCGGCCCCGGTGACGACAGGTCCGGGCGGAACGCCGCTCCTCCTGGTGAACTGCCGTCCTCGTTCAGGACCGTGAATGAATACGACCCGTTCCAGGTGTGCCCATCGATCTGGGACAGCGTGTTCCAGACCACGGTGTAGACGCCAGGATCGAGGCGCCGCACGGATGTCGTCATGTTGGTGTTGTCGTCGGGGTTGAACGCCACCTCCCCGAAGTCGACGCGTTGCCCGCTGGAGTCCAGCACACGGATGTTGCTGAAGTCCTCTTGCAGCGGTTCTGAGAAGAACAGGTTCATGATCTGCGGCGAGCCAGGCAGGGCCGCGTTGATCTGTGGGTCGGCACGAACCAGGAGTGCGTGCGCGCTGGCGGACCCCGGTGACAGCAGCAGCCCGCCAACGACGGCCGCCAGCAACGCCACGACGAGCCAGGATCTCCCTCGCGCCAGCCGCTCGATCACGATTCCGGCTCTCCCGCCGCGGCGATCGTGCCGTGCCAGTCATGCCAGCCGTGGAACTCTCCCGGCCCCAGGGGCACCGTCAGCCGCTGGCCTACGTCCACCGTGTAGACCCCGAACGCGCCGCGCAGCAAGATGTGCCGGCCATCCGACGACCAGGAGAAGTCCGGTTGGTCCTCCCGGACTGTCGTGAGGCGTTGCAGTCCGGACCCGTCCGGGCGGATCATCCACAGATCCTGTACCCCGTTCCGCCCACTCCCCAGCGATGCCACCAAGCCATCGGAGACCGACGGCCCGTCGCCTGTCGCAAGGAACCCGATCCATTCGCCGTCCGGCGAGAACTGCGGGACGCGGTACCCGCTCAGCCCATCCGCCACCGTCAGCAGCGTCGAGACCTGTAGAGTCGTGGGGTCAATGGTCGCCAAGCGACTATCGATCTGCGGACTGTCGACGAACGCCACCAAGGACTCGCTGGGTGAGAAGTCACCCTCCCGTGCCCGTTCGCGCAGGACCTCTATCGTGCCGCTCTCCAGATTCAGGATCTCCAGCGTGAACGTGGCGCCGAAGTCGTCGTCCGTCTGGGTCTGGTGCGCGTACACCAGCGACCGGCCATCCGCCGACCAACGTGGCGTCCAGAAGAACTCGGCGCGTTCCTGGTGTTCCAGGACGGCTCGGTCGGCGCCACTCAAGCTGATCACATGCAAGTCGCTGTTGATGTCCCCCTCCAGCCCCACTTGCTGGTCGAAGACGACGTAGGCCACCTCCGCCCCGTCCGGTGACACTACAGGTGAGAGGTACGTCACCGTGGCCTCCGCGACTCGCAGCGGCCGCACCGCGCCGTCTTCTTCGACGACGAGATCCGGACCCACCGTGTAGACCGTCACCCCGGGCACGCCCAAGGCCTCGGCGGCGGCTGTGCTCTCGCCGTCGTCTCCTCCCCCGCAGGCAGCAAGGCCGAGCCCCACGACGCTCAGCAGCATCAACACGATCCAAGTCCAGCGTTTTCCTACCACTGCCCTTGCTGCCATCAGTCACGTCTCCTTGCGCTCAAGTTCGTCCGGGTCATCACGACGCCCGCCGCGGCGAGGCCACCGAAGACCGCCAGCACGATGATGCCCGCGCCGACGCCACCGTCTTGGTCCTTGTCCGCGCCCACCTGGAGGGTCGGCGGCGGCGGAGCAGTGGTGTTGGAATCGTCGACCACAGCGTCGACGACGTCGCCGGGATAGGGGATCAGCAGTTCCGCCGCGAGCGTTCTATCGAGATCACGCTCCGCCTGCGTCGGCGACCGCCCCACGTAGAAGGACGAGGTGCCGTCGTCGTCGTCCCCGTCGTCCGCGGAGAGATTCACCCAGGACATCAGATACCGGCCCGGTTCGAGATCCTCCAGCACATCGACCGCCAGCCGCCGTCGGTCCGCGTTGTCGATCTGCGCGGCGCTCAGCTCGATCATCCCGCCGTCCTCTCCGGCCAGCGTGATCAGATTCGCGCCTTCCTGGCGAAACAGTTGCTGGCTGAACGACAGCTCGAGCCGCGTCGGCGACTCCGCCAGCTCCGCTGAGAACGCGGGCAGCGACTCCCGGTACGCCGCGTGCGCCTCGGCTACGCGGGCCGTTCCCAGGAAGGGGGCGCTGAAGGCCACGCCGCTCGCGATGGCGACCAGCGCCACCATCGCGAGCCGCAGTCTATTCGTCGTGATCGCCCTCCATCTCCTCCATCTCCTCCATCTCCTCGTCACCCTCCGACGCCTCGTGATCGTTGTGCTCGCCATCGCTGCCCAGGTCTGGCGGGGGTGGCACCTCTTCGCCGTCGAGGAAAGCACTGATCGATCCCTCGAAGGCGTGGGTCAGCGCGTGCACGACCGTCGCCGGCCGCCCCGCGGCGTCCGAGTCATTGTCCAGCACCGGTTCGATCAACGCCTCCAGCGCCTCGCGGTATTGATCGACGTTCGGTTGCAGCGCCTCGGGCCAGTCCGCGCTGGCGATTGCCTCTAGCGCGCGCTGCACCGTGCCCGGCGTCGTCGCGTGGATTAGACCGTCGTTGTTGATCTGCTCATCGATGGTGTGGAAGGCGGAGGTGTTGAAGGCGGGCAGAATCGCGAACAACAGAGCACGCTGCGCCGCCTCCTCGGTGGCGGCCAGCGTCGCGTTGAAATCGGCGACCTCGGTCTGCAGTTGGCCGACCTGCGCTCGCAGCGCGTCGAAGTCGTCTTGGTCAACGCCGCCGCTGGAACACGCGGCAGCGATGAGTCCCGCCGCCAACAGCAGCAGGGGTGCGAACAGCCACCGCGTGCGGCGGCTCATGGAAATAGACATCGGAATCTCTCCTCGAAAGACGGATCAGGCTGAAGGGTGGTTCAGACGATCGTCGTTCGCGGAGGCGGAGCTGGCGGTGTTTCGCTGTGTGGGGCGGGCGGCGTCTCATCCAGGACCGCTTCCGCCGCCACCAGCATCGGCATCGTTTCGACGCTGACCGGCTGCGGCACAATCGCCGCCACGATGCCTGTCGCGCCGGCGCCCCCGTGCCCATGCTCGGCGTGCGGTGACGGGTGATACGGGTCCGCGCCCGGCACGGTTCCGCCGTTCACGTCATTTGATGCTGCTGGAGTGGCGCTGCCGCCCGCATGCAGATGGGTGGGTGGCACCGCACCCCCCGCCAGACCGTGCGTATGCGGCACAAGCGCCAAGAACACCGTGTCGACCGACGTTTGCTCCCCCACCACGCCTTCATCACCCACACCCGACCAGTGCCCCGCGAAGGTCAGGGCCGGTAACCAGGCCAGCAGCAGCGCCAGCGCGATCAATCCCTGCCCCCTGCTGAAGGAACGCGGGACGTTGAGGCGCCTCGCTGAGAACGTTGGAGAGATCGCGGCATAGCCCATCGATCCAGGGTACCGCAGGACTGGACCCGACCGGCCATCCGGTCTAGAACCCAACGCCGAACTCACCGATTTGTGATCGCACCGTGTTACCGCACCGTGTTACCGCGCGGTCACACCCGACACCCGCTCCGCTGTGATCCGGATGATCACCCGGCCCTGTTTGGCCAGAATTTCGGCGAAGTCGTCCGGCGGCGTGAAGTCGCCGCCGCGCATGGCCAGATTTAGCGCCACGTGCAAGTCGACCACATCCTCGCGCTGCACGACCGCCGTCCCCTCCACGGTCACGAACCGGTAGGGCGGACCCTCGTCCAAGAACGAGACCGCGATCCGGTTGTCGTTTTCCACCGTCCGCGTCTTGAGCCGGTCAGCGGTTGTGCTGAAGAACAACTCGTCGGTGTCGCCCACGGGAATCGTGAAGATCACCGAGTTCGTCGGCGACCCGTCCGCCCGCAGCGTCGTCACCACCGAATACTTGTGCTCGCGCACAAACGCGTCCTGCTCTGTCGTTCCGATCATCGTGGACCTCCTCACCTGAGCGGCCAGCTCTCAGGTCCGCTGCCGGGATGATACGCCCCGATGGCGATTGGACGAGCACGATGCTGCTCAGAGAGTCCGTCGATAGTGAACGTTCGAGGCTGCGACTAGAATGGAAGCTCGATCCTGAAGAAATCACTCAAGGACCCCGGGGGACCCATGTACATCGCCATGAACCAATTCAACGTCGTGCCCGACCGCGAAGCCGACTTCGAGCGCATCTGGAAGACCCGCGAGTCGTTCCTCTCCGAGGTGCCCGGCTTCATCCAGTTCGCCCTGCTGCGCGGCGACAAGCCCGGCGAGTACGTCTCGCACAGCATGTGGCAAGACAAGGACGCCTTCCTGGCCTGGACCCAGAGCGAGGCCTTCGTCAAAGGCCACCGGCAGGGCGAATCGCTGCAGACCATCCTCGCCGGTCCGCCCAGGCTCGCCACCTTCCAGGCGGTGATCGAAGAGACCGCCGATCATCGCCACGTCGATGAGAGCCAGCCGGACGCCGCCCGCCAGCCGATCCACGGCTAGCAGCCCTCTCGACGAACCTTCGAGCTCGCGCGAAAGAACAAGCCCGGTAGCCTTGGCCTGCTTCATCTTGCCCGGCGCCGCATTGCTTGTTCCATGGGGAACCTGAGAGGAACACAAGGTTGTGTCAGACCTGACGCTGGACCACATCGCCATCGGGATGGAGCGAATTAGCGACGCTCCGGACTTTCTCGTGGGCGTGCTTGGCGGCGTGTCCGGCTTCGGCGGACCCACAGGCGAGTACAAGTTTTGGAACTGGACGTATCCCGGCGCTGGCCAGCTGGAGATCCTGGAACCTGAGGGGCCACGGGGAGGCTTCCTCCAGCGCTTCCTGGAGCGCAACGGACCCGGCATCCACCACATCACCTTTCATGTCGACGAACTTGGCCCCATCTGCGAGCGCGCCCGAGGCATGGGCTACACGGTCTTCGAGGGCCGTGCTTTCGACGGGGGCTATGCCGAAGCGTTTCTCCACCCCAAGACCGCGATGGGCGTCGTCGTCCAACTGACCAAGACGCACGACGACCACGACCAGGAATCCGGCATCCCCGGCATGGCCCGGCCCGCCGAGCCCGCCGCCGCCGAGCCTGCGGCACGCGTCGTGGGGCTCCGCATGTGCGCCACCGATCGTGCGCGCGCCCTGCGCCAGTGGGGGGACCTGCTGGGGGGGGCGCCTCGTCCTGGACCGGCCGGAGGAACTCATCTTCCGCTGGCAGGATCCCGGCATGCGGGTCCGCGTCCGCATCGACCCCGCCGCCGCCGACCGCTCCGAGGCGATCGAGATCGCGGATCCGCCCGGCCCCGTTCCCGCGGGTCCGGTGCCCTTGCTGTGCGCCCGCTTCGACGTCGTCAGCGGCTCGGACTCGTAGGCGGCCTCCCAGGTCTCGCAGACGCCAGCCCATCCAGGGCGTGCGCCTCCTCGTACCGTGCTTTGAGCTTGCTCAGAAGGACGGTCCAACCGCTACCCTTTGGCCTGCTTCACACCGCCCGGCGGGACCGCGTCTGGTCTCGCCCCATTCCGGGAGCGACCGACATGCCCGAGTCCGACATCTCCGCCATCGATTCCCAACCGCGCCACACCGTCGCCGTCCTCGACAGCGAGATGGCCTACGTCGATACCGACCCGGGCGCGGACGGGGACGTCGTCGTCTTTCTCCACGGGAATCCCACATCGTCCTACCTCTGGCGCAATATCATTCCCCACGTCGTGCCTCATGCCCGCTGTCTCGCCCCCGACCTGATCGGGATGGGCGACTCCGGCAAGTCCGGGGACGGCTCCTACCGCTACGTCGACCACCGCCGCTATCTCGATGCCTGGTTCGACGCCGTCCTGCCGACGCAGAATGTCACCGTCGTCATCCATGACTGGGGTTCCGCCCTGGGTTTCGACTGGTGCAGCCGCCATCCCGACCGCGCCAAGGGGATCGCCTACATGGAGGCCATCGTCATGCCCGTCTCCTGGGACGACTGGCCGGAAGGCGCCCGTGGCGTCTTCAAGGGCTTCCGCTCTGAGGCCGGCGAGGACATGGTTCTGGAAAAGAACGTCTTCGTCGAGAACGTCCTGCCCGGCTCGATCCTGCGCGGCCTGACAGACGAGGAACACGCCCACTACCGAAAGCCCTTCGCCGAGCCCGGCGAGGGGCGCCGCCCCACCCTGACCTGGCCCCGCGAGATCCCGCTTGCGGGCGAACCCGCGGACGTCGTCCAGATCGTCTCCGACTACGGCGCCTGGCTCAGCAGCAGCGATGTGCCGAAGCTCCTGATCAGCGCCAAGCCCGGCGCCATCCTCAATGGCAAGCAGTTGGAATTCGCGCGCGTGTGGCCCAACACGACCGAGGTCAGCGTCGAAGGCGTGCACTTCGTGCAAGAGGACTCGCCCCACGCGATCGGTGAGGCCGTCGCCGCCTGGTACCAGGCGATCTAGCCCCAACGCCGGCCTCGCGCTGCTCGCCGCGCCACCTCTGACGGACCGCGCCTGAAGGCGTCCTGTTGTGCGGACCCTTGGCGGGTGCGCTGGTACGCTCGCCGTCGATCAAACACCACCGCCAGCATTTTCACCGCACCTTGGGGGAGTACATCCATGGGAAAGCTTGAAAATCGTGTGGCCATCGTCACGGGCGCGGGTCGTGGCATCGGCGCGGAAGTCGCCAAGCTGTTCGGCGCGGAGGGCGCCAAGGTCGTCGTCAACGACCTCGGCGCGCACCTCGACGGTGGCGGCCGCGACACGAGTCCCGCCGACGGCATCGTCGCTCACATCAACGACAACGGCGGGCAGGCCGTCGCCAACTACGACGACGTCACCGACTATGACGCCGCCGAGAACATCGTCCGCACGGCCCTCGACACCTACGGCGACCTCGACATCCTCGTCAACGTCGCCGGCAATCTTCGCGACAAGATGGTCTTCAATATGACCGAGGAGGAGTGGGACTCCGTCGTCGACGTGCACATGAAGGGCACCTTCACGACCACCAAGTATGCCTCCATCCACTGGCGCACCGAGCGCAAGGGGCACTACCGGCTGATCAACTTCAGCTCTGGCTCCGGCCTGCACGGCGCCGCCGGCCAGCCCAACTACGCCGCTGCCAAGCTTGGCATCGTGGGCTTCACCTACTCCTGTGCCAACGCTCTGGCCCGCTACGGCGTCACCTCCAGCGCCATCGCCCCCGGTGCCTCGACTCGCATGACCGACAGCGTTCCCGACGACCGCCGTATGCAGTCGGCCACCTCCGACGGTGTCGAGTCCGACCATCCCCGCTGGCCCGGCCACGTTGCCAAGCCCATCGCCTACATCGCCAGCGAAGAGTCGGACTGGCTCAACGGCCGCGTCATTCGCGCCTTTGGCTACCGCATCGGTTTCTACAACAACCCCACCCTCGTCAAGGAGCTCATCGGCCAAGAGTCGTGGGACCTCGACGATGTCTTCACCGAGTTTGAGTCGAACTTCAAGCCCATCGCCGAAGGCATGGACGGGCTGGGGTTCGGCGGGCAATAGGTTCTTCCAAGTCCAGGTTCGGCGCGTGGCTCCTGAAGGGCCGCGCGTAGTTCGGTGTGCGTCGGCTAGCCTGGGGCGTGCCCGCCGAGCGAATTGGTACGTTTGTCCCGGCGAACCTGAACGGAGCACCGTATGACTCGACGCGCCGCGATCGTAGGTCTCGCCGAATGGCCCACCCAGCGCAAATGGGACGAGCCCATGTTCATGCTGGAGGCATACAGCCGCCTCACCCACGAAGCGCTGCAAGACGCCGGCATGGAGCTGGCGGAGGTCGATGGCATTCTCTCCAGCGCCATCCCCGAATCACGGATGTTCGGGCCCTCCGCTGTCGCCGAGTACCTCGGCATCCCCGTCAACTTCGCGGAAGTCGTGGATCTGGGCGGCGCGACCGGCGTCGGGCAGGTCTGGCGCGCCATCACCGCGATCGAGGCGGGCGTCTGTGACACCTGCGTCTGTATGCTCGCGACGGTTCCGGCCCCCCGCGATCCCACCGCCACCTGGGACCCCAGCCGGGCCTACATCGGCGCCGACGCCTGGGGCGCGCCGCACGGCCAGTTCGACATCCCCTACGGCCTTGTCAACCCCAACGCCCACTTCGCGATGGTGGCGCAACGCTACATGTACGAGTACGACGTGGCGCCGGAAACCCTCGCCAAGATCGCCGTACAGCAGCGCTACAACGCCGCCGCCAATCCCAAGGCCGTCTTTCGCAACCAGCCCATCACCATCGAGGACGTGATCAACTCCCCGATGATCGTGGACCCGCTGCACATGCTGGAGATCGTGATGCCCTGTCAGGGCGGTGCCGCGATCGTGGTGACGACCGAAGAACGTGCGAAGCAGCTTCCCCACCGCCCCGTTCACCTCACCGGCTTTGGCGAGCGCGTCACCCACAAGTCGATCACCTATGCGCCGTCGCTCACCCAGATCCCGATCAAGGAGGCCGCCGATCGAGCCTTCGCCATGGCCGGGGCGGAGCACAAGGCGATGGACGTGTTCTCCTTCTACGACTGCTACACCATCACCGTGCTCCTCACGATCGAAGATTCCGGCTACTGCGCCAAGGGTCGGGGCGGTGCCTTCATCGACGAGCACGACTTCCGTTACGACAGCGGCGACTTCCCCCTCAACACCCACGGTGGCCAACTCGCCGCCGGCCAAGCCGGGATGGCGGGCGGCATGTCGCACATCACTGAAGGCATCTTGCAGGTCCAGGGTCGCGCCGAGACGCGGCAGGTGCCCAACTGCAACACGGCCTACATCACCGGCACCGGCGGCTTCATGTCGGAGCAAGCGGCGATGATCCTGGAGGGGGCCTGATGCCTGATCGAACAGAGACCGATCGACCGACGATCCCGTTTCCGCTGCCCAAGCCCACCCCGCTCACGCAGCCGTTCTGGGATGCCGCCAAGCAGCACAAGCTGTTGTTGCCCAGAGACAGCCAAGGTCGCTACTTCTTCTACCCGCGCCCGATCGCACCCGGCTCCATGGATGATCAGCTCGACTGGGGCGAAGTCGACCCCACGGGCACGGTCTATTCCTTCACCATCGACCGCCGCGGCACCGCCCCGGCCTTCGTTGACCAGGCCCCGTATGTCATCGCCATCGTGGAACTCGACGCCGGACCGCATCTCACCACCAACATCGTCGGCTGTGGTGTCGATGAGGTCCGGGTCGGCATGCGGGTTGAAGCGGTCTTCGACGATGTCAGCGACGAGATCACCCTGATTAAGTTCCAGCCCGCCACCTCCTAGCGCAGGCTGGCAGCGCCGCTGAGCCTGCTTGCCGACGCCCCAACCGCTCTCGCAATCTGTACGCGTGCCCCTTACCCTGGCGCCAAGCCGCTTGGGGGAGCTCCGCTGTCTCAGGCGATCAACAATCCGGCACCGTTTGAGGAGTGACGCCATGGCCCAGGCCATCCACGAACGTATCAAGATCATCGACGCCGACAGCCATATCTCCGAACCGGCCACGCTCTGGACCGATCGCATCTCGCAGAAGAAGTGGGGCGAGCTGGTCCCCCACGTCAAGTTTGACCCCAAGATCAACGAGGATCGGTGGTTCATGGGCGGCAAGCCCTTCATGCCCACAGCCGGAGCTGCCATGGCCGGGTGGAAAGAGCCCCCGCCGAATCATCCCCCCACCCTCGACGCGGCCGACCACGGCTCCTGGGAAGCGGGCGAGCGGCTCAAGCGCATGGATGAGTACGGCATCTGGGCGCAGGTCATCTACCCCAACGTCGGGGGGTTCGGCAGTGGCAACTTCCTCTCCCTCGGGGACGACGATCTCCGCCTGGAGTGCGTCCGCGCCTACAACGGTTTCCTCACCGACTGGTGCGCCATCGACACCGACCGCTTTATCCCGATCACCGCCCTCCCGTTCTGGGACGTGAATGAGTGCGTCAAGGAGATCCAGCGCATGGCCGATCAGGGGCACAAGGGAATCCTGATGACCAATCAGCCGCACGTCTTCGGCTTTCCGCGCATTACGGAGGAACACTGGAACCCGCTCTGGGAAGTCGCACAGGACGCGGACTTGAGCATCAACTTCCACATTGGCAGTGGCGACCTCACCCAGATCCGCGATATCACCGTCGACAACGGCCGCCAGGCCGCTTACGCCAAGGCCACCGTCAAGCTGTTCCTCGATAACTCCATGGCGATCATGGATATCGTTCTCTCGGGTCTCTGCCACCGCTACCCGGACCTCAAGTTCGTCTCCGTGGAGAGCGGCGTCGGCTGGGTGCCGTTCCTCCTTGAGGCCTTGGATTGGCAGTGGCTCAACAGCGGCTGCCGCGAGGAGCACCCTGAGATGGACTTGCTCCCCAGCGAGTACTTCAAGCGCCAGTGCTACGCCTGCTTCTGGTTCGAAGAGCAGAGCGCCATGAAAGCGATCGAGAGCATCGGCGCCGATAATCTGCTCTATGAGACGGACTTCCCCCACCCCACCTCCATGTCGCCGGGCCCCGCTTCAGTGGCCCTCAACCCCAAAGACTTCGTTGAGACGTACGCCGGCCTGCCGGAGGAAGACCTCGTCAAGGTTCTCCACTCCAACGCTGCCACGCTGTATCACGTCTCGTAACGACGGCGGAGACCAGAGCTGAGCGACGGGGCGCCATGCGGCGCCCCGTTCTGTCTCTCAGTCCGTCGGGCGGCAGGAGGGGTCTAGGCGGACACTTGTTCGTCCGCGGCCCCCGCGACACGCACCTGGTTCCGACCTGAACGCTTGGCGACGAGCAGCGCCTGATCCGCGTCGAGCAGCAGCGCATCCATGTCCACGTGGCTCTGCGGCTGGCTTGACGCCGCCCCGGCGCTGATGTGGATCTGAAGGGTCGTCCCGCTGGGCGTCTCAATCTCGGCGCATGCCACTCCCTCGCGGACCCGCTCCGCCACTTGCCGCGTCTCCTCCAGGGAAGTCCCGGGAAGGATCAAGAGGAACTCTTCGCCGCCCCAACGGCCCACGAGGTCGTACGGTCGCACATTCTCTGACAGCGCATTCGCCACCTGCCGGAGAACCTCATCGCCCTGCACGTGCCCGTGTTCATCATTGACGCTCTTGAAACGGTCCACATCGACCATCACCACCCCCATCGGGCTGCCGTTTCGCACGGAGCGATGGACCTCGCCCTCCGCTCGCTCGAGTAGCGCTTGCCGGTTCAACAGTCCCGTCAGCCCATCGTAGGTCGCCAGCCGTTCCAGCCGTTCCTGCGGTGCCAGCACGCGATCCTCCAAGCTGATCATGCGCTGACCGATCGCGACCCGGGCCTCCAGTTCACGATGATCGAAGGGCTTCGTCAGATAGTCGTCGGCACCGGACGCCAAGCCATCCACGACATCATCCTTCTGATCCCGTGCCGTGAGCAGGATCACATAGGTGTGGCGATCAAGGTCGAGGTCCCGGATCCGGCGGATCAGATCGACGCCATCCAAGCGGGGCATCATCCAGTCGGTAATCACCATCCGCGTGGGATCTTCGAGGAACCCCTCCCAGGCGGCTTGCCCGTCAGCGTAGGAAACCGCCTCGTAGCCGGCCTTGCGTAGGCCCGCTTCCAAGATGCGGCGCAGCAACGCCTGGTCCTCCGCGATCAGAATACGCATTGGTCTCGCCGTCTCGGTTGTTGTCGACTCATCTATGCTGCCTCTACCCAGTTCCGCAGTGCGGTCACGACCTGTTCACTCAGCACCGCGATCTCGTCGATCGTTTCCTCTACGCCGTGCGTTTCCTTGGCGCGTGCCCGCTGTTCCACTTCGTGAGCCCGCGATGCAAGCGAGATCGCTCCCAGGTTGCCGCTGCTCCCCTTCAGACTGTGCGCGCTACGCCGCAGCTCTTCCTCATCGCCTCGGTCTGCTGCTCCGCGCATCGACTCAATCAGTCGCGGCGCCTCCGCCGCGAATAGATCGACGAGCTCCTAGACTAACTCCGTGTCGTCGTCGCCGCCCAGCGACAGCAACGTGACCAACGTATTCTGGTCGAGTAAGGGAGGAGCGTTGACCGCCTCTCCCGACTCGTCGTTGGGATCAAGCATTGAGGGATCGTCCGCCCCATCCGCCCCATC
>PVBE011797926.1_pt1 | contig 171068 bp, 131 predicted proteins | sample 1631181 | NCBI WGS metagenome assembly PVBE01 (sample SAMN08397723, study PRJNA350692) | Marine metagenome, whole genome shotgun sequencing project. | isolation source: water | place: Pacific Ocean | collected 2012-04 | reverse complement strand
ACTCAATGCCGCCTGTCCGGCCGTCGGGCCTGACGAGTCGGCGAAGACCGTGCCCAGGCGCTCGAAGGGCGGGATGACACACAGCGTTCCGTTGCCGAATGGGATGTTCTGCGCTCCAGGACCCGCGAAGAAAAGACCCGGGCCCCCGGGCTTCAACACTTCAGACGGGCTGCGCCTCGAATTCCATTAGCCAGCCAGCTAGAGAGGGAAGCGGGGTTCGACCCAACGCTCAGGATGAGCGACGAGGCACATCTGACAGACCTCATTTCAGTCACTGCCTCCCGCTGCCGACACCGCGCCGGTTCAGCGCCCGCCAGGATGGGCGCCCATGGCCGAGCAGCTCCTCCTGAGATCCTGTACCGTCCCCTGCGTACTTTTCGCCTCGGTCGGCAACGGCTCGTGCGGCACCGATACCGTGCCGGCTAGCCCGCAAACCCCGACGGACAAGAGCGCGTGCTGGCGCGAGGCCGTCGAAGACCGCACACAGCGCCAGCTCCACCACTCCCGTTTGCGCGTTCTGGCGTGGAGGATGGTGACGGATCCAGGTTAGCCTGCGGTCGTGACGACGCCCTTGCGCAACGCTCTCTCGCACCTCGTGGGCTGGCTCGCGGACCGCCGCATCCCCGGCCCCCTGCGCGAGCCGGTCTACCACCTGTACGCACGCCTCACCGGCGCAGATCTCTCCGACGCCCTCCCGCCCCTGCACGCCCACGCCAGCCTGGGAGCCTTCTTCGTCCGGCGCCTGCGCGACGGAGCGCGGCCGATCTGCGCCGATACCGCACTCCTGCCCTCGCCGGTGGACGGGACTGTGCAGACCCTCTGCCGCGTGCAGGAGGGAGACGTCCTGCAGGCCAAGGGCCGCGCCTACCCCCTGCGCGAGCTCCTGGCCGGCGTGGGAGAGGACCTCGACCTGGAAGACGCGGCGGTCTGGACGCTCTACCTCTCGCCGCGCGACTACCACCGCATCCACAGCCCCGAGGGCGGGCGCCTGATCGAGGTACGGCGCGTCGGCGGCTGCCGCTTCTCCGTCGCCCCACGAGTCCTCGCGCGACGCAAGGTGCTGGCGGTCAACGAACGGGTCGTGCTGCGCATCGAGACCCCGCGCGGGCCGCTGCTGCTGGTGCTCGTCGGCGCCCTGAACGTGGGGCGCATCCGGGTCGTCGGCGTGCCCGCCGATCACGACGGCCCCCTCGAGCGCCCGCGCGACCTCGAGCGCGGACAGGAGCTGGCGCGCTTCGAGATGGGCTCGACGGTGGTCGTCGTCGCGCCGCCGGGCCTCGCCGAGCCCGCCGAGAGCCTGAGCGAAGGGCAGGCCGTCCGGATGGGAGAGGCCATCGGCCGCTACCTGCCATGACCCTGACCGACCACGATCGCACCCTGCTGCGCCTCTCGACAGCCATCGTCCTCGGCCGCTGGGACGAACTGCGCCGCCTGCGAGCCGGGGCCGGACCGGACGAACCCGACCGCGCCTGGCGCGAGGCAGTCCTGCAGACGCACGTCTTTGCCGGCTTCCCGCGCCTGGTGGAGGCCTACCAGGAGCTGGCGGCCGTCGGTGGACTGGGCGCAACCGAGCCGGGCGAGAAGGAGGTCGAGGACGATCCCTCCGCCCGCGGGCGGGCACTCTTCGACCGCATCTACGCCGACGACGCCGGTGATGTGCGCGCCCTCCTGGCCGGGACCGATCCGCTCTTCGCGACCTGGATCGCCGAGTACGCCTACGCGCGCGTCCTCTCGCGCCCCGGACTCTCCGCCGACCGCCGCGAGCTGCTGGCGGTCTGCGCTCTGGCGGCCCTCGGCCAGGGACGGCAGCTCGCCTCGCACACTCGGGGTAGCCTGCGCTGTGGAGCCGAGCCGGCAGAGGTCGCCGAGGCCATCGAGTGTGTGAGCGACCTGCTCACCCCCGACGACCTCGAACGTGCCCGCGCCGTCATCGCGCACTTCACGTCCTGAATCGGCCTGGCGAGCACCCGCCACGCCCGCCACGCACCACGAGGCTCGAGCTCAGCGCCCACCCTCGACGGTCACCTCGATCAACCTGACCGGCTCCAGGGAGCGGATCGACAGGCTCTTGCCGCGCGGATCTCCCGGCACCTTGCGCAGACCGCCGCGCACCTCTTGGCCGTCCACCACGACGCGCACGCGACCGCCCTCGCGCGTCACCCTGAGGGTCACGGTGTGGCGCTCACCGGCCGTGAAGCCGGCGAAAGGGGTGCCCGCTCCCGTGCGCACGCGTTCGAGGACCTCCGAGAGCTCGCTCGTGTCCACCAGACACAACGGCTCGCCCGCCCCGCGCTGGCTGAAGGCCACGTGAAAACCGAGGATCGAGATAGCCAGCAGGTCAGGAGGCACGGCGGGGGGCTGATCGAAGGTCACCGTGACCTCCAGGGGATGGCGCTCGATCTCGATCAGGGGCACGAGCAAGAGCCGCGGCGAGGGAGCCTTGACGAGTTGGTCTAGATCTGCGACCTGCGTGCGCGTCCATCCCAGGGTGTCGAAGTGCCAGTCACCCCGCTCCCAGGCACCCGCGCGATCGGCGTCGAAGCGGTAGCGCATCCAGACGCGATCGTGCGCTTCAAAACGCAGTTCGAGCGGACCGAAGCGCTCCCTAAAAGCCTCCTCGGTGGGTGGCTGCGCCCCCGCGCGCAGGGTCTCGACCAGTGCGCGCAGCTCGCTCTCGAGGGCTTCGGAGAGGACGTCGCCCTCCTCGCGCAAGAGCGACTCGACGCGCTGAAGCCGCCGGGGGTCGGAATGGACGGCCGAGAGCTCGCGCCGAGCGGAGACACCGGCGGCCAGGGCGCGCTCGACGCGCCGCTCCTCACGCTCCTCGCGCGCATCCTTCAGGAGTCGCTCGAGGTGCGCGACCAGCGGCCCCCCCTCGACGAGCGCCCCTGATTCGAGCAGCGCGCGCGCGCCGTCGACGTCGCCCTCGCGGTAGCGGAAGAGGGCCCGCTGCAACTCGCCGCGGGCTTCTGAACTGCCGCAGACGCGCTGGTCGACAAACCCCTCGAGAGCCGCCGTGTCCAGGAGATCACCTTCTCCCGCCGAACCCACCAGGCGGAAGGCACGGGGCGCCCCCCGGCCATCGTCCAGCTCGAACCCCGTGCGCAAGGGGTCGGCGCCGCAACGCAAGCGGCCAGAGCGCTGAATACGGTTGAGCACCAGGCGCCGCTCACTACCCTCGGCAGCGCGTACGCCCTCGGCCACGCAGTCGAGGAACTCACCCAGGGCCAGGGCCTCGGAGCGACGCAGGGCGACCGCTTGACTCAAGGGAACCAGACGCTCGTCGCTCTCATGCGCGGCCCATACATCGGCGGCAGCGCCGTAGCGGCGCTCGGTCAGCAGGGCATCGCTCTCAACCTCGAGCCGCGCGAGGAGCCCGGAAGCATCACGCACGAGGAGCTCACGCTCAAGGTCTACCAGAGCCACACGCCATATATCGAAGGCTCCCTGCGCCGCGCGCGTGAACAGCTCTCCGCGGTCCGCGGGTCCGGGCCAGTCCAGCCCGCGAGCGCGCCGCTCGCGGTCGAAGGCCTGATCGAAGGCGACAACGACCGCGCGCTGCTCGCGCACGAGCAGATCGCCGCGCGCGCTCTCGGCCAGGCGATCGACGACCAGCCGCAGCTCGCGGTCGAGCCGGACCCACTCGTCGCGCAGGCGACCCGCGAGGCGCGCGAGCTCGGCCCGCACGGGGGAGAGAGCCTCGGCCAGGCCGGGGTCGGCCAGGGCCGGCGTGTCGAGCTGCGCGTCCGCGCAGAGTTCCAGGGGTTCGCGCTCCACCAGCGCCCAGGCCGCGGCCCAGTCGCGCTCGCCGACAAGGCGGCCGACGGCGGAGCGCAGGGCACCGCGCGCGTGGGCCTCGAGACCCACGATCAGGGCACCGCGGACGATGTCGCGGCTCGCCGAGATGTCCGCGCCCAGGCGCTCGACGGTCAGCTCGAAGCCCCGGCGGTGGCGCTCTTCCGGCAGCTCGGCGAGCACGAAGCCCGTCCGCTCGAACAGGAGCTGGGCGGCGCGCTCGGCGAGCAGCGCCTGCGCGCCCTCGAAATCCCGTTCGGCCAGTCGCTCCCCCACGAGGGCATCGAGGCTGCGCTGTACGTCGTAGAGAGCGACGGCCAGCTCGCGGTAGAGGGCACGCTGCAGACGCTCGCCCTCCGCACGCTGCTCGCTGGAGAGCGCCGCGGCGGAGATCGCCTCGACGCCACTCCAGACGCGAGCGAGGACCGCGTCGGAGGTGGCCAGGTCTGTCTCCACGAGCGCCACGCGCGCCGCGTGTCCGTCACCACTTCCCTCCATCGGCGGAGAGTCCACCGCTGTCGTCGCCCACGGGCGCCAGGCGACGACGGCCAGGGCCACCAGGCAGGCCGCCCCCAGGCCGCCGACCAGGGTCCACGCGCGCCGCCGAGAGCGCGCCGGATCGAGGGGTTCGAGGCTCCCCGCCCGAATCTCGGGCGCCCGCCGAGCGCGCACGCGCTCCAGGTCCGCGACCAGCTCGGCGGGGGTGAAGTAGCGCCGTTCGGGGTCGCGCGAGAGGCACTTGCGCAGCACGAGCGCCAGGCCGCGCGAGAGTTCGGGTCGCAGGTCGCGGGCGTCTGGCACCGGGCCATAGAGCACCTCGGTGAGCAGCTCCGCGGCACTCTCGCCCGTGAAGGGCGGTCGACCGCAGACGGCGTGGAAGAGGGTCGCCCCCACCGACCAGATGTCACTGCGCACATCGGCCGAAGTGGGGTTCCGAGCTTGCTCAGGGCTGATGTAGTGCGGCGTGCCGAGGGTCGCACCCGTGCGCGTCAGCAGCGGGTCGTCGTCCACGCGCGCCAGGCCCAGATCCACAAGCCGCGGCTTGCCCTCAGGAGTCAACAGGATGTTGGCCGGCTTGACGTCGCGGTGCACGACGCCCTGCTCGCTGGCGTGCTGCAAGGCGTCGCAGAGCGGGATGAAGATGCGCAGGGCCTCGCGCTCGCTCATGCGTCCGGCGCGTGCGAGGCGCTCGGCCAGCGACTGCCCCTCCACCAGCTCCATCGCGAACCACCAGGTGTTCCCGGTGCGCCCCATGTCGATCGCGGAGACGATGTTGGGGTGCGCCAGGAGCGCCGCCGTGCGCGCCTCGCGCTGCAGACGACGCACGGCGCGCGGGCTGCCCACGGCCTGGGGGTGCATGATCTTGAGCGCGACGGCGCGTCCCACGGATACCTGAGTGGCGCGGTACACGACGCCACTCGCCCCGCGCCCCAAAACGCCGCCGATCCGGTAGCCGGGGATCTCCGGCGGCGGTGCGGCACGCGGCTCCTTGCGTTGGGGATCGTTCACTTCGCTCCTACCGGGCCCGGAACCAGGCCCTCCATTCGCGGTCGGCACGGCGGAAGTCGAAGCCCTTCCCTGCTGCCGCCGCGAAGGCTGCGTCGTAGCGCGCGTGGCGCTCCGAGACGCGCTCGATCACGCGCGCCGGAGCGTCGGGCGCCGCCGCATGCAGGGTGGCGTGGAAAGCGGCCAGGGCCTCGGGGCCGAGCTGCTCGAGCCACTCGATAATCGCCATCGAGACCGCCACGTCGATCAAGCTCAGCTGGCTGAACTGCTTGCCCGCGATGCGGTCGATGCTCAGGGCGTGGCCCTGGTCGAGCGCCTCGAGGACTAGTTCGCGCCAGCGTCCCTCGCGTATCTCCTTGGGGTCGAAGTGGAAAGCGATGCTCGATGCCGCCGAGGTGCCGCTCTCGACCACGAGTGAGGAACGGCAGAAGACGGCGTTGCGCCCGTGGGTTCGAAACTCCATCAGGGAGGCAAAGCCCTCGTCGTACCAGGGCGGCAAGAGCTTGCCGTCGTAGGCCAGGCGGTTGAGCAGCAGGTGGCCCCAATGGTGGTAGCAGTGGCCGATCAGACCGTCCTCGCCGCGGTGCCAGCGCCGCGCCGAGGAGATCGGGAAGGGGTGCGGGAGCCAGAACCCGTGCACGCGCGCGGCGGAGGCGGCCCAGTTCTCGGGGACCCGATCGGTCAGAGTGGCGAAGTGGGGCACGCTGGCCACGAAGGGCTCGCTGGAGTCCGTGAACAGGTAGAACTCCGCCAGGCGACCTCCGAAGATCTTCAGGCCCGGCTCGGCGTCGAAGGCCTCGTCGAACCAGGCGCGTCCCAGCAGGAGGCCGCGCGAGGTGTGCTCGAGCAGCGCCCGCGGAACGGGACCGGCGAGCAGCGCCTGCGCGTTCTCGACCGAGACGAACGCCTGCCCCGCCGCCAGGGCGACCCGCGCGGCGCCCCTGCGCGCCAGGGCCTGGGGGCGCGGCAGCCACGCGCCCTCGAACTCCTCCAGGCCGCGCGCGCGCTGCGCCTCGGCGAAGGGCATCCAGCGACCCTCGTGCAAGACCTCGCCGCGTTCGAGCCGCAGCTTCTCTTCGGTCGTGACCCAGCGATCTTCGAAGCGCACGAGGCCGCGCGCGCGCATCTGCGCCTCACGATCGGCCTTCATGCGCCGGTCGCGCTCTTCGGGAGTCACCCACTCGCCCTGGTACTCGACCTTGCCGAGCCAGCGCTGCGCCGCGGCGTGGCGTGGATCGAGCTCGACGACCTTTCGCATGCACTTGCGAGTCTCCTTGCGCATGCGACGCGCCTCGCACCACTCGCCGAGCTCGAAGAACTCCTCGGCGCTGCGGGCAGACTCCCAGCGCTCTCGGAACTGCTCGCCCTTGGGCTTCACGTGCTCGATGGTCGCGACCTCGGAGCGGGGGAACTCGAGCTCCCCCAGGGAGGTCCGGATGCGGACCAGGGCGGCGCTCTCGAGGGTGATGCGACCCTCGATCCTGCGACCGTCCCGCAGGGTCAGGACATCCGCCGCAGCGGAGCAGACGAACAGCGCCGCGAACAGCAGAGACCAGAGCAAGCGAGGGCGGATGGATCGTGAACGGTGCATGTCGGCGACTCGGAGCCAGGTCCGGGTCCATTGTGGCTGATGAGAGTGAGAGAGCTACGCTTCGGCGGCAATGTCAGCGCCTGCGCTGTCATCGCCCTTGCCCTCGCCCTCGCAGAGGGGGTCCTGCTTTACCTGATCGTCCAAGCCGATCCCGTACTTCTCGAGCTTGCGCTGCAAGGAGAAGCGGCTGATGCCCAGGGCGACCCCGGCGCGGCTCTTGTTGCCTCCGGCCTCGTCCATCGCGGCCTCGATCGAGCGCCGCTCCAGGTCGGCCACGGCCGCCTTGATGTCTCCGGGATGGTCGAGCATCACCTGGACCTCGAGCGGGAGCTCGGCGACGCGAGCGTCGCACACGGACTTGGAGAGCTGGTCGGGATGGACATCGCCGCGGGCCAGGACGACCAGGCGCCGCATCTCGTTCTCGAGCTCGCGCACGTTGCCGGGCCAGTCGTGGGCTACCAATGCGGCCGTTACCGCATGCGACAGGCTCGGCGCCGGTCGGCCGGCCTCGCGCGCGGCGCGCGCCAGCAAGTGCTCGGCCAGGAGCGGGATGTCGTCGCGGCGCTCGCGTAGAGGAGGCAGGGTGACGGTCAGGACGTTGATGCGATAGAACAGGTCCTCGCGAAACGCGCCGTCGCTCACGAGCTGTTCCAGATCCTGGTGGCTGGCCGCGAGCAGGCGCACGTCGGTATGCACGACGCGCTCCGAGCCGAGAGGGCGGAACTCTCCTTCCTGCAAGGCGCGCAGCAGTTTCTTCTGCATCTCGATGCTCATGTCCCCGATCTCGTCGAGAAACAAGGTCCCGCCATCGGCCTGCTCGAAGAGCCCCTTCTTGGCGCGGTGCGCCCCCGTGAAGGCGCCCCGGGAATGGCCGAAGAGCTCGGACTCAAGCAGGGTGTCGGGCAGGGCCGCGCAGTTCTCGCACACGAAGGCGCGCTCCTTGCGCGGTCCGTTGTAGTGGATGGCGCGCGCGATGAGCTCCTTGCCGGTCCCGCTCTCGCCTTGGATCAGCACCGGCATCTCGGTCTCGATGATCCGGTCGAGCTGCTGGAAGACCTCGCGCATCCCGTCGCTCGCGCCCACCATCGAGGTGTAGTCAAAGCGACCTCTCTCGCGCCCGAGCTCCGCGCGCACGACCGCGAGCTCCGAGTCGCGATCCCGCACCTTGCGCCCCAGCTGGTCGTTGAGCGCCTCGATCTGCCGGCGCGAATGCTCCAGGCCCTGGTTGTGCTCTCGTAGCTCGGCCACGCGCCGTGCGTTCAGAATCGCGATCGCCGCCTGCCCCGCGAAGAGCTCCACCAGTTCGCTGTCCTCCGTGGCGAAGGCGCACTCCTGGAGCCGGTTGTCCACGTACAGCACGCCCATGGTCTCGCCGCCGGCCTGGATCGGCAGGCCGATCACCGAGCGCAGGCGCAGCTCCTCCACGCTCGCCATGCCGTCGAAGCGCGCGTCGGCGGAGGCGTCCACGGTCAGGATCGCCTGGCCCGTCTCGAGCACGCGGCGGGCGATGCCCATCGAGAGGCGCGAGTGCGGCACGGCGATGTCCGAGCAGTCGAAGTTGCGCGCCACCCGCACGCGCATGGCGTCCACGTCCGGCGCCTCGCCATCCTCACCGTCGCCCATCAGCAGGAAGCCGCGCTCTCCGCCCACGAGCGCCACGGCCGAATCCACGATCTGCCGCAGCAGGGGGACGAGCTCCGTCTCGCGCGAGAGCTGGCGCGTGATGCGCGCAAAGACCCGCAGGTTGTCCCGCTCGACGTGCGCCTCGTCGGTCATCGTGCGGTAGCCGGGCTCCTTCTCGCCGGCTCCCGCTCCTCCTGCGAGGACCCCGATCGCCTGGGTCTCGTCCGGACGCGGTGCGGGCCGGACCTCCCCGGCTCCCACGACCTCCAGAATCACCTTGCCGACCCCGATCCGGTCGCCGACGGCCAGTGGGCTGCGGGTCACCCGTTGGCCGTTGATCGCCGTCCCGTTCGAGGAGCCGAGGTCCGCGACCCACAGGCCCTCCTCGTCGAGCTCGAGGCGGCAGTGGTGGCGCGACGCCAGGGTGTCGTTGAGGCGGATACGGTTGTCGATGGCGCGCCCGACGCTCGTCACTCCCTGCTCCAGCTCGAGCTCGGATCGGTTACCCTCTTCGAGGATGACGAGCTTCAAGCAAAGGTCTTGGGCCATGGGTGTCAGGAGCAGGGTGCGTGCAATTCCGCACACTCCATCCAGACTAACCGCGCCCCACTGTTCAGTAACCGCACACCTCCTGATCTGGAGTCCAAGATGAGCTCCAAACCCTGGTACACCAACGGTTTACGATTCTCCTGCACGCGCTGCGGCAACTGCTGCCGGACCCATGGCGAGCACGCCTTCATCTATCTGGCGGATGCGGACATCGAGGCCATCTCCACCCACCTGGGCCTGTCGCGCGAGCGCTTCCTCGAGGAACATTGCGATTTTGAAGAGGGCTGGGTGATCCTGCGCACGACCTCTCCCGACTGTCCGTTCCTGACGGCGGAGCACGGCTGTTCGATCTACCCGGTGCGCCCGCGCCAGTGCGCCAGCTGGCCCTTCTGGGAGGAGAACCTCGAGCGCACGCGCTGGGAGGGCGAGGTCAGCGATGTCTGCCCGGGAATCGGCAAGGGTCCTCTCCACCCCGCCGCGGAGGTCGAGCGCATCGCGCGCGAGACCGAGGAGTGGTACGGCGAGGAGTCGTCCCTGGGGCGCTAGCCCCCATCGTCCGGCCTAGCGTCCCTCGAAGCGCGGGGGGCGCTTCTCGGCAAAAGCCTCGAGCGCCTCCGTGCGGTCGCGGGTGGGCAGGGTCAGCTCGTAGCAGCGCGCCTCCAGCTCCAGGCCCTCGGCCAGGGGCAGCTCCAAGCCCTGGTCGACGGCCCGCTTGGCGGCGCGCACGGCGACGGGCCCGTTGGCGGCGATCGAGTCGGCCAGCTCCATGGCGCAGGCCCGCAGGGCGCCGGGCTCGGCGACGCGCCCGACGAGACCGATGCGCTCCGCTTCGGCCGCGTCGATGCGACGGGCGCTGAGGATCAACTCCTTCGCGCGCGCCTTGCCGATCAAGCGCGGCAGGCGTTGGGTCCCGCCGGCGCCGGGGATGATGGCCAGGGAGGTCTCGGTCAGACCAACGCGCGCGTGGGAGGCGGCCACGCGCAGATCGCAGGCCAGCATCAGCTCCGCGCCCCCGCCGAAGGCGAAGCCGCCGACGACCGCGACGGTCGGCTGGGGCATGGCCTCCACGTCGTCCATCAGGGCGCGGATGTTGCGCACGAAGTGGGGTACGCGCTCGGCGGGCATCGTGCGCCGCTCCTTGAGGTCCGCGCCGGCGCAGAAGGCCTTCTCACCCGCTCCGGTGATCAGCAGGCAGCGCAGGGAGAGGTCCTCGCGCAGCTCGGCGAGCAGGGTTCGCAGGCGCCGCAAGGTAGCGAAGGAGAGGCAGTTCATGACCTCCGGTCGCTCGATCGTGAGCCACGCAAGGTCGCCCTCGCGCTCCAGGGAGACGAGCTCGGGGAGATCGGGGACATCCTCGGGAAACTGGTCGGCGACGCTCGTCATGACGCACAGAAGGTAGGCCCTCGGCGGACTCGAAGCCACCGCGCGAATAGCTCAGGTCCCGATCAGCTCGCGCACGCTCTCCACCACCCGCTCGGGGTCGAACCCGACCATGCAGGCGCGCTGCGCCGGGGGCACCAGGGGACAGCGTTCGAGATGGCAGGGAGAGCAGGAGAGCTCGAGCCGGTGAGCGCGGACGCGGTCGGGGTCCAGGGCGAGGTGGCGCGGGTCGGTCGGCCCAAACAGGACCACCGCCACCGCGCCCGCCGCGCGCGCCACGTGCAGGGTGCCGCAGTCGGCCGTCACCATGCACGCGGCGGAGGCGCACAGGGCCGCCAGCTCCGGCAGGGCGGGGGCCGGATCGGTCAGGGAGCTCGCCCCCGCCCGACCCGCGAGGGCGCGCGCGATCACGCTCTCGCCCGGCGCGCCGAGCACCAGGGCGCGCGGCAGGCCGGCGCCGGCGAGGGCCGCCAGCAGCCCCTCCCAGAAGGCGCGCGGGAGGCCCTTGGCCGAGCCCTCGCGCGCCGCCGCGTTGAGCAGGAGGTACGGCTCGCCCGGCGCCAGACCCAGGGCGTCGAGGCGCTCCCGGGCGGCCGCCAGGGCCGGCGGCGTGGGCGCGAGGCGCGGCACGCCGCTCACCTCGACGCCCACCAGAGCCCCGAGCTCGGTGCAGACCGCATCGAAAGGGCGCGGCAACCAGCGCGGAGGGCGACCGGTGCGGCCGCGGCCGACCGCGACCGCGCCGCGCTCGCGGGCCGGGCGCACGGCGGCGGTCAGCAGGGCCGCGCGCGGGCCGCGCGCCAGGCCGACCCGCTCGCGGGCGCCCGCGCGCCAGACGCGCCAGGCGCTGCGCCAGGAGCCGTCGAGCAGAAGGGCCAGGTCCACATCGCGCGGTAGGGGCGCGCCCGCGTCGGCGCTGTCGAGCCAGCGCGTCCCGGCCAGCGGAGCGTGCAGCAGCTCGAGGAAGCGAGCGGGACCGGCGACGGTCAGGCCCTCCCCCACGCGCTCGTGCAGGGCGCGCAGCAGGGGTTCGGCCATCACCAGGTCGCCGAGCCACGAGGGGGCGCGCACCAGCACACGAGCCGTGGGAGCGAGGTGCATCACGAGGCGCGCTCCTCAGCTGCGAGGAGCTCGAGCGCCGCATCGACGACGGCCGCGAGGGTCCCGCCCGGCGCGCGACCGCCGCGCCGCGCCGCGCTCGCGCTCGCACGGGGCGGGTCGTCGGGGCGCACGATGCGCGCGCGCTCCGGGAATCCGGCGGGCGAGGGGCGAGCGTCGGGGAGCGGGAGCCGCACGCAGGGCACGTCGAGGGCGGCCGCGATCCAGCGCGCGCCCTCCCCCTCCGCCAGGACCAGACTGGCGCCGGCGATCAAGGCCACGGTGAGCTCGAGATCGGAGCCGACCGGCACCCGAGCGACGGCCGCGGGATCGAGCTTCACAGCGTCGAGGTCAGGGCCGGCGCTGGCGCTCGCGTCGGCGAGCACCACCCCCGCCAAGCCGCTCTCCGCTTCCAGACGCTCGAGGGCGGCGGCGATGGTGGCCGCGGGCCGGCTGTGGACGCCGGCACGCTCCGCCTCTGGCCAGCCCAGGGCGTAGGGGGTGCCGGCGGACAGGCCCGCTCGTCCCAAGCACTCGACCGCGCCCAGCGTACCGTCGGCGCTCGCCCGCAGGCGCGGCGGCCGGGCGCCCACCTGGATGTCGAGCAGTCCGGCCAGGTCGCGCTGTAGATGGATCGGGGGGAGGGGCAGGCGCCGTCGGGCGTGGACGGGCGGCAGTAGCCCATGGGTCAGGAGCGCTCCCCGCAGGCCACCGGCCACTCCGGCGCGCCGGGGGACCCGGGCGCGAAAGGCGCCCCAGGCGGCGGCCGGGGACGCCGAGAGCAGGAGAGCCGCGTCGGCCTCGAGGGCGTGCCAGGCTTCGGCCTCCCCCGCTTCGATCACGCACACGCGCTCCGCCCAGGACACGCCGCTCAGCAGTCGCGCCGAGGCGCTCTCCACGAGCACGGAGACCGCAGACCAGCGCGGGCCCTGCAAGGCGGCATCGACGACGGCCGTTGCCAGGGCCAGGGTTCCCGGGTCGTCGGGTCCACGCACCACCAGGTGTCCACCGACGGTCACGGGCCCTCCTCGATCACGGGCTCCGCCGGGCTCTCGCCGCCGCGCGGCACATGGGCGGCCATCCGCCGCTCCCGAGCGACGACCGCCGCCAGCCAGCGCCGACGCCGACACCTCCCGCGCACGCCACGTTGGTCGAGGTAGGCGGCCAGGAAACGCAGGCGCGAGGCGCTGGAGACGCTCGCCGGCGTGGAGTGCAGCAGGGCCGCGAGGTCCTTCTCGAACCAGCGCCGGCGGCGACGGCGGCGCGCTCGGCCCAGGTCGATCAGGACCAGCGCTCCGTCGCCCTCGCGCAGCAGGAAATGCTCGAGGTACAGATCGCGATGGCTCCAGCCGAGGTCGTGCAGGGCCAGAACGAGGCCCAGCAGCTCGACTCCCAGGCGGCGCTGCTCGGCGGGACCCTCCCTTTCCAGGCGCTCGGCGAGGGTCTCGCTGTGGGCCACGCGTTCCATCACGACCAGCGAGCGGCCCACGCCGGAACCCACGGCCAGAACCCTGGGCACGGACAGGCCCGCGGCCGCCAGGAGGCGCAGGTTCTCGAACTCGACCCGCCCGCCGCGCCCTCGCGTGCGCTTCACGACCACGACCACACCCTCAGGGGAGCGCCAGAGGAAGGTCACCCGCCCCGGGCCGCGCCGCAGAGGCACCTGCGGTTCCAGCCCCAGGAGGCTATCGATTCGCTCGCCACGGCTCATTGCACCCTCGCCCAGCGCGGATTCTGCCCCGAAGAAGGTGCCCGGCGGGAGAAAAAGTACCGGTTAGGGGGTTCCGCCCAGGCCCCTAGGATTCTCGAATACAAGTAGTGGTCTTTCGGCGAGCCCTCGCGGGTCTCTTCGGGCCACACGATCCCGGCCCCATCACCCCCCCTCCTCGCGCACTCACGATGCCGAACGGACCTGTCGTCGCGAAGCAGACACAGACCGACGAGTTCAATCCCTTCTCCTCGATGGAGAAGCTGTTCAACCGCGCTGCGGACTTGCTGGACCTCGACGAAGGACTGCGCTGTCTGTTGCGGACACCTGAACGCGAGCTGACCGTCGCGCTGCCGGTGCGCATGGACGACGGGTCGATCCGGGTCTTCACCGGCTACCGAGTCCAGCACAACTTCCTGCGTGGCCCCTGCAAGGGCGGCATTCGCTTCGCGCCCGATGTGAACATCGACGAGGTGCGCGCCCTCGCGGCCTGGATGACGTGGAAGTGCTCGATCGTCGACATCCCCTTCGGCGGCGGCAAGGGTGGCGTGATCTGCGATCCGCGCGAGCTCTCCATCGGCGAGCTCGAGCGCATCACGCGCCGCTACACGGCGGCCATCATCGACATCCTCGGTCCGGACCGCGACGTGCCCGCACCGGACATGAACACCAACGAGCAGACGATGGCGTGGATCATGGACACCTACTCCATGCACGTCCGTCGCACAACGACCGCGGTCGTCACCGGCAAACCGATCGCCCTCGGCGGCAGCCGCGGGCGGCGCGAGGCCACGGGGCGCGGGGTCATGCTCGTCTGTCGCGAGGCGATGAAAAAGCTCGGCCGACGCCCCGAGGCCACGACGGTAGTCGTCCAGGGCTCGGGCAACGTCGGCGGGATCGGGGCGCTGCTCCTCTACCGCGAGGGCTACAAGGTCGTCAGCCTCTCCGACATGTACGGCACCCTGCACAACGACAAGGGCATCGATGTGCCGGCCCTCCTCGACCACCTGCGGGACAACAAGACCATCGAGGGCTTCGCCGAGGGCGACCACATATCCAATGGCGAGCAGCTCGAGCTGGAGTGCGACGTCCTCGTCCCGGCCGCCACCGAGAACCAGATCACCTCAGAGAACGCGGACCGCATCAAGGCCGCCCTGATCGTCGAGGGCGCCAACGGGCCCTGCACTGCCGCCGCCCAGGACATTCTGGTGGACCGCGGGGTGGTCGTCGTGCCCGACATCCTCGCCAACGCCGGGGGCGTCACCGTCAGCTACTTCGAGTGGGTCCAGGACCGCTGGGGCTACTTCTGGACGGAGGACGTCGTCAACTCGCGCCTCGAGCAGATCATGGTCAAGGCTTTCAACGACGTGGACGGCATGGCCGACAGTCGCGGCGTATCGATGCGAGTCGCGGCCTACACCCTGGCCATCGAACGCGTGGTCAACGTCTACCGCATGCGCGGCCTGTTCGCCTGAGCGTTGGCGCGATGACCGACTCGGAAATCCTCGACCCCCAGCACGACGAGGTGCTCCCCAACACCCCGCTGCTGGACGACGAGACGCCGTTCGCGACGATGATGAGCAGCTTCGACGAAGCTGCGACGGAACTCGGCATCGACGCGGCGGAATACGCCGTCCTGCGCAAGCCCGACCGCGAGGTGGCCGTCTCCGTGCCGGCGCAGCTGGACGACGGAGGACTGACGGTGTTCGACGGATACCGCATCCAGCACAACGCCGGACTCGGTCCCTTCCTCGGCCCCTTGCGCCTGCAGCGCGATCTGAAGATCGACGAGCTGCGTGCGATCGCCGGCTGGATGACCTGGAAGTGCGCCGTGCTCAACGTGCCCTTCGGCGGTTCGGCGGGCGGCATCCGGCTCGACCCCCGGGCCCACAGTCCGGGCGAGATCGAACGCGCCGTCCGGCGCTACACCGCCAGCCTCCTGGGAGATGTGGGCGCGGAACGCGACGTCTTCACGCCCGACGTCGGGACGGACGAGCGCGTGATGGCCTGGATCATGGACACGATCAGCAACCACGCGCGCGTCACGGAGAACGCGGCCGTGACGGGCAAGCCCACAGGTCTGGGCGGCTCGGTCGGCCACGAGGACGCGGTGGCCCAGGGACTGCGGGTGGTGATGCGCCTGGCGATCCAGCTCTTCGACTTGCCGGTGGGCGGCCTGCGGGTCGTGATCCAGGGGGCAGGCTGCGTCGGCGGAAACCTGGCGCGCATCCTGCACACTGACGGGCACCGCGTGTGCGGCATCTCGGACGTCCACGGCGCGTTCTTCGCTCCCGCCGGTCTCGACATCCCCCAGATCCTGGCCTGGCGGGCAGCCCACGGCAGCCTCCAGGACTGCCCGGGCGATTTCGAGCGCATCAGCAACGAGGAGCTGATGGTGCGCCCCTGCCATGTGCTCGTCCCGTGCGCGACGGCCAACGCGATCCACTCGCGCAACGCCGGCGCCGTGCAAGCCAAACTGATCATCGAGGGAGCCCACGGCCCGGTCTCGGCGCGCGCCGACCACATGCTCGAAGGACGCGGGATCCCGGTCGTGCCCGACATCCTCGCCAACGGCGGAGGCGTGGTGATGAGCTATCTCGAGTGGGTACAGAACCGCATGGGCTGGTACTGGATCGAGGCTGTGGTCGACAAGCGTCTGCGACGCTTCATGACCGAGGCCTGGCGGGCCGTGCTCAAGGCCCAGCGCAAGCACGACGTGCGCCTGCGGATGGCAGCCAGCATCGTGGCCGTGCAGCGCGTCGCGAAGGCGGACGCCCTGCGCGGCCTCTACGCCTGAGGCTGGCGGCGGGAGCGGGTCAGTCCTCCGGAGAATCTCGGCGCCCCGACAGGACATCCCAGGCGAAGCGAGCCGAGACGACCATTAGGGTCAGGGCCATCATCGAGCGCGCCACGGGTGCGACCTCGGGCAGGTGCACGAGTTGCACGCCGGCCACGGCCCCGGTCGCTCCGCCGAGTCCGAACCAGAAGGCGCACTCGAGATCGACCCGGCCTGCGGCGCCATGGAGCCACAGGGAACGCGAGGAGTTCACGACGGCCATGGCGATCGAACTGGCCCGCGCTCCGAGGTACCCGAGGTCGGGCAGGCCGAAGTAGAGCGACGGGACGGCGACCAGACCCCCGCCGATCCCGAGCAGAGGCGAGACGAAGCCGGAGCCGAACCCGATGCACGCCACCAGCGCGACCTCCCAGGCCCCCAGGGTCGCTCCGGACACCTCCATGAAGTCGGACGCGCCCCCCTTGAACAACCGCAGAGCGACGAGCAGCACGAGCGCCGCGAAGAGCGCCTTGAGGCTCCGCACCGAGACGCGCTGCGCCACTCGATAGCCGACCTGCGCCCCCAGGAGGCTGCCCACGACCAGGACCCCGACAACCGGCCAGTTCAAGAAGCTCCCGGGGTGGAAGGCCTCGGAAATCGTGGCCATGAAGGTCGAAGCCGCCACCAGCCCCAGGGAAGTGGCCACCGCCCGCCGCATCGGCATGCGGTAGACGTAGTGCAGGATCGGGACGGCGAAGAGTCCACCGCCGATGCCACAGACGGTGCTCCAGGCCGCCACCACCACGCCAATCAGGCTCAGACGCAGCCCCGAACCGACACTCACGAGCCGCTCTCTCCCTCGACGAAGAGGCGCGCCGCGAGGGCACTGCTGCCGTGGTCCTTGGGATCACCACAGATGACGACATCGATCCCGAGCTCGCGGTCCACGGCCAGCTCGGGGACCGTATCCACCGTGTAGTCAGTCCCCTTGGCGTGGACGTCGGGGCGCAGGGCACGCAGGGTGGCCTCCAGATCGGGCTCGTCGAAGGCCAGCACCCGATCGACGCAGGTCAAGGCGAGCAGGATCTCGACGCGCTCCGCCAGAGGGATCCATGGCCGACCATCCCCCTTGAGACGACGCACGCTCTCGTCGGTGTTGACCGCCACCACGAGCAGATCGCCGCGAGCGCGAGCATCGCTCAGGTAGCGCAGGTGGCCGACATGCAAGAGGTCGAAGCAGCCGTTGGCCAGCACGACGCGCCGACCCTCGCGTTGCCACGCACGCAGCTCGCCGGCCAGTGCATCGCGCTCGGCAACGATCCCGCTCACGTGTAGCTCGGGCGGCCCAGGCGCACTGGCGCAGGCGTGGTGGACAGGGCGGCCTTGAGGTCCGGCCAGGGGCAGACCGCCGTACCGTTTTCCATCACGACCACCCCCGACGCGGCGTTCGCCACGACCATCGCTGCCGAAGCGTCGAAACCGCCTGCCAGGGCCAGGGCAAAGGCGGCCGCGGCCGTGTCACCGGCGCCGGAGACATCGGTGACCTCACCGGAGCCCGAGGCTTCCACGGCGACGCCTTCCTCGGGCAGGCCCTCACCGAAGAGGGCCATTCCTAGGTTTCCGCGGGTGACGAGCAGCCAGCGGCAGAGGCCCGCGCCCAGCAGGCGGGCGGCGGCCTCGCGCAGGGCTGCGGCGTTGTCGAGGCGCTCAGGATCGACGTCGATGAAGCGCGCCAGCTCCTCCACATTTGGGGTCAGGGCGGTCACACCGACGAAGAGGTCGAGGTTCCGGCGCGGATCGAGCACGACCAGTTTGCCGCTCGCGGCGAACTCTCGCGCGACCTCGCCGACCTCTGGGGAGACCGTGCCGTACTCGTAGTCGGAGATCACCACCGCGTCAAACTCGTCGGCTCGCTCGCGCAGCTGGCCGACGAGCTCAGCGCGCGCCTCGGTCGGGACCGGCCGCGCCGGCTCGCGGTCGATGCGCAGCACCTGCTGCGGGAAGCGCCGCGAGAGGGCGGCCAGGACGCGCGTCTTGGTGGGCGTCGTCCATTCAGCGATGTGAGCGAGACCGGAGATGTCGATCTCCTCCGCCCCCAGGATGCGGGCCAGCTCACGCCCGTTGGCGTCGCGCCCCAGGGCGCCGAACAGGCTCACCCTCGGTCCCAGGGCACGCAGGTTGCGGGCCACGTTGGCAGCACCGCCGGCACCAAGGCGCTCGGAGATGTGGCGCAGCACCATCACGGGCGCCTCGCGCGACAGCCGGCGCGGACGGGCGTAGAGGTACAGATCGGCGATCGGATCCCCTACCACCGCCACGCTCAGGCTCTGGAAGTCCGGCAGGTCCGCGGGCACGGTCATCTCGATGTCTCCGCAGTCATGGCCGGGGCCATCGCGAGGGAGGCGCCGGGCGCGGACCGGCCGTCGGCGGCCGTCGGCGGCGCGGCGGCCGTGGTCCACTCCAGGCCGGTCTCCTCGGCCTCGATCCAGTCGGAACGCACTCCCATGAAGGCGTTGTACCGGATGGAATAGTGCAGTTCACCCGCCGACCGACAAGCCTCGCTCAGGCGGGCGTCCTCGGACCGCATGGCGGGCGTGAAGGCCGCCCACTCCTCCCAGTCCATGGCCAGCACTCGCTCCACCCAGGGTCGATAGCGCGCGGCCGCCGGGGCGTCGTCAAAGCGATCGAGGCGGGCGTTGACGAACCACGGCATGAGCTTGCCGAGCTTGGCGATGAAGAGGTTTTCCTCGACGCCGAAATCGAGGCAGCTGCCGTCGAAGAAGGTCCGCAGGGAGGTCACGTCCTCGGGCCGCACATGTCCACCCGAGATCGCGAGGTCATAGCCCGCGGTGCCGGGGAAGGGAAAGAAGAATGAGGTCCGGAAGCGACCCGGGCGCGCCTCCGCCAGGACATCAACCGTCTCGAGGCGCTCCGCGTGAGTCTCCGAGGGGAGCCCGACCATCACGAAGCTGGAGCTGTGCAGGCCGTGCTCCTCCGCGCTCGCGACGGTCTCCATGATGTCTGCGTGGGTCATGAAGCGCCGTAGAACCTCCTTGCGCACGCGCTCCGACCCCGCCTCGATCCCCAGCTTGAGAATCTTGCAGCCCGCGCGCCCGAGGGCTGCGGCCACGCGCGGGTCGAGGCGCTTGACGTGCGAGTTGACGACGAAGGGGACGCTGATACCCGAGCGCTCGTAAGCCTCGCAGATCGCGATCGCGTGGTCGCTGTCCTGGGTGAAGAGGTCGTCGTCGAAGATGAAGGTCTCGATGCCCTCGACGCGCTCCAGCACGCCCTGGATCTCGGCCACCATCAGGTCGGCGGGGCGGTAGCGCAGGAAGCCCGTATCGCTGGTCGAGCGGCCGAGGTCTTTCCGGTAGCGCTCGAGGATCTTGTGGTTCAGGCAGTAGGTGCAGAGGTAGGGACAGCCGCGGCTGGACATCAGCCCGAACCAGCCCAGCTTGTCATTGGTGATGCGCTGTATGTCGAACAGGTCGTAGTCTGGTTCAGGGAGGCTCGTGAGGTCGGGGAACTCGCCCACGGCGTTTCGCACCCAGCGGTCCGCGCTCGTTTCCGACGCCTCCATGCCCGCGGGCCTCGCGCCCGCTCGCCAGGACAGGAAGTTCGGCACGTCGTCGGGAACTTCCCCGCCCTCGACGCGCTCGACCAGCTCCAGCAGGGAGGTCTCGCACTCCCCGACTCCCACGTGGTCCCAGACGCCGCTCTCCATGACCCGCTCGGGGACCATCGTCGGGTGCACCCCGCCGACGACCATGGGCGGCAGGTCGACGTGTTCGGCGGCGGCGCGCTCGCGCAGCCAGCACGCCAGGACAAGGGCCGCGTCGTACTGCTGGGTCAGGCACGAGAAGCCGATCAGGCCCGGCCCCCAGTCGCGCACCAAGGCCCAGATCTGCTCGCGGTCGGGGACCGGCGGCAGGCTCTCGTTCAGGTTCACCAACTGGGTCTCGTGCCCGGCGCCCTTCAGCACGGCCGAGAGCGAGGCGAGCCCGTGATTGAACCCCATCTGCGTGTACAGATTGGGATAGATGAAGAGCACGCGCATCAGCGGACGCTCTCCCCCTCCGACGCCTCGCCACGGGCGCGGCGCAGGAGGTCGGAGGTCGAGCGATCCGGCACGAGTTCGGCCAGGACCACGCGACCGCCGTGCTGCTCGACCCATTCGCGCCCCACGACGCCCTTCTCTGCCCAGTCCTGGCCCTTCACGAGCACGTCGGGGCTCACATGCTCGATGATGCGCTCGGGCGTGTCCTCGGAGAACGAGGTCACCGCGTCCACCATCTCCAGTGCCGCCAGGATCGCCATGCGGTCCTGCAACGAGTTGATCGGGCGATCAGGTCCCTTGAGGCGCCGCACGCTCGCGTCGTCGTTGATCCCCACGAGCAACACGTCGCCCTCGTCGCGGGCAGCGCGCAGGTATTCGATGTGCCCGATGTGCAGCAGGTCGAAGCAGCCGTTGGTGAAGACGATGCGCCGCTCCTCCTTTTGCCAGACCGCCAGCAGATCGTCCAGCTCGGCGCCGTCCACTTCCTTCCCTCCCTGGGCCGTCGCCTCCCTCAGGCGCGTGCGCAGCTCCGCGCGCGAGACGGCGTTCGTTCCCAGGCGGGCGACGACGATCCCCGCCGCGTGGTTGGCGAGCCGAACGGCCAGGGACACGTCGAGGCCCGCCGCCAGATAGAGCGCCAGGTGAGCGACGACCGTGTCGCCCGCGCCCGTGACGTCGAACACCGCCCGGGCGACGGCCGGGGCGTGCCCGCCAGCGCCGCCCTTCGTGCGCCACAGGATGCCGCCGGCGCCGAGAGTGATGACCGCCATGTCCAGGTCGGCGAGCTCGATCAATTCGTCGGCCGCCAGGGCCGCCGCCGCCCGGTCGGGAAGGGAGCGCCCGACGGCTCGCTGCGCCTCCTTGCGGTTGGGCGTGATGAGGGTCGCGCCGGCGTAGCGCGCGAAGTCATCGCCCTTGGGATCGACCAGGACCGGAATCTCGCGCCCCCGAGCATCGCGCACGGCCCGGATGATCTGGGAGATCACCTGCGAGGTCAGGACGCCCTTGCCGTAGTCGGAGAGGATCACGGCGTCCGCGTCCGCCAGCCGCTCGGCGAGCTGCACCTCGATCTGCGCGTGGGCCGCCCCGGAGATCGGGCGCGTGTCCTCCCAGTCGACGCGCATCATCTGCTGCACGCCACTCACCAGGCGCGTCTTGCGGATCGTGAGGCGCTCGCTGTCGACCACCAGTCCCGAGGAGTCGACGCCGATCGCCTCGAGCATGCCGCGCAGCTCGACACCGGCCTCGTCGTCCCCGATGACGCCCACCAGATCCACGACCGCCTCCATGCTGCGCAGGTTGGCGGCCACGTTGCCCGCGCCGCCCAGGAAGGACTCCGTGTGACGGGCGGCGACCACGGGGATCGGCGCCTCGGGCGAGATGCGCGTCACTTCGCCCGTCACGTAGCGATCCAGCATCAAATCGCCCACGATCAAGATCCGCGGTCGACTCAGGCCGCGCAGCGCCCGCTCGAGTTGTCGTCCCTCGCTCACCGCGCGGGTCCTTCCCAACCAGCGGCGGCCAGCTTCGAGAGGACCGCCATGCGCAGCAGGGGCAGCAGGATCTCGTGCTGGCCTAGAATAGAGATGCCGCGCCCCGGCGGGCGCTGGACGACGTTGGTCTCCGCGCGATACTGGCGCAGCATGTCGAGGTTGGCGGTCGTCATGTCCGAGAGGTCCGCACCCAGGTTGATCGCCACGCTGACCGCCTTCAGGAAGGCCTCGGGCAGGACCACCGCGCAGCCCACGTTGATCCAGACGCCCCCGTTCAGCCCGTGAACGAGGCGGCAGAGGTGTCGGAAGTCGATCATCGACGCCTGGCCGATGTGGGCGCCGTCCGCGGCCGGGTGCATGTGAACGATGTCCGAGCCCAGGCTGACGTGCACGGTCACGCCGATCCCCAGGCGCACGGCCTCGGCACAGACCGACAGGTCGCGGTGGGGCGCGTCGCTCTCGGCCAGCAGGTGTCCGAGGCCGCGACCGAAGCCCGCCTCCTCGCCCGCGCCCGGCTTGCAACCGCGCTCGGCCGCCTGCGCAAGGGCGACCCCCGTCTCGTCGGCGAAGCCGAACTCGCCGCGCGGCAGCTGCTCGGCCACGTCCTCGGAGGTCCGGCCGCAGGCGGCGATCTCGAAGTCGTGGATGGCCCCGGCGCCGTTCATGGCCACGTGGTCGATCACCCCGCGGCGCATCAGGTCGATCAGGAGCGGCGCCAGGCCGACCTTCAGCACGTGGGCGCCGAGGGCCACGGCGACCGGCCGGCCGGCGAGACGCGCGACGACAATGCGCTCGACGAGCTCCTTCAGCCAGGCCCCGGCGTAGATGTCCGGCAGGGAGTCGATGAAGCGCTCGAAGCCCTCCAGGGGCTCGGGCACGGCGCAGAAGTCCTCGGCCCGCACCAGGCTGCGGCGGGCCGCCAGGGGATAGGTCGAGACCTCCGCCATCTGCGGAAAGGGATCCAGCTCGGGGTCGAGGGCGCTCATCAGGATGCCGCCGGGCAGGGGCGGAACGGGCGGAGGATCGCCTCTGGGCGCGCATTTGGAAAGTCCCGGCCCGCGAATCCTGCTCGGGGCTCAGGAAGACGCGGCGGGGGCCCCCGCCGCGTCGGCGGAAACGTCCTTGTAGCGGTCGTGCAGCCACAGGTACTGGTCGGGGCGCGCGAGGATCAGGGCCTCCATCTCGGCGTTCACCAGGGCGCAGATCTGCTCGCTGGAGAGACCCTCGAGTTCCTCCGGGGCCACGAGGCGACTGAAGACCAGCTCGTACTGAAACGCCCGCTCGGTCCGGTAGCAGGCCGAGAACAACAGCGGCACGCGAAGGCGCCGCGCGAGCACGGCGGCGCTGCGCTCGCAGGCCGCGGGGCGCCCGAAGAAGGGGGCCAGGACCGAGCGCCCGCTGGCTCGCTGGTCGAGCATCATCCCCACCCACGCGCCCTCGGCGAGCAGGGCAGCGACGCGCGCGATGCCAGCGCGACGGGGGATGATCCTCACGCCGCGACGCTCCCGCATGGCCAGCATGTGGACCGAGAGCGGTCGGTTCCGGGGGGGACGCGAGATAGCATGGAAGGGTCGCAGGCCGGCCATCGGGTAGGCACCGCAGGCCGCCTCCCAGTCCCCGACGTGGGGCGTGATCATGATCCCGCCGCGACCACCGTCGAGGGCCTCGCGCAGGCCGTCGCAGGTCCTGACCTCGAAGTGCTCCGCGATGGTGTCCACGCCGACCCGCCGCTCGAAGGCGGCGGAGTCCAGGCTGAGGCGGAAGAAATGCCGCCAGGCTTGCAGCACGCGCCCCTCGGCAGCGGCTTCGGTCGGCGCGGGGCCCAGGGCCTGCTGCTGGAAGGACCGCGCGATCGCCGAGCGCTCGGGGTCGAGGCGCCGGCCTGCGCGCGCCAGTCCCTCGACGAGCGCGGCGCGCACGCGGTCGGGCAGGAGGGCGGCGGTCCCCAGGATGGCGCGCACGAGCAGGTACTCGACCCACGCCATGGGCGTGTTGCGCTTGCCGAGGGCTAGCGCTGGGCTGGAGGGATCGGAGGTCATGAGAGGTGGGGAGGCACTCAGCCGGAGAGGCCCGGGGGCGGAGCGGCGTGCTCGCGCTCGGCGCGTCGGGGCGGCAGGGCGTCGAGCAGCGCTTCGATCAGGGCGGCGCCTTCCAGCAGCGCGAACTCGACATCGAGCACGAGACAGGAGGCGGCCGATCCCTGCAGCTTGACGCCGTCCTTGGCGGTCACCATCAGGGTCTCGCCCTCGCGCTGCAGGCCCGCCAGGTCGGCGGCGGTGAAGGGGTGGTGGTCGGGAAAGGCGTGCAGGCCGACGACCTCGGCGCCCAGGCCGCGCACGGTGTGGGCGAAGGCGTCGGGGTTGGCGAGGCCGCAGACCAGGCGCAGCGCCCGACCGCGCAGCCACTCCAGGGGGCGCTCGCCTTCGGCGCCGCGCAGGCGCACGGGCCGATGGGCTGCGCGCGCCAGGGGCAGGGCCGGGGCGGCGGCGTGCAGATCGTTCTCCAGGCGCTCCAGGGTCTGGTCGCTCACCTGGTCCGCGCGCGTGATGATCGCGGCGTCGGCACGCCCGAGCCCCGCCGGGCGCTCGCGCAGGAGACCGCGCGGCAAGCAGAGGCGCACGGGATCGCGCGCGGCTGCGCCTTCACCCTCCTCGCGGGACGGGAGGCCGAAGGGGCGCGTGGCGTCCACCAGCACCAGGTCCAGATCGCGCGCCAGGCGTCGGTGCTGGAAGCCGTCATCGAGGATCACGACCTGGGCGCCGCGCTCCACCAGCTTGCGCCCGCCGCGCAGGCGATCGGGGTCCTGCTCCTGGAGTGCGTCGGGGAGTTCGCGGGCGATCAGCCGTCCCTCGTCGTTGAGTCGTTCCTTGCCGCGCCCGAAGCCGCGCGCCAGGATGCCCGGGCGTCGCCCTCGGCGCAGGAACTCGCGTGCCAGCCAGATCACGGCCGGCGTCTTGCCCGTGCCGCCGACGGTCAGGTTGCCCACGCTCACGACGGGCACGCCGAGCCGGGCGACCCTCAACCAGCCTCGGTCGTAGGCGCTGTTGCGCGCGCGGGTCAGGCCGTCAAAGAGCGCGCTGGGGATGCGCAGCAGCTCGAGCGCCCCGCCCCGCTCGGCGAGCCGCTCCTCCGCCCTCACAGGGCGGCGGGAGGGGTTTCCTCGTCGGGGATCAACTCGATCAGTCCGCGTTCCATCTCGAGGAAGGCGATCTTGATCGGGTTCTCTTCGCGGGTCTCGATCAGCGGCGCAGCTCCGCGGATCAGCTCGCGCACGCGCTTTTGCAGGAGGGCGGTCTTGTGGAAGGAACCGCAGACGGACTTCTGCAGGCGCTGGGGGAGGGTTTGTTGTTCCATGAGTTCCGTGGCACCGCGGGCGCGCGAAGGAGAGAGGGTGGGGCGGGGCGTCGCTGGCCCCCGGCCCGCGCCGGATCGGCTGGGCAACTGCCCCGCGACGGCATGCGGGGCACGACCGAACGGATCAGTTTAGTGCGCCGGCGAGGTCGGAGGCAAGCACCGCCCGCCCAACCCGTCAGGGCGCGCTGCCCAGGGCGTTGGAGGCGTCGAGGAGCAGGTCCGCGCCGGCCGCGCCGGCGCACTGCCGGTCGAAGGCGCGCTCGGCGCCCAGCACCTCTCGGCGCATCCACTCCAGGGCCTCGGGGCTTCCCTCGCGGGCGGCGAAGCGCCGCAGGCGCAGGTCCTCGGGCGCGTCGAGGTGGATCACGCGTTCGAGCCGCGGGCGCAGGCTCGGGTGGGTCAAGAAGGGGCCCTCGACCAGCAAGACGTCCTCGGGGGCGAGGGTGAAGGGCGCGCTCGTCGGAGACCCTTCCCAGCGCACGGGCTCGCCCCGGGCGTGGGGCGCTAGGACACCCTGGGTCAACGCTTCGATGTCGAGCGGCGCTGTGGCGGGGTCGGCGGCCTCCAGGGCGAGGGCACTGCCCACGGCGGGTCGCTCCAGGGCCAGCACCTCGGTCGGTCGGCCGCGGGCTCGGAGCAGGCGCGCCGCGTCGCGGGCGAAGAGGCCGCGGCCCGAACCTTCGTGGCCAGTGATGCCCACCGAGCATGGTCCGCGCCCGTCCTTGAGACCGACGGACGCCAGGGCCCCCTCGATCCAGCGCGTGCGCCCTTCCAGGACGCCCTTCAACTCGAGGAAGTCCTCGATCACCGCCTCGCACTCGACCTGCTCTCCGCGCGGAGCGAAGCCGTTGGAGAGGTGTACGTGGGGCAGGCCGTTGGCGTGGGCCGCGTCCCGGTCTCCGGCGCGGTCGCCGACCATCACGGCGCTGTGTGTGCCGAAGGTCTGGAGCAGGTCGGCGATCATCCCGGCCTTGTCCCGGATCCCCGGGGACTCCAGGCAGCGTGCCTCGTCGATCCAGCGAGCGAGGCCGACGCTTTCGAGCGCCGTGTCGAGGTAGGTCTGGTAGCAGTTGCTCGCGATCCCCATGGCGACGCCGCGCGCGGCGAAGTCCGCGAGGGCCTCGGCGACGCCGGGGAGCAGAGCCGCGCCGCCGGACTTCATTGCGAAGTGTTCTTCCTCGGTGCAGCGCGCCAGGATGAGGTCCGCCTGTTCCGGCTTCAGGTCCGCGAAGAGATCGCGGAAGCCTTGCTTGATGGGTAGGCCGACAAGGCCCAGCCACTCCTCGCTGCCGGGCAGCTCGCGCTCGAGGCCCAGCTCCTCGAAGGCGCGCCGCGCGCCCACGCGCGCGGCCGGCAGCCAGAAGCGGTCGGTGGCGAGCAGCGTGCCGTCGAGATCGAAGAGCACGGCGTCGAAGGGGAAGGGGGCGTCCATGGCGACATCGAGAGATACCAAGCTCGACCGACCTCCACCACATTAGTTCGCGAGCACCTCGGGTGCGGGGGCTCTCGCGCCCTCGCGGCGTTCGGTGGCACCGAGGCGCCGCTGCGCTGCCCCTCGCCTCCCCCATCGTGATCCCGAGCCCGAGAGGTACTCCCGGCGAATTGGAGCGGGCGCTATGCTGAACTCTTCACCAAGGCCCCCGACTCTCTCGACACCATGCGCAACGCTCTGCTCGTGATCATCGGCTGCACCGTACTCTCCGCCGCGACCGCCTTCTTCATGGTGAGCGCCCTGCATGACCCTGCAGCGTCTGCGATCGCGCCGGGAGTGGCTCTCCCCGGCCCGGGCGCCGCGACCGACAACGAGTTGGACTCGCTCCGCGCGCGGATCGACGAGTTGTCGATGGAGGTCGCGGCCCTGCGCCAGCAGGGTGTACTCGCCCGGCGCGAGGCGGCGACACTCACGGAGGATGAGGACGGGCTCGCAGCGGCGGGCCAGCTGCAGGGGAGCGCGGCCGCGTCGATTCCGGGCGGAGAGGACGCGTTCAAAGCCCAGGTCACCGCGGTCGTGACCCAGATCGAGGAGGAGAAGGAGGAAGAAGAATGGCAGGAGGAGCTCGCGGGTCGGCGCGAGGAGGAGGTGAAGGCCAACAAGGAGTACGACGACTTCGACGCGAAGCTCGACACCACCGTCGCCGACCTAGGGGAGAAGCTCTTCCTCGGCGCGGGCCAGCTCGGGGGCATGCGCGACCTGGTCGTGCTGCAGAACGAGCGCAACCGCGAGATGACGCGCCTGTGGGCCGCGGGCGAGACCTCAGAGGAGGACCTGGGATTGCTCTTCGCGGAGCACCGCACGGCCCACCGCGCCGAGATCAGCGCCCTGCTGGGGCCCGAGCAACTCGGCACCTACCGCGCCCACCTGCGCAAGAATGGCCTCGGCGGTCGCTTCTCCTTCTTCGTCGGCCCGTGGGAGGACTGGAGTCGCGAGGAGGGGAAAGAGGGGAAGTGACGGGTGGAGCGAGCGCTCCATCCCTGAAAGCCGAGCAGGCTCCGCGACGCCCATCCGCTCTGGTCTGGCGGTGGCGAGCAGTGTCCGGCGCGTACGCGTCGTTTGGTCCCTACCTCTCGAGGAAGGGACGATCGGTGTGCGACACCGTACGCATCAGCGGGTGGTGATCACCGTCAGGAACTGGGCGTCCGCGCCGTCGAGGATGGCGGTCATGCGCTGCGTGGGCTCGAAGACGTTGTAGGTGTCGTGCATCCAGAGCGACGCGGTCTCGAGCCGCAGCGGCTCCGAAGCCGTGACCGTGACGGTCGCCCGATGACCGTTCACGGCCCACCGCACCCGGATCAGCTCCGGCGTCTCGACCAGGATCGTGAGCGTCCCACGACCCACCAAATTCAAGCCGTACTCGTGCACTGAGGACGAGTTCAAGGTGTCGCGCACGACGAAGTGGTCGTTGCCCGGGAAAGAGACGCTGCGGGAGACATCCGTGGAACGGTAGTGGGTGCTCAAGGTGGCCGAGGCACTACCGCCGACAGCTCCGAACACCGGCGGCGCGTAATCGAAGTCCCCCGGCCTCATCTTGCGGCCCTGCTCACCGGCGCCGACATCGCCGTCCACCAGCAACACGTTGTGCCAGTCCGCACGCCTGGGCGTGAAACCGGGAGGCGAGTTGGAGAGATCATCCCGCGCATAGCCCGGAGCGACCAGCAAGTACTCGCCCTTGGCGCAGACGAGCAGCTCCAGGGTGTCGTTGTGGGAATGGAACGCGGGGATGCCCAGCAAGCCGGCGGGGCTGTCGATGCCCGGTGAGAGGCAGAGCCAGTCGCTCCCCTCCGACCAGTCACGCCGCAAGACCGTCACCTTGCTCTGCCCGCGCGCGAAGAACGAGGTCCACACGGGCGGCGCGGCGGGCGGGACATTCGCAAAGTCGGTCAGGCCGAAGAAGCTCGTGTAGTGCCAGTCGTTGTTGAGGACGTTGGTCGTCGTCCAGACATAGGCGGCGGGGACACCGTCGGTCAGGTTCCACATCAAACGCCCGGCCGTCTGCGGGTCAGGAGTCTGCGAGAACAAGTGCACCGCCACCGGGGTGTTCGTGCCGTTGGAGACGTTGGGCACCCGCCCTCCGGGCATCCGCAAGCCGATCGACATCTCCGCGTAGGGCGCCAGGTTCGGGTAGAGGTCCACCCCCGAGCCGCGCTCGTAGGCGCGCAGGAAGGGAGCGAGGTGGCTCAGGGTGTAGTTGAGGTAGTGCCCCTGGCTGTCGGTGAACCAGCCGTCGTCGGTCGTGCTGTAGTCGAAGTGGGCCTGCAAGTCGCCCAGGCCGCGGTCGAGCAGCGTCTGATCGCGCAACAGCACGCCGGCCAGAGCGCGCGTCGCGCCGACCTTGGCGCGGGCGTTGCTGGCGGTGAAGCCCGTGGTCAGGCTCTCGGCCTGCGACAACAAGCGCCCCTCGATCAGATCCCGCACGGCCTGCGGCAACTCGACGGGGTCCGCCCCGCGTACATAATCGTAGGCGCAGAGATAGCTCGTCATGACCTCGGTGCGCGTGATCTGGGTGCCCCACGGCACCTCAAGCACGAGCAGGACGTCGATTGCCTTGGCGAGATCGCCCGCATCGTCCCCCATCGCCCAGCGCAGGGCCGCTGCCTGGGCAATGCTCGCGTCGATGACCGCGGTCGTGAAGTCCGGCGGCACCCCTCCACTGGTCGCCTGTCCCGCGCGCGCGACCGTATCGTCGCGCCAGATCCGCTGCTGCTCGGTCACGGGCACGAGCCACGATGCACGAAAGGCCGTGAGGTCCTCCCCGAGCAAGAGCGACTCGGTCGGATCGGCGGGAGGCAGAATGCCCGTCGTCGACCCGATCGACATCTGCCCCACCGCGGGCGCGCTCGCCAGCACACCCGCAAGGAGCGCGAGCGCCGATGATCCGGCGCGCAGTGCAAGCATCGTTGACATGGTGGAGGAGCTCAGGTTCCCGAGAATACAAGGTACCGCAGGGAGTGGATCTCGACAGGGCAGGTGGACGAAGATCCTCGACGATCCCGAATGGCACGCCTGGCGCGAGTCCGAGCTAGACTCGCAGCCATGCTCCACGCACGGATCCGTGTTTTGCTCGCCCTCAGCGCCTGCTACCTGTGCACGACGGGCGCTGCGGCTCAGGACGCGCCGCCCCCTGCGCGCGAACTGCTGCTCGAGCTCACTCGCCAGCCGCGGCTGGCGGGGACGAGCGGTTCGCCCTGGGGCGCCGAGCTGGTGGCACGCCATCTACGCGAGGCGGGCTGGCAGGTGGAGTTGGACCGGCGCGAAGTGCTGCTCTCCCTGCCGCGCCGCCTGGAGATCACGGTCCTCGACGGCGAACACGTCGTCCTCGAACGACGCGAGCGCTTTGATCCCGACGCCCACCCGCCCGGCGACGTGCCGCCCTTCAACGCCTGGTCCGCCAGCGGCGAGGTGCGCGCTGCCGTGCTGGATGTGGGCTACGGACTACGCAGCGACTTCGAGCGCCTGGCGCGCGCGGGGATCGACTGCCGCGGCCACATCGCCCTGGCGCGCTACGGCCGAAGCTACCGGGGCATCAAGAGCGCCCTGGCCGAGGAGCACGGCATGGTCGGCATGCTGCTCTACAACGACCCCGACGACGACGGCGCGGGACGCGGCCCGACCTGGCCGGCGGGCCCATGGAAACCCGACTGGGCCGTGCAGCGCGGATCGATCCTGCCCATGGACGCCGCTCCCGGCGACCCATCGACCCCCGGCTGGGCCTCCCCCGCCCCCGGAGAGAAGGTCCGCCGCCTGCGGGGCGACGCCCTGGCCGACGCCCTGCCGCGCATCCCCTGCATGCCGATCCCCGCCCGCGAAGCCCTGGCCATCCGCGCCCTGCTCGCGAGAGGCGCGCCGACGGGCGAGGAGCAAGGCCAGCCCCTGGGCCCCGGCCCCGTCGAGGTGCGCCTCTTCATCGACCAGCCGCGCGAGCTGCGCACGATCACCAACGTCATCGCGCGCCTCGAGGGCGCCGGCGCCAGCATCGTGCTGGCCGGCAATCACCGCGACGCCTGGGTGCGCGGCGCCAACGACGCCGGCGGGGGAACCGTCGCCCTGCTGCGCGCCGCCCAGCACCTGGGAGCGCGCGCGGCCACCGGCTGGCGGCCGAAGAACTCCCTCGTCCTGTGCTTCTGGGACGCCGAGGAACCGGGCCTGCTCGGGAGCACCGAGTGGGTCGAGGCCAACGCCACCCACCTGATCGAGCACGCCATCTGCTATGTGAACGCCGACGCTGCCGTGGGCGGCAAGCACTTTCGCGGCGCATCGGGAAGCCCCGGCACCCTGGGCGCCCTACGCCGCGCCCTGCTGCGCGTGCCGACTCCCGATCCAGATGGACCGGCCAACCTCTGGGAAGAATGGGTCGAAGCAGCGGGCACGCGCGGACCGGCCCTCGGCCTTCCAGGCTCGGGCTCCGACTTCGCCGCCTTCCTGCACCACCTCAACCTGCCGGTGATCGACATCGCCTTCAGGGGCGCCGGCGGCGGGCAGTACCACACGGCCTTCGACGACTTCGCCCAGGTCGAGCGCTTCCTCGACCCCTCCTGGCAAGCCCACGAGCTGGTCGGCCAGTTCTTTGCCGAGCTCCTGATCGAGCTCGCCCGACGCGGCACGCGCAGCCTCGACGAGGTGGAGGCGGCCTGGACCCTGGCGCAGCTCGCGATGGACCAGGCCTCCTGGCTGGGAGTTGAGCACGCGACGCTCCTGGCCGAGGGCTTCGCCGACCTCGCGCGCCTCCTCGAGCACAGCGCGAGCCCGCCGGAGCTAGGCGAGCAACGCTTCTACTCGATCCTGGCCGCCCCGCAGGGCCTCGCGGGCCGGCCCTGGTTCACCAACCGCCTGTGGAGCCCCAGCCGCGAGACCGGCTATGGGGCCGAGGTCTTCCCCAGCCTGCGCGCGGCGCGCGCCGAGAGCGACGAGGCCCTCGACGCCGAGCTCACCTCGCTGCTCGAAGCCGTCCGGCGCATCGGCCGGCGGCGGGCGAAGATGGACGGTGCCGGACGCTGAAGCGCGGCAGGCTGCGGATGGCGGCCAGCCCATCGCCGCGCCGACCCTCCTCGCTCATCGACCGGCCCTCAGCGCCCGCCGCCGGTGCGCTCGAGGAGAAAGCCCAGGCAAAAGAGCGCTCCGCCGATCATCAGGCCCTGAAACTCGCTCGCCATCGACGCCAGGCCCTCGTCCTCGAGGCCCAGGCCGATCGACATCGATAGGCCCACGAGGATCACGAGCAGGCCCAGGGCCTCGAGCAGCTTGCCGAACTTCTGGAGCGGAGTGGAGGGCATGCTGAGTTCAGGAATCGAAGTCCTCGGCGGCGAGCACGCGCTCCACCGCCGCGTAGAGCCGTTCGGGGGTCAGGGTCGAGCGATCGGCGTCGGGACGATAGGAACAGACATCGGGGGCCGTGCTGACGACCTTCTCGCCCCGGCCGTGGAGCTCGATCTCCGCCGCGGAGGTGGGCGCGAAGAAGCACACGGTCGGAACGCGCCGTGCCACGGCCATGTGCAGAGCCAGGCTGTCGCTGGAGATCACGAGGTCGCAGAGATCGATCAGCGCGGCGAAGTCGAGCAAAGAGTTCTCGGTCCCGCTGTCGACCACGCGCAGCGGGTGCTCGCCCGCGGCGAGTTCGCTCGCCAGGCGCGCGTTGCGCTCGCTCTCCTCGGGGCCGCCGAGCAGCAGGAAGAGCACCCGTCCCTCCCGTGCACGGTCGATCTCTGCCGCCAAGGCCACGGTCGTCTCGACCGTGAGCTGCTTCGACGTCCAGCGCCCGCCGGCTCCAGTGTTCAGGCCGATCAGCGGTCGCGGCTCCTGCAGGCCGTGCTCGCCGGCAAAGGCGGCCGCGCGCTCGAGGGACGCGCGCGGCAGGACGAGCTCGCTCCTGCCCGGCGCCACCTCCAGCATGCGCGCGAAGAGCGCCGCGTGACTCTCGCGGTTGATCAGTTTGAGCCGGTCAGCGGCCTGCTTGCCGTGCGCGGAGAGCAGGCCCATGTCGAACCAGGGCGCCACGTCCGCGGTGTAGGTCAACGCGCCGTCGCTCCCTTCGAGCGCGCCCGAGAGGCGCTCGCTCTCGAGCCCGCCCGCCAGGCGGCAGAGGTCGCGCTCGTCGTCGAGGGAGATCACCCACGAGAAGCGACGTCCACGAAGAGCGCACTCCCAGGTCGCGGGGGCGTCAGAGGCGGCGAGATCGATCGCGATCACCTCGTCCAGCAGCGGGTGGGAGCGCACGAGGTCCGCGGCGCCGCACGCGGTCAACCACACGAGGGGCGCGGCGGGGTGGCGCTCGCGCAGCCCCGGCAGGATCGAGGTCGTGCGCAGGACGTCGCCTAGTGCCCCGGTCTTGACGATGAGGATGGGAGCGGTGCTCACGGGCGCGCAGAAACTAACCGCCGCCGATGGCGACGACCAGATCGAGCCGGTCGCCCTCCCCCACCACCTCGCGCGTGCCGAGTTGCCGTCCGGCGCGGTAGACCGCCGGCAGGACCCGGCCGTCGGCCAGAAGCAGCCCGGCGGCGGCGGGCTGCCGCTCCGCCAGGGCCACGAGGACCTCGTCCAGGGGCGCGGGGAGGTCGCATTCCAGCTCCTCCAGACCGGCGAGCGGGCGCGCCAGTGCGCCCAGGCCTCGCAGGCGGATCCGCCCCGGACGGCGCGGCGCGAGAGACAGCTCCTCCACCACTTCCGCCTCTTCCGCCTCTTCCGCGAACGCGCAAAGCTCCAGCAGCGACTCGTGGCCCACGCGCTCCAGGGCCCCCGCCGTCGGTCGGCCGCCCTCGTCGAGCCCGCGCATGCGGCGGTACTCGTCCCACATCCCCTCGCGGGCCAGCTGAGCCGCCGCCCAGCTCGGGTGGTCCTCTCCGGGCCGAGCGCCCAGGCGTGCGTTCAATTCGCGCTGCAAGACCGCCAGGGAAGCGCCCGCCGCCAGGAGCGCCCGACCGGGCGCCCCGCGACCATCGACCGACAGGGCCGCGGGCAAGATGGCGGCGGCCAGCTCGTCGGTCCCCCACTCCCCGTCCGCCAGCAGACCGGCGGCCGAGAAGGCGCAAAACCCGGTCATGTCGAGGGCGCAGCTCAGGTTCTCGTGCCACCACACGATCCGACCGCACCCGGCGGCGTCGCGCGGGTCCTCGGCACCGACGGGCAGGGGGACGGGCGCGAGCAGCTCGCGCAGGCGACCGCCGACGCCGACCAGTCCCCCGAATGGAGAGCTGCGCATGGGATCGGCGCCGCGAGCCGAGACGCACTGGCCCAGCACCAGGGTCAGGTCGGTCTCGGCGCGCGCGCTCATGCCTTGCGCGGCCACCAGCTCCGACTCCAGGCCGAGCTCCGCCGCCAAGGCCCGCGCGCCCCCGCCCAGGCGCACCGCATCGTCGCCCGCAAGTTCCTCGACCAGGCGCACGGCCTCGGCGCCATCGCCCCACAGGGGTCGACCTCCACGCAGGCCGCGCTCGCGCGCGCGAGCCTCCAGAGCCAGGCAAGCCCCGGCTTCCTTGGCGTCCACGCCCACCGCATCACAAACGGCCATCAGGGCCAGGGCGTCGCTGGCCTCTTCCAGTCCAAGGTCCGGGCCGAGGGGCTGTAGTGAGCTGAAGCGCCCGCCCTGGCGCTGGCCGTCGGGCTCATCGAAGACCCAGCCGCAGGGAGTCGGACAGCCGCGGCACCCGCGACGGCCACTCTCCCGAACCTCGATCCCATCCGCCAGGCGGGCCGCCGCCTCGACGTCGACAGACGAGCCGTCCCGCGATCCGCGCGGACCGCCGCGCGCGGCGGAGACCTCCAGCAATTCGAAGGTCCCGCCCTCCGCGCGCGCGCGCAGGCGCGGCGACGAGCGGAGGCGGCGCACGAGCTCGCTCTCCTCCCCGACCGTGGCCACCGGCGGAGCACTGACGATGAGGGCCTTCAATCCCAGGGCGCCGAACAGGGCTCCAAGACCACCGCGCCCGACGAAGCTGGGCGGATCCTCGCCACCGGCAAGGTTGGCGAAGGCCACGCCGCGCTCCCCCGCCGGGCCGACGCACAGGATGCCCCGGGAACCGAAGCGCCGGTCGAGCTCGCGGGCGGTGGCGCGCGGATCGAGGCCGACGAGCTCAGGTAGGGAGTGAAGCCTCGGACCAGCGTCCGCCGCGATGTGCAGCACGGCGCCTGCAACCTGCGTGCGGCCGCGCAGCTCGATGGCGTCGGCCACCGTCGCCAGGCGGGCGGCGAGTTCGCCACCCAGCAGGCCCTCGGCGTAGCGCCCGCTCAGGGGCGCGATCCCCGCCACGGTCGCCCGAGCGGCCGTCGGGAGCCCCGAGCGCACGCCCTCGCCGACGGCCAGGACCAGACCAGGCGGCGTCTCGCCACGGTCGAGGGCACGCAGGAAGAGCGCCACCGCCAGGGCCGAGCCCGACCAGGCGCCGACCCGCTCGAGGCGCTCGTCGCCGGCCGAGAAGGGCGCCAGCTCGCTGAACGAATCGGTCCCCTCCGCCGACGCCCGGGACAGATCGACCGTCCACACGCGCGGGCAAGCGACGGCGCGGGAGGGTCGTGAGGGGGGGCGCATCGTGATTGCCCGACGATGTCTTGAACAAAACCGTGTCGGGGCCGTACGGCTGCCCCATAGTACTGGACGCTCGTGTGCGCTCCCCTCGCCGTCGCCCGGCGTCCCCGAGGACCTCGTGAAGGACTCTTTTCGACTAGGCCGTCTCTTCGGCATCACCATCCGCGTCCACCACCTGGTGGTGGTGATCCTGGGGTTGATGCTGCTCCTCAATCTGGGGCGCCTGGCGGTGGTCGCCTACCTGCTGCTGTGCCCGATCGTGCTCCTGCACGAGCTCGGCCACAGCCTCGTGGCCCGGCGCCTGGGGATCGAAGTGATCGACATCACCTTCTGGCCCCTGGGCGGCATGGCCCGCATGCGCCAGATCCCCGAGGACAGCCGCATCGAGGGCCTGATCGCCGTCGCCGGCCCGGCGGTCAACTTCGCCCTGGCCCTGCTGGCCGCGCCGCTGCTGCTCCTGACCGGCGGCCTGGGGTGGGAGATCGCGATGACCTTCGTCGTGATCAACCTCCTGATGGGCACCTTCAACCTGATCCCGGCCTTCCCGATGGATGGGGGGCGACTCTTGCGCGCCTGGTTGGGGCGCAAGGGCGACTGGCTCTCGGCCACCGAGCGAGCGGTGAAGGTCGGGCGCACGATGGCGGTGGGGATGTTCGTCGTCACGCTCCTTCCCGGTCAGCCATTCTTCCTGAGCCCGATGCTGCCGTTGATCGCGGTCTTCGTCTGGTGGACTGGGCGGCAGGAGCTGGTCGCCGTGCGCCTGCGCCACGGGCAGCAGACCATCAACATCGGACCCTTCACCTTCTTCGTGCCCGGGGCGCGGGAGCGAGGACCAAGGGAGGTCCCCACGCGCGACGTGCCGCCCGCCGACGGCGGCCGGGCGAGCCGCTCCGCCGGACAGCGCGCGGCGCCGCCGGGTTTCTCGAACGAGGAGCTGCGACGCCTCGAGAGTTTCCGTGGCCGGCTCGGTCAGTTCCGGGGCGGCGAGGACGCGCCGGACGGCTGATCACCGGCCCGCCCTGCCCCTCGGCCGGCGCCGTCGCGGCGAGCGTCACGGGCGAAGAGGAACAGCTCCTTGATGGTTCGACGCGGGTCTTGCCCGGGTTCGAAGCCCAGGCGCTCGCCATAGTGCCGGGCGGCGGCGCGCGCGATGGTCTCACGCTCGACCCTCGGCAGGCCCTCGCGCGCCGCGATGTCGCGCAGGAGAGCCAGGTCCCCGTCGCCCAGACGCCCAGCCATGCCAGGCGAGAGCCGCAGGCGCTCCGGTCCCAGGCCGTCCCAGTGCTCGTCGGGCCAGGGCTCTCTCGGGCGTGTTCGACGATCGTCGGCCAGCATCACCGTCCCGGCGGCCAGGTCCCCCAGGCGCTGGCAGCGCCCGGTGGCCGCCATCAAGATCAGGCCCAGGGGCGCGGGGACAAGCAGGAAGGCGTCGACGGGCCAGACCAGGCTGCGGATCACGACCTGCAAGCCCGTGGGCGGATGGCCGTCGGCGGCGGCCAGGCGCAGACCCATCATGCGCTTGCCCGGCGTCTGCCCGTCCCAGATCAGCAGGAAGAGCGCCTGGTAGAGCGCCAGGCCCAGGACGAGTCCGCCCGCCAGCAGGCCCAGCACGAACGAGCCGACCTCCTCGAGGACGCCGACTCCCAGCCCGGAGAGCAGGACCGCTCCGATGAGCAGGGAGAGGAAGGCCGCTGCGACCAGCACCCCGTCCAGGAGTCCGGCCGCGAGTCGGCTGCCCGCTCCCGCCAGGGAATGGCGGAGTTGGATTCCCTCCGCGGTCTCGACGATCAGTGAGCTCATCGGCGACGCCCAGTGTGGTGTGTGGATGGTCGAGAATCACGCGCCAAGGCGCGCGGCACGACGAGGGCCTATCGGTCGCTGAACGCGGAGGCTCCGTCTTCCTTCCAAGCCAGGCGCTGGCAGCGCAGGGCGGCGCACAGGTGAGCCCGGTTCGGAAGGCTGATAGAGTGAGCAGGTGGGATGGACCAGGGAAGAGGGCGAGCACCTGCGGCGGTTGGGCGAGCTGATCGAGCGCGGCTCGCGCCGATCCTTGCGGCGACTGAGCGGCGAGGAGCTGGCGGCTTTCGGTCACCTCTACCGCTTCGCCTCCTCCCTGCACGCGCGCCTGGAGACGGGCGGAGAGGACGGGGCGGTGCTCGAGCGCACGAGGCGGCTCGTCGGCCGTGCGCACTCGATCCTCTTCTCTGATCTCGGACGAAGCGAGCTGGGATTCTGGGCGCGCGCCCGGCGACTCCTGCTCGTTGAGTCGCCCCGCACCCTGCGCGCCGAATGGCGTCTGTTGACCGGCGCCTTCGCCCTCGTCTACGGCCTGGCCCTGCTGGCCTGGTTCGCGGTGCGCGCCGATCTGGGTCTGGCCTTCAGCCTCTTCCAGCCCGAGGCCATCGCCCAGGAGATCGCCCAACTGCAGGCCACGACCGAAGGCGAGCCCTTCCGCGGCAACTTCACCTTTGGGATCGGCCGCTCACCTCAGACGGCGGGCTGGATCATGGCCCACAACATGGGCGTGGCGGTGATCCTCTTCGCCGCGGGCCTCATCCCGCCCTTCTTCCTCTACGTCCTGGGCACCAACGGCCTGATGCTCGGCGCCTACACCGCCGTGGCAGCCCACTGGGACCAGGCCGGAGCGATCTCCTCCATCCTGTGGTGCCACGGCGCGCTCGAAATTCAGGCCATCGTCCTGGCTGGTCTGGCGGGCATGGTGCTCGTGCGAGCCTGGATCGCCCCCGGCCCCTGGAGCCGCGCCCACGCCATGCAACTCGAGAGCGCGCGCGCCTGGCGCATCCTCGCGCCGGTCTTCCCCATGCTCTTCGTGGCTGGCGTCATCGAGGGCTTCGTCAGTCCTCACGCCCCCACTCCCGTGCGCATCGCCACGGCGCTCTTCAGCGGCGGGGTGTTCCTGGCCTGGTGGGCCCTCGGCGGCCGGGGCGCTGATGCCCCGGCCCGCGCCAGAGACGGCTGCTGAGGGCACGCGAGGACGGGCAACGAGCTCGATCGCACCCTCGCGCCAGTGTTGGGGGCCGGAAGTGGACGGATCGCGGAGTCCGGAGCATTCTAGTGGTAGGTGTTGAGGCTCTGTCGTGCCACGCGCCTTCATCGCTCCCTCTCGTTCCTCCAGGTCTCCCCTACCAGTGCGCACATGATCGGGACGATCCCCATGCGACGAGACTTACGACGGCTTCTGCACGCCTTCGCCCTCGGCACCCTCTGTGGCGGCGCATGGGCCCAGGAGTCCTTCGTCAACTTCGAGAGTCCCCACGTCTCTCCCCTGGCGCTCTCTCCGAACGGGTCCGTCCTGTGCGCGGTCAACACGGCCGACAACCGCCTGGCGGTCTTCGACGCGACCGGCACGGAACCGGTGCTGGCCCTCGAGATCCCCGTCGGCCTCGACCCCGTGTCGGTGCGCTTTCGAACGCCCACCGAGGTCTGGGTCGTCAACCACATCTCCGACAGCGTCAGCGTGGTCGACCTCACCGCCGGAAATGTGGTCGTGACTCTGGACACAGCCGACGAACCTTGCGACGTGATCTTCGCCAGCAACCCCGAGCGCGCCTTCGTGTCCTGTTCCCAGGCCAACAGCGTGCTGGTCTTCGATCCGACGGACCTCTCGATCCCGCCGTTCTCCATCGACATCCTTGGGGAGGATCCACGAGCCATGGTCCTTAGCCCCGATGGCAGCCGGGTCTATGTGGCAATCTTCGACTCGGGCAACTCGACGACGATCCTCGGCGGCGGCCTCGACCAAGGGAACACCCTGACCTTCCCGCCCAACATCGTTAACGATTCTCTCGGTCCCCACGGCGGCCAGAACCCGCCGCCCAACGCAGGTGGAGGGTTCTCGCCGCCCCAAAATCCTGCCAACCCCGCGCCGCCGCCCGTGAGCCTGATCGTGCGCAAGAACGACCAGAACCAGTGGCTCGACGACACCGGAGCCGACTGGACCTTAGGGGTCTCCGGTCCCCAGGCGAGCGCCTCCGGCCGCCCGGTGGACTGGGATCTGTACGACCATGATGTCGCCGTGATCGACGTGCAGAGCCTCTCGGTCTCCTACGCCGACCGCTTGATGAATATCTGCATGGCACTGGCTGTCCACCCCGTGAGCGGCGAACTGGCCGTCGTGGGCACGGAAGCCACCAACGAGATCCGCTTCGAGCCGAACCTGATGGGGACCTTCGTGCGCGTGCACCTCGCCTTGGTGGACCCGATGAGTCTGGGCGCCAACGCGATCGTGGACCTCAACGCTCACCTCGACTACTCAGTCTCGATGCTCCCCCAGGCGGAGCGCAACCTTGCCCTGGGCGATCCGCGCGGGATCGTCTGGAGCCCGGCGGGCGAGCGGGCCTGGGTGAGCGGCATGGGCTCCAACAACGTGATCATGATCGACACCACGGGAGCACGCTCGGGCCTAGCGCCCACGATCGAGGTCGGAGAGGGACCCACAGGGCTCGCACTCGATGCGAACGCGGGACGCCTGTACGTCCTGAACAAGTTTGCCGCCTCGATCTCGGTAGTCGATACGGCGAGCGAGCTCGAGACGGCGCAGGTCTCCTTCTACGATCCCTCCCCCGCCGCGATCGGGATCGGGCGCAAGCACCTCTACGACACACACAAGAACTCGGGACTAGGGCAGATCGCCTGCGCCTCCTGCCACGTGGACTCCCGCATGGACCGGCTCGCCTGGGACCTCGGCAACCCTGTGGGAGACATGAAGTCGGTATCGGGTCAGAACCTGGGCATGGATCTACCGGGGCTGAACGCGGGCTTCGAGGACTGGCACCCTATGAAAGGGCCGATGACGACCCAGACCCTGCAGGACATCATCGGCAAGGAGCCCCTGCACTGGCGCGGAGACAAGGACGGGATTGAGGAATTCGCCGGGGCGTTCATCGGCCTGCAGGGTGACGACACGACACTCACTCCAATCGAGATGCAGGAGTTCGAGGACTTCCTGGCCACGATCCACTTCCCGCCCAACCCATTCCGGAACGTCGACAACTCTCTTCCCGACGACCTGGAACTCGAAGGGCACTTCACGCCCGGGCGCTTCGGTCCTGCGGGGCTGCCCCTCCCGAACGGGGACGCGGTCAGGGGGCTGACGCTCTACCGACCGCCCAACATGCTCGATCTCGACTTGCTGGCTTGCTCGACGTGTCACACGCTGCCGACGGGACTGGGCAGCGACTACACCTTGCAGGGCGTGACCTACGTCCCGATCCCTACCGGCCCCCTTGGCGAACACCACCACGCCCTGGTCTCCCAGGACGGCGCGACGAATGTCTCCATGAAGGTCCCTCAGCTGCGCAACCTCTACGACAAGGTCGGGATGGAGTTCACGCAGCAAACGAACACATCGGGCTTCGGCTTCATCAACGACGGCAGCGTCGACAGCATCGCGCGCTTCGTCGCCGAGCCCGCGTTCTCGGTCCAGAGCGTGCAGGAGATCGCGGATCTGGTGGCATTCATGCTCAGCTTCGCGGGCTCAGACCTGCCGAGCGGGTCCCCGACCGACATCTTCGAACCACCCGGGACCGAGAGCAAGGACTCCCACGCCGCGGTCGGTCTGCAGACCACGCTCGTAGACGCGGCCACAGCCGATCCCGCCCAGCTAGCGCTGATCGCCGAATTAATCGTTCTCTCCGAGCACCCGCGCCTGGGCCTGGTGGTCAAGGGCATCGTGCTCGGCGAACAGCGCGGCGCGACCCACCTCGGCCTGGGCCTGTTCCAGAGCGACCGCGCGGCACAGCTGTTGTGGGCCGATGAGGTGATCGCCCTCGCCGTCCCCGGGGGCGAGATGACCTTCACCCTGGTGCCCGGCGGGACCGAGACGCGCATCGGCATCGACCGCGACGAGGACGGGTTCTTCGACCGCGACGAGATCGACTACGGCAGCGACCCCGCCGACCCCGACGACTTCCCCCTGCCGGCAGGCGTCGCCTACTGCTTCGGCGACGGCGGCGGCGCGGCCTGCCCGTGCAGCAACGAGGACCCCGGGGGTGACGGCGGCTGCGCCAACTCCACCGGGGCGGGCGCGGTCCTCGCGGGCGAGGGCGTGCCCGACACGAGCCAGGACAGCCTTCTCTTGCAGGGTCAAAACCTGCTGCCGTTCCAGCCCGCCCTGCTCTTCCAGGGGACCGGGGCGCTCGGCGGCGGCTCGGGCGTGCTCTTCGGGGACGGTCTGCGCTGCGCCGGCGGCAGCGTGATCCGCATCCACACGGTGGTGCCCGACAGCGCCGGAGAGGTGTCCTACCCCGAGGCCGGCGATCCGCCGATCTCCCAGAGCGGCGCGGTAGCCCCCGGCGACCTGCGCTTCTACCAGCTGTGGTACCGCAACCCCTCCGGCGGCCCCTGCGGGAGCGGCTTCAACCTGACCAACGGCTTCGAGGTCAGCTGGTTCTGAGCTGCACAGCGCCCTGCGCCTGCTGAAGAAGACGGATGCGCAGCTCCTCGATCCAGGTTGGGGCCTCGTCAAGCGCGACGGTCAAAGCCGCGCCGAATCACCGCGCAGCGCCGCAACGTTCGTCCAACCAGGCTCCGAGCAGGGGGCCGGCGGCGTCGGCGGGGAGGCTGTCGAGCACGCGCGCGCCCGTGCGTCGCAGGTCGCGCACTCCCCGCGCACGCTCGGCGCACGACTCGAGAGCGGCGGCCCGCAGGGCCGGGGGAGCGCCGCCGGCGCGCGAGGCGGCACGACGGATCGAGGGATCGTCCAGGGTCGCCAGCACGATCGTGTGACGGCGCGAGCCGGCGCGCAGGGCGCGGCGCTGGCGCGGCAGGGAGAGAGGATCAGCCAGGTCGCTCAGGACCGCCAGCAAGGCCCGCCGCCGATGCTGGAGGGAGAGTTCCCGCAGGGCGCGCGCGAGGTCGGCCTCGCGCCGGGTGGGCTGGAGGTCGAAGTGCGCCTCCCGCAGGCGACCGAGCTGGCGGCGCCCTCGGGCCGGCGCGACGAAGACGCGCAGGCGATCGTCGAAGGCAGCCATGCCGACCCGGTCGCCGGCCTCGAGCGCCACGGCCGCCAGCTCCAGGCCGGCGTCCAGGGCGTGATCGAGCTTGCTCCAGCCGGCGAGGTCGTCCTCGGCGCTCGTCGCCCCCATGCGACGGCCGACGTCGATCAGGACGATCAGCTCCTGGCCGCGCTCCTCCTGCAGCTCGCGCACGATCGGACGGCCGTGGCGCGCAAAAGCCTTCCAGTCCACCAGGCGCGGGTCGTCCCCGCGCACGTAGTCGCGCAGGGACTCGAACTCCGTCTGGCCGCCCTTGCGTCGCAAGCGGCGCGCGCCCAGGTCTGCCCAGCGTTCCGAAGCCGCCAGGCGCAGGGTGCGGCGCAGACCGAGCAGGGCCGGCTCGACCGCGATCGCCTGAGTCCCTCCCTGGCGCGCCTGGCGCTCGATCAGGCCCAGGGGCCCGCGCAGGCGCAGGCGCAGGTCGCCGAGATGCAGCACGCCGCGCCCGAGGGAACGGTAGCGACGGCGCAGGACGGCCGCGCCCGCCCGCGGCAGGCGCAGGCGGTCGGGTCCGCCGGTCGGGTCGCCGCCCCCCGCCGGAGGCGCGAGGGACGCGCCGCCGGCATCGCGCGCGGTCACCTCGAGCGCCGGCGCGAACTCCTCGCGCAGCTCGAGCACGAGCCCCGCTCCACGACCGGGCTCGACCCTCACCCGCCGCTCGAACTCCTGCCCGAGGCCGACGCGCTCGTCCACGGAGCGCGTGAGGGCCAGCCGCGCCGGCGACGGGGTCAGGGCGAGGTCGGTGAGGGACGCGAGCACGAGCCCCAGGTCGGCGGCCAACAGGAAGGGCCGCAGGCCCGCGTAGACCAGGCCGACGAGGGAGCAGGCGAGCAGGACGCCCACCGCAAACAGGAGCCGGCGCGTGGGGATCAGCGCGGCACCTCCAGGGTGTCGAGGATGCGCGTGAGGACCTCGTCAGTCGTACCGCCCTCGATCTCCTCGGCCGGATCGAGCAGGACGCGGTGCCGCAGAGCCGGTAGGGCCACGCGCTTGATGTCGTCGGGTGTCACGAAGGCGCGACCGTCGAAGACCGCGCAGGCCTTCGAAGCGGCCAGCAACATCACTCCCGCCCGCGGGCTGGCGCCGAGCACGAGGGAAGGGTCCTCGCGCGTGGCGCGCAACAGTCGCACGACGTAGGCCGGAAGGTCCTCGCGCACCTCGACCGCGCGCACGGTGGCGCGCAGAGCCTCGACCCGCGCCGGATCGCAGACGGCCTCCACTCCCAGCTCCTGTGGCGAGGCGCAGCTCGGGCGGTCGTGGACCGTCTCCAGCAGGCGCGCCTCGACGGCCTCGTCCGGATAGGCCACGAGTACCTTGAACAGGAAGCGGTCCAGCTGCGCCTCGGGCAGTGGATAGGTGCCCTCGTGCTCGAGGGGATTCATGGTGGCGAAGACCGTGTGCGGCACGGGCAGGTCGTGACGCTCGCCGTCGACGGTCACCGAGCCCTCCTGCATGGACTCGAGCAGGGCGGCCTGGGTCTTGGCCGGCGCGCGGTTGATCTCGTCGCACAACAGCACGTTGGCGAAGACCGGCCCGGGCTGGAAGCGGAAGCTGCCCTCGTCGGCTCGGAAGATGCTCGTCCCGGTCACGTCGGCGGGCATCAGGTCGGGCGTGAACTGGATGCGCCCGTAGGCGCCGCCGAGAGCTGCGGCTAGAGAGCGCACGAGCAGGGTCTTTGCGACCCCCGGCGGGCCTTCGAGTAACACGTGCCCGCCGGCCGCGACCGCCATCAGGCAGTGAGCGAGCTCCTCCTCCATGCCCACGACTGCCCGGGCGACCGCCGCCGACACGCGCTCCGCCAGGGCGACCTGCTCCTCCACGTCCGTTCGTCGCGTCTCTTCCATCACGCCACTCCCCTTTCCCGGGCCGTTGTTCGGCCACCAGCCAAGTCGTCTTCCAGGGCGACCTCGAGTGCTTCGAGACCGCTCGCCAGGTGTTCCAGGTCGCGCGCGCCGTCCACAGCACGCGCCTCCGCCAGAGCCGCGGCCGGCGTCGCGATGCCGCGCGCCTCCAGGCGCGCAGCCAGGGCCGCGAGGCGCTCGTCCGCGGACTTGAGGTTGCGCGGCAGGCCGGCGCGCCGAGCCACCTGCGCCGCCACCCCTTCGCGCAGCTGCTCCGCCAGCAGGTCGAAGCGCCCCGCGCGCTCGAGCAGGCGCGCCGCCGAACGCGCCCGCGCCAGGGGCGAGAGGCGCGCGTGGAACGCCGGGTCGCGAGGGAACTCGCGCCTCCAGGCGTGCAGCCACAGCAACAGGCCCAGGAGGACCACAAGGTGCAGGGTGACCGCGCGCGCGCCGGCGCCCAGGGCCAGGGCCAGCTTACCCGGCGGCGCCCACGCCCCCAGGGCGTACTCGTCGAAGAGCAGCGGCTCGCCGGCCGCCAGCACCTCGACCAGGCGCACGGCCCAGAGTGCGTGGTCGAGCTCCCCGAGGGCCTCGTTGTCGAGGAAGCCGTCGTCGGCGATCAAGACCAGGCGACCGCGGCCGATGTCGATCGCCACCGTGTGCGCCCGGCCCTGCTCGTCGCGGAACAGGATCTCGACGCGCTCCTCCCCCGCTCCCCCGGCAACGACCAGGTGAGCCTCGGCGCGCACCTCGAGCGTCTCGCCGCCAATCGAGAGCCGTGCCGCAGCGCTCGCCTCGTGCGCGATGCGCTCGACGGCGGGCAAGGCCTCGGTCAGGGCGCCGATCAGAAACTGCTGCTCGTCCGCGGGAAGAACGAGGACACCGCCCGCCTCCACGAAGCGCGCGTAATGAGCAGGGTGCCGTGGGTCGGCCGTCAGGGAGCCGGCCTCCGGCTCCTCGGCGACGCTTTCCTCCTCCGTCTCCTCGGGCTCTTTCCCACCCAGGGAGGGTCCGCCGGCCGCCCATAAGAGCCCGCCTTCGCGCGGCAGGGCGAGGGGTGCCTGGCGCCAGGCCGCGGGACGCAGGCCGAGCTCGGTGAAGAGCGCCGACAAGGCGCGGCGGCCGTCCGGGGCGGGTGAGGCGACGCTGTCGGTGATGAATTCCTCGCCCCCGAGCCGGCTGAGCAGCAAGCCGAGGGCCAGGAGCACGATGACGACTCCGACCAGCAGGCGGCGGGCGAGGGAAGGGCCGTTCATCCGGTGCTCCCGGGCGGGTCGTCGCTGCCGAGCAGGCGCGTGCAGAGTTCCGAGTAGCGCCGCACATCGTCCGCTCCAGCCGGCGCGCGGCCGAAGCTGTGGGCGTCGAGGTCCGCCATGAGCGGCGCCAGGGCAGCGTGCAGGGTAGGGCGCAGGGCCCCGCGCGCGAGCAGCTCGCGCGGCGTCCAGGCCTCGCGGTAGCGCAACTCGCCGCGCTCACCCAGGCCGACCACCAGGGCGAAGAAGTACAGGCGCAGGGCCTCGATGCGATCGCCGCGCTGCTGGGCGGCGAGCGCCGCGGCGCGCAGCTGGGCGACGCGCCGGACCAGCACCTCACGCGCACCGTCCTCCTCCGCCGGACGCTCGGCCGCCGAGCGCAAGCCTCGCGCCAGGAGGAACAGAAGCCAGGCCAGGGCGACGATGCCGACGATGATCAGGGAACCGCGCGCGAGCTCCATCGCGAGCGAGACGCCGGCGGGCGAGGGCTGCCAGTCGATAAACTCCCCCAGCCACTCGAGCAAGTCGACGATCCAGCTCCCCTGCTGCGCCTGGTTGGCGTACTCGTCGCGTGCCAGGATCTCCTCCACCAGGGCGCGCACACGCTCGGGTTCGGTCCCCTGGCGGATCGGAAGCGGCGTCCTCACGACCTGACCGCTCCGCGCCCGGTCTCGGCGCTCAGGCACAGGCGTTCCAGGCGCATGTGCAGGTCCAGGCCTTCCCGACGAATGCACGTGTCCAGGTAGAAGACCGTGATCACGATCGAGGTGAAGGCCGTGACGACCCCCAGACAGACGGACGTGCTCAGCACCCCGATGAGATCGAAGAGCGCTTCGGGCATCGCGAGGGTCTCGAGCAGCTGACCGCGCAGCTCGGGCTGGTCACCGAACGCCGTCGGCACCTGGAGGAAGGACACGCTGACGGTCGTCAGCGCCCACACACCGAGCCAGCGCCGGAAGCTCCCAGGGGTCAGGCGCACGCTGCGGACGAAGCTCGCCACCACATCCTCGAGAGTGACGGCGATCCACTGGCCCGCGCGTCCGATCAGGGTCGCGGCGCGACGCCCCTCGATGCGGGCCGCGCCGGGGGACGGCTCCAGCACGAGCGCCACGGGGGCCAGCCAGAGCCGCCAGCTGGCGAAAAGCATGAATGCCCCGGCGGCCAGAAAGAGCGGCGGACAGAGAAAGCCGAGGATGGCCAGCATCCCGGCTCCAGTGGCCACGACGATGCCGCTCAACAGGCCCACCAGGCAGAGGGCGATGCCTTTGCGGCCCGCGACCCCGAGCGCCTCCCCGACGGGCACGGCGCGGCCGACCATGTGTCCGTGGACGAGGGTCGTCACGAGCCCGGCGCCGATGGTCTGGATCACGATCGGCAGCAGGGTCGAGGTCAACAAGAAGAGGCTCAGGCGGCCCCAGTCGAGAGAGCTGCCGCCGAGCAGCGCATGGGCACCGACGAATGGCTGCAGGGACCGCACCGGGAGCCACAGCAGCGCGCAGGTTCCGGCGCAGGCCAGAAAGTGGGCGCGCAGCACGTCGAAGCTCGCGTCGAGGAGGCCGCCGACGCCCAGGGGCCCGAGCTCGGGCGCTGCGTCGAGCAGGATGGCGTCGGAGGGGGGCGCGCTGCCCGACGCCGAGGCCGGCACCATGCGCCGCCCGCCGTCCGCCCCGTCGGGTGCGGGGCGCGGCACGGGGTCGGCGGCGTCGTGGCCCATCCGCGCTAGAGATTGCCCAGGCTGATGGCGTCGGTCGGGCAGTTGCGAGCGCAGGCGTGGTCGCGGGTGCACTCGTAGTTGGAGAGCTTGCGCACCGAGGCGGTCTCGCCGCGGGCCCAGAAGGCGTCCGTCTCGCAGACCATCTCGCACATCCCGCAACCGATGCAGCGCGCCGGATCGATGCGGACGCTGACAAAGTCGCGCGGGATCGCGGGGCAGCTCAGACCATCGATGACCGTCTCGGGGACGAGACCGCGCGTGGCCGCGTGGGAGGTGAGCACGCGCAAGGCTTCTTCCTCCCCGCGCCGCACGACATCCGGCACTCCTTCGAAGTCGAGGCGCGCCAGATGCCCGACCTTGGGCTGGATCAGCACGGTCTTGTAGTCCACCTGCATGTGGAGCGACTGCTCGACGAGCACCTCCTCGACGATCTCGAACGAGCGGTAGAGCGTGCTCAGCACGCGCCGCTTGTAGTTCGGGGTCTTGAAAGTCGCCTTGACCGTCAGGTCGACGGCGATGATCAGGTCGGGCTGCAGAGTCTTCGCGAAGCGCAGGGGCACCGAGTCGACGATGCCGCCGTCCATGTAATTGTAGCCATCGTGCTCGAAGGGCTCGAAGACCCCCGGCAGGGCGCAGGAGGCGTAGACGGCGTCGGCCAGGGGCACGTCCTCGAACCCCGGCGTGCCGAAGAACACGCTGCCCCCGGTCTCGAGGCGCACGGCGTTGCAGAAGAAGGGCATGGCGAGCTCGTCGAACGAGACCGCCGGCAGGATCTCGCGGACCTTCTCCCGAAAGCGATCGCCCTGGTACATGCTCGGGGCGCGCGTCCCCTTCACCAAGAGCTTCAGGAAGTTGAGGCGGAAGAAGTCCTCCTTCTGGAGCTTCGCCACGTGCCCCTCGATCTCCTCCACGGAGACGCCGGCGGCCGACATGGCGCCGATCAGGGCGCCGATGCTGGTGCCGATCACCGCGTCGTAGCGGATCCCGAGGGTCTCGAGGGCCCGCAACACCCCCACGTGCGCCATCCCGCGCATCCCGCCGCCGCCGAGGATCAGGACCGTCCGCAGCGGGCCGCGGTTGGGCGTTCCGAGCAGGCGCTCATCGGGGGTCACTTCGTCAGAGTCTGATTGGATTCTCGTCATGGTTACGGGAGCCTTGCGCGTATTGGAGGGCCTGGAGAGTGCCGTGTCCATGGCGACCGAGACCCTTCGCGCGACACACTCCCACCGGCCGGCTCTGGAACCACGCCCCACAGGGACGGAGGATGGGGGTAGACTCCGCGCGCCGCGCCGCATCGGCCACTGTGCAACACCAGCGATCATGATCCAGCTCTCGAATGGCGGCCCCAGCCGCTCGATAGTCCTCGCCGCGGGCCTGCGTACCCCACAGGCCCGCTCCGGCGGAGTCTTCAAGAAGGAAGACCCCGGGCACCTGGCATCGCGCCTGGCGCGCGAGCTGCTCAACCGCGCGGGGATGGACCCGGGCGAGCTGGACGAGGTGATCTCCGGCTGCGCCGGGCCGCCCCAGACCCAGGCCAACGTCAGCCGCGTGATCGCCCTGCGCGCCGGCGTGCCCGAGCACGTCCCGGCCCGCACAGTGGCCCGCAACTGCGCCAGCGGGATGGAGGCCGTCACCTCGGCCTGCGCCTCGATCCTGGCGGGCGAGGGCGACACCTACCTGTGCCTGGGTGTGGAGGTCATGAGCGGCTACCCGCTGGTCTTCGGGCCGAAGATGACCGACCTCTTCGAGCGCGCGTTCACTGCCCGTTCGCCCCTGCAGGCGGCCGCCGCCTGGCTCTCCTTCCGGCCCAGCTTCCTCACGCCGCGCGTAGCGTTGATGGAGGGACTCACCGATCCGATCTCGGGCATGATCATGGGCAACACGGCCGAGCTGTTGGCGCGCGACTTCGCCATCAGCCGCGAGCAGTCGGACGCCTTCGCCTGCGAGAGCCACGCGCGCGCGCGCGACGCGCGCGAGCGTGGACGCTTCGAACGCGAGATCCACCCGCACCTGCCGCTCGGGGCGCGCGAGGGTGCGCGAGCTCTCGACCGCGACGACTCCATCCGTGACGAGCAGACCGTCGAGGCGCTCGGAAGATTGAAGCCCTACTTCACCAAGCCCGACGGCACGGTGACCGTCGGCAACTCCTGCGGGATCACCGACGGTGCCACGGCCCTGCTCGTGATGACCGAGGAGCGTGCGCGCGAGCTCGGCCTCACTCCCCTGGCGCGCATCCGCTCCTGGGCCTGGGCCGGACTCGACCCCGCGCGCATGGGGCTCGGCCCAGTCTTTGCGACCGCCAAGGCCCTCGACCGCGCCGGCTGCGAGCTTGGTGATCTGGGTGCGATCGAGCTCAACGAGGCCTTCGCCTGCCAGGTTCTGGCCTGCGCCCGGGCCTTCGAGAGCGACGCCTTCGCCGAGAAACACCTCGGGCGCCAGAAGGCCCTGGGCGAGCTGGACCTGGCACGCACCAACCCCAACGGCGGAGCGATCGCCATCGGCCACCCCGTCGGAGCCACGGGCGCCCGCTTGCTGCTCACGACCGCCCATGAGCTCGAGCAGAGCGACTGCGAGCTCGGGCTCGCCACGCTCTGCATCGGCGGCGGGCAAGGCGGAGCGGTCGTGCTGGAGAGGGTGGCACGATGATGAGCTTCGACGAGAAGGCGCTCGAAGGCCTGCCCCTGCCCCCCAACTGCCCCGAGACCGGCACTTGCATCCGCTACGAGCAGCCCGAACCCGGGCTGGTCGTGCTGGTGCTCGATCCGCCGCACCGCAAGCTGGCGGTGCTGGACCTGCCCCTGATGCGGGACCTGTCCCTGGCGATCACGCGCCTAGAGGACGACCGCGCCCTGCGCGGCGTGGTAATCACCGGACGCGCGCCCCTCGAGTTCGCCCTGGGCGCCGACATCGACGCCATCGGCACGATCGAGGACCCGGCCCTGGTCGAGCGCTTCATCCGCCTGGGCCAGGACCTGTTCCATCGCCTGCACCGCATGCAGAACGGCGCCGGACGCCGGGTGAGGACCGTCGCGGCGGTCGGCGGCCCGGTCCCCGGCGGCGCCTTCGAGCTCTCCCTGGCCTGCGACCGGATCTTGCTCGCGGACGACCCGCGCAGTCGCATCGGCCTGCCCGAGACCAAGCTCGGCATCCTCCCGGCCTGGGGCGGCAGCCAGCGCCTCCCGCGGCGGGTCGGCGTGACGACCGCCCTCGACGCAATCCTCAAGGGCACCCTGCTGCCCGCCCGCCCCGCCTACAGCAAGGGCTTCGTGGACCGACTGACGCCGCCGGAGTACCTGCTGCGCACGGCAGCAGACGTGGCGCTCGGGCGCACGAGCTGCGCGCGGCGCGGGCGCGGGCGCCTGGGGAGCATCCTGATCGACCGCAACCCCCTGGCCCTGGGCGTGATCTACGCCATGACCCGCAAGACGGTGATGGCCCAGACCCGCGGGCGCTATCCCGCAGCGATGGACGTGGCGCAGCTGGTGTGTCGCGCACCCCTGACGCCGTTCTCGATCGGCTTCGCCCAGGAGGCGCAGCGCGCTGCGCTGCTCGCGACCGGCCCCGTCTGCGACAGCCTGATCGGGATCTTCAAGCTCATGGAGGGCGCCAAGAAGCTGGGCGTGCTCCCCGACGGCAGCCGGCCGGAGCCGTTCCGCACGGGAGCGGTCCTGGGGGCGGGGATCATGGGCGGAACGATCGCCAGCCTGTTGGCGGGCAAGGGGATCGCCACGCGCCTCTTCGACATCTCAGGCGAGGCTCTCGACGCCGCCCAGATCGACCACCGCAAGGACCTCAAGAAGCGCCTGAAGCGCCGACGCATCAGGCCCAACGAGCACGACTCCGCCCTCGACCGGCTGGATACGACCGGCGACATCGCGAGCCTGGCGCGCGCCGAGATCGCGATCGAGGCCGTGGCCGAGCGCATGGACGTCAAGCGCGAGGTCTTCGGGACCCTGGCCGCGAGCCTTTCGACGGACGCGATTCTGTGCACCAACACCAGCTCCCTCTCGGTGGACGCCATCTTCGACGGCCTCCCCGCGCCGGAGCGGTTCGTCGGCATGCACTTCTTCAACCCCGTACGCCAGATGCCCCTGGTGGAGGTCGTGCGCGGCTCGGAGACGAGCGACGAGACGGTCGCACGCGTCGCCGCCCTGGCCGTGGCCCTCGGCAAGACCCCGGTCATCGTCAAGGACGTCGCCGGCTTCCTGGTGAACCGTATTCTCGGCCCCTACATGGACGAGGCTCTGCGCCTCTACGACTGCGGGGTCGCGCCAGAGCGCATCGACCGTCTGGCGGAGGCCTTCGGCATGCCGATGGGGCCGCTGGCTCTCCTGGACGAGGTCGGGATCGACATCGCGGCCCACGCCGCCCTGTCTCTGCACGAGGCCTACGGCGAGCGCATGGCTCCCTGCACCTCGATCCGCGGCCTGCTGGACGAGGGGCACCTGGGCAAAAAGGCCGGCCGCGGCTTCTACGTGCACTCAGGGCAAGGGCGCAAGGCGCGTCGCTCGATCTCCCCCATGCTCGCCACCCTCGCGCCGCCCTCCTCGGCCGAGGGCGACGGCCTGTCCGACGAGCAGGTCACCGAACAGATGATGCTGGCGATGCTGAACGAAGGGGCGCGCGCCCTCGAGGAGCAAGTCTGTAGCAGCGCCGCCGAGCTCGACCTGGCGACCATCTTCGGCATGGGCTTCCCGCCCTTCCGCGGCGGGCTCTTGCGCTGGGCCGACAGCGTGGGCGTGCGCGAGATCGTCGATCGCATCGAACGCACCGCCGTGCGCGTCGGCGCGCGGCCGGGCGGCGCGGCGCGCTTCGAAGTAGCGCCGCTGCTGGCGGAGCTGGCGCGCACGGGCGGCAGCTTGCACGGGGCGGCCGACTAGGCCGTTTCCGCCAGCGGACGTCGACGCGGGGCGTCGCCGGCGGGCCACAGCCCCTCCGCTCCCCGTCGAGAGTGCACGCGCAAGACGGTCTGTGACAAGACCGGGCGGGCGCTCAGCGCAGGGCGCCCTCGAGGGCGGTCGCGGCGGCGGTGCCCTCGTCGCGCATCTTGACGATCAGACCGCAGGCCTGCTGCAGGTCGCGGGCCTCGGCCCACTCGCCGCCGGCGGGCCGGGAGCCGGGGACGACCACCGAGCGCGGCGGGATCACCAGGGGCTCCGCGCGCGTCCCGCGCAGGGTTCGCTCGCCGACGAGGTCGAAGACCGGCGTCGTGGCCGAGAGGACCACACCGGCGGCGATCACCGCCTCTCTCCCCACTAGCACGCCCTCGAAGAGGCCGGCGTTGCCGCCCACGAAGGCTCCGTCCTCGACGATCACCGGGCGCGCCCCCGGCGGCTCGAGGACGCCGCCTATCTGGGCCCCGGCCGAGACGTGCACTCCCTCGCCGATCTGTGCGCAGGAGCCGATCAGGGCGTGGCTGTCGATCATCGTCCGCGCGCCCACGAAGGCGCCGACGTTGACGTACATGGGCGGCATGCAGACCACGCCACAGCCGAGGTGGGCGCCGCGGCGCACGGCGGAGCCACCCGGGACGAGGCGCACCTCATCGCGATCGGAGAAGCGCCGCACCCTCAACGGCCGCTTGTCACGGAAGGGGGCCTCGCGCTCCGACGGTGTGCGCTCCCCGCTCCAGTCCAGTTCGATTCCCATGCCCGTGATGTCGCTCTCGCGAAACAGATCGAGGATCGCCAGCTTGATCCAGGCGTGGACCGTCCAGCCGCCCTCGCCATCGGGGGAGGCGACGCGCAGCTCACCGCTCTCGAGGGCGTCGAGCAGCGCCTCACCCCGGGGCCGGTCGGCGTCAGACACCGGCCAGGAGCTCCTTCGCGACGCGCACGTGCTCCTCAACCGCCAGTTCCAGCTCGCGCCGGTTGACCTTCTCGTGGTCGGTGTGCGCGTCGCGGATAGAACCGGGCCCGAAGAGCAGGGGCGTCCCCCAGCGCGGCATGTGCGGCGCGTCGGTGCCGAAGGCGACGACATCGCCTTCCCCGCCACTGGGCACGAGGAACTCCACCGGCGCGTAGGACGCGTAGCCCTGCGTGTCGATGCTCACGTGCTCGCCCAGATGCCGGCGGATACGCTCGGTGATCCGCTGCGGCTCTTCGACCGCGCGCACCAGCAGCTTGGCGCTGGCCCGGTCGGCGACCACGTTGGGGGCCACGCCGCCGGTGATCTCGCCCACGTTGAGGGTGCCCTGACCGAAGACCGGATGGTTGCCCCAGGCCTCGCCCAGGAGGCCGTGGGTGCAGCGCACGAGCTCGTGCACGGCCGATGGACCGATCTCCTGGGAGCTGTGGCCGGCCACGCCGCGGGCGCGCAGGGTGGCCGCAAAGATGCCCTTGTGGCCCCGCACATGGCGGTTGTCGGTCGGCTCGCCGATCACGACCCAGCGCGGCTCCCAGGGCTCGGCCAGCCGCTCGTTGGCGCACGCCGCGCCGATGCTGTCCACCTCCTCGCCGACGGTGAACAGGAAGCCGATGCGCTCCTCGCCCTCCGCCAAGAGGCGCCGACCGGCCTCGAGCATGACCGCCGCCTGGCCCTTCGCGTCGCAGGAGCCGCGCCCATGGATGTGATGGGCGTCGACGCGCGAGCCGAAGAAGGGCGGCACGGTGTCGAGGTGCGTGCAGAACACGAGCCGCGGCACGCCGGCGCGAGCGAGCAGGTTGAAGCGGCCGGGCTGCACCTCCTGGCGCTCCACGGCGAAACCCTCGGCACTCAGGCGGCGCGCCAGGGCATCGCCGTAGTCACCTTCCTCGCCGGTCACCGAAGGGATCTCGATCCAGTCGACGAGGTCCCCGGCCAGACTCTCCCCACCTGAAGGCATGGGCGCAGTGTACGCTCTGGAGTCCCCGCGGCCAGGATGGGCGGGGAGCCCCGCAGCACCCCGACCCAGAGCACCGCCCATGATCCTCATCGCCACCGTCCTCACCGCAGCGACCTTTTCCACAGCGACGATCCCCCTCCAGGACACGCGCCGCGAGCGGGTCGTGGAGGAGTACCGGCGCCTGGGAGACGCGCGCGACGGCGACGGCCTGCGCGCACTTTGGAAGGCGAACCCCGACCTCGTCCTGGTCACGATTGACGCGGATCTCGAAGGTGGGCTCGCGCTGTGGGAGGAGGCGGGCGAGGCACCGCCCACCGAGCGCATCGCGCACCTGCACGAGCGCGCGCTGTTCGCCGCCCTGGCCGCGAGCGAGGCCCTCGCCCAGCCCATCCTGGCCGACTACGCTGCGAGCTTCGTGGGCTGGAACGACCTCGAGAAGCTCAACTTTCGCGCGGGCCAGGCACTCTACGCGCGCGCCCTCGAAGAGCTCGAAGCGGGCGAATTCGAGGTCGCCCTGGCCGCCGCCCGCGAGACGCGCGACCGCGCCGCTCCCCTGGGCGACTGGTGGGGTACGGCCATGGGCTACTCGGCGGAAGGTCGCGCCCTGCAGGGCGCGGGCCTGGGGGAACACGCCCTTGCCGCCTACGGCATCTCGCGCCTGCTCTACCACGACCTGGGACTCAGGTGGAACGAGCTTGATGTGCTCTCGCGCATGGTCTCCGTACTACGCTCTCTGGAGCGCTGGCCGCGGGCGCGGGTCGCGGCCCAGGCCGGCCTCGAGCTGGCGCGCCGCTTCGAGCACGGCGAAGAAGTACGCGAGCTGCTGCGCGCGCGGGCGCAGATCGAACGGCGCATGGGCCTGGAACAGGAGGCCCAGGCCAGCGAGGCGGAACTGCGCGCCCTGGAAGAAGCCGCGAAGGACTAGCGCTGCGCGCGCGGGTCAGGGAGGCGGATCAGTCCCGGAGCGCGAGCGCCAGGGAGCGGACGCGGTAGGAGGTCGCGCGCCACGAGACCGGGATGGCCAGTCGAACCCTGCGCAGCCAGAAGGACGCCCGCTCGCGCTGCCCGCGCACGAGGTCGTGCTCGGCCAGGGCGAAGCGCAGGGGGAACATCTCGCATTGGGCGAGCTGGCCGTGGCGGGGAGCGGTGAGCCGGCCGGCGCTGACGATCTCGTCCACCAGAGCGTCGTCGGTCGCCGCCTCGGCCACCCGTAGGCGCAGGACTAGGCTCAGAGCACCCGGGCCCAGGGCCTCGATCAGCTCCTGGGCGTCCGCCCCGACCTCGGGCGCCGCGGAGGTCCCGCGCGCGAAGACGACCAGGCGACCGAACGCCTCCACGGTGCGCGGCTCTAGGGGCCCGAGGTTGTCCCGCAGGCACTCGACGACGGTGCGCTGCTCCAGCACCGCCCGCTCCCGCTGACCTGCTCCGTCCAGAGCCTGCGCCAGGAGCCCGCGCACCTCGACGGCCATCGGGAGCGCCGGCTCGGGCGCCCAGATCAGGAGCGCCTCGAACATCGCTATCGCCTCACCCGGGCGGTCGCGCAGCATCAGATTCACGGCACGATCCAGCTCGGCCTCCCCGCGCTCGGGAGAGTCCTCCGGGGCCACGGCACAAACCTGTTGCAGGAGCGTGCCGGCCGCGACCAGGTCTCCGGACTCCTCCAGCAGGCGGGCCTGCCCGCGCCGCGCGCGCCAGGCACGCGCCCCATTCTGCGGTGCCATGGCCTCGAGCTCGCCGAAGAGGCGCGCCGCCTCGTCCAGGTCATCGAGGTACAGGGCGACCCAGGCTCGGTCTTCGAGGAAGCGCGAGGGCTGGTGGCGCCCCTCACCGGCGAGCTGGCCCTGTTGCTCGTCGAGCATCCGGTAGCGATGGCCAGCCTCCACCAGACGCCCGGAGCGCACGGCGACCTCGGCCAGGGCGCTCTGAACGAGGACCGTCAGGGGATGGTCGGGTTCCGCCGCCACGGCCAGGGCTACCTGCACGCGCTGCAACTCGCGCCGAGCCTGATCGAACTTGCCCATCATGGACAGATAAAGACCCAGGGTGTGGCGCGTCTGGAGGACGGCGAGGTGGCGGGCGCCGAGGCGTGCGACCTGCTCGGCCAGGACGCGCTCGAGGAGCTGGCGAAGATCGCCGTACTCCGCCTCAAAGTCCGCCAGGCGCAGGAGGTCCCCGCGCGCAAGAAAGATACCCGCCAGGTCCACCTGGAGCTCATCAGGCACCTCCCGCTCGTCACTCCGAACGGTTTCGGCCAGGGCCGTGAGCACCAGCTCCTCCGCCTCATCGATGCGAAAGTCGGCCCTCAGGATGTCCGCCAAGGCCCGATTGACCGCCAGGATCTCGCCCCACTCGCCGCCGTTCGCGGTGAGACCGCGACGGGCCTGGCGCAGAGCGAGCTCAGCCCCGGCCATCAGCCCCTCGTGACGCTCGACAAAGCCGATCGCCGCGAGCAGCCGCGCGCGCAGCAGTGGCCTGCTCACGAGGTCCTCCCGGGCCAGCTCCTCGGCACGGCCAAGGATCGCCCCCAGCTCCTCCGTGCGGGGCTGGTGCGGATCCAGGTACTGAAAGAGCCGGACCGTGACCGCGAGGGCCTCGTCCGCACTGCGCCGCGCCTCGAGGGTCTCGGCCAGCAGCATGCCCAGCACGACGAGCGCGGTGCTGGCGAGCAGGGTCGAAGAGGTGATCGCCTTGTGGCGACGACACCACTTCATCAGGACCCGCGCGCGGCTCGGCGGGCGGGCGTGCAGGGCCTCGCCGTTCAGGTAGCGGTGCAGGTCCGCCGCCATCTCGGCCATGGAGGCGTAGCGCCGGTTCGGCTGCTTCTCGAGGGCCCGCATGCAGATCACGGCCAGATCGCGCGGGACCTGCGAATGCACCATGCGCGGATCGGGTACGGACTCGTCCCGCACCCTGGCGAGGATCTGCTCGGGCGTGTCCCCCTCGAAGGGACGCACGAGGGTCAGGGTCTCGTAGAGCACAGCGCCCAGGGAGAAGATGTCCGTCGCCGCTTCGCGGGCCGCGGGGCTTCCCTGCGCCTGCTCGGGGCTCATGTAGAAGTAGGTGCCTTGCGGGCCGCCGCGCGCGGGAGAGGCGCTCTCTTCCCCGAGGGCGGCCAGACCGAAGTCCGCGATCTTGGGGGTCAGCGACTCGTCGATCAGCAGGTTCTGGGGTTTGAGGTCGCGGTGGACGACTCCGGCGGCGTGAGCAGCGGCCATGCCCTCGGCGACCTTCGCGAAGAAGGCGCCCAGGCGTCGAAAGTGCCCGGAAGGCAGTCGATCCAGGCGTCTGAGCTCCTCGATCTCCTGCGCCAGGGAGCGCCCGCCGGGAACGAGTTCCTCCACGATGAAGTTCGTCTGACCCTCACTGCCCACGTCGTACACCGCCACGATTGCCGCGTGGGACAGGCGCCCTCCAGCGGAAGCCTCGCGATGAAAGCGCTCCAGACCAGCCTCGGTCAGGCTCTCGATCTGGGGCAGGAGCTTGATGGCAACACGTCGATCGAAGCGGCGGTCGGTCGCCTCGTATACGACGCCCGAGCCCCCACGGCCGATCTCACGCACCAGGGTGTAGTCGCCGATGCGGCAGCCCGGCCAGAAGTCGTCCGGTCCCGAGCGCAAGACCTGGCGCAGGGCGTGGTAGTCCTCCACCAGCGTTTGCAAGTCCTCGCGCAGGTCCTCGGGGAGACCCTCGAGGAAGAGGTCGAGCTCGACCTCGCCGGCGGACTCGCGCGCCTTCAGGTACTCGTCGAACGCACGCTCCAGGCGCCCTAGCTGCCCGCTCTCGCTCTCGTCCACGCCCACCCCCACGCCCCTCATCGGCCGCGGCTCATGCGGCGAATCAACGCATCGATCGTGCGTGTCACGCGCGAGGGAGGGAGGGCCAGGCGCGTCGCGATCGCCCCGGGCCTCACGCCATCGATGTGCAGGCGCACGATCTCCCTATCTGCCCCATCCAGGTCGAACAGGACCAGGGCGAGCCGGCGCAGCTCGTCGCGATGGCTGGCCGAGGAGATCGGCGAGGGCCCGGGATCCGCCACGCCGAACTCGGTCACGTCACCCCCCACACGCTGGCCGCCACCGCGCTTCTCACGGTTGGCGGCGCGCAGCTTCGTTCGCGCCTTCCAGCGCATCTTGCGCAGCAGGAAGGCGATGAATTGCCCGCGCGTGCGAAAGGCGACCTCCTCCATGCCGGCCCACAGATCGCCCATCACCGAGTCCACCAGATCCACGGTGTCCACGTGCTCCCGCAAGCCGGGGTTGAGCAGGGAGTGGCCCGCCCGCATGGTGTCTCCCAGCAGGTAGACCAGGAACTCGTCCATCAGTCGCCGGTCCTGCTTGCCAGCCTCGAAGACCACCGCCAGGGTGGCGTCCTCCACCGTCGCGCCTGCCCCGAAGCGCTCGAAGGCTCCGGCCTGCACGCCGGGCCCTTCCAGCAGTTCGGCGCTACCCGGACCCAGGCGCTCCTTGGCGAAGCGCGAGGCCTCTTCAAGAAACGCGCTCGGTTCACTGCTGCGCTCGATCATGGGAAATCGAGCGTACTATCCGTAGCCGCTCGCACGGTAAGGGGGCTCTCCCTCTCAGGGCAGGCAGATGCAGAGGGCGCTGTAGCCGTCCTCGTCCTCGAACTGAGACACGCAAAGGCCGCCGTCATCGTCGGCGAAGGTCATGGCCGCTCCAGAGAGGCTGAAGAAGACCTCGAAGCTCGCCTGGCTGCCGTCCTCGGCCTCGCCCGCCACCAGAGAGAACTGGTGCCCAGCGAGGTCCGGGGCGACCTCGTGCTGCCAGTGGCCGCCCTCATGCCAGACGATGCGCTCGATGAACCTGCGGTTGAGGATGCGCGAGGCGCGCCCTTCGGTGCAGGTTGCCGAGGAGTCCCCGACCTGCACGGGCAAAGGCAAAGTCGCCTGGTCGTGTGGGTTGACCATGATCCATCCGTGAGCGAAGACCACCTCTCCCTCCTCGGAGACGGGATAGTGGCTCACCTGCCCGGAGTGAACGCTCAGCAGGGCGACGGCGCAGTCCTCGGCGTCCGGGCGCAAGCGCGCGAATCCCTCCGAGGTCTCGGCGCTCCAGGCTCCCTCCAGAGAGACCAGCCGGCAATTGCGCTCGTTCCACCAATCACGGGTCTCCTGCGCCTCGGGCGAGGGCCCCGGTGGCGAGGCCTCCACCCTGGACAGGTCCGGAAAGACAGCGACCGCCACGAGGGCGCACGCACCAAAAGTAACGGCGAGCCAGTGCTTGGGATGGGATGTCATCAGCATGAACCTGGGGTATCGGTGATCGATTGCGAGGCACACTCGAACGAGCGCGGGGCGCCCACGGAGGCCGCCGGTTCCGGGTCGGAGAATCGATGAAAAAACGCCGTCTGGAGCGGCACACGGCCAATAAACTGTCCTTTTCCTCCGAGCCTGGGGCCGCTCCCCGTGCCCCGGCCCGAAGATACGGACGGGTGGCCTGCCGAGCCCCCGTTCACGAGCCGGCTCAGGGCGCGCACACGCACAGCAGAGACCCTTCCGGGGCAGTATTGCACTGCTTGATCACGAGTCCCCCGCCACAGGCCGAGGAATAGGTGAAGGTCTGCCCATCGCCGGTCGACACCGTCACGACGCAGCCCTCGCTTCCCGACGAGCCGCAGAACTTCTCCCACTTGCAACCCTGGTCGGGGACCTCGGCCGACTCCCAGCAGTCCCCCGAGTAGTCCACGCTGGTGATGTCCTCGCGTGCGAAGAGCTCGTCGCAGCCCGACGGGAAATCGCAGCCCCCCGACGAGGTGCTGGCTTCCATGTTCAGGGTGTCGCGCGAGCCCTGGTTCACGATGACCCAGCCTAGGGCCAGCACGAGCTCGCCCGCGGTGGTCAGGGGGTAGTCGATCACCTCGCCCGTCTGCTCGACGAGCAGCGTGACCGAACATTCATCGTGCTCAGGTCGGAACCGGACCAGCGAGCCGTCGATCCCCATGTCGTCGATTCCCATGTCGAACGAGCCCGTCATGTCCACCAGGGACACGGCACCCTCGTTCCACCAGACACTGTGGGTCGTGTCCAGCGGGGCGGGCGCGGCGGGTCGCGCGATCAGGATCGCGAAAGTGGCAATCCCCATGGACAGCACTGCGGTCAGAACGGCGAGCCCGATCCTCCAACGATGTCGGTGCATCTTCATCTCCTCCTTGAGTGCGCCCATCTTACACCGCTGCATCGGAATTGCGGGGATCCCGCTCCAGAGGGGTGGGCGCCCCGGCCCGAGGCGAGAGAGGAGAGAGAGGAGAGGGAGCCCCGGGCCGAGATCACCCTTGAACACGCCCTCTGACGCGTCGGAAGCAGAGGCGACCCGCAGGGGAGTTTGGGAAGATCGTTCCTGATACGGTGGGTGGCCGTGCTGCACGCCGTCTTCGCATTCCTCACGCGCTCGCGGCTGGTCGCCAGGATGCTCTTCCGCTTCGACCTGCCGCCCCTGCGCCCGGGGGGCCACTACTTCGACGTGACCACCCTGGCCCTTCTGCGGGCCTCCCGGCGTATTCCGGCGGGCGCTACCGTCCTGGACCTGGGAACCGGCAGCGCGGCCCTCCTGGCCCTCTGCCTGTGGCGCCGGGGTTGCCGGGTGGAAGCGGTGGAGATCGACCCCGATGTGGCCAGGGACGCCGAGCGCAGCATCCGGCTCCAGGACGCCCGCCTGCCCTTGCGCCGGGCAGCCCTGCTTGAGGGAGCGCCCAGGGACACGGAGTACGTGGTCTTCAACCCGCCCTACATACCTACCTCCACGGGCGAACGCAGGCGCCTGCCCGCGGCCTTCCGCAGCCAGTGGGATGGAGGGCCCGACGGCACGCGGGTGATCGCCGCCTTCCTCGATGGCCTGGCGGCCCACGAGGGTCACCCGACGGTATTTCTGGGGGTCAATCACCGCCACGTGCCCCGCGCCCGCATGGAGGCCTTGCTGGCCCGCCAGCCGACGATCGCCCTGCAGGAGGTCATCCGGGAGCGCTGCCTGGGTGTCGAGGTCTACGTGCTCTCGACCCGGGCCGGGCCGCCTGCCGGCGAGGGGGAGACCGGACGCTCCGGATAGACTTCGAGCCCCTCGGCAAGTGCCTCAGGGCTCGAAATCGGATCCCCAGCGCAGCTCTCAGCTGCACCGGACCTAGCCGGGAGTGATCGGAGCCCGAACGGGAGAATTCGAGAAATCGCGGGCGGCCTGCGAGAGGGCGGGAAAAGCCCCCCAGAGCACCCCTGCCAGCACGGCACCCAGACCGAAGAGCCCCGCGGGCGCGTACCAGGCCTCGAGCTGCCCGGTGATGGGGTAGGAGGTCAGGCAGAAGTGCACCAGCTCGGCGATGCAGTAGGCCAGGACCCCGTAACGCAGCAGCAGCACGGCCCCCAGGGCCACGTGCCCGATCCCGATCGTCAGCCAGGCCGTGCGCGGATCGGCCGAGATCAGGGCGTCGCTCGTGCCCAGGATCGAGACCGCCAGGATCAGGGCCGGCGCGCTGTGCCTCGTGGCGGCACGCAGCAGGGCCAGCAGCATCAGCAGCAAGAGCGAGATGTACAGGGCCGTGACGGGCAGGCTGAAGAGGATCCCGGCCCAGAACCGAGGCCCTGACAGGACCTCGAACGGGACGAAGGGAACGAACGGAACCTGCACCGTTTCCGGCCTCCCCAGCCAACCCGGGAGTCCCGCGTCCAGGCCGATCATGAGGGCCATGAAGACGCCGAAACACCCGCCGATCAGGACGTGGCTGGCGACGAGCGGGTCACGCCCGCGGCCCCCGAGCACGCGGCTCCAGGACACGAGCGCCTTGGGCCAGAAGCGGCGCACCAGGGGTTCGACCACCAGGTAGTAGCCCCAGGCCATGGCGGCCTCCCAGAGGGAGGAGCCGAAGCCCACGATCAGCAGGGACATCTCCCCGGTCAGGTCGCCGGCATGGTCCGCCAGCAGCAACCAGCCGGTGTAGGAACAGATCAGAGTGAAGATCCCCAGGCGCGCCCCGCCCCAGGGGTCTCCTCGGCCGGCGCGCAGGTTGCGCCAGACCATCGGGATGGCGAAGACGAGCAGCACGGCGAGCATCGTGTCGTAAATTCGGTTCGACAGGTTCCAGAGCGCGGAGTCGCTCCAGCTCTCCCCCTCCGTGTCGCGAGTGGCGGGCGCCAGGGGCGGCCCCTGCGGGACGGCCTCGCCCTCCTCGGCCATGCGCGCGGGGCCCTCGAGCACGACAAAGAGCGAGACGCCCCCGGCGCTCGTCCCCCCCTCCACGCGCCGCGGGACCTCCCCCACTTGCGACTGCCAGGCGCGGCGGCGCTCCGAGGAGCTGGCAATCGGGAGCCGCACCTCGCTGGGTTCGAACTCTCCCGGGACCAGGCCGGCGGCCGCGAAGAGAGCGTGCCAGTCCGGCTCTCCAACCGCCGTCGGGGGCCGGTACTCGGGGTTGCTGCGCAGGAACAGCAAGCGTCCGGACGGGTCGCTGACCAGGGTCTGGGAGCCCGGAATACCGGGGGGTGGATCGCCGAGCTGGACGCGAGCGGAGCCGAAGAACAACCCCCACACGCTCTCGGGGCGCAGGGCGTCGAGGCTGCGTCGGTACCAGAAGAAAACGTCGCCACGCTCCGGTCCCGTGCCGGCCACGGTCCATTCCTCTCCACCGGGGCCGAAGAGCGACGGCAGGATCGATTCGTCCTGGGTGAAGCCGTAGGCCTCGTGCACCACCGCGGCCTGCTCAAGCTGGAGGGGATCGAGGAGTTCGGACACGCGCCGGGCGAGCTGCTCGGGAGCGAAGGGCAGGGCCGCACTCTGCAGGGGCAACTGCTCGACGACCCCGAACACATAGACCGCCAGCAAGGCGAGGAAGAGAGCCAGCGCGGCGAAGGCCGAGCGCCGTGAGAGGAGTCCCCTGGCTCCGGAAGCCGCCACCACCTCAGGAGTCGGCAGGAGACCCAGGGCCAGGACGCCGGCCAGGGGGTCCTCCTCGGCCAGGGCCGACTCGATCACGGCCGCGGAGCGCGGGCGCGCGCCGGGGTCACCCTGCAAGCACATCTGCACCGCACGCTCGAGCACCGGATCCCCCGCGCTCCCCTCGCGGTAGGGCATCGGGGGCGCGCTGCGGTCGCGAGCCGCCCGCACGATGGCGCTGGCCGAAGGGTAGGCGCGCCGCCCGCCGAGCAGTTCGAAGAGCACCAGTCCCAGGGCAAAGAGGTCGCTCTGCACGGTCGCGGGGCCGTCCGCCAGGAGTTCGGGAGCCATGTAGGCCGGGCTCCCGGCCGCGACCGCCTCCGTGCCGCCGTCGCGCGGAGCCGCCAGGCCGAAATCCACGACGTGCAGATGCCCGTCACCATCGACCTGGATGTTCGCGGGCTTGAGGTCTCGGTGTAGCACGCCCTGGTCGTGGGCCGCGGCCAGGGCGGCGCACAGTTCGTGCGCCATGCGCCGCGCCCGCGCGCCCTCCGCAGGTCCTCTCTCCCGCAGCCAGGCGCCGAGGTCCTGACCCTCGATGTACTCCATGGAGATGAACGGCTCCCCGTCAGACTCTCCCACGTCGTACACGCGACAGACGTTGGGGTGGCTGATGCCGCGGGCCAGGCGCGTCTCCGAGAGCAGGCGGTCGAGGAAGCCCGGGATGCCGGTCAGATGGCCGGGGAGGAATTTCAGGGCGACGCGCTCGCCGAGGGTCTCGTCCTGCGCCAGGTACACCTCCCCCATCCCACCCCGGCCCAGGCGGCGCAGGATGGTGTAGCGCTCCGCGATCACATCACCGGAACGAAAGCGCTCCTCCAGCGCCTTCCGTCCGACATCAGCGGCGTCCTCGAGGATCCCGGAGAACTCACGCGTGTCCGTATCGCCGTAGGAGAGCAGGGACTCGACCTCGGCGCGCAGCTCCCCGTCCTCGCCGCAGGCCTCGCGCACGGCGTCCGAGCGCTGCGACCCTTCCAACTCCAGCGCGGCGAGGAAGATCTCCTTGGCTCGCCGGTGGCGATCGTCGGTCATTCCCTCGAGCCCTTCCCGAGCTCCCGACGCAGCCAGGCCTTGGCGGCGGTCCACTCGGCCTCCACGGTCCGCACAGAGACGCCGATCACCTCGGCCACCTCACGCACGCTGAGGCCGGCGAAGAAGCGCAGCTCGACCACGCGCCCCTGACGCGGATCGAGGCTCTCCATGCGCGCGATAGCCTGCTCGAGATCGAGCAGGTCAGGCGCTCCCTCCGACTCCGCCGCCAGGTCCTCGGGAAAGGCGACGGCGCGCCGGTTTCCACCGCGCTTATCCCGTCCACGGGCACGCGCGTGGTCCACGAGGATGCGCCGCATGGCCTGGGCGCCGACGGCGAAGAAGTGGGATCGGCCCTGCCAGTCCACCCGGTCCTGATCGACGAGCTTCATCCACGCCTCGTGGACCAGAGCCGTGGGCTCGAGGGTGTGGTCGGCGCGCTCCCTGCGGAACAGGCGCAGGGCGATCTCCCGCAGCTCGGCGTAGACCAGGGGCATCAGGCGCTCCCCGGCCACCCGGTCGCCCTTGCTGACGTCGTTGAGCAGCCGCGAAACCAGGGGATCCTGTTCGTCGCTCATGAACTCTCCAGAGGGAGCGCGGCCGCCCTTTACTCCTCGGAGCCCCGCAGGGTGACGAGCTTGTCGCCGGTGCCCACGGCACGCCCCTCCTCGACATGCACGGCAGCGATTAGCCCCGCACAGGGTGCCACGATCTCGTTCTGCATCTTCATCGCCTCCAGGATGAGCAGGGACTCGCCCTCCTCGACCTGCTGGCCGCGCCGAACGAGCACGGCCACGACCACGCCGGGCATGACGCTCGTGACCGTCCCCCCAGAACCCGCCGAACTGCGCTCGGCGGCGTGGGCGGCGCGCTCGCGCTCATCCTCGATCACCACGTGATAGGTGTGGCCGGCGATCGTGACCGCGATCCGCTCCCCATCGCCCTCCACCGAGGCGCCGAAGCTCAGGCCGTCGCTCAGCACGCCGACCTGACCGAGGGCGTCCACCGACTCGTACTCGATGGAGAACGGCTCCCCATCCACCTGAACCTGGAGTTCTCCGAGGCGCTCGATGAGCTCCACCTCGTGCTCCACGTCCCCGATGCGCGCAAAGTACTTCATCGCGGCCAGTTCCTCTCCACCCGACCGCGCGCTATCCAGCCGCTGCGGTCGCCGCCATCGGCACCGAGGGCGCGACGGCGCGCGCTGGTGTGGCGGTGGACCGCCGCGATGGCCGCCGCGAGCCGCACCCAGCGCCCGTGGGGGCGCGAGAGGTCCAGCCCCTCGAGGAAGTGCGTGTCGAAGTCCCCCGCGCGGAAGGCCGGCTGGTCCAGCACCGCCAGGGCGGCGGGGACGCTGGTCCGCACGCCGCCCACGTTCAGTTCCGCCAGGGCGCGACGCATGCGCTCGATGGCCGCCTCGCGGTCCACGCCCCAGACGACCACCTTGGCCAGCAGGGGGTCGTAGTTCAGACCGACCTCCATCCCGCGGTAGAGGGCCGAGTCCACGCGCACCCAGGGGCCCCCGGGGATGCGCAGGTTGCGGATGGTCCCGGTCGAAGGGAGGAAACCCGCGGCCGGGTCCTCGGCGTTGACGCGCACCTCGATGGCATGCCCGCGCATGACCACATCCGCCTGTCCGTAGCCGATCTCCTCGCCCCAGGCCACGCGCAGCTGTTCGCGGACCAGATCCACGCCCGTCACCATCTCGGTGACCGGGTGCTCGACCTGCAGGCGCGTGTTCATCTCCAGGAAGAAGAACTCCCCGCCGCAGAAGAGGAACTCGACCGTACCGGCGCCCTGGTAGTCGACGGCGTGCCCGGCCTGCAGGGCCACGGCGCCCATGCGTTCGCGCAGGTCCTGATCGACCACGACCGCCGGGCACTCCTCTATCAGCTTCTGGTGCCGGCGCTGGATCGAGCACTCCCGTTCGCCGAAGTGCACTGCCCCACCGTGGTGGTCAAAGAGCACCTGCATCTCCACGTGGCGCGCGCCCTCGAGGTAGCGCTCCATGTACAGGCGACCGTCGCCGAAGGCCGAAACCGCTTCCCCCGAGGCCGTGCGAAAGGCGACCTCCATCTCCGAGGGGCGCTGGACGATGCGGATGCCCTTGCCTCCTCCGCCGGCCGCGGCCTTGAGAGCGATGGGGAAGCCGATCTCCTCCGCCGCGGCGACGGCCGCCTGCGCGTCGTCGAGGGGATCCACCAGGCCCGGCACCACGGGCACACCGGCGGCCTGCATGGCGCGCCGGCTCTCGACCTTGTCCCCCATGACCGCGATGGCCGCGGAGGGCGGGCCGATCCAGACCAGGCCGGCGTCGACCACGGCTTGGGCGAAGGCGGCGTTCTCCGCCAGAAACCCGTAGCCGGGGTGGACGGCCTCGGCGCCGGTCTCGCGCGCGGCCGCCAGGATCTTCTCGCCCACCAGGTAGCTCTCCGACGGCACCGATCCGCCCAGGGACACGGCGCGGTCCGCCAGGCGCGTGTGGAGTGCGAGGCGATCGAACTCCGAGTACACCGCCACGGTCTCGACCCCCATCTCGCGGGCGGTCCGGATCACGCGCAGGGCGATCTCTCCGCGGTTGGCGACCAGGATGCGGCGAAACATCAGAGGGGCACGTTGCCGTGCTTGCGCTTTGGTCCTTCGGCCTGCTTGGAGGCGAAAAGGGAGAGGGCGCGGATCAGGTGGGGGCGTGTCTGAGAGGCCTCGATCACGTCGTCGATGAATCCGCGTCCGGCGGCCCGGAAGGGGTGATTGAACTTCTCCTCGTAATCTCCCGTGCGCAGCTCCTCCTCGGCGGCGGGATCCTGCGCGCCGCCGATCTCCCGCCGATAGATGATCTTGGCGGCCCCCGCCGCCCCCATGACCGCGATCATCGCCCCCGGCCAGGCCAGGTTCAGGTCCGTGCGGATGTGCTTGGAGCCCATCACGACATACGCGCCGCCGTAGGCCTTGCGGGTGATTACGGTCAGCTTCGGGACGGTGGCCTCGCAGTAGGCGTAGAGGAGCTTCGCGCCGTGACGGATGATGCCGCCGTACTCCTGCTCCGTGCCGGGCATGAATCCCGGCACGTCCTCGAAGGTGACGATCGGGATGTTGAAGGCGTCGCAGAAACGAACGAAGCGCGCGGCCTTGGCCGAGGCGTCGATGTCCAGGCAACCTGCCAGCACCGCCGGCTGGTTGGCGACGATCCCGACCGCGTATCCGCCGAGCCGCGCGAACCCGATCAGGATGTTGCGGGCCCAGCCCGACTGCACCTCGAGCCACGAGTCCTCATCCACCACGCGCTCGATCACCCCCGTCATGTCGTAGGGCTTCAGGGGATCCTCGGGAACGATGTCGTCGAGTTCGGCGTCGCAGCGATCAGGGGGATCGGCGGAGGGAACGAAGGGCGGATCCTCGGCGTTGTTGAGGGGCAGGTAGGAGAGCAGCCGGCGCAGAAGGGCCATGCAGCTGCGCCCGTCGGGCGTCGTGAAGTGGGCAACCCCCGAGCGGCTAGCGTGGACCGCGGCGCCGCCCAACTCCTCCGAAGTCACCTCCTCGTGGGTGACCGTCTTGACGACGTCCGGCCCGGTGATGTGCATGTAGGAGTTGCCCTCCACCATGCAGATGAAGTCGGTGATGGCCGGGCTGTAGACCGCACCGCCGGCGCAGGGTCCCAGGATGGCGGAGAGCTGGGGAACGACCCCCGAGAGGCGCGTGTTGCGCCAGAAGATCTCCGAGTAGCCCTCCAGGCTGTCGACCCCCTCCTGGATGCGCGCGCCGCCCGAGTCGTTGAGGCCGATCAGCGGGGCGCCGACGCTGGCCGCCATGTCCATCACCTTGCAGATCTTGCGGGCCTGGGTCTCGGAGAGGGAGCCGCCGAAGACGGTGAAGTCCTGGCTGTAGAGGAAGACCGGCCGGCCGTCGATCCGGCCGTGGCCGCAGATGACTCCGTCACCGAGGATCTTCTTGTCCTGCATCCCGAAGTCACTGCAACGGTGGGTGGCGAAGCGGTCGAGTTCGACGAAGGAGCCCTCGTCGAGCAGGAGGTCCACGCGCTCGCGCGCCGTCAGCTTGCCCTTGGCGTGCTGGGCCGCGGCACGCTCGGGGCCGCCGCCGGCGAGGGAAGCCTCGCGCATACGCCGCAGGCGCTCGAGGGGGGTCTCGTTCGTCATTCGTCGCTCTCCGCGGGGTCCGCTCGGGGTTCTTCCACCAGTTCGATCAGCACCCCGCCAGCGCTGCGGGGGTGCACGAAGGCGATCCGCGTGCCGTGGGCACCGGGGCCCACACCGTCACCGACGACCTGAGCCCCGCCCGCTCTCAGGCTGGCCACGGCCGCATCCACGTCCTCTACCAGAAAGGCCAAGTGGTGCAGTCCGCCGCCCCGTCGCTCGAGGAACGCGTGCACGGGAGAGTCCTCCGCGGCGGGCTCGACGAGCTCGATGCGCTGCCCTCCGGCGTCCAGCATCAGGACGTTCACCTTCTCCTCCGGCACGGACTCGACCTCGCCCCCGGTGAGCCCGAGCCCCTGTTCGTACACGCGGCGCGCGGCGCTGATGCTGGGCACGGCGATGGCTACGTGGTGCAGGCCTGTCACGACGCCGGCGATGTCCTCGGGGGATTGCACTCAGATCACCTCGGGCGGATGGTAGCGTCCGAACACCTCGCTCAGGACGCCGAACACCTCTCCCACCGTAGCGTAGGCCGCAACGGCGACCAGCACCGAGGGCATGATGTTCTCGTCCCCGCGCGCAGCGCGCCCGACCGCCTCCAGGGCAGCCCCCACGGCGTCCCCGTCGCGTCGCGCGCGCACGGCCTCCAGGTCCACGAGCACCCGCCCGCGCTCGGCGTCGTCGGGCCGGAAGATCTCCATCGGACCCTCGTCCTCCTCGAAGCGGTTGACCCCCACGATCACCCGTTCACCACCCTCCACTGCCCGCTGCCACTCCATGGCGCTGCGGTGGATCTCGCGTTGGACGTGGCCTGCCTCGATCGCCGCCAGGGCGCCGCCGCGCCGAGCGACCTCGTCCATGACCGCCATGGCCGCCGCCTCGACCTCGTCGGTCAGCGCCTCGATGTAGGGCGCGCCCCCGAGGGGGTCGATCACGTCGGCGACTCCGGATTCGTGGGCCAGGACCTGCTGGGTGCGCAGGGCGAGTCGCGCGGAGGCCTCGGAGGGCAGGCTGAGGGCTTCGTCGCGGCTATTGGTGTGCAGGGACTGGGTCCCGCCCAGCACGGCGGCGAGGGCCTGCACCGTGGTGCGCACGACGTTGTTGTCGGGCTGCTGGCTGGTGAGCATCGAGCCCGCAGTCTGAGTGTGGAAGCGCAGCTGCCAGCTGGCGGGGTCGGCGGCGCCAAACTCCTCGCGCATCATGCGCGCCCAGATGCGGCGCGCCGCGCGGAACTTGGCGACCTCCTCGAAGAGGTCGTTGTGGGCGTTGAAGAAGAAGGACAGTCGCGGAGCGAATTCGTCCACCGCCAGGCCCGCGTCCAGGGCGGCGCGCACGTAGGCCCGCGCGTGGGCGAAGGTGAACCCCAGCTCCTGCACGGCCGTCGCCCCGGCCTCGCGGATGTGGTAGCCGGATATGCTGATCGTGTTCCAGGCCGGGAGCTCCTCGGCGCACCACGCCATCAGGTCGGTCGTCAGGCGCATGGAGGGCTCGATGGGGAAGCGATAGTTCCCGCGCGCCACGTACTCCTTGAGGATGTCGTTCTGCACAGTCCCGCGCAGGGCGCTCGGGTCGATGCCGCGCTTTCGGGCCAGGACCACGTAGCAGGCGAGCAGGAACACCGCCGAGGCGTTGATCGTCATCGAGGTGGAGACGCGCTCGAGGGGGATGTCCTCGAAGAGCAGTTCCATGTCGTGCAGGCCGTTGATCGGCACGCCCACGCGCCCCACCTCGTCACGGGCGAGGGGGTCGTCGGAGTCGTAGCCGAGCTGGGTCGGCAGGTCGAAGGCCGTCGAGAGTCCGGTCTGTCCGCCGTCGAGCAGCATCCGAAAGCGCTGGTTGGTCTCCCGGGCGCTGGTGAACCCGGCGTACTGGCGCATGGTCCACAGGCGGCCGCGGTACATGGTCGGCCGGATGCCGCGCGTGAAAGGGTAGTGGCCGGGGAAGCCGCCGTCGGCCGCTCCCCCGTAGAGCGGACCGCGCGCGAGACCCGAGGGAGTCTCGAATACCTCCCGCCGCTCGGGGCGGCCCGCGCGAGCAGGACCCCAGGTGCCCTCGAGCCACTCCCGTAGGTCGGGACCGTCTCCCTGCCCGGGGGGCTGGGACTGACCGGCGTTCACGTCGTGTTCCATGGAGCCGGGGGGATTCTATGCCCCGCCGCGCGCCTCGATCCACACAGACCGTGGCGCACTCTCACTTTGCATGGATGCCTTCCGCGCACCGTTCAAAGCGAATACCCTGGGCGTCAGGGCGTATGCAGTGCTCCTGTTGCCGCCTCACCGCTCCCCCTGCGCCCTGCGCCCTGCGCCCTGCGCCCTGCGCCCTGCGCCCCAATGAAGGCACCGTCCACGATCCTCGCGCTCCTCTGCGTCCTAGGCCTCGGTATCGCCGGTCTATTCCTGCTCGGCCCGGTTGACTCCACAGACCAGGCCCAGGCGCCAGAGACAGAGGTCCTCTCTGGGACCTCCGCGCTCCCCTCCCGAACGCTCGGAGGTCCGCGCCCTCCCCTGGAGGCCGGAGCACAGAGCGCGGGCCGGAGCAGCGCGCCGGACGTCGGTGACGCTCAAGAAGCGTCCGTCACCCTGCGAGGCCGAGTCACCCTCTCCGATACCTGCGGCGACGACCCGGACCTCCGGGTCTACGCCGTGCGGGAACCCACGCGCGTGAACACCCTCATCGCGGCGGTCCATCGCTGGGATCCCGAGAGCACAGAAGAGGTCGTCGCCGCCAGCGCACCGGTCGCCCCCGACGGCAACTTCGAGCTCCCCCTGGCGGAGGGAGGGGAGGCCGTCCATGTGATGCTCCTCGGGCGCGTCCTCTACACCGAGCACTCCCTTGAGGTGAAGCCCGATGACACCTCTCGACCGCTGCTCCTCTCGCCGCGCTGCGGAGCGGCCGTCGTGGGTTCCCTTTCGGTAGGCCTCGGCGAGGAGCCAGTCGAACTCGGAGAAGCGAAGCTGTCGACGGCACCCGCCACGGGCGGGGACTCCCGCAACCGCTTCGGGGGACGCAGTCGACGACGGGTGCGGTCGCGGGCCGACGGCAGCTTCACCGTGCCCGCCATCTCCACCCGCGGCTCCCAGCGACTGACCGTGGACCACGAGGGTTTCGCCCCGCAGCGCATCGAGATCGGCGCCCTCGAGCCCGGGACCGTACATGAGGTGACCATCGAACTCACCACCGGCGCCTCCCTCGCCGGACGCGTGGTGGACGGCGCGGGAAACGGCATTGAAGGGGCACAGGTACAGACCGTGGCCGATGTCGAGATCGGCAGCAGCGGCTACGGCATGCGCATGGCCGAGTCCGGAGCGGACGGAGCCTTCTCGATCGAGGGCGTGGCCCCCGGCCCCCAGGCGCTGCAAGCCAGCAAGCCCGGCTACCTTGAGGGGCGCAAGTTCCTGACCGTCGCCGAGGGGCAAGTGGAGACCTCGCTCGTGCTCGTGCTTGACGAGGGCAACTCGGTCTCGGGGCGCGTCGCGTGGCCGGACGGAACTCCGGCCCCCGGGGTGAGCGTGGACGCCCGCTTCGACCCCAGTCAGCTCTACGGGAGCGGAGGTCTGAACGCCGCCAGCGGCGGCAAGGGCGAGGTCGAGAGCGACGAGCAGGGACTCTTTCGCATCAGCGGTCTGGGCGTCGGCCCCTTCGAGCTGCGGGCTTCCACCCCACCTCCCGAAGAACTGCGCGACGCCCTGCTCGCCGAGACCGGCGCGGACCTCGCCGACGCCCCCTGGTCGGCGCGCCTGGACCACATCGCACCGGGCAGCGAGGACCTGCAGCTGGTCCTGCACGCTCCGCTCGGCATCGGCGGGCGCGTCGTCGACGAAGACAATCAACCCGTGACCGCTTTCGACATCCGAGCCATCAAGACCCTTGAGAGCCCAATGGGTCCGGTGGAACAGGAGCGCGAGCAGCACAGCTTCACGGACGAGGAGGGGTCCTTCTTCCTCGTCGGGCTCGAGCGGGGGGACTGGATGTTCCACGCCATCGCCGAGGGCTACGCCGGGAGCGAGGGGGTCTCCGTCTCTCTCGGCGACGCGCCGCCCGAAGCGCTCCTGATCAGGCTCGTCCACGCCGGAACGGTGGCCGGGAGGGTGTACACCCCGGAGGGCGTCCCGGTGTCCGACGCGGCGGTCTTCGTCGGTGCCGAGGGACCGAGCTGGCAGCGGCAGGTCTCCGGCTCGCCAGAACTCCCCAGCGCGACGACGGAGGACGACGGCTCCTTCCTTCTCGAGGGCGTGCTCCCCGGCCAGGTAGAGGTCCTCGCCCGCGCCGAGGGCTACGCGACCAGCGTCTCCGCCCTCCTGGAACTCGCGCCGCGCCAGCAGATCGATGACGTCGAGCTCTTCCTCACCATGGGAGGCACACTGACCGGCGAGGTCATCGCCGACGACGAGCGCCCCTCCGTGAACGCCACAATTCAGGTGGTGCACATGGGAGAGTTCGAGATCCACTTCACCACCACCGACTCCGAGGGGCGCTTTCGACTGGAGAACCTCGACCCGGGGGACCACCAGGTGAACGCCATGCCCAAGGCCTCGCGCATGATCGAGATGGCCGACGGAGAGTCGGACAGCCTCGGCAAGCTGGTCGCCGAGTTGAAGACGGCCATGGTGGAGATCACCGACGGCGAGCTGACCCACGTCGTCCTCGGCACTCCGGCCCAGGACCCGGTGGTGGTCAGCGGCCGGATCACCCTCGACGGCGAACCCCACGCCCGAGCCTTCGTCTCCTTCTTCCGCGAAGGGGGCCTGGACCTCTCGAAGACGCGGCCGGCGACCAGCGACGAGGACGGGCGCTACTCGATCACGGTCGACGGCGCGGGCTCGTACCTGGTGCTGGTGCAGCAGATGGACGGCGACCTGGGAAGCCAGTCCTCCGTGGAGTTCTCGCTCGAGATCCCCGAGGGTCAAAGCTGCACGCGCGACCTCGAGCTCCCCCTAGGCCGCCTCAGCGGCCTGGTGAGGGGAGCGGAGGGCGACCCTGCGGCCGGCGAGCGCGTCACCCTCCTGCCCGGCGGGGCATCGCAAACCGGTCTGTTCTGGGGCGGGCGCTTCCACGGCGAGGTCAGCACGGACGACGAGGGGCGCTTCGACATCCGGGGCCTCGCTCCCGGTGAATACATGCTGTCCGTGGGCGGCATGACAGCCGGCGGGCTCTTCGGCGGCGAATCCGCCCATGGACGCCAGGTACGAGAGATCCGCGTCAACGAGGGCCAGTGGATTCGCGACATTGAGTTCCTGCTCGAACGACCGGGTTCGATCGAGGCCACGGTGACCGACACGGCCGGCAACACCATCGAGGGGGCGGCGATCTTCGTCAGGAACGACGAGGGAAGGCCAGTCGATGTTTTCTCTACCCTCTCAACCGACGGTCGCGGCCGCGGCACCTACCGCGGTCTCCAGCCGGGCGTCTACACCGTGAGCGCCCGCCAAACGAGCGGTTTCGCGAGCCAGGAGACCGATCCCGTGCGCGTCGAGACCGGGCAGACGGTCAAGGTCACGCTGACGGTCGAGGAGGGCACGCGACTGATCGTGCAACTCGTCGACGGCGATCGCCAACCCCTGCGCGGATCGGTCAGCGTGATCGACGCCCGCGGCCGGGAGGTGGGCAACATGTTCGGCCTGGCCGACATTCTGGCCATGATGAAGGAAGGCGGCGGGGGCATGGCCGCCAACGTCCACCGCACAGGCCCGCTCGCCCCCGGCCGATACCGAGTGACCGCCTCCGGCCCCGACGGTCGCCAGATCTCCAAGCCCATCAACCTCAAGAACCGCCCAGAGCGCAAGGTCACCCTGCGCTTCAAGGACTGAGCTCGGGGCTCGCGGACGAGCCATTTTCCGAGTCCCCATCGAACTAGAGGACGTGACGTGAACAAACCCCTGATCCTCCTGATCGCCGTCGTTCTGCTGCTTGGCGGAGGTACCGCCCTCCTGCTCTCGACTCTCTGGGGTACGGGAGAAGACGTCAGCGTCTCGACCGCTCCCCTGCTCCATGACGATCCCGCCGAGGGAGCGGAGACACCGGCGAAGGGAGCGCCCCTCCCAGCGCCCGCGGGGCTCGCAGGCGAGACCGATCGGCGAGACCTGCCCGCGGGCGAGCGCGCCCCGGGTCAGCGTGTCTCTTCGGAACACGCGGGCTGGGTCGCGGGGCGAGTCCTCTTCCCGCCCGGCTCACCGCCCGACGAGAGCCTGCGCCTGGTCGTCTCCGTCCCCGGCCCGTCCGGCGCCACCACCGACGAGGGCGAAGAGCGGGAAGCGCTGACCACCCGCCATGCAGTCGAAGCGGACGGCTCCTTCCGCGTGCCCGTGGTCGCCTTCACACCCGGCACGACCCTCGATGTGGACGGGCGCTTCCTCTACCTCGAACAAAAGCTCGACCTGCCCGCCCCCGCCGAGCACGAGCTGCTCCTCGAACCGCTCCTCGGAGCCTGCCTGCGGGTCAGCGCCGCGCCTCCGGTGCGCGCGAGCGAACGCGCGGCGGAGCTCGTCGGCACGAGAGTCCGCCTCGTCAGCGGTGCCGCCGGTGCCGGATTCCTGTTTGGAGCCGTGGGGCGAGGCGGCTCCGGGTCGAATGCCCTCGAGCTCGACGACCAGCTGCAGTGCGAGTTCCGCGGCCTGGTCCCCGCGCCATCGGCCGTGCTCGAGGCGGATCCGGAGGTCTTCGTCCCCCGCCGTGAACTGGAGCTGGAGACCCGACCCGGCGAGGTGCTAGAGATCACCCTGCGTTTCGAGCTGGGTGCGCGCATCGAGGGTTTGGTGCGCGACGCCACGGGCGATGCCGTACCCGATGCGCGCGTCGTGGCATCCCCGACAAGTCAGTTCGCGAACTTCCTGGCCGGGGCCCGGCGCGAGACGACGACCGATACCGAGGGACGATTCACCATCCAGGGCCTGCGCCCCCGCAAGGTGCGCGTGGCCGTGGAGAGCGACGGCCTGTGGCGCGTGGAGAGCGACGAGCTGCATCCCTCGGACGGGGAGGTTATCTCGGGCTTGACCCTGACCATGGGCCGCGGCCTGGCGATCTCGGGCGCAGTGCGCTTCGCCGATGGCCGGCCGGCGACCCGCGCGGAGATCTCCGCGGAGAAAATCGACGGTGACGAGCCGCAGCAGGGCTGGTTCGGCCGTGGCGGCGCATCGACGTCCACCCTCACCGACGCCGAGGGCCGCTTCGCGATCACGGGCCTGCCCCCCGACGCGAGCTTCGATCTCGTCGTGCGCTCCCTGCCGCCGGGGGTCACCGACACCGACGAGGACGAGAGCTACCGGGCCTTCCTGAAGGGAGTCGAGGCTGGGACGCAGGACCTGGCGCTGGAGCTCGCCCCTCCCGAGGGCCTGCGCCTGCGGGTCGTCGACAGCGACGGCGTGGGCGTGGAACGCTATGAAGTCGTCGCGAATCTGGTGCAGAGCTCCGTCGCCTCCGAGGGAACTGCCCGGGCGAAGGTCACCGGAGGGGACGGTACCTGCGTACTCGAGGACACCTTCGCAGGCGAGTGGAGCCTGAGGATCACGGCCGAGGAGCTGGTCACCCTCGAAGCCAAGGTGCCCGTCGGCGTGCCCCAGAGCGATGAGTGGCTGGTCGTGACGATGATCCCCGCAGCGACCCTCCGGGGCCTCGTCGTCTCCCCCGCGGGCGCGGGCGTTGAGGGAGCCACGGTGCGCCTCACCTCCAGTTCCGCAGACGCTCCCTCGACCCGGTGGGGTCAGGGCGGACGACGGGCCGAGACGGACGCAGAGGGCGCCTTCGAGCTCTTCGGCCTGCGCCCAGGTGCCTACGGCGCCACAGCCGACGGCGAGGAGTGGGCCCCCGGAGAGTCCGAGGAGGTCACGCTCTCCTCCGGCGTCGTGACCGAGATCACCCTCTCCCTGCGCGAGGGCGGGAGCCTCACGGGTGAGGTCTTCGGCGATGACGGGAACCCCGACGCGGGAGTCACGATCAACGCCTTCAGCATCGAGGGCGGGGGGGGCGATTCGGCCACCGCCGACGCGGCCGGGCGCTTCGAACTGCACCACCTCGCACCCTCAACCTACACCGTCATGGCGCAGCCGAACCTGCAGAGCCTCTCGGACAAGGTGGACAGCGAGGAGCAGATCAATCCCATGTCGTTCATGTCCGAGATGCGCATGACCACCGCCGAGGTGCGCGAGGGTGAGGCGACACACGTCGTCCTCGGGGCGCCGCCCGCCCATCCCGTACGCATCTTCGGCCGCGTGAGCGAGGCCGGGGAACCCGTGCGCGAGGGGATGGTAGTGGCGCTCGGGGAGGGCCGCTCGGTCCTCGAGGCCTTCTCCTCCGCCGCGCTCGACGAGGACGGCTCCTACGAGTTGGTGATCGACGAGCCGGGCGACGTCGTCCTGAATTACCAGGAGGTCGGCTTTCAGTCCGGCGGCGTGGAGTTCCACGTCCGCGTGGGTGAGGTGGACGAGCTGGAATTCGACCTCGAGCTACCGACCGGGCGCATCGAGGGCGTGGTGTTCGGGCCCGAGGGCACACCCCTCGCCGGCCAGCGAGTCGGGGTTGAACGGGAGACCGGCCTCGCGAGCCTGGCGGGCATCGACGGCCGCGGGGGCGAGCGCACTGACGCTGACGGTCGCTTCGTGCTCGCGCGCCTGCAGCCCGGCACCTACGCCCTGCGCTACGGAGGCGGCAAGTACGGCAGGGCCGTCCTGGCAGGCGTCGAGCTCGCCGAGGGCGAGGCCGTCGGAGGCCTGCACCTGCGCCTGACCCGTCCCGGAACGCTGGAGGGTGTGGTGCTCGATACCGACGGTCGCCCTGTAGGCAACGCCGCGATCTTCGTGCGCGGCGCAGGCGGCCACCTGACGGAGCGCATGGCCCGCAGCGTCAGCGACGAGGAGGGCCGCTTTGTCGTCGAAGGCGTCGCCCCCGGCGAGGTCACTCTCACGGCCCGCACGCGCGAGGCCTCGAGCGCCGAGAGCCGCTCGGTGATGGTCCGCGAGGACGCCGCGACCGACGTCGAGCTGATCCTCGAGAGCGGGACGATCCTGCGCGTCGTGGTCGAGGACGCAGAGGGCAGCCAACTGCGAGCGCGCGTCAGCGTCCGGGACGCGGAGGGGCGCGAGCACGCGGGCATGCTGACCGAGGCGCTCCTGCGCGGGTTGTTCCTCGAGGGTTTCTCCAGCACCGAGCAGCGCGTGGGCCCCTTGCCTCCGGGCAAGTACCGCGTCACGGTCACTGCCGAGGACGGGCGCTCCAAGGAGCGCAACGTGCGCCTCACCGGGCGCGCGGAGCGCAAGCTGCGCTTGCGCCTCGACGACTGAGGCCCGGCGCGCGGCGCCTCAGCGCGGGACCGACGGATCGGGGTCCACGAGCGGCACGCCCAGGATCATCTCGACTCCCCAGTCCGCGCCCGGCGAGAGCAGCTGCACGCTGCAGCCGGTGATCAGGGAGCCGTCGGCCATGCGCACGGCGTGCCAGCCATCCGGGCTGGGGCGGTCGGCACGAAAGCCCTGGCGGATGGACATGGCGGTCAGCACTTCCGAGAGCCGGGCGGCGCCCAGGGTGCGCTCGGCCTCGAAGGTCAGGTCGACCCGCCCGCGCACCCTTGTGTGGGGATGGAAGGTCGAGACGCCGATGTGGATCTGGGCCGACTCCTTCATCACCCGCGGAGCGAGGAAGCGCACTTGCTCGGGCGCCCCCTCGCAGGCGGTGACCGTTGCCCACAGACCGCCGCCCAGGCGCAGACGAGCGTGGGTCGCGGCCTCGATGAACAGGCTCGTCACCTCACGACCGATGGATCCTTCCTGGGGCAGGACCACCTGCGCCCCCTGGCTCCGCAGGCGTCCGGCGAGCAATGCCGCGAGGTCCTGGGAGGTCGTGCCCTCGGCCAGGTGCAGGTCCATCGAGACGGTCCGCGCCCGGCGCGCGCCGCCATCCCAGACACCCACCTCGATCTCCACGGGCCCTCCACCCTCGGAGTAGATCTTCCCTCTGAGCGAGATCTGGAGCAGGCCCTCGGCGGCGGCCGTGGGAGCGAGGAGCGGCAGGGCGAGGGCGCAGCAGAGGCGGATCATGTCGGTCTCCCTTGGGAGGTTCTTGCGGCGATACCGCCGCGGAAGGCACTTCGGAACAGACGCGGCCTGACAGCTCGTCTTCCCCGATTCCATTGGGGACCCAGTGGACGACTGCGGCTTCCCGCGGAGCCTCCCGTCGGTGATCGATCCCCCGGCTCTGCTCCGCCCCGCTCTGATCCACACGGTGGCTACCCCAAAAGGGCGGTGGTTACCCCGCCAGGACTTGAACCTGAAATGTCTGGACCAAAACCAGATGTGTTGCCAATTACACCACGGGGTAACGCTGGGCCGCCCACGATAGCAAGGGTCCGCAGAAAGTCACGCCCCGGCCCGCGACTCCAGGGCGCCGCGCAGGAGGTCGAGGGCCGTCAGGGCAGCCCACTCCTGGACCACCCTGCGGCCTCGGGGAGGAAAGAGACGCCGCTCGGAGCGCACCTGACCGTCGTGGGCGACGGCGAACCAGACCAGGCCGACGGGCTTCCCGGGGCTGCCCCCTCCCGGCCCGGCGATGCCCGTGGTCGCCACAGCCAGGCGCGCCCGCGCCCGCTCGGCGGCCCCGCGGGCCATGGCCTCCGCGACCGGGGCGCTGACGGCCCCGTGCTCGCGCAACAGGTCGGCCGCGACGCCCAGGCGCTCGATCTTCGCCTCGTCGGCGTAGGGCACGAAGCCCTCGCGAAAGACTGCGCTGATGCCCGGCACGGCCACCAACTTGCGGGCCACCAGGCCACCGGTACACGACTCGGCCACGGCGACGGGAGTTCCGGTCTCGATCAGCGCCTCGCCGACCACCGTGGCCAGGTCCGCGCCGTCAGCCCCGAAGACGCGCGCGCCGAAGCACCGGCGCAGATCATCCAGGCGCGCCTCGACCAGGGCCCCGGCGTCGTCGCCGTCGCTCTCCTCGGCCTCGACCTTGACCGTCAATACTCCGGAGTGGGCCAGGACGCCCAGGCGCGGGCGAGCGTCGCGGCGCATCCAGTCCCCGGCCCGGTCGGCGAACTCGCTCTCCGAGAGGCCGAACAGGTGCAGGCGCCGGAGGTGGCGGCGCGCAGCGCCGCCCGCCCGCTCGGCGAGCCAGGGCGCGAGGCTGGTCTCGAAGACCGCGCGCATCTCGAAGGGCGGGCCGGGCAGGGCGATCAGCCAGGCATCACCGACGGGCACGCGAAACCCCGGGGCCGTGCCGGCCGGGTTCGCGAGCACCGCTGCCCCCCGGGGGAAGAGCGCCTGGCGCTCGTTGGAAGCGGGCATCGCGCGCCCGCGCCGGCCGTGGTCGGTCTCGAGCTCCTCCAGGACACCGGGGTCGATGACCAGCTCGCACCCGCTCGCGCGCGCCGCGGCGTGGCGCGTGACGTCGTCCATGGTCGGCCCCAGGCCGCCGGTGGTGATCACCAGCGAGCACTCGTCCGAGAGCTCGGCCATGGCCCGCGCCAGCCTCAGCTCGTCGTCACCGACCAGGCGCACCTCGCGCACGCGCCAACCGAGGGTCGCGAGACGCTCGGCCAGCCAGGGACCGTTGCGGTCCGCCAGCTCCCCGTCGAGGAGCTCGTCCCCCACCGCCAGGATCGCCGCGCCGAAGTCCTTGGCGCTCACGCCGAGGTCGAGGAGGCCTGGGCGGCGCTGGATGATCGACCCAGGCGCGATAGGCGGTAGCCCACCTCGTAGAGCAGGACCATCGGCACGGCCATCATCATCTGCGTGATGGGATCAGGTGGCGTCATGAGGGCCGCGAACAACAGCGCCACCAGCAGGAAGTGACCGCGATAGCGGGCGAAGAAGGTGGGCTCGACGATCCCCAGACGGGCCAGGCCCATCATCAGGATCGGCAACTGAAAGACCAGACCGAGAGCCAGACAGAGACTCTTGATGAACTGGAAGTACTCGTCGACCTTCGGGTCGTAGCGGAATTGCTCCAGGGAGAAGCGCGCGAGGAAGTACTGCCCATAGGGGACCATCACGTAGAAGCCGAACACGATCCCGGCCGCGAAGAGCAGCAGGCTGGCGGGAAAGTACAGGTGAACGACTCGCTTCTCCTTGCGGTACAGCCCGGCCGCGATGAACTGCCACAGCTGCCAGAGGATGACCGGCGCGGCGCCTAGGAAGGCAAAGTAGAGGGAGACGCGCAGGTAGAAGAAGAAGCCCGATCCGGCTCCGTCGCCCCGCAGGTCAGAGGGGATCGGCTTGCGGAGGCGTTGGGACGGAGAGGCGTCTTCGGGGATGCCGGTGTTGAAGAAGTCCGTCGGAGAGAGACCCTGCTCGAGGATCTCAGCCTGGTGGATCTCCACCAGGTCCGCGTTCAACCACGCCACCGCCCTCCGCAAGGGTTCCTGCACGACATCGCTGAGGGTCTCGTGGAACCCCCAGGCCACGACCAGGGCCAGCACGAAGGCCACGGCGGAGCGGATCAGGCGCCCGCGCAGTTCCTCCAGGTGCTCCCCCAGGGTCATGCGCGTATCCTCCAGCCGCGCAGCCTCACTCTGGTGGGTTTGGGTCGCCATGCAGGCCTCGCTGAAATCAGGACGGGCGGGGCTCGGTGAGCCCCGCCCGTCCATCATGAAGTCCTGGAGAGCGCCGTGGAAGGCCCGGCTCCAGCCCGCATCTCCCGCGGCCTACCCGCGCCGGAAGTACTCGCGGAGCAGCTTGAGGGGCACGATCTGGACACCCATCGCCTCGGCCTCCTTGTAGACCGAGAGCTCCGAGGGCTGGAGCGGATCCTCAAGGAGCTCGCCGTCCTCGTCGTGGTACAGGTCCGAGCCGACGATCAGGTAGTCAGTCGTCTTGTCGAGGGAGCCCTGCACGTGGATCTGGATGTCGCCCAGGAGCGCGCGCAGCTCCTTCTCGTTGTAGGTACCCGAGAAGCGACCGACGAGTACGGCGTTGCGCGCGCTCTGGGGGTCGTAGATCGGGTTGTAGATCACATCGCCCGCCGTCGGCGGGTTGAAGCGATCGGCCTGTTCGCTGAAGGCCACCTCGGCCATGTCCGCCTGCACCGAGAGCACCTCGGCCCAGGCCTTCACGCGGTGGTCGCCGGGGGTCCCGTCGACGACCCTGAAGCTCATGCCCTTGAACAGGCGGTTGCGCTCGCCGAGGTTGATCCAGCCCAGGCCGAGGTCTTTCGACACGGCCAGGATCTGTCCGTCGGCTTGCTCAGGCTCGCGCAGGAAGGCGAGCTTCGAGCCCATCTCGCGGAAGCGCGTGGACATCACCTCCTCGCGGTCATCCCAGCCGCGCTGGACGTCCTCCTTTTCGCCGGAGAGGCGCGCGAGCTGGCGTTCGGAGTCACCGAGGGTGTTGCGCACCGAGGCGACCTCGGATTCCAGGTCGCTCTGGCGGGCGGCCGCTGCCTGCTCGGCGTCGGTCAGCTGCGAACGCAGGTCCGCGAGCTGGGCGTCCTTGGTCTGGGCCAGCTGGGTCAGCGTCTGGTTCTTACTGGCGATGTCGGTCTGCAGCTGGGTGACCTGCTGGTTGAGCTCGGACACCTCGCGCACCTTGGCGTTCCAGGCGGGAATGACCCGCGTCGTGGCCTGCTCGAAGCTCGCCACGGCCGGTCCCATGTCGGGGAAGGCCGCCTTGATCTGGTCGAGGCCGGCGGTCGCCGCGGAGACGTCCGACTCGGCTGACGCGACGTCCTCGTCGTAGTGGCCGAGGACCTCGGAGATCTCGCGGATCGTCTGGCGCGACTCCTGGGCCGTCAGGATCGCCGCGTCGCGTTCGGCCCGCATGGACGCCCAGGCCTCGTTCGCCTTGGCCGCCTCGTCGTTCGAGATGAAGACCAGGGCAAGGGCCACGAAGAAGGCGACCATGACGGCCACCATCCAGATGATGGGGATTCGGGCGGCGCCACGACGAGAGGGATGGATCATGCGGAGAACCTGGGGCTTGTGCCCCGTGAAGCGTCCGGCAGGACGCCTCGAAGGGCGATCAGAGAGGACGGGGAGTTCTGAGGAGGTCGGTCCGAAAGATACCGAGGAAGTGCGCCCTGGCGGGCGCAGAACTCCCGGTTTCGCCGAAAGGTGATAACCGACCGGGAAGGCTCCCGGCAAGGGAAATCGGGCGCCTTGACCGGCCGCTCGGGCATCGTAACCTGGGCTGACATCGGGTCTGATGATGACGGAGGGAGCGCCCGCTGCTCGGCGGCGACGGTCCACCCGACGACGCCACCTACCGCCCCTGGCGGGCCTGGTTTTCGATCCGGTAGGCCCTGAATGCAGGAATTTACCAAAGGCGGGCTCGTGATCGCAGGCGTCCTGGGCGGCATCGCCTCGGGCAAGTCCACCGTGGCGCGCCTTCTGGCGGGCAACGGGGGCCTCGTGCTGGACGCCGACGCCATCGCCCACGAGGCCCTGGCCGACCCCGCCCTGGCGGCTCGCCTGGGCGCTGAGGTGGGTCGGGGGGCCCTCGACGGGGAGGGGCGCGTGGACCGGGCTGCCCTGGGACGGATGGCCTTCAGTGACCCGGAGGTACGAAGCAAGCTCGAAGGCTGGATACATCCGCTCGTTCGTGAAAGGATACTGGCTGGCCTGACCGAGGCCCGCGACAGCGGGCGCGGGCTGGCGGTGCTCGATGTCCCGCTCCTCCTGGAGAACGAGAGCGAGCACGGCCTGACGGGCCTGTGCGATTTCCTGATCTTCGTGGCGGCCGACGCCGCCCAACGCGACCGGCGCGCCGTGGAACGGCGCGCCTGGGAGCCCGGGGAAGTCGCGCTCAGGGAGAACACCCAGATGCCTCTCAAGGAAAAGCGGGCCCGTGCCCGTCACGTGATCACGAACGACCGGGGGTTCGACGAACTCGAACAGGCCGTGGGCGAGGTGCTCGCAGCCGAGGGGCTGGCGTAGCTCACTCCCCCATACCCGCCCCCCACACGACACTCCCCAACCGGCAGTCACACACTTAGCCGCTCGATGACCATGGCCACCGCCCAGAAGAAGCGTCCGTTCCAGAAGAAGAAGCCCTTCTACCGCAAGAACAAGGGGGGCTCGCGACGCGCCCCAAACCTCGACCCCGAAGTGCCGCGCATCGACTACGGCACCTTGCCCGCGGACCTGGACAAGGAAGGCCTACAGGAGCTGGTCGATGCCCTGCCGCCCTACACGAAGAAGACCAAGCCCAAGGCAGTCGACCACGCGGAGCTCCAGGCCCACAACCTGGCCGAGCTGGTCGAGCTGGCCGTCAAGGCGAAGGTGAAGGAGACCGGCCGGAACCGGCGCGACGTCGTGTGGGCCATCACTCAGAACCGCCTGGAAGGCCACGTTCCGGTGGTCAGCGAGGGCCTGATCGACATCGTCGAAGAGGGCCATGCCTTCCTGCGCTTCCCGTTCACCGACTACATGCCGAGCCTGGAGGACGTCTTCGTCCCTCCCTCCCTGGTCGAGTCCTACAACCTGCGCCCGGGGATGTGGGTGCGCGGGCACCTGCGGCCGACGCGCGAGAGTGAGACTCTGTTCACCCTCAGCACCGTCGAGGAGATCGACGGCGGCCAGCCCAGTGCTGTCGAGGGGCGCACGACGTTCAAGGAGCTGGTCCCGATCTACCCCGAGCAACGCATCATCCTCGAGGGCACCGAGATCAACCCCCTCGAGATGCGCATCGTCGATCTGATCACGCCCATCGGCAAGGGACAACGCGGCCTGATCGTGGCGCCGCCGCGCACGGGCAAGACCGTCCTGCTCCAGATGCTGGCGAACTCGGTGGTCACCAACGCCCCCGAGGCGCACCTGATCGTGCTGCTCGTGGACGAGCGCCCCGAGGAGGTCACCGACTTCGAGCGCAACGTCCCGGGAAAACGGCGCGAGGTCATCAGCTCGACCTTCGACGAACCCGCCTGGCGCCACATCCAGGTGGCCGACATGGTGATCAAGAAGGCGCGCTCAATGGTGGAGGCCGGCGAGGAAGTCGTGATCCTGCTCGACTCGATCACGCGCCTGGCGCGCGCCTGCAACGTCGAGGCCCCGAGCAACGGCAAGCTGCTCTCCGGCGGCCTCGAGGCCACCGCCCTGCAGTTCCCCAAGCGCTTCTTCGGAGCCGCGCGCAAGCTCGAGCACGGCGGCTCTCTTACGATCCTGGGCACGGCCCTGATCGAGACCGGCTCGAAGATGGACGAGGTGATCTTCGAGGAGTTCAAGGGCACGGGGAACATGGAACTGGTCCTCGACCGGCGCCTGTCCGACCGGCGCATCTTCCCCGCCATCGACATCAACCGCTCCGGCACGCGCAAGGAGGAGCTGCTCTTCAACGAGGAGGAGATCCGTCGCGTCTGGATGCTGCGCAAGGTGCTCAACGAGCTCGACCCCGTGGAGGCCATGGAGATGCTGATCCAGAAGATGCGCAAGACGCGCGTAAACGGGGAATTCCTGCTCTCGATCGGCTCCTGAGAGCCCTCTGCGGCCGGTCGCCCCAACCCCACGGCGCACACTTCGAGTTCCTTCTGGGAGCAATTAGGGTTTCCTTCCAGCGACGCACGGCTCCTGGCCGAAGTCCAGCCTGTGAGCCATCGAGTAGGAAGTGGGGATGCGGTGAGGGTCGGGGTGCCTGCGGTCTCGAAGAAACCCCGAGCGCGGCGGGCGGGCTTCACGATGATGGAGCTCAGCCTGGCGGTCACCGTGCTCATGGTGGCCCTCCTGGCCATGAGCGCCTCGACGCTCCACACCCACGCCCTGCGGCGCCAGAACCGCGAGCGGGCCCTGGCCCAGAACGCTGTACGCATGATCTCCGAGGAGATCCAGGCCTTCTCGGCCCGCACCCTGACCGAGCACGCAGGTCAGTGGTCCGAGGACCTGGTGGGCGCCTTCGAACCCGGAGGCGCCTTCGGGGCCACCTTCGACGTGACCGGACTCAGCACGGCGGACGGCCAGGCGGCGGTGGGGTCGGTGCAGGTCGTCACCGATGAGGCGTTGACCGACGCCCAGCTGGGATTCGAGCTCGGCATGCCGCGCGATCTGGACGGAGACGGGCAGGCCGACAACGGTGACGTGACCACGGGCGCACGCATCCTCCCCGTGATCGTCCGGACGCGCTGGAAAGGCGTCTCGGGCGAGGTGTTCATGGCGCACCCCTTCTACGTCATCGGCTACTGAACAGGGGAGTGGACGCCGTGAGGAGCAGACCTTTGGAGACGCCGCGCCCGGCGCGGGAGCGCTCGACCCGCCGGAGCGGAATGACGGTCGTCGAGCTGACCGTCGCCTTCAGCATCCTGACGGTGGTGATGCTGTCGATTTTCAGCGTCGTCCAGCGAGACACCCAGCTCGCGCAGTCGACCCTGGGGATCTCGGTCGCGGAGATGAAGGCCCAGCAGATGCTCCGCAAGCTGGAAACCGAGCTGGCGGACGCGCGCGGCGCCAACCCCATCGCCTCGATCACCGGGACGCTCTCGATCGGCACGACGACCAATATCGAGGTGGATTCCACCCTCGGGTTTCCCGACGACGGGATACTGCTGCTGGAGCGCGGCACCCAGAACGAGGAACGCATCCTCTACACCAGCCTCGAGGCCAACCAGGTCCGCTTCGTGGACCTCGTGCGCGGCCAGCAGTGCACGATCGCCGCCTCCCATCCGATCGGCTCACAGCTGATCTGGGCCGGGCTGGCGGAGACCCTCGAGGAACAGGAGACCCCTCCCCCCGGTTCCTGGGACGGCGTGGCCCTTGGCGCGCGCGGGCCCAGCTACTTCCGCGGCGACGGCAGCGGCTTCTCTTACCGCGTCCCGGTCGATCCGTCGGATTCGACGCCGCCCGACTACCTCGACGGCGACGACCTGCAGTGGGGCGCGGAGATCGACGGACTGGGCACTCTGGAAGGGTGGATGGCGCTCTCGTTCGTACCGCGCGAGACGATCTTCGAGTCCGTCACCGGCGACGACCTCAACGGCGACCGCGACACCGACGATGTCTTCGACGTCGGCCAGCTGCGGCGCTCGTGCTGGGACACGGACGATCCCTCGAGCCAGCCCTCGTCCCTCGGCATGGGACCAGCGAACGTGCTCCAGGAGCGCTGCAACTGGGGCGGAGACCTCGACGACGACGGCTTCGACGACCCGATTTTTCTGTGGGACAAGGACTCCCGCAGGTTGCACATACGCCTGTTCATCGTCGGCCACTCCGTGTCGAACATCCCCATCGTGCGCAAGGTGGAGTCCCTGATCTTCTTGCGCAACGAGCCCCTGAGCTAGCCCTGGTGCTGACGGCCGAGGAGCGCGCGGAATACCCGCGATTGCCTAAGAAACAGCGGCGGATCAGGACGATTCACCAGACGGGCCCGAGGCCCTAGTCGCCAGGGGGGCGGCGTGTGAACGAGACCGGTGAGCGAGAGACAAGGGAGTGTCAGGGCATGAGTTGGGTAATCGAATCGACGAGTAGGAACGGGCGCAGGAACAGGCGTGGGCTGGCATTGATCCCCGCCCTGATCGTGACCTCCATGGTCGCCATGATGGGCCTCGCCATGCTCATGGCGAACCTCAGCGGCGCGCGCGTCATCAACTTCCAGAACGACGAGTACACGCTCACGAGCGCGGTCGAGAGCGTCGGCATCCTGGCCACGGAGCGGCTCTGGACCGACTACCTCGCGGACCAGAATGGCGCGGCGGGCGACATCGCCTCCTTCCGGTCCTTCCTCGACGTCGTAGGCATCCTCGACAGCGGCGCCGGCGGCGCCCCGGGCGCGGATGAGGGCGTCGATCTGCTCGTGGAGGCCGGCATCCCCGGCGCCACTCAGCAAGACGCCGAGTTCGACAACGTCAACGTGGACGCCCTGCGGGTAGTGCGCCGCGACGAGGGCGAGGCGACTCGCCTCTACGTGACCGTCTCGGCCAGCACGAACCGCGGCCAGGGGATCGTCAACCCCGTACTCAATCGCGCCATCCAGATGGTCTATACCATCGAGCCGGAGCAGTTCGAGGGCTTCCAGTACGGGGTACTGGCCAACAACGTCAACTGCGTCTTCTGCCACGCGCAGATCGACTCGGTCGAGCGCTACTTCAATACCGATTCCGAGAGCTACGGCAGCTTCGACCGCATCAAGGTCGGGACCCTCGAGAGCATGATGATCCGGGACGGCTGGGACGGTCGCCCCGAGATCAGCGATTGGGACGCCGACTCGTTCATCGCCGGCTCACTCTACGTGCGCGGGCCCGTGACCGACCAGGACGGGCTACCCATCCAGGTCTGGTCGGACCAGACCCTCAAGTCCTTCGAGTTCGACGATGACGGGAACCTCGTCGAGGACGGCTGGGGCGAGCTGACCGTGGCGGACTTCCAGCCCGCGGGCGATCCCCCGCAGCCGGGAGAGAACCTGTACCTGAACTACCCGACCGAGCACAGCGAGATGCCCGATGGGCAGCTGCCGAACGAGTTCCCCCCGCCCTTCCCCGACAACGGCGGGATCGACCCGCAGACGGGCGAACCGGATCCCACCGGCGCGAACAACCGTGTCGTGGATCCCAACGAGTTCTACGCGGCCTCTCAAACCGCCGAGGGAGCGATCGTCGCGGGCGTGATCAACGTCACCGACCACGACTTCATCATCGACACGGTGGCGGAGTACGCGAACGCCCTGTTCAACGGCAATCAGTCGGCGCTGCCCCCCAGCACGACTGGAAACGTGATCCTCTCGGGGACGGAGCAGAATCCGATCGTCATCGACGGAACGGTCGCGATCGAGGGCGACGTGGTCATCAACGGCTTCGTCAAGGGCGAGGGGACGATCATCGCCAGCGGCAACATCTTCGTCCCCACCGATCTGCAGTACCTCGACGGCCTGGAGTACCTCGAGGGCGATCCGCCCGGAGACCCGACGGGGCCACGCACCTTCGGGATCGCCGGGGACGGCACCAAGAACGCCCTCGGTCTGGCCTGTGGCGGCAACGTCCTCCTGGGCGACTACCTCAAGCCACAGGTTTTCCTCGACCCCGGGCAGTTCGACATCATCACCGGCGACGCGTCGGGTGAGTGGAACTTCGCCCTGGCCGAGCTCTCCCTGTTCAACCGCGGCGAGTGGTCCAAGACCCAGGCCGTGCTCCCCGGTCAGAACGAAGACACGTCGGACCCGTCGAGCTGGACGGTGGTGAACCCTGACAACCACACCCACGCCCTACTCCCCGGCCCAGGTGAGGATCCGCAGAACCCGGCAACCTGGACGATGTCCAACCCCAACTACGACCCCGACTGGATGCCGCGCTACTACAACTTCGGGCCGGCCGATGAGATCCCCGTCTACAACAAGGGCGACCTCTGGTTCGATCCGACGACGGCCACCTGGCGCGGCGACGAGGAGGTGCCGCTGGCCTGGGACCCCAACAGCATCAGCATCTGGGACCCCACGGATACCTCGAACACGGCGCTCTTCGAGGGCGGAACGGGTGTTCCGGTCGCGGCCATCTCGCAGCTGACGCCCGGGGGCTCGTGGCTGGACGACTACCTCCAAAAGCTCGCCATCGAGTACTTCGAGAGCCTCCACCAGGACGACACGCCAATGGAGATCGACGGGTTGCTCTACACCAACAACGCGATCTTCGGCATCGTCCACCGCAATGACCGGATGCGCGGGCAGTTGCGGGTCAACGGCGCCCTGGTCTGCGCCGACCTGGGCGTCCTGACGCCGGGTCGCTACTACCCGGCAGGCCAGGGCACGAGTTCCAATCCGCCGGGCTCGCCCTACAAGATCGGGCTGCAGCTGAACTACGACCGCCGCATCAAGGACATGCTCAACGTCACCAACACCAACCAGGTGGTGATCAAGCGCACCTTGTGGAACCCGACGGCGAACATGCTCTGAGCGCTTCCGTGGAGCGTCAGGATTCCAGCCAGCGCTCCGCGTCGATGGCGGCCATGCAGCCCGTGCCGGCCGCCGTGACGGCCTGGCGGTAGATGCTGTCCGCCACGTCGCCGGCGGCGAAGACGCCCTCGACGGAGGTCTTCGTGCCGTCGTGTACCCGAAGGTAGCCGACATCGTCCATCTCGAGGGTGTCGGCGAAGAGCTCGCTGTTGGGCTGGTGGCCGATGGCGATGAAGACGCCGTCGCAGGCGCGCTCGGTCTCCTCGCCGGTGTTCGTGTCGGTCAGGGTCGCCGCGCACACCTTTCCGCCCTCGTCGGCGTGGATCTCCTTGACGACAGTGTTGAGGGCCCAGTCGATGCGCTCGTTGGCGCGAGCACGCTCGAGCATGATCTGGGAGGCGCGCAGGCCTTCGCGACGGTGTACGACGGTGACCTTCGACGCGAAGCGCGTCAGGAAAATGCTCTCTTCCATGGCCGTGTCTCCCCCGCCGATGACCAGCACGTCCTTTTCCTTGAAGAAGGCGCCGTCGCAAGTGGCGCAGGCCGACACGCCGTGGCCCATCAGGCGCGTCTCGCTCTCGAGGCCCAGCAGCTTGGCGCTGGCTCCGGTGCAGATGATCAGTGCTCGTGCCCGGAACGAATCAAAATCCGTCTCGACCGTGAACGGACGCTCACCGAGGTCCACGCGCGTCACTTGCTCGAAGCGAATCTCGGTCCCGAAGCGCTCAGCCTGGGCCTTGAACTCCTCCATCATCTGCGGCCCCATCACGCCCTCGGGATATCCGGGATAGTTCTCGACGTCCGTGGTGATGGTCAGCTGGCCACCGGGCTGCATGCCCTGAAAGAGAACCGGGCTCAGGTTGGCGCGTGCCGCGTAGATCGCGGCGGTGTAGCCCGCCGGGCCGGATCCGATGATGATGACTTCGTGCGCGTCGCTCATGGTGGCGGCAGGATACCCTTGCCCCCTCGCCCACGGCGATGGTTCAATCGCTTCCCTGCCGAGCCGCCGCGGCCGGGAGAGCGAGCGATGTGATGCCGAGCACCCGCGTTTTCGAACTGCACGAGGCAAATCAGCTCCCGGGGCAGGTGGGCGAGTCTTGAGCCGCCCCGACCACGCCGCGACGCCCGCCACCGACCTCGACACCTGGGAAGTCCGCCTGCGTGAGCTCTGCGACCGCATCCGCACCGGCGCCCGCGACGCCATGGGCTCTGCCCTGGAGCGCGGAGTCCTGAGCGACGTGGACCGACCGGTGGCCCAGGGCGCGGGGGACGTGACCTACGGCCTCGATTTGCCGACCGAGGAAGTGCTCAGCTCCTGGCTCAGCGAGTGCGCGCACAGCGGGCCCCTCTCCCTGCTCACCGAGGACAGCGGCTGGCGCCACATGGGGCCGGATCCGGCAGGCGGCGCCCCCGTCACCCTGCCCGGCTTCGACCACGGCGGCCCACGCATCGTCGTCGATCCGGTGGACGGCACGCGCAACCTGATGGCCGACCTGCGCCCGGCCTGGACCGTGCTCGCCTTCTGTCCTCCCGGAAGCGCCCAGCCGCGCCTCTCGGAAGTGAACTACGGAGTGCTGGCCGAGATCCCGGATTCGCGCGCCGCGACCTGGCGCTGGATCCACGCTCGCCGCGGAGGCGGCGCGCGCCTCGAGCGCCACGCCCTCGCCGACGGCGCCCGCGAGGAACAACGCCCGCTCGTCTGCGACGACGACGACCGCCCCGACCACGGCTACTTCCCCTTCTTCTGCTTCAGCCACGCCATGCGCCCGCTCCTGTCCACGATCAGCGCGGACTTCTTCGAGCGCCTGGCCACGGCCGAGGGCGCCGATGTGCGCCACTGCTACGACGACCAGTACATCTCGAACGGCGGACAGCTGGCCCTGCTGGCCCTGGGCACCTACCGCATGATCGCCGACCTGCGCGCCGCTCTGGGTGACCGTGTCGGGACGGATTGCGTGAGTTCGAAACCCTACGACTGCGCCGGGGCGATCCTGGTCGCCCGCGAGGCGGGCTGCGTCGTGCTCGACGAGGATGGCGGAGCGCTGGACTTCGACCTCGACACGACGACGCCCGTGTCCTTCGTGGGCTTCGCCAACCAGGCGACGCGGGAGCGCCTCGAACCGCACCTGGCAGCGACCCTGGATCGCGCGCGCTGAGATCGGTCTAACCGCGCCCGCCACGAGGCTGCACGCCAGAACGCTCAGGCGCAAAGCCTCCTGGCGGATGCGCCTAGATGGGAGTCAGGCGCGATCGCGCGCGACATCGAAACGGCGCAGCATGCGCCCGCCGACCCAGACCAGCCCCGCGTCGATGGAGAGCAGGGCGAGCGCCCCCGCGCAGACAGCGCCAGCGCGCGCGACGCTCTCCCCCAGGCCCAGGCCGGTCCCGCAGACGAACATCACCACGGCGGAGGCGAGGGCCACCAGCCCCAGGGCGAAGAGCAGCAGCCCCATGCGCAACAACAGCAAGACCATCGTGCGGCCCGTATGGTGCAGGGCTCCGTCCTGACCGGGGATGAAGCGCACGGGCGCGTAGAGGAAGACGATGTTGTCCACGGCGATCCACGCCAGGGCCCAGATGGGCAGGGTGACGAAGATGATCGGGAGCGCGGGGTGCCCGGCCCCCAGGACCGCGGCGCGGATCGAGATCGCCGCCCCCACGAGGGCGCTGATCAGGAACACGCCGGGCAACAGCGAGACCAGGAAGAGACGGCTCGCACCGATCGGCCAGGTCTTGATCTGCTCCATGCGGTCGAGGTCGGCCCGGAAATCGAAGCGCACCCCGGCTCCCAGGTAGATCAGGCCGATCCACGCCACGATGAGGTGACCGCCCAGAACACCTCCCGCTCCTTCGGAAACGATGTAGCCCGCCCCGACGGTGATCAGGCCGAGGATCATGGCGGAGCGCAGGAGGGTCCCGCGAGCCCGGCGCCAGATGTCCGCCGTGCGGACCCAGATCACCGCGCGCGCCGGGCCGCGCCCGAAGAACCAGGGGATCGGTCGGGCGGACAGGGCGGCGGACACCTTGCCGCCCCCCAGGGGACCGGCGGTCTTGAGGCGCTCCAGACGGCGCTCGATCTGCCCGGCGGTGTGCAGGGACGCCTCGCGAAAGTCCGCCGGGACACGGGCTGTGGCCTCGTAGAGGACGGGCAGGAGGAGCGCGCAAGGAAGGGCCCAGCCCAGGAAACCCGACACGCTCGTGGCGATCATCATCTCGGCCCACGGGCGCCAGGGCGCGACGAGCAGCGCGACGAATGGGCTTTCCAGCACACCCGCCAAACCGCCGCTAACCCCCACACTCAACTTGGACAGGAAGAAGGTGTCGCCGAAGATCAGCATCATCAGCCCCAGAAAGAGGCCGATCCCGACCACGAGCCCTACGACGGCATTCGCGCGACCGCTGGCGAGCCTGCCCAGGAGTCCGCCGACGCCGCAGAGCGCGAGGGAGGCCATCTGGCGCACGACCGAGAGGGTGATCAGGGTCATGAACGTCCCCACGAAACTGAACAGCGGGTGCGGCAGGCGAGACATGGCGATGATCGAGAAGATCACACCACCCAGCACGGCGCGCCCCAGATCCACCTGCATGCGGTGGCGCACGAGGTCGCCACGGGAGACGGGCGCCGAGAAGAGGCTCTCGAGTTCACATCGTGGGAGGGTGATGCCCTTCACGTTCGGAGCACTCGAGAGCGCCATCAAGGTGAAGGCCGCCAGGCAAGCCTCGACGGCAACGAGCGTGACCGGTTGGGGCGGGTTGAGTTTGGTGCGTCCCGTGGTGTTCAAGAGGATCGCTGACAGCCAGAGCACCATCACCCCCAGCCCCATCAGGGCGAAGAGGATCCCCGAGGGGCTGCGCAACCTGCGCGCCTGCCGCCGGAGAGTCCCGCGCAGCTTGAGGCGTGCCAGCTTGCCCAGCCCCGGGTGGCCCAGGATCAACCTGGGTCTCCCGCGTCGGCGGGGGCGCCCGGAGCGGTGGACGCTCCGTCCTCGCGCCGCTCACCGGTGATCGACAGAAAAACCTCTTCCAGGCTGGCGTCTTCCCCGCCCCTGACCGAGGCGCGCGCCTCCGCCAGACTGCCGATGAAGAGGCCGCGCCCGCGATCCAGGATCAGGATCCGGTCCGCCAGCTCCTCGATCAGCTCCAGCAGGTGGGAGGAGAGCACGACCGCCGTCCCGCTCGCCGCGCAGTCGGCGATGGCGCTCTTCGCCGAGCGGATTCCGCGCGGGTCGAGACCCGAGAGGGGCTCGTCCATCAACAGCACCTCGGGTTCGGAGAGCCACGCGCAGCAGAAGGCCAGCTTCTGGCGCATGCCGCGCGAGAGCTCGGAGCCCAGGGCGCCGCGCTTCTCCGACAGCTCGAAGACCTCGATCAGCTCGTCCGCGCGAGCGCGCCAATCGTCGCCGAGGCCGAAGAGCGACGCCGTGAACTCGAGGTGCTCATCGACCGTCAGGATCTCGAATGGGCGCGGATCCTCGGGGATCCAGGCCAGGGCCGACTTGGCGGCCACCTGATCGCCGGCGATGTCGTGACCCGCCACCTCGACGGTGCCCTGCTGCATGGGCAGGACGCCGACGATTGAGCGCAAGGTGGTCGTCTTGCCCGCGCCGTTGGGGCCCACCAACCCCAGGACCTCGCCTGCGCCGACCTCGAAGGAGAGGTCGTCGACCGCCAGCGTCTGGCCGTAGCAGCGGGTGAAACCGCGCACCCTGAGAGCCGGCCGCTGGAGGGCGGAAGGTGCGCCGTGGGATGCCTCGTCTTCCGCGCTCATGCCCGGACGCCCTCAGACCGAGAAGGCCAGGGTGTCCATGAACTCGCGCGCGGAGACATCGCCGATGCACTCGATCACGGCGCGGATCGCGGTGCGCCGCTCCTCGCTGACCTCGTCCCCGCACAGGGCATCAAACTTGGAGTCCATCTGCTCGGAGCTCATGGGCTTACGCGGGTCACCGATCGGGAAGTCGATCTGCTTCTCGAAGGAGCGTCCGTCGGTGGTGTCGAGGGCCACGTGACAGCGCTGGATCTCGGGGAAGGCAGCCTCGAACTCCATGTTGGCCGAGACCTTGATCTTCTCCAGGCTCATGCGCACGCGCGGGTCCGCGATCGCCTCCTCCTCGAACAACTCAGGCGTCACGCGCCCGTGGGCCAGGGCGGCGGCGATGCAGTAGGGCAGGGAGTGGTCGGCGGTCTCGCGCGTGCGCGGATCGTACTTGGACGGATCGGAGAGGATGTCCGCGGCCTTGACCAGGGTCTGGATGCGCACCTCCGCCACCTCCTCGGCGGCGATCTGGTTCTCGGCGGTGATCTCGAGCACGCAGGAGATTGGGGCGTGGGTCAACGCCTCGGTCGGGAAGGCCTTCATCCCGCAATCGAGGATGCGCCAGCTGTCCCCCAGACCATCGGTCAGGATCTCCAGCTTCCACTCGGGTCCGTAGGCGTCGGAGAGCCCTTCCTTGCCGCAGAACACGTGCTCTGGTCCCTCGTATCCCTCGGCCGCCAGCAGCGCCGCCCAGGCCCCGGCCTGGGTCGCCATCGGATCGACCGTGTTCTTCATCATGGTCAGCTTGCCCGCGGTCACGCAGCCCAGGGTCGCGTGGCGCGAACCGGCGATGCCGATGGCGTGGGCGGTGCGGGGCGCCGAGAGGCCCATCACCCGCGCGCAGGCCGCCGCCGCGGCGAAGGCCGTCAGGGTCGCGTGGTGCCAGCCGCGCTCGCGAATGCCGGGGAAGGCCGCCTCGCACAGGCGCATCTCGAGCTCGTAGGCCAGCACGATGGCCGTCACGACATCCTCGCCCTCGGCGTCGACCAGCTCCCCGCAGGCCCAGACACCGGGAATGATGTCCGAGGGGTGGCTGGGATCCTGCTTCCAGTAGATGTCGTTGTAGTCGAGGGCCCGCACGGCGAGGGCGTTCAGGAAGGCGCCCGAGAGCACGTTTCCCTTGCGCCCCGCGCCGATGATCGTGCACTGCTCTTCGCCGCCCAGGGCGCGGTCGACCTTCGCCGCGATCGAATAGTCGTGGGTGCGCACGCCGCCGAAGGCGCAGCCCACGCTGTCGTAGACGAAGCGGCGCACGGCGGCCACGACCTCATCGGGCAGGTCGTCGAAGCGGACGGCGGAGGAGAACTCGGCGAACTGCTGACTGACGGTGGACATCGAGGCGAGGGGGAAAGAGGGGACGGGGCGGGGGGATCAGGCGAGTCGGTCGGCCACGGCCCGGGCCAGCTCAAGGGTCGAATGGCTGCCGCCCATGTCGTAGGTGCGGACCGAGCCGTCGGCGATGGTCTCGGCGATGGCGGCCTCGAGGCGCGCGGCCTCGTCCTTCTCGCCCAGCCAGTCGAGCATCAGCCGGGCCGTCAGCAGCATGGCCGTCGGGTTGGCCTTCTGCTGTCCGGCGTACTTTGGCGCCGACCCGTGGGTCGGTTCGAAGACCGCCAGCTTCTCCCCGATGTTGCCCGAGCTGGCAAAGCCGAGGCCGCCGACGAGCTGGGCGCAGAGGTCGCTGACGATGTCGCCGAACATGTTGGTCGCGACGAGCACACCATAGTTCTGCGGGTTCTTCACGAGCCACATGCACATGGCGTCGATGTTGGTCTCCCAGAGCTCGATGCCGGGATAATCGGCCGCGACCTCGCGCGCGGTCCGGATCATCAGGCCCGAGGTCTCTCGCACGACATTGGGCTTCTCGACGACCGTCACGGTCGGATAGCCGAACTGCTTTGCGTACTCGAACGCGGCGCGGACGATGTTGCGACAACCACCACGGGTGTTGATGCGCAGGCTGACGGCGATGTCCTCCAGGTCGTTCTTCTCGACGAAACGGGCCCAGCGCGGATGCTTGGTGAGTTCCTCCGAGAGGCTCTCGGGGACGGGGTGAAACTCGACCCCGACATAGAGGTCCTCGGTGTTCTCGCGGAACACGATCAGGTCGATGTCCTCGCGGTAGTTGAGCGGGTTGCCCGGGTAGGCCTTGCAGGGGCGCAGGTTGGTGGCCAGGTTGAAGCGCTGGCGCAGGCGCACGATCGGGCTCTGGTAGGTGAGTCCCTTGTCACGCAGCTCGCTCGCCAGCTCGGCGTGGGCCTCTTCCTTGGGCTTGGAGGTGATCGCCCCGAAGAGCGCTGCGTCGACTTCTCCGAGCAGATCGACCGTGCGCTGGGGCAGAGCATCGCCCTCCTTGCACCAGAACTCCCAGCCGATGTCGCCGTGGAGGTACTCGGCGTCGAACTGCATGGTGTCGAGCACGAGGCGGGCAGCCTCCATCACGTCGTTGCCGATGCCGTCTCCGGGCATCCAGGCGATCCGATACTTGGCCATCGAGGAATCCTGAGGGGGGGTGGGGCGGTCGAGAATCCCGCCGAGCGCCGCTGGGGCCCCCGGGGGGGCAGAGGGTACGATCCGCGCGCCGGGCCCGCTACCGTCGGTCCCCGCACCCGCCCGTGAGCCTTCCCACCCTCGTCGCCCACCGCGGCCACGCCAGCTGCTTCCCCGAGAACACCCTCGCCTCCATCAGCGCCGCTCTCGATGCCGGCGCCCGACGGGTCGAGATCGACGTGCAGCTCTCGGCCGACGCAACCCCCTTCCTCTTCCACGACCCCGACACCGCCCGCGCCTGCGGTCGGGAGGGCCGGTTCGGCGAGCTCTCCGACACCGAGATCGCCGACCTGCGGGTGAGCGAGCCCGCCCGCTTCGGCGAGCGCTTTCCCGATGAGCCCGTCTGCTCCCTCGAACGCTTCGCCGCCCTGCTCGCCGCCCACCACGACGCGCGAGCCTTCGTGGAGGTCAAGCCCGAGGCGGTCGAACGCTTCGGCGCCGAGCGGGTCCTCGATGCGGTCCGCGCGGCCCTCGGCCCGCTCCTCGAACGCTGCGAGCTGATCTCCTTCTCGTTCGACCTGCTGGGCGCGGCGCGAGCGGCCGCCACGGGCGAGCTGGGCCTGATCCTCGAGGACTGGAGCGACCTGGAAGGCCCCGCGGCCCGCGCCCTGGCCTGCGAGTACACCTTCTGCAACGTGGACAAGCTGCCCTCCGACGCCGACCTCGCCGGCCGCCCGACGCGCTTTGTGCTCTACGAGGTGGTCGACGCCCAGGTGGCCCTCGACCTCCACCGGCGCGGGGCCGAGTTCATCGAGACCTTCGCCTGGCCGGAGCTCACGGCGGCCCTGACGCAGCTCGGAGCCGACGGTTGAGCGCGCCCGATCTGGACGTCCTGGTGGTGGGCGGCGGCATCCACGGCGTGGGCGTGGCCCAGGCCGCCGCGGCGCGCGGGCATTCGGCGCTCGTGATCGAGCAGAGCGCCCTGGCCGCGGGCACGTCCTCGCGCTCGAGCAAGCTGATCCACGGCGGCCTGCGCTACCTCGAGCACTTCCAGCTCGCGCTCGTACGTGAGTCCCTGTTCGAGCGCAAACTCCTGTTGCGCAACGCTCCGGCCCTGGTACGCCTGGTCCCGTTCTTCATCCCCGTCTTCGAGCACACGACGCGTAGCGCCCTGCAGATCCGGGCCGGTCTCTCGCTCTACGCCCTCCTCGGCGGCCTGCACCCGGCCGCGCGCTTCACAGCCGTGCAGCGCGCGGAGTGGGACAGGCTGGACGGGCTCGAAACCGACGGCCTGCGCGCGGTCTATCGCTACCTCGACGGCCAGACCGACGACGCGGCCCTGTGCCGCGCGGTGATGCGCTCCGCCCGCGAACTCGGCGCCGAACTCGCCTGTCCCGCGGCATTCGTCGGCGCCGAGCGCTGCGCGGGCGCCTACCGGGTGACGTTTCGCGAAGGGGACTCGGAACGGACCCTGACCGCGCGCACGGTGGTCAACGCCGCGGGCCCGTGGGTCGAGGCCGTGCGCGAGCGGGTCTCGCCGCCACCGCCGGGCATGGCCATCGACCTGGTCGGCGGCACGCACATCGAGCTGCCCGGCCAGTTGGAGCGCGGCATCTACTACACGGAAGCGCCCGCGGACCGACGGGCGGTCTTCTCCATGCCCTGGAAGGGCCACACCCTCGTCGGCACGACCGAGGCCTTCCACAACGGCGCTCCCGGCGACGTTGCCCCGACGCCCGCGGAGGTCGAGTACCTGCGCGAGACCTTCGCCCACCACTTCCCCGACCGCTCGACCGAGGTGATCGACTCCTGGGCGGGCCTGCGGGTGCTGCCGGCAGGGGGCGGCTCGGCCTTCGCACGCCCGCGCGACACGCGCCTTGTTCCCGATGACGCCGCCTTCCCGCGCTGGATCGGCCTCTACGGAGGCAAGCTGACCGGCTACCGGGCGACGGCCGAGAAGGTGCTCGAGCAGTTGCGGCCCAGCCTGCCGGTGCGCCCGATGGTGGCGGACACGCGCCGCTTGATGCTGATGCCCGACTGAACCACGAAGGATCGGGCCGCGGCCCGCCCGAACGAGACGCTCAGTCCGCGACGGCGCGCACGCAGTCGATGGTCGTGCCGTCCACCCACTGGATGGCCGCCACGACGCGATCGGCCGTGCGGGCGCGATCGGGGGCCCCGCCGCAGATGCGCTCGACCTCGCGCTTGAGCTCGCAGAGGTCGAGGATCGGAACGCTGGAGCCGCGCGCCGCCTCGATCAGGTCCACCCGCCGCGGGTTGATGCACAGGCCGCGCTCGGTGGCGATGACGTCCACCAGCTCTCCCGGACCGCAGAGGGTCGTGACCTCGTCAAGCACAACCGGGATGCGGTTGCGGAACGAAGGCACGGCAAGGATCGTGCAGCCGGCGAAGAGGCAGTTCTGCCAACCTCCGATGCCGTGCAAGAGCCGCCCGTCGGTGTGGGTCACGACGTTGGCATTGAAGTCCACGTCCACCTCCGTGGCGCCCAGGATCACCACATCGATCATCGATGCAAAGTTCCCCTTGCCGTGGAAGTTGTAGGAAGTGAAGGGGCTCGTGTTCTGGTGGCCGGGGTTCTCCCGCATGGAGCGCACACCCTCGAGATCGAAGGTCTGGCCGTCGAGGATCACGGGCGTCAAGCCCTCCTCGAGCATCGAGACCAGGTACTCGTTCGATCCGCCGCGCACGAATCCGGCGGTCACGCCGGCCTCCTTCATCATCTCCTTGAGGAAGATCCCGAAGGCCAGGGCCGTGCCACCCGCCCCCGCCTGAAAGGAGAAGCCCTCGCGCAGGATGCCGACGTCGCGCACGAAGCGCGCGCAGTGCTCGGCGATCAACAGCCGATCGGGGCTGCTCGTCACGCGCGTCGTTCCCGACACGATCTTCTCCGGTTCGCCGACCTTCTCGACCTCGACGACCCAGTCGACGTTATTGCCCTGGATCTGCCACGGCAGGCAGGGAAACGGCACGAGGTTGTCGGTCACGACGATCACGTGATCGGCGTAGAGCGAGTCCGCCAGGGCGAAGCCAAGCAGGCCGCAGGCGCTCGGACCGCGGTCGCCGGTGGCGTTGCCGAAGCAGTCCGCCGTCGGCGCGGCGATGACCGCCACGTCCACGTGAACCTCGCCGTCCTGGATCGCCTGCCAGCGGCCGCCGTGGGAGCGCAGCACGCCCATGCCGCGCATCTCGCCTCGACTGCAGTAGTCGCCCAGAGGGCCGTTCATCGAGCCCTCGATGTGGTGGATCACGCCGCTCTCCATGTGCGCGATCTGCGGCTCGTGACAGGGGAAGCTGGCCGAGGGGAACCAGCGCAGGTCCCGGCGCCCCATCGCCGCCGCGGCGTCGAAGACGGCGTTCGCCACCAGGTCGCCGTTGCGGAAGTGGTGGTGGGTGCCGATCGTCATACCGTCGCGCAGGCCGCAGCGTTCGAGGGCCTCGCCCAGGCTCGGCGCGCGCTTGTCCCCCGAGGCTGGGTAGTCGCTGGCGCGCCGGATCGGTGGCCCGGTCTTATTCCCTTGCGGCAGGTGGGCGCCGACGCCGCGGAAGGGCACGGCGTCACGCTCGTTGATGCGCGCGGGAACGAGCCTCCCGGCGGCGTTCTCGATCATCTCGGCGGAGGACGTCGTCTTGGTCGATGCCACCCCTAGACCTCGCTCTCTTCCCAGTCGGCCGCCAGGAGCCCGCTCTCGACGGCCTGCGCGACCGTCTGCAGGGCGCGCTCGACCACCGGCGGGTCGATCATCTTCGAGCCCAGGCTGACGACGCCCAGCCCGCGCTCCTGCGCCTCCCGGAAAGCGACCACGATGCGGCGGGCGCGCGCGATCTCTTCCGTGGTCGGGTCGAAAGCCTCGTGAACGATGCGGATCTGACGCGGGTGGATGCAGCCGGTGCCCTCGAAGCCGAGGCCCTTCGCCGCTAGCACGGAGCGCCGCAGGCCCTGCCCGTCCTCAACGTCCGAGAAGACCGAATCGATGGCCTGCACGCCGGCGGCCCGGGCGGCGTTGACGATCATCGAGCGGGCCCAGAGGCTCTCGCGACCCTCGTCCGTGCGCGGCACGCCGAGGTCGGCCGTGTAGTCCTCGAGGCCGATCGTGACCGCCACGATCCGCTCGCATGCCGCGGCGATCTCCAGGGCGTTCGTGACCCCGCGGGCCGACTCGATGATCGGCATCAGAAACACCTCCGCCTCGGTCCGCTCGCGGATGCGCGCGTCCACCGCGCGCACCTCTTCGGCGCCCTCGACCTTTGGGATCAGGATCAGGTGCACGTTCTCGTCGGCGATCTCGTCCAGATCGGCCAGGCCGAGCGAGCCGGGGTTGATGCGCACGGTGCGCTCGGCGCCGTAAAAGTCGACCTGACGCAGGGCGTTGCGCACGAGGATGCGCGCGGCATCCTTGGCGCCGGGCGCCACCGAGTCCTCGAGATCGAGGATCACGGCGTCGGGCGCGTGCAGCCCGGCGTTGGTCATGTACTTGGGCTGATCACCGGGGAGATAGAGGCGCGAACGACGGCGGCGCTCGCGGCGCGCCGGCGCCCCGCAGGCCTCGGCCCGCTCCGGCAGCCAGCGCGACCGCAGGTCGGGGAGCGCGCGGCGGGCGGCGGCCTCCAGGCGCGCCATGAGCACGAAGGGTAGGGCACCACCGTCCTCGACCCGGATGCGAGCGTGGTCGATCCCCAGGGCCCGGGCGCCCTCCTCGATGAGGGCCCGGATGGAGCGGCCGTAGGTGCTCTCGACGGTACTCTCGAGCTCCAGCTCGATCCCGCCGGTCGACTCCGGCGTGATCCCGACCCAGCAGTCGGAGCGCACGCGCGGTCCGCGCGGGCCGGCCTCGGCTGCGCGTCGCTCGCCCGTCTGGGTGGTCGCCGTCTCGCTCATGGTCTCGCTGGAAGGACGCCGCCCGGCGACGGACTCCCGCTTTCCGAGCCTAACCCGCGCCCGGGGCGCTGCAAAGCACCCTCCCGCCCCCGGTCGGACCCGACGCCCCGAGGGGATTCCAACTCCCCCGCCGCGGTGTCATGATCGCCCCGGACATGCAGCCGCTGATCGATCTCCTCGCAGGCTTCACCGAGAGCACGCCCCTCCAGGCCCTGATCGTCCTGGGCGCCGCCGTCCTGCTGGCGGGCGTCGTGGATCTGCTGGTCGGCTGGCTCCTGCCCCGGCTCGCGCGCCTCACCAGGCACGATCTCGATGACGAGATCGTGCGACTCCTGCGCGGGCCCACCTTGAAGACCATCGTGCTCCTTGGGTTGATGGCCTCCGCGTCGATCCTGCAGATCTCCGAGGAGGCCGAGGCGACCACGCGCCGGAGCATCGCGACGATCCTGATCATCGTCTGGTGCGTGTTCTCCGCCCGCGCCGCGAAGGTCATGCTGACCTCGGCCAGCCAGACCACCGACCGCTTCTTCGCCGTCGAGGCGCGCACCTACCCGCTCTTCGACAACCTGCTGAAGCTGCTACTGTTCGCCCTCTGCACCTTCCTGGTGATCGACACCTGGGACTTGAACGCCGGCGGCTGGATGGCCTCGGCCGGCATCGTCGGCGTCGCCTTCGGCTTCGCCGCCCAGGACACCCTCGGAAACCTCTTCGCCGGCGTCTTCATCATCGCCGACGCGCCCTACAAGATGGGCGACTTCATCAACCTCGAGTCAGGCGAGCGCGGCAAGGTCGTGAACATCGGCCTGCGCTCGACGCGCCTGCTGACACGCGATGATGTCCTGGTCACGATCCCCAACGCGGTCATGGGCAAGGCCCGTATCACCAACGAGACCGCGGGCGAATCACCGCGCCACCGGGTGCGGATCAAGGTCTCCGTAGCCTACGGTTCGGACCTGCCGGAGGTACGGCGCGTGCTGATCGAGGCGGCCGCAGGCGAGGAGCTGGTCTGCAAGCAGCCCGAGCCGCGGGTGCGCCTGCGAACCTTCGCCGATTCGGGGCTGGAGCTGGAGCTGTTGTGCTGGATCCCCCAGCCGGTCCTGCGCGGCCAGATACTCGACCTCATCAACTCGAGCATCTACGAGCGCTTCAACGCCGAGGGGATCGAGATCCCCTACCCCAAGCGCGACCTGTACGTGAAGGAGCTGCCGACGCCTCCGGCGGGTTAGCCCGCCATGCGCAGCAGCTCGTCCACGGTGCGGTCGATCCCCCGCGCCAGCTCGGCGATCCCGCCAGCCAACATGTAGGCCGGGGAGGTGATGATGCGGTGCTCCTCGTCGACGCGGAACTCGTCGGTGGGACAGGCGACGTGACGCGCTCCCATGGCCTCGAGGCTCGCGGCGGTGGAGGCGTCGTCGCCGATGGTCAGCTCGCCTGCCAGGCCGGCGTCGCGCAGGACGGCGGCCATCATGGCCGGCGCGATGCAGACCGCCGCGATGGGTTTTCGGGCCTCGAGCATCTCCCGCACGAGGCGCGCCACCTCAGGGTTCACGGAGCACTCCGCCCCCGCCACGGCGAAGTCGCAGAGGTTCTTGGCCGCCCCGAACCCGCCCGGAAACATCAGGGCGTCGATCTCCCCCGCCCCGAGGCGCGCGAGGTCCACGATGTCGCCGCGGGCGATGCGGGCGGACTCGACCAGAACGTTGCGCGTCTCACCGGTCTCCTCGCCGCTGACGTGGTCGATGACGTGCATCTGCTCCACATCGGGGGCCGCGCAGACGACCTCGGCACCGGCCCGATCGAGGGCCAGGAGCGTCAGGACGGACTCGTGGATCTCGGTGCCGTCGAAGACACCGCAGCCTGACAGGACCACTCCAACCTTGACCATCATGAACTCCCCTGGAAGCGTTGAGACGAGATTGCCGCCGGGAGGATAGCGCGCGTCGCGCCGGAGAGCGAAAGCCGCTCCCTACCCTGGGCCGTCCTGGCGAATCGTGACGTCGCCCAGGATCTTGATCTGACAGCCCAGCCGCGCCCCTTGCTCGTCGGAGCACATCTCAATGGTCTCCTGTTCCTCGTCCTCAAGGGGCGAGATGTTCTCCGCGCCCGCCTCGGGGACGAAGATGCAGGTACCGCAACTCCCGACTGTGCAGCCAAAGCGCATCGAGGTCTCGTTTTCCAGGCAAAACTCGAGCAGGGTGGAACCCTCGGGGATCTCGAAGGACTGGCCGTCGGCGCTGAAGGTGATGGTGGGAATGGGATTGCTCCGGTTCGTCTCCTCGGCGAGGATGACCGAAGGGTCGGGAGCTCCTCGCTCCCAGATAACGAGACTCTACGCAGGCGACGGGTCGCTGCAAGTCCGCTTCCCCTTTAGCTCCTCGCCCTCCCCTCCTGCCAACGCCTGCCATGAAGCTCCTCGAACCGCCCGCCTCCCCGGAAGGCCGACCCGGCCCCGTCCCGACCCCCGCCCGGCCGGCGGCTCCCGACGGTGCCGCCCTGTGGCTCGTGCGCCACGCCCAGGTCGCCGAGGCCTTCCACTCCATCGCCTACGGAAGCCAGGACGTGGCGCTCTCCGCCGAGGGCCTGGAGAACACGCGCGCCATGGCCGAGGGCTTTCGAGATCTCCCGATCGCGGCGGTGGTGAGCTCAGATCTCGAGCGCGCCCTGGCCATGGGCCGCGGCATCTCCCAGGCCACCAGCGCCCCCCTGCGCAGCACGCCCGGACTGCGCGAGATCGATCGCGGCCAGTGGCAGGGCATCGAGCGCGCCCAGTTCCAAGAGCGCTGGCTGGCGAGCGCTGAGACCTACTGGAGCGATCCGTTCCGCTGGAACGCGCCGGGCGGCGAGAGCGACGAGGTGTTGCTGGCGCGCGTCTGGCCCGAGATCGAGCTCGGCCTGGCGGACGCCGACGGCGGAACCCTCGTGGTCTGCGTGCACGCCAACGTGATCCGCGTCGCCCTGGCCCACGCCCTGGGATACTCGACCCCCGACAGCTACCGCTTCGCGACCTTCCCGGCTCACGCCAACCTACTGCTGGGCGGAGCGGACGGCTGGCGCCTGGAGGCCGCCAACGTCGAGCGCCCGCGCCTCGCCCAGGGCTAGCCGCGGTTCAGAAGTCCTCGGCCACGAGCCCGCGCTCGACGAGCTCAGCCCGCTGGTCAGGGTCGAAGGCCTCCTCGCGCCAGGGCGCGGGGTGGTAGGCGTCGCGCGCCCGCCCGACCCACAGGAACCACTCCTCCCCTGCCGCGCGCAGAACCGCCGCGGCCTCGGCATCGTCGGAAGAAGGCTCGAGGCTCCCGGGACCCGCCGTGCGGCGGTCGCGCAGGTGCTCGCGCCAGCCGTCGCCGGGGGGATGGGGCTCGCCGAACCACGACAGGGCCAGGCTGGCGGGCCCCTCGCTCCCGGGGCGCGTGTGCAGGAAGCTGTGGGTGGCGTCGCGCGCGGAGAACCCCGCGGAGAAGCCGAGGGAGGCGAAGGCGTGCTCGCGCACGGGCCGGGCGTCGGCACGCGAGGTGGTCACTTGCGACAGTCCGTGCATGCCGCCCGGTCTCGCGATCCCCGACAGCTCGAGCAGGGTCGGCGCCAAATCGAGGGTGCTCGCCAGGGCGTCGGTCGTCCGTCCGCGCTCACAGTCCGCCGAAGCCGCCGGGCGCAGGATCCAGGGCACGTGCAGGTCCACGTCGGAGAGGGTCCCGTTGCCCAGGAGGAGACCAGACTCTCCGAAGCCGAGGCCGAAGCTGCCGACGACGCAGACGGTCGTCTCCTCCCAGCGGCCGATGCCCTTCAGGCGGCCGAAGAGGCGACTGAGCCGCTCATCGAGCTGGCGCAGAGCGCCGTCGTAGCACGCTTCGTATTCGCCCAGGGTCTGGAATCGCCCTCCGCCGGCGCGCCAGAGGTTGCTGGGCAAGGCGAAGAAGGCGCGCTCGGCTTCGGCGACCGGCGGGACGGCCGACAGCTCCGAGCGCGGCTCGAAGTAGGTCGCCCAGCGCGAGTCCGCGTCGGACCAGGCGCGCTTGAGGTCCCCCAGGGTCAGGTACGCGAACCAGTCGCGGTCGGCATCCTTTGCCCGCAGCCAGCGCATGAAGCGCCCGGCGACGCCATCGAAACCGTAGTTCAGCGTCGCCCCGGTGCGACCCTCGGCGAAGCCGTTGAACTCCTCGAAACCGGTGTCGAAGCCGAACAGCTCGGTGATGCGCGGGTGGTCGACGAAGGCTGCCGTCGTGTACCCGGCGGCCAGGTATTCGAGGGCCAGGCGCGGGACCGCTTGCGGGATGAGCCAGTCGTTCACCAGGGCCAGGCGCGAGCCGTCGGGGAGCAGCGGGCGCCGGGCCAGGCCCGGGTCGCAGCCGGTGAGCAGGGCCACGTGGGCCGGGATCACCTCCGGAGCGGCGGAGAAGGTCTGGGTGAAACGCACGCCGTCGGCCGCGAGACGCTCGAGCTCGGGAGTCGTCTCGCGGTCGTAGCCGAGCCCGCTGGTGTGGTCGGCGCGCAGACCGTCGACAACGATCACGAGCACGCCCCGGCCCTCGCCCGACATCGGGGAGCAAGCGCTCGCGACCACGGCGAGGGCGACGATCCAGAGGGAGCGGGCTCGCATGGCCGCAGCATCCCGCACGGGGGAGGTCGGGGCAAGGGCGCTCCCCGGTCAGCCCCGTCGGGCGAGCCCTTCGGCCGAACCCTGCGGGCAAACCCTCAGGGCGAGACGACCACGGCGGCCTCGAAGGTCAAGGCGTCGTCGCCACCGCGCCCGGTGCGGACGATGACCGCCAGGTTGCGCAGGGGCAAGACGGTGCGGGGCTCGCCGCCGTTGAGGATGAGGGTCAGCCCACCCTCGAGGTCAAGCAGGTCGTCGTCGAGCAGCACCCGCAGTCCCGTGGGAACGTCGCTGTCGATGCGCAGGATCCCGTTCTCCTGGTCCAGCTCCGCCTCGACCAGGCCTGGCGAGCCCGGGCGATCGCTCCACAGCCAGTAGAACTGCCGCTTCCAGTCCAGTGCCGGCTGCCAGACGAGACGCTGGGGGCGCGCCTCGCGTTCGCGGTCAGCGATCCGCTTCAGCAACGCCCCCATCCCCCCCGGCGGGCCGGAGTGGCCGCGCCCGGCTTCCTCCCAGTATTCGAAGTCGAAGGCGCCCCAGCGCTCACGGGCCGCGGCCATGCGCCCGGCGGCCCGGCGGCTGGCGTCCGGCGCCACGCGCCGGTCGTCGGCGCCGTGGTAGAAGACGATCGGCAGGTTGCGCAGGTTGGGGATCATGCCGTCGACCTCGTCGCCGGGATCGGAGGACGAAGACCAGGCGGAGGTCGGCGCGCCGCAGGAGACCGCCAGGGCCGCGAAGCGGTCGGCGTGGTGCGAGCCGAGCGACCAGGTCCCGAAGCCGCCCATGGAGTGCCCGCCGAGAAAGACTCGGTCACGGTCGATCTTCCAGGTGCGCAGGGCGCGCTCGACGAGCTCCATGACGAACTCCTCAGTGCCGGACTTCGTCCAGCCCACCGAGACGCGCTCGAGGACCTGCGGGTAGATGGCGAGCCAGTCCTCGCGCGCCACCGCGTCCGAGAAGCTGCGCTGGCACCAGCGCGCCTCGCCCGAGCCGTCGCTCCCCCCGTGCAGGCCGATGAAGAGTCCCTTCGGCCGGCGCGTCTCGCCATCGACGATGTACATCCCGCGCTGCTCGTCCTCCCACAGGAAGTGCTCGCCCCTGTCCTCTTCGAGCCTGGGACCCTTTGCCGCCAGGGTCAGGACCGTCTTGCGCCAGCGCGCGGCCTCCCGTGCGCTGAGCTCGCCGTGGGCTTCGAGACGCGTGAGGATCTCGTCGCAGCGCTCCCGGTCCTCGGCGCCGCGCGCGTCGAGGGCCAGGTACTCCTCGACCAAGGCCTTCCCCTCACGCTGCGAGAGGCGCGTCTCCTGGCCGAGAGCCGCCGCAGAAGCCAGGACGAGGAGTGAAACACGCAGGATGGCACTAGGGGAATGGAACATGCCCGTCAGCCTAGCGCCCGCCGCGCCCCACACCGTGGGGAAACGGCTCCCCGCCAGCCGAGCTCAAGCCCCGGTCGCGCCCGTGCCTTCGCGCCGCAACGCCGACCGACCCGGCTCGTCCCTCGGCCATGGAACCGGAGCCTGGGACCTGTAGGCTGCCGCGATGCCGCTCAGCGCCCAGGTGGACCTCGGCCTGCCCGTGACGCGGGCGATGCAGCCGGTGCAGACCGCCGTGCGCTGCGACCAGACCGTGCAGCAAGCCCTCGAGGACCTGCGCACGCGGCGCATCGGCCACCACATCGTCTACGTCTACGCCCTTGGCGCAGGCGGACGCCTCGCGGGCGTGCTGCCGATCCGGACTCTGCTGCTGGCCCAGGGCGAACAGCGGGTGGATCGACTGATGCAGCGGCGCGTGGTCTCGGTCAGCGAGACCACGTCCATGCAGGACGCCCTGGCCCTCTTCGCCTCCCAGCGCCTGCTCGCCCTGCCCGTGGTCGACGGCCAGGGCCGGCTCCTGGGTGCCATCGACGTCGGCGCCTACGCCGAGGAAACGGTCGAGCTGGCCGAACGCCAGCGCTTGTGGGATCTGTTCCAGATGATGGGCGTCTCGGTGGCCAGCGCTCCGCTCGACGGCGTCGCGTCCGGATTCCGCATGCGCATCCCCTGGCTGGCCGTAAACCTCCTGGGCGGCGTGGCCTGCGCCCTGATAGCCGCCTCCCACGAGGACCTGCTGCTGGAGGTGGTCGCCATCGTGACCTTCATTCCCCTGGTCCTGACCCTGGCCGAGGCGATCGCGATGCAGGCCATGACCCTCGCCCTGCAGCACCTGCACAGCGCGGACGTTCCCTGGGCCAGCGTCCGCCGGCGCATCGGCGTCGAGGCCCGCACGGCGCTCTGGCTGGGCGGCGCGTGCGGAGTGTGCGTGGCCGTCGCGGCGACCCTGATCGACCCCGAGGCGCACATCGCTCTGCCCCTCCTGGCGAGCGTCGTCGCGGTCATGATCCTGGCCGCCCTGCTCGGCGCTGGCCTGCCCGTCCTGCTCCACGCGACGCGCCTCGATCCGCGCATCGCCGCCGGGCCCGTGGTGTTGATGGTCACCGACGTGACCGCCATGGCGACCTACCTCGCCGTGGCGAGCGCCTGGCTCGCGTGACCCGAGACCCTGCGGCAGGGGGTCAGTCCGGCACCGAAAAGCGCAGGCGCTCGACGGGCTCTCCGCCCTTGAGGTGGCCCTGCACGATCTCCTGGGCGTCCTCGACCGTCACGCACGTGTAGAAGACGCCGTCGGGATAGACGACGAGGTTCACGCCCTGCTCGCAGGGCCCCAGACAGGTGCAGCCGTTGACGCGCACGCGATCGGCCAGGCCCTCTTCTAGGATTGAGAGCTGCAGGCGCTCGATCAACTCGCGAGAGCCGACGGCTCCGCAGGAGTCTCCCGCGGCCGGCGGGCGGTTGGCGATGCAGACGAAGAGGTGGTGTTCGGGGAGAGGCATGGTGAGCGGTGTCGGAGGGGAATCGAGGCGCCGATTGTGCAGGGCCGGGAGGTGAAGTCCAGGGACGAGACCCGCGCTCAGCGGCGCAGGACGAAGACCGCGTCGCGCACGATCCAACCCGAGCCTCCCTCGGGCAAGGCGACCTTGACCCAACCGGGGAGCTGATCGAGGCGCTCTACCTCGACCCCCGCCGGGAGGGTTCCGACTCCGGCAGCGTCCGTGCGCGGTTCGGAGTTAGCCGCGACCTTGCCCTCGGAGATCACTAGCAGGGGATCGTCGTCCGCGCTCGCCAGGTTCCAGGACCACGGCACGAGGGCCAGGGCGAACCAGGCCGCGCTCGCCAGGCAGAGGCGCCGCCACACAAGGCCGCCGCGCAAGGCCTCGCCGGCCAGACACAGGGCCAGGGGCAGGAGCGAGAACAGGGCCAGCCAGGCGCTCTCGCCCAGGGTCACCGACGAGAGCGCGCGGTGCAGGGTCGCCGACAGGTCCCCGCGGTCCTGGGGCTCCAGGCCGGCCTTGAGCCGTGCGAACTCGACGTTGTGCCAGGTCTCGGCGTCGCGCGGCCTCAGGCGCAGGGAGGCCGCGTACCAGCCGACCGCCCGTGCCCAGTCCTCGCGGCGGGCATCGACGTTGCCGAGGTTGTGGAGTACGCGCGCGCGCTCCGCACCCCGCGGACCGTGCTCGTCCGCGAGCAGGGCCAACCACGCGCCGCGGGCACCTTCGAGGTCTCCCGCCCGATAGCTCGCCGCCGCCTCGGCGTCGGAGGCTGCGGGCTCGACGACCTGAGACGCGAGCGCCGCGGGAGCGCACAGCAACGCCCAGTAGAGAGTCGAGAGCACGACGATCCTCATCTCTAGAATCCCCCTTCCATCGCCCGCTCGGCGGCCTTTATCAAGCGACCGATCTCCAGCGGAGCGTCGTCGCCGTTCCAGTGGCGCGCCTCGAGTTCGCCCAGCACGCCGGCCAGTTCGCGCGCGCCCTCCTCGGGCGGCGGCCCCCCCTGATCGGCGGCCAGGCGCCGCACGAACTCGACCGGATCGCTGCCCTCCCACGCCTCGGGCGGGCGGCCCGTGCGCGCGGCCAGGAAGCGGTGCACGGCGGCCGCCTGGCCACCGGCGCTGGACGCGCCGCGCAGGTCGCGGGCGAGCGCTCGCCGCGCGCCGCGCCGCGCACGCGCGCGGGCGGAATCGGGGTCGCCTCGACGGCGCACCGCGAAGCGCGCGGCGAGCCAGGCCAGCAGGACGGCCAGGGCCGCGGCGCCGATCGAGCCCGCTCCCGGGCCGGGCGACTCGCTCCCGTTCTCGGGCGCGGTCTGGATGTCGAGCAGGGCCAGAGTCCGGCCGTCGGCGCCCTCGGCGGCCGCCAGGGCTGACTCGTTCTCCAGGCGACGCACCCTGATCGGGATCGGCTCGGTGCTGACAGTGACGTAGGCCCCGCGCGCGGGATCGAAGACGCTCAAGGGCAGAGCCGGGATCTCGGACACCACGGCCGAGATCGGAGCCAGGTCGTACACGACGCGCCGGCGATCGCCAAAGAAGCGGTCGGTCGTGCCGTAGAGCCGGAAGCGCTCGAAGACCTCCATGCGTGAGGGGTCGGGCGGCTCCAGGAACTCGAGATTGGCGTCTCCGGTCCACTCGACCGAGAGCTTGATCGACTCCCCCGCGTCCACGTCGCGGCGGTCGACGGTGGCCAGCGCCTGCACCCTGCCCACAGCACCGGAGAACTCGAAGGGCCGGCCCTCCTCGGGCAAGGGCACGACCTCCAACTCGAAGGCCGGGAAGCCCACGTGGTAGGTCTCCTTGCGAGTGTCGAAGAAGCCGCCGCCCACGAAGCCGAACTCGAGAAAGCTCTCGGGGAAGGAGAGCGTGCCGGGTCGGGTCGCGATGAACGTGCGGCGCAACTGCAGCACGCGGAAAGGCCGACCGCGCACGTCCTGCTGACCGAGGTCGCGCACGTCGACGCGGCCGCGCGAGTTGAGGTTGACCTGGACCAGCTTCGAGCGCAGGGAGGCCCCGTGTGACTCGGCCTCGAGGGTTCCGGGCAGCTCGCCCCACCAGGGCAGGATCAGATTGGCCATGTTGACCTTCTGATCGATGCCGAGGTCCCAACCCAGGCGCAGATCGATCACGAAGGGCTGGCCCTCGTGGATCCCCTCGGGGCGCTCGAACAACTCCAGGTAGCCAAGCTCCATGCCGTGCAGGTCCTCGACGACCTTCAAGGTCAGCTCGCGCGTGAACAGTTCGGCGCCGTCGACCTTCAAGCGCATGGGCGGGATCGTGTACTCCCCCACCGCCGCCGGCCGCAGGACGACGTTCCACGAGACGCTGCGGGAGATCGTGCGCCGGCTGTTGGACCACTCCTGGGAGACGGAGACGCTGGGGCCGACCACGCCCTCGACGCTGAGGCCGTCGACGCGCGGCACGCCCGCGAGCTCGGCCTGCTTCACTCCGTGCACGGCCACTTCGACGCTGACCGTCGAGCCGAGCCTGGCCACGCCCGTGGAGAGCTGGGCCGTGACGCGCGGGCCGCCCTGGGCCCGCGCGGCGGGAGCCGCGACACACAGGAGGGCCAGGAGCGCCGCCGCGATCAGGCATCGTCTTCGTTCTCGTTCTCTCATCACCAGTCCCTCTCGACCCGCTGGCGGCGGTTCTGGTAGAGCCGCGCCTTGACCTCTTCGCCCTGCGCCTCGTGCTCGGCGAGCTTCTCCAGCATGCGCTGGACCTCCTCGCGCGTCAGGTAAACCTCCTGCGGATCGGCCTGACCCGCTTCCTGTCCGTCGCCCTCGCCATCCTCGTCCGTCGGGTCGTCACCGGAGCGCTCTTCCTCCTCCTGCTGTGTGTCGCCCTGCTGGTCCTCGTCTCCCTCGCCCTCCTCGGCGTCCTGCTCCCCGCTCTCGGAAGGCTCGGCCCCGGACTGTTCGTCGTCCTGCTCGCTGTCCTCGGACTCGGAATCTTGCTCCTGCTGTTGCTTCCGCTGTTCCTGCTCCTGCTCGTCCAGCCAGCGCAGGCGGCGCCCGACCAACTCGACGTTGGCGCGCGTGTCCGCGTCGCGCCAATCAGCACGCAGGCGCTCGACGAGGTGCGCGCGCGCACGCAGGTACGCCGCGCGCGCCTCGGCCATGGGGTCGGGCTGCTCGCCGTCGGGCCGGGGCGGCTCCTCGATCAGGCCTGGCCGTACGGCGGGCTGCTCGAGCATTCGCCCGCGCCACTCCTCGCCCTGCAGGAGGGCCGTGACGCCCAGGTCGTAGGTGGCCGCCAGACGCAAGGCCCCGGGGCCGCCGAGGCTGCGCGCGAGGGCGAACCCGCGCTCCGCCTGCGGAGCGTCTTGGGCCTCGAGTCGCACGAGGCCGCGTGCGTAAAAGAGCTCCGCCCGCACGGGCTCGGGGTAGACGCCGAGGCCCAGCCGTTCGAGCGCCGGCGCGCAGAAGTCCACCATCGGAGCCAGGACGCGCGAGCCCTCGGCCTCCAGCCCCATCCGCCAGCGGTCGAAGGCCGTCGGGGCCAGGAGTTCGTCCGCCAGAGCCGTCGCCCGCTCGACCTCGCCCTCGGCGGTCAGCCGCTCGATCTGCGCGAAGCCCTCGGCGAGGTCCGGCGCGTCGCTGCCGTCGGGCACGGGGGCCTGGACGAAGAGCAGGGGCAGGGCGATGAGCGGGAGCGACGACTTCACGCCCGATCTCCTCGCGCGCGCCCGGGACGCCGCTCGCGCAGGCTGGCCTCGATCAGCATGCAGCCAATGGCGAGCACCAGGGGCCACTGGAAGCGGTCGTGGGGAATGCGCACCTTGCCGGCCCACAGGTCGCGAGATTCGAGTTGCGAGATGCGCTTCTCGTAGAGCTCCTCGAGGGGGATGGCGGAGGACTCGGCCGACAGGTAGGCGCCGCCGGTGGCGGCGGCGATCTGCTCGAGGGTCGCGCCATCGAGGAGCGTGATCACCTCGCGCCCCGTCTCGTCGCGCACGAATCCCCGCGCGCCGTCGGCGATCTTCCCGCCCGCCGCGGTACCCATGCCCACGACGAAGACGCGGATGCCGCGCTCGGCGGCCGTCTGGGCCATCTCCAGCCCGCGCCCTTCGAGGTCCTCGCCGTCGGTCAGGAGCACGATCGCCTCGTGGGAACCCGTGCGGCCGTCGAAGAGCGCAAGGGCGCGTTCGATGGCGGCCCCCAGGTTCGTTCCCCCGACCAGGTTCTCCTCGGTCGAGAGAGTATTGACGAAGTGCGTCAGGGTCACGCGATCGTGGGTCAGGGGCGCGACGTTGCGCACGTCGCCGGCGAAGGCCAGCAGCGCGGTGCGGTCCCCTTGCAGGCGGCCGAGCAGACCGACGATCTCGCGCTTGGCGCGCGTCAGGCGGTCAGGCTTGAGGTCGCTCGCCAGCATGCTGCGCGAGGTGTCGAGGCAGAACACAATGTCGAGCCCCTTGCGCTCCACCTCGCGCAGGGTGTAGCCGCGCACGGGACCGAGCAGGGCCAGGGCCGCGAAGAACGCCCCGGCGGCGGCGAGCAGGACGCGCGAGCGCGCGCGCGAGGGCGAGTGATCGGGGAGCAGGCGCGCAAGGTGGCGCTCGTCGGCGAGCAGGCCGACGGCGCGCCGGCGCGCCCGCAGACTCCACAGGCCGGCCAGGAGCACGCAGGGCGCGGCCAGGAGCCAGATCGCCGCGTCAGAGCGCAGAATGTCGAACGGCAGGAAGGCGTCGTTCATCCCAGCCGCCTCCCCAGGGTCAGCGCCAGCAGCCACGAGGCGAGGTAGATCCCGAAGGCCGGTAGCAGGAGCACGGGATAGAGGTCGAAGTGCTCGACGAATCGCATCTCCTCGCGGCGCGTACGCTCCAGGCGCTCGATCTCCTCGTAGGCCAGCTCGAGGCCGCGGCGATCCTTGGCACGGAAGAAGCGACCGCCGGTGAGCTCCGCGATCTGCTCCAGTTCGCGGGTCTGGACGGCCTGGTCGAGCTCCCGTTGGCGCCCGAAGGCGTCCAGCACGAAGCGGCCGGCGAAGACCGTGTAGACACGCACGCCCTCCTCGGCGGCCAGCTCGGCCGCGTCGAGAGGTGAGATCAGGTCGAGGTTGTTCTCGCCATCGGTGAGCAGGACGATGACCTTCGACTCGGCGTCGGTCTCGCGCAGCACTGCCACGGTCTTGGCCATGGCGATGCCGATGCCCGTGCCGTCCTCGGCCTTGAAGGAGACGATCTCGAGGCGCTCGAGGAAGCCGGTGATCGCGTCCACGTCGAGGGTGAAAGGACACAGCTCCTGGGGATACTTCGCGAAGGCGAAGAGCCCGATGTAGTCCGAGGCGCCCTCGCGGTCGGTCATGCGCCGGCGCGCAAAGTCCGCCACGACATCCTTGACCACGTCCAGGCGCGTGCGGTCGGCCTCCATGTCGCGATAACCCATCGAGCTAGAGCGATCGACGACCAGGGCGATGTCGACGCCTTCGGAGACCGAGCTGGTCTCCACCGCACCGCGCAAGGGACGGGCGAGGGCGACCGCGAGGCCGACCATGCCCACCACCTGCATGGTGGGCGCCAGCCAGGCGAGTCGCTGCGCCAGCGAGCGCGGCGGGCTCTCGCCGGGCAGGATCGGCAGGCGCGCCCGCGACCGACCGGACCGCCCCCGACCCCAGAGGGTGGCGAGCACGGCGGCCGGGATCAGGAGCAGGAACCAGGGGTCCGCCAGAGAGAGGTCGCCGAAGAGGGTAAGCCGTCCCACAGCCGCGCTCTGCACGGCGTCGGGAACCAGGGCGGAATCCTGGGCGAGCGCGGGCAGCGCGCAGAGGATCACGACTCCACCTCCGGCGAGGCATCGAGCGAGGCGACCAGGTCCCGAGCCGTCTCGAGGGTGGTCTCCACCGCCCAGCGCGTCGGACGCTCCTGTCCGTACTTCACCCTGGCGCACTCGGCCAGGAGCTCCGCGAGGCGCAGGCGGGTCTCGCCGTCTACAGCCTCGCTCTCGCCGAGGGCCGCCAGCCACTCCTCGTCCGTCGCCGCGCGGCGCTCGATGCCCTCGCTCTCGTCGACCGCCTCGCGCACCAGGGCGGTCAGCTCGTAGTGCAGCTCGGCGCTGCCCTCGAACTCGCCGGAGTGCTCGCCCAGGGCCGCGAGGCGCTCGGCCGGAGAGGGCACCCCTGCCGCAACGCTCGTGCGACGGGCGCGGCGGAAGAAGAACACGGCGCTCGTTCCCAGGAGCAGGGCCAGGCCGGCCAGGCGCGCCAAGCTCCCGGACAGGGGTCGATCCCAGGCGGGCGCCGGTCGAAACCCGGCCGCCGGGCGCGCCTCGTCCTCGCCCTCTGAGAGAGCCGGGAGCACGACCAGGAGCGCGGGCGGCGCATCGATCACCCGCGGCGCACCGTCGCGATGGATTCGCACGGCGGGCACGGCGAGGGCCCGTTCTCCGGCCTCGAGCGAGCGCAGGGTCCAGGCCACGCGCGTGACGCGGCGCGCGGGGTCGGCGGGGTCGGCGGCGCCCACGAGTCGGCGCTCGCCCTCGGCAACCCAGGAGTCATCGAGGGCCAGCTCGTCGCGCTCCAGGCTCACGAGGGTGTCGGCGGGGTGAACGACGGTCAGGATGCAGGTCACCGGCTGGCCAATCGCTGCCTCGGCCGGCTCGCAGACACTCCGTACCTCCACGCTCGCGGCCTGCACCGCGAACCCGAGAGCGAAGGTCACGGAGAGCATCATGAGATCCTCCCCCCGTGGCGCTGCGCTCGGCGGCGGAAGAAGGCCACGAGCGGGTCGGCCACATCCCCGGCGGCGTCGATCTCCACCAGGTCGACCCGCGCCCGGGTGAGGATCGACTCGATGCGTGAGCGGCGCCGTGCGGCCTGGGCGACCCAGGTCTCGCGCACGCCCAGGGCGCGCGTGTCGATCTCCATCCAGCGCCCGCTCTCGATCTCAGCCAGGGGCAGGACACCGGCCGGCGGCAGGTCCTCCTCGAGGGGGTCTGTGACCCGCACGCAGATCACGTCGTGGCGCAGGGCGAGACTGCGCAGGGTGTCGGCCCAGGGCGGATCGTCGCCCTCCTCGCGGCCCTCCTTGGAGGCATCGAGGAAGTCGCTCACGATGAACAGCAGGCCGCGCCGGCGGTGGGCGCGAAGGTGGTGTTCGAGGGCCGCCTGCAGGTCGCTGGCCCCGCTCGTCGGCTCGGCCGCGATCACCTCGCGGATCACGCGCAGGCAGTGATTGTTGCCCTTGCGCGCGTCGAGGTGCAGCCCGGGCCGCTCGCCGAAGAGGGTCAGGCCGACCCGATCCTGGTGGCGCATGGCCACGAAGGAGATCAGGGCGCAGAGCTGCGCCGCCGCCTCTCGCTTGGTCCAGCGCCGGCTGCCGAAGTCCATCGAGCGGCTGGTGTCCACCAGGAAGTCGATCGTGAGCTCGCGCTCCTCGGAGAAGGTCTTGATGTAGGGCAGGCCCGTGCGGGCGGTGACATTCCAGTCGATCGAGCGCACGTCGTCACCGGGCTGATACAGGCGCACCTCCTCGAACTCGAGCCCCGTCCCGCGAAAGGTGCTGCGGTAGCCCCCCGAGAGAGCGGTGTTGACGAGCTTGTGGGTGCGAATCCGGATCTGCTCCACGCGCGCCATCAGATCGGGCGCGAGCAGGGTCGAGGGAGGCTCCGGTGTCGCCTTGCGCTTCGCCATCGGGGAAGGTCTGTCGCTCGTCAGGGGACAGGGACGGTCTCGACCACGCGCGACACGAGCGCGTCTGCGTCGAGGCCCTCGGCCTCGGCCTCGTAAGTCGGGATCACGCGGTGGCGCAGTACTTCGAGGGCGACGCTTTTGATGTCGGTCGGCGTCACGTACCCGCGCCCGTGCACAAAGGCGTTCGCGCGCGCGATGATCGCGAGCCAGATCGTCGCCCGCGGCGATCCGCCGTAGTGGATGTGGGCGGCGAGCTCGCCCAGTCCGGCCCCGGCCGGGTCGCGCGTGGCGAGCACGAGCGAGACGATGTACTCCTGCAGGCGCGGGTCGAGGGTGATCGCATCCACCATGCGCCCGGCAGCGAGCACCTGTTCGAGGTCGACGACCGGCCGCACCGCGGCCGTCGTGCTGGTGCGTCCCATGCGGTCGAGGATCGCGAGCTCCTCGGCCCGATCAGGGTAGTCCACGACCACCTTGAGGGCGAAGCGGTCGAGCTGCGCCTCGGGCAGCGGATAGGTGCCCTCCTGCTCGATCGGGTTCTGGGTCGCCAGGACGACGAAGGGGCGAGGCAATAGGAAGGACTCGCCGCCGATGGAGACCTGGCGCTCCTGCATGGCCTCGAGCAGGGCCGACTGAACCTTGGCCGGAGCGCGGTTGATCTCGTCCGCGAGCACAAGGTTGGCGAAGACCGGGCCCTTGCGAACCGAGAAGGTGCCCTCCTTCACGTTGTAGATCTCGGTCCCGATCAGGTCGGAAGGGAGCAGGTCGGGAGTGAACTGCAGGCGCGCGAAATCCCCGCGCACGGCGCGCGCGAGGGAGGAGACCGCGAGGGACTTGCCCAGGCCGGGCACGCCCTCGAGCAGCACGTGGCCGCCGGTCAACAGGCCCAGGATCAGCCCGCGCACCAGTCCGCTCTGGCCGACGATGACCTCCGCCAGGGAGCTCTCCAGCTCACGGATCCAGGCGCTCGTGCGCTCGATGTCCTCGGTCGTGGGGGTGGTCGTGGTCGGTGTGCTCATGGATGAGGGAATGGTGAGGGCGGCGCGGGCCTCCACGCCTACGACGGCGGCGACCCGTTGTTGGCCCGGACGGGCGGACTCAGTCGATCACGACGGGCGGGGGCTTCGCGCCGCCGAAGGGCTCCAGGCCCCTCTCGGCCACCTCGCGCCCCACCCCGCGTCCGGCCTGGAGACCGGACGCCGCGTCGGCAGGCCGATCGGGATGCTCGAGATCCTCGGGCTTCACCATGTGCAGGGTCTGGGTCGGGAAGGCGAAGCTGACCTTCAACTCCTCCGCCACGCGCAGGATGTCGTTGAACAGCCGGTGCTTCTCGCGCAGCTCGGTGCTCCAGTCGGGCGTCTCCACGAAGCAGTAGAGCATGATCCCCAGGGAGGAATCGGCGAAGGAGTTCAGGTACACGTGGTAGTAGTCCTTGCGCGTGTACGGGTGGCTGCGGATCAGCTCGCGCACGCCCTCGCAGAAGGCCTCGACCTTCTCCGGCGGCGTGTCGTAGGTCAGCCCCAGGGTCGTCGTGATGCGGCGATAGCGCCGGCTCCCCCAGTTGTCGACGTGCGCGCTGATGAAGCGGCTGTTGGGGACACTGATGACGCTGTTGTAGAAGGTGCGCACGCGCGTCGAGCGAAAACCGACCTGCTCGACCGTGCCGTCGATGTCGCCGACGGTGATCCAGTCGCCGAGCTGGAAGGGCTTGTCGAGCAGCACCGTGAAGGTGCCAAAGAGGTTCTCGATCGAGTCCTTGGCGGCGAAGCCCACGGCCAATGAGCCGATCGAGAGGCCGGCCACGAGGCCCATCAGGTCCTCGGAGAGGAACGACGCCAGGTAGACCAGGAACAGGATCGAGAGCAGGATCTTCAGGGTGCGCCGCAGGAGCGGCACGAGCATGTCGTCGAAGCGGTTGACGCTCAGCTTGGCGCGGTCGGCGAGGAACCCACACACCACGTCCACCAGCCTGAAGGACGCCCAGACCCCCGAGACCCCCAGCACGAAGCCCGCGGCGACGCTCAGGATCGTGTCGAACTGCGGGGCGACGCCCACCAGGGGCAGGCCGGAGTTGAGCACCAGGGCGGTCACGAAGATCCCGAAGGGGCGCTCGAAGTTCCCGAACACGCTGCGGTCGAGTGAGAGGCGCTCGTCCGAGGCGATGCGTCCCGCCACGCGCTTGATGACTGCGCACACCAGCCGATCGAGTACGACGCCCAGCACCACCAGGAGCAAGAGAGCCAGCCACTGCCAGTTCTCGATCAGGAACGAGTCGTCCAGGAGCACTGGCGGCAGGGACTCGCGGATCCTCCAGTGCAGTCGGTCGAGGGATCCGAGGCCCTCGAACACCTCGCTGACGATCGGCTCGTTCTGGACGGACTCCCACCAGTCGTCCACGCGCTCGAAGACCGAAGCCGCGATCAACCAGTGCGTTCCCTCCTGCACGAAGGCGACCTCGATCCCAACCCGATTCACGACGGGATTGTGAGAGTAGGGAGACCAGATCCACTCGCGATCCGCGAAGAGCGCGGGGTCGCCCTCTGCCGGGAACTCCTCGAGCTCCACGAACTCCGCCCGGTCGAGGGTCCACTTCAGGCGCGCCACCGTTCCCTTATGCGGCAAGGTCCCGTCGGGGAGCTTCTCGATGGTGGTCTGGACCAGAGCCCAGTCCCCGATCGGGTTCCCCGGGCCCACGCCCTTCAGGAAGGCGCGCATTGCCCCCCGCGGGCTGGCGTACTCCACGACCGGGTCGGTCGGGGGCGCGGGAGTGGCGGGCGGCGGATCGTCCTGCGGCGATGAGGCGCTGCCCGACGCGAGGCCGGCCATGAGCAGGGGCGCCAGGGCGATCAGCGAAAGCACCCGCGAGCCCGGGCGCCGGTCAGGAGTCCGGTTCGGCTTGTGCATGTTCGGTAGGTGGCCATTCGAGGCCCATGATCTTTCCGCGTTCGCGCAAGGTGTCGCGGCAGGCGAGCACGCCTCGGGCGTAGGCCAGGACCTGCGAGTCCCCCTCCCGAAGCTGACGCTCGCGCCACAGAGTGTAGCCGCCGTCCCGCTTGATCCAACGCCGCAGGGTGGTACGTCCGGCGTTGTAGGCGACCAGGGCGCGCTCGGGGTCGCCGCCCTCGTTCGCGATGGTCCAGGCCAGATGATGGGCGCCCAGGCGCAGGTTGAGGACAGCGTCGGAGCGCAGGATCGCGCGCGTAGGCTCCTCCAGACCGAGGGAGCGCGCGGCGTCGGCGGCCGCGTCGGGCATGAGTTGCATCAAACCCGCGGCCCCCACGCCTGAGAGGGCGTCCACGCGCCCGCGGCTTTCCATGTAGCAGACGGCGGCGACCAGATTCGCGTCGAGCTCGAACTCCGCAGCCGCGGCTCGGATCGCGGGCGCGTGGCCCTCGACGCGCCCGAGGGCGATGCTGTCGAACAGGCCGTCCACCACGCGCCCGAGCACGGCGCGGGCGGGCTCGCCGACCGACCACAGGCCGACGGCGATGACCACGACCAGGCCGACACTCGCTGCGACCCAGCGCAGGGGGCCGCGGCGCGCGCCGTCGGGCCTCCCCGCCCGCTCCTGGGGGGCGGTCACGAGTCCCAGCTCTCGGCGAGCTCCTCCCGCATACCGCTGAGCCAGACCGCGCGCTCGACGAGCCCCCCTGGAAGTGTGCCGACTTCTCGTTCGAGCATGCGCTCCAGCTCGCGCCGCGCTCGCTCGACGAGGAACTCCTCGGGGCGCTCCATCACGTCCAGCAGGAAGAGCGCTCCGTCCAGGCTCGGCGCGCCTCGCAACACCTGCGTCGCCGGAGCCTCGACCCCGCGCCGCTCGAGGGCGGCCGCGAACCACGCCGTCGCGTCGTCGTGGAGGACATCTCCCCACCAACGCGCCCACTCCTCCCCCGGGCCGGAGGCGGCCGAGAGGTCGATGCACGAGAGGATGGTGATCTCCCGTTCCAGGACCCGGTCGGCGGGATCGGTCCGCAGCATGTCGATCATCACGCCCAGGGCGTCGGGCCGTCCCTGGCGCGCCAGGAGCAGAGCCGCCTCGCGGCGCGCGCGGTGCAGCGGTGACGCCATGGTGCGCGCCAGTTCGCCGTGCACGGCGCTCCCCAGGCGCAGCAGTCCGTCCCAGGCGTGGGCGTGGAGCGGCGAGTCCACCCCGCGCCCCAGGAGCGCAATCAGATAGGGAGCGGTGCGCGGATCCCCCAGGGAAGCCAGCCCTTCCGCCGCGGCCTCCTTGACGAGTTCTTTCCCGTCGGTCGTGGCCAGGACGAGGGCATCGATCACGTACTCGCCTCCCATCATGCCGATCGCCCGCAGGGCCGCGGCCCGCACGCGCTCCTCCCCCAGGCGTGCGCGCACGAGCAGCTCCGTGCGCGCTCCCTCGACACGCGCGTGCCCCAGGGCCAGGCAAGCAGCGGCCTCGACCAGGGGCTCGGGATCGCCCAGCAGTCCGACGAGGAGCGCCATGTCGGCGGCACGCTCCTCGAGGGTCACGGGGCGGTCGGCCACCAGCTGGCGTGCCAGCTCCGTCGCCCCCACCGCGCGCAGCAAGGGCCGTTCGTCCGATAGCAACCCGCGCACGTGGTCTCTACCGCAGGCGGCGGAGACACGTGCCATGACCTCGACCGCCTCGGCGTCGAAGCGTGCCCGCAAGAGCTCGATCAAGGTGTCGCCCAGCTCAGCCGCGACGCGCTCCTCCCCGTTCACCGTCCGGGCGGCCGTCAGGGCGAGCTCCACCAGCATCCGCGCACGCTCGGCGAAGAAGCCCTCGTCGCGCAGGAACCCCAGGAAGAGCGGAAAGTCCGCCGGCGAGGCGACGCCGTCGGTGGCGTAGAGGCGCGAGAGCTCGCCGTAGAGGGGTGTGCGCAGCGATGGCCGACTCTCGGCGACCCGGGCCACGACCAGGTCCTTCAGGCGCAGGTCGCGTTCGAGGCGGTCGTGCTCCTCGCCCCACCAGAGCGACTCCGCGTCCCAGAAGGCGCGCACATCAGCGAAGGCCGTGAGGTCGGGGTAGGCCTGCCAGCGATTGCGATCGCGCAGGTTCGCGAGGGCGGCGCAGATGCGCTCGAACCAGGGCTCCGACCTCTCGGGCCCGAAGGTGAAGGTCTTGCCACGCCCGTCCACCAGCACCTCGACGGTCCGAAGGCCGAGCGTTCGGAGGCCGCGCAGGCCGGGCAGACGCTCGGCGCTGAGGGCGCCTTCCCGTTCCATGAGCGCGGCGATCTCGCGGCACTCGCGCTCGGTGATCCACCGCAGCTCTCCCGGGCCGCCCGCGAAATCACGGCTCTCGTGGACCGCGTCGGGACCGCGGAGGATGAAGAGCCCGGCGGCGGCGCCCGTCCCACGGTAGCGCAGCTCGATGCGCCGTGCGCGCTCGCCCTCCAGGCTCATGCTCACCCGTCGGGCATAGAAGCCGTCGCGATGCTCGATCCACCAGCTCGCCCAGGCCCGGCCATCGGTCCCGAAGGACTCGCCGGTGATCGTGCGCAAGCGCCGCAGGGCCCGCGGCTGCAGGGCGCTGAAGTCACTGTGAAACTCGCGCCCGGCAACGGCGGAGATCAACCGCCCGGTGACCTCCCGGTCGAGCCAGCCCGTCGCCTCTGGCTCGGCGCTGCGATAGCCGATCCCGGCCAGAGCGGCGGCGCAGGTCCCGTAGATCAGGGGATCGGAGGATTGCATCCCGCCCAGCAACAGCTCGATGTTCCGCTCGCCGAGCAGCGGACAGAGGGTGCGGTCCTCGCGGTCGAGGATCGCCAGCAGAGCGAAGGCGTTCTCGCGCAGAATCCAGCGGCTCTGGAAGGAGCGCCCCTCGAGCTCGAGCTCGACACGCGGGTCAGCGCTGTCGGCGATGGCCGCGACGGCCCGCGATGCCACGCGCGCCGACGGGTCGTCGATGTGCTCGAACAACAGGTCGAGCACGCCGGGATCGTCGATCGCACAGACGAGTTCGACGGCTCGCAAGCGCGTCTCGGCACGCTTCGATTGCAAAGGTGCGACGAGCAGCCCCAGGAGCTCGCGCGTGGGCTCGGCGCGCAGGCGCCTCAAGGCCTCGTTGCGCATGGGCTGCTGGGGGTGATCGAGCAAGGCCACGAGCAGCCCCGGAGGGGCGTGGACCGGATCGGAGTCGATCAGCTCGGAAAGGACCCTGGGCCCCATCCCGCTGGGCATGCGACGCCGCAAGCGCTGGGCGACGAGCTCGCCGTCGGCGGCGACGCCGCCGCGCATCAGCACCCGGGCCGCGGTCAGGACCATACCGGCGGCGTCGCCGCCGAGGGAGGCCCGGGCAGCCTCCAGGCCCACGGGTCCGAGGGCCAGCAGGCTCTCGACGGCCTGGGCGGCGAGGGAGCCGTTCAGGTCTCCGGCCGCCGCCGCTTCCCGGAGGATGGCCGCGGCGAGTCCGCCCTGGCCGGCGGCGGAAGGCGCCGAGGGCGCGCTCAGCGCGGCGCGTGGCGCGGCCGGCGCGCGCCCCGAAGTACCGGGCAGGGCGAGCCCGCCGCGCGCCGCCGCGGCCGTCGATGAGCGGTGGGCCGTGTCCCGCGCGCATGGGGAACACCAAGCCGTGAACATGTCCCTGGCGACTCCCGGCCGATCCCGGGGCGAGGTGTAGTTGCGCTCGCTGCAGATCGTGCAGACCAGGTGCGGCACGATGCCGCGGCTCGCACTCTCTCCCTGCGAGGGGCGCTCGGGCTTCGAGGGGGCAGAGCGCTCCCCGCGCGCCGGCAAGTCAATCTGCGCCCGAGCGGGGATTGCCATGAGAAAGAGGGCGCTGGCGAGGACGAAGCCGCGGGTGATGCGGCCGCGAACCGGGTGCTTGGAGTGGGGCATGGTGAGGCGGTGCAGCGGGGGCCTGGATCCTGCTTACCCCCGCGCTCGGCGACAGGATACGGAATCGGCTGCGCGCTTGCTCGTGCGCGCGCCGTGGTCTCCGGGGCGCTCTCCCCCGGGCCCTCCGCGACCGGTTCCCTCACCGATCCCGGTCCCTATGCTACGGCGCGGCGTCACCGCCGCCCCCGCCCTCCTCCCCGCACCGCCGCCCGCCGCCCATGCGTCTGTCCATCCCGCTCCTGCTGCTGATCCTTGCTCTCGTCCTCTGCGGCGGGGCCGGGTGGTGGTGGAGCGGCGTGGCCGCCAGCGGCCTGCCCCGGCGCTCGGGCAGCGAGCGGCTCGAAGGCCTCGAGGCCGCCGTCAGCGTGCGCTTCGACGGTCACGGAGTCCCCCACGTGAGCGCGGCCTCCGAGCTCGACGCGGTGCGCGCCCTCGGCTGGCTACACGCCAACGATCGCCTGGAGCAGATGGAGCTGATGCGGCGCTGGACCGCCGGGCGCCTGGCGGAGATCGTCGGCGAGGCGGCCCTGGAGAAGGACCTCGACGCCCGACGCTTCCGCCTGCGGCGCACCGCGGTCTTGCACGCCGCGGCCCTCGACCCTGACTCGCGCGCGATCGCGGACGCCTATGCCGAGGGCGTCAACGCCTGGATCGCCGCCCGCGGCGATGACCTGCCGCCCCTCTTCCGAATCCTGCGCTTCGAACCCGAGCCCTGGACGCGGGTCGACTCCGTCGGCATTCCGATGCTCCTCGCCCGCGCCCTGTCATTCACGCTCGGGATCCCCGAGGAGGATCGCTTCCGATGGCTGGGCGCCCTCGGCCCGGCCGCCCTCGATGACCTCGTCGCTGGTACGCCGCTGGTGGTCGCCGAGGAACTCGAGCGCCTCGCGCGTGCAGCCTGCCCGCCGGCGGGGAGCGACGCACCGAGCGCTTCGGCCGCGCCCGCTCCCGAAGGCGGCGGCGGCAGCAACAACTGGGCGATCGGCGCCAGCCGCACGGCGACCGGCGCGCCCCTGGTTGCCAACGATCCGCACCTGACCCTGAGCGCGCCCCCGACCTGGTACGCCGTGCACCTCGACGCACCGGAGGTATCGGTGGCGGGCCTCTCCCTGCCGGGCGCGCCGGGAGTGCTGATCGGCCACAACGCTCACGTCGCCTGGTCATTCACCAATCCCCGCCTCGACGACGTGGACCTGTTCGTCGAGGAGCTAGACGCCAGCGGCGAGCGCGTGCGACGCGGCGACGGGTGGGTGGCCCTGGAGCGCGAGTTCGAGACGGTCGAGGTGCGCGGCGCGGACGATGTGCGGCTCTCCCTGGCTCGAACGGACCGCGGGCCCCTCTTCGACGCGGACCCCGAGCGCGGCCTCCCTACACGCTCGCTGGCCTGGTCCGCCCACCAACCCGCCGATCCGGTGCGCGCCTTCCAGCGCCTGGCGCGCGCCCGCAATGTGGACGAGGTCCTGGCGGCCGTGGGGCTGCACCCCTTTCTGCCACTGAACATCGTCGCCGCCGACGCCGAGGGAGGCCTGCTCTTCACGGTCATCGGCCGTCAGCCCAACCGGCGCGGAATGAACGGGCGCTTCCCGGCCGCCGGCTGGGACCCACGCGTCGGCTGGGACGGGCTGCTCGACCACGAGGTCAATCCGATCGTCCTGCGCCCGGCCGACGACCTGCTGGTGACCGCCAATGAGGACGTGCGTCCACCCGGCTACGTCGTCCCCTACAGCGACTACTTCGACACGCCCCAGCGCGGGAATCGCATCCGCGAGCGCATCGCGGGCGAGGACCGTTGGACCGCCAAGCGAGCGGCCGACCTGCAACTCGATCGGCGCTCGCTCTACCCCGCCGACCTGCTCGCGACGCTCGATGGCCCCTTCGAGGGGGACGCCTTGCGCTGCTTTGAGACGCTCCGCGCCTGGAACGGCGAGTTCGTCGCCGAGCGCGCAGAACCGGCGCTCTTCGTCCTCACCGAGCGCGCCCTGCTCGAAGCGATCATGGGCGACGAGCTCTCACCCCGTGGTCTGCCGCGCCTGCCGGCCCTCAACCGGCGCGCGTTCCTGCTCGACGTGCTCGCCGAGGAGTGCGAGGCCGACTGGTTCGACGACGCGCGCACGCCGGCGCGCGAGAGCCGCGCCCAGACGATCTCTTCCGCCCTGGCCTCCGCCTGGCAACAAGGAGTCGAACGCTGGGGAGCGGACTTCGACGCCTGGCATTACGGCGAACTGCACCAGCTCCACCTCGCCCATCCCCTGGGTGAGGTCCCCCTCGTCGGCGGCGGGTTCAACCGCGGTCCCTTCCCCATCGGCGGCTCGGGGACGACGGTCTACGCCTTCGGCGGCGACTGGGACGGCGACGAGCTGCCCGCTGTCTGGGGCGCTTCCGTGCGCGTGGTCTTCGACCTGGCGGACCCCGACCGCTCGCGCCTCGTGCTGCCCTTGGGCCAGAGCGGCCACCCAGGCGATCATCACTACGATGACATGCTGCCGCTCTTCCTCGCCGGGGAGACGGTCACCCTGCCCTGGAGCGAGGAAGCGATCGAGGCCGCCTGCGCCTCGCGGCTAATCCTCGAACCACGCCCGTAGCCCTCCCTCAAGCGGAGGGCTCCGCGCGCCCGCGGTGCAGGCGCAGGTTCAAGAACTCGACCGCGAGGGAGAAGGACATCGCGAAGTAGATGTATCCCTTCTCGATGTGCTTGCCGAGGCCCTCGGCGAAGAGCATCACACCGATCAAGATCAGAAACGAAAGGGCCAGCATCTTCATCGTCGGATGGCGCTCGATGAAGTCGCCGATCGCTCCGGCGAAGGCCATCATCACCCCCACCGACACCACAACGGCGGTGATCATGACCCACAGCTGGTCGGCCATCCCCACGGCGGTGACGACCGAGTCGAGGGAGAAGATCACGTCGAGCACGACGACCTGCAGCATGACCGCGCCGAAGGTGGCGGTCGCGCCCTGGGTCATTGGATCGCCCTCGCCCTCGAGCTTGTGGTGGATCTCGAAGGTGGCCTTGCCGATCAGGAACAGGCCACCGACCAGCAGGATCAGGTCGCGGCCGGAGATCTCGTGGCCGGCGACGGCGAAGAGCGGTGCGGTGAGCTTCATCACCCAGCTCAAGGTCAGGAGCAGGCCGATGCGCATCAGCATCGCCAGCGCCAGGCCGATGCGACGCGCCGACGCCCGGCGCTCCTCGGGCAGGCGTCCGGTGAGGATCGTGAGGAAGACGATGTTGTCGATCCCCAGCACGATCTCCAGCAGGGTCAGGGTGCAGAGGGCGATCAGGTTCTCGGAGGTCAGGAGGTGGTCCATGGCGACGGTTTCGATGGAGGGAGTCTGGTATTCACCCGCTTTTCAGGGGGCGTGGATGGCGAGGGGCTCGCTCGCATCGCGGGCGTGGACGGCGCGCAGGGCGGATTGTTCGACCAGCAGGTCACGGGCGGCGGTTAGCAGGTCGAGGTCCGCGCCGAGTCCCTCCATCAGAGCGCCGGACTGGCGCAGGCCGGAGAGTTCACCCATACCGCGCCGGCGCAGGTCCTCCTCGGCCAGAGCAAAACCGTCGTGGCAGCGTTCGAGCAGCTCGAGCCGCTCGCGCGCCGCCTCGCTCCCCCGCAACAGGCACCACGCGTCGCCGCCGGCGCGCCCCACCCGGCCGCGCAGCTGGTGCAGCTGGGCCAGGCCCAGGCGGTCGGCTTCCTCGATGACCATCACCGTGGCCTCGGGCACGTCCACCCCGACTTCGATAACGGTCGTGGCCACGAGCACGCGCGACGAGCCGGCGCGGAAACGATCGAGGCGCTCCGCGCGAGTGTTCGCGCCCAGACGCCCGTGCACGAGCTCGACGCCGAAGCGGCCGAGGGAGGAGGTCTTCAGCCGCTCGAAGGCGCGTTCGGCGCCGGGCGCGTCGCCGTCGCCGATGCGTGGCGAGACCCAGAAGACGCGCTCGCCCGCTTCCAGGCGCTCGAGCAACAGGCGCTCGGCTGCCACGCGGTCGTCCTTCTTCAGCCAGCGCGTCCGCACGCGCCCGCGCCCGGCGGGGAGCTCGCGCAGGGTGCTGATCTGCAGGTCGCCGTAGAGGGTCAACGCCAAGGTGCGCGGGATCGGCGTGGCGGTCATCAGCAGCACGTGCACGTCGCGCCCCTTGTCCATCAACCGCGCGCGCTGGGCGACGCCGAAGCGGTGCTGCTCGTCGATCACCGCCAGGGCCAGGCGCGCGTAGCGCACATCGGAGCTGAACAGGGCATGGGTCCCGAAGAGGAGGTCAATCGTCCCCGCGGCGAGGCGTTCGAGGAGATCGCGCCGCTCGGGCGCGCGCAGGGAGCCGGTCAGAAGATCGCTGCGCACGCCGGCGCGCTCCAGGAGCCCGCGCAAGCCGGCGAAGTGCTGCTCGGCCAGCAGTTCCGTCGGCGCCAGGAACGCGGACTGGGCGCCGGCCGCCGCGGCGGCCATGCAGGCGTAGGCTCCCAGGGCCGTCTTGCCGCTCGCGACCTCGCCCTGCAAGAGGCGCCGCATGGGTGTCGAGCGCTGCAAGTCAGCGCGCAGGTCAGCGGTGATGCGCCCCTGTCCGGCGGTGAAGGTGAAGGGGAAGCGCCCGCAGAGCTCGTCGTGGCGCGCCTCGTCCACGGCAATCTCGACGGCCTGGCCCCCTGCGCGCCCGGCGGCGCGCTCGAGCACCCGCGCCTGGATCGGCAGCAGAGCCTCGAGCACGACCCGGCGCCGCCCGGCCTCGTAGGCCTCGAGGGTCGGCGGAGCGTGGAGCGCGCGCACCGCCTCGGGCAGGGGTGGCAGGCCCAGGCGCGCGAGGGGCTCGGCGGGGAGCGACTCGCACAGCCGGTCGGCCGAGCGCTCGACCGCCTGGCGGCAGAGGCTCGCCAGGAGCTCCTGGCCGACGCCCTCGCCGGTCGGGTAGATGGGGCGGCCCGCGCCCTCGGGTGCGCGCTCGGGATCGACGAGGCGCGGCGAGACCAGCGCCGGGCCGCGGCGGCCCTCGCTGACCTGTCCCGCGAGCGCGACCTCGTCGTCCGCGGCGAAGCGCTCGCGCTGCCAGGGTTGGTTGAAGTACAGCACGTCGAGCGCGGCTCCGTCGGCTTCGAGGGAGAAACGCAGGGTCGAGCGGCGCCCGAAGCGCGAGAAGCGCGGGCGGGCGACGACGCCACGCACGGTGACCTCGGTGCCGACGCGTTCGCGAGCCTCGGCGACGGTGACCTCGTCCCCGGGGACCTCCAGGCGGCGCGGTAGGAACAACAGCATGTCGCGCACGGACTCAAGTCCCATGCGCGCCAGGCGCTCGGCGCGCACGGGGCCGACGCCGCTGAGGTCGGTCAGCGGTTCGGCGGTCGGATGCGGTGCGCTCACTCGCCGCCCTCCCCGGGCCGCGACGCGCGCGCGAGACAACGAGCGGCGCGCACGGCGTTCAGGGCGTTCGGAAGAGCGGTCGCAGGAGCGCCTGCGCCGGCTTGCCGCAGGGAGTGAAGCCACGGTCGAAGCGCCCGCCGCCGTGGAGCTCGCTCTGCCAGCACCAGACGAAGGTCCCGGCCAGAGGCACGCCCTGCGTGCGGGCGGAAGCAACGGCGCGCGCCAGGGCCTCCCACAACAACGCCTGCTCGCCCAGGTCCAGCTCGCCTGTCCCCAGCTCGGGTTCGCTCGCGGCGTCGGACGTCGAGCGGAAGCCGGCCTCGACGATCAACGCCGCCCGGCCCTGCTCGCGCGCGAACTCCCCCAGCTCGCTCAGAGAGTTCTTCAGGCGGTTGCGCATGCGACCGGGGCGGCTGGTGTCGTGCGCCACTTCGAGATCGGGATAGAGGGTCACGCCGACCAGGTCGAGGTCTTCCCAGAAGGGGATCCGGCGCGCCTCGGCGGGCCAGCGCGCGGCGTAGGTCAGAGCGCCGTGGAAGTGCTCGCGCACTGCGCGGATCGCCGCGCGCCAGCCGGCGGCCTTGAGGGCTCCAAGCTCCACTCCGCCGCCGTCGCCGTGGGCCGGCCAGAGCTCGGTGCCGATGCACAGCACATCGCATCCGGTCCGCTCGGCGAGCAGGGCGTAGTGCACGAGCGCACGCTCAAGGTGTGCGAAGAACTCCTCCCAGTCGGCGGCGGAGGTGCGCTTGCGCCAGGCGGAGTGCCCGGCGCTCTCGGAGAGCAGCAGGTGCGGCTGGAGCAGGACGGTGCGCGCCCCCGCGGCCCGCGCGCGGGCGATGGCGAGGGCCAGGGCGGCGTCGCCCTCGGCGGACTGCAGACCGTCGCCCGTTCTTCCGCCCGAAAAGCGAGGCGCAGGGGGGCGCTGGTGGAACGTGCTGGTGAGCGAGACGGCGTCGGCTCCGAGCTCGTCCGCGGTCTCGAGGCCGACGGCGTAGCCCGGCAGGCACAAGCCGCCTCCCGGTCGCCCGTCGGAGTCGAAGGCCACGCCAGCCGCGTAGCGCTCGCCCGGCGCCGGTCCGGCCCGGCGAACGGGCGGCGGGCCGCTCTCGAGGTCCGCCAGCCAGGCTCGCCAGGCCTCGTCGGCGACGGTCAGCGACTCGGCTCCCCACAGCTCCACGACTCCCGGCGCGTCCGCTGCCGTCCGCAGGAAGCGGAAGAGCAGGCCGCGGGCCGGCGCCAGGAGGTGTTGCGAGTGGCGATCGACCGCGGCCGGGTCGACGATCTCCTCCACCGACAGGGACGCGACGGCGCGCGCGCTGTGTTCGATCGGTGCGCCCCACCAGGAACCGGCGGCGTCGAGCGCCGCTCCCTCCAGAGTCCAGGCGCGGGCGGGTTCGCCGAGTCGCGCGCGCAGGGCGGCACGCGCCGCGGAGCGGCCGGCGTCGTGGGGCAGCCCTCTCGCGAGGAGCACGAGCTCGCGCTGGATGAGACCGTCGGGGACGGCGAGGCCGACGGCGCCGGTCAGTTCGCGTTGGAGGCGCGCGCCGCCGACGAGGGTGGCCGCGAAGGGGCGCGGGTCGGGCCCGGGATCGGTCCAGGCCCCGACGCGCCTGCGGGCCGCGGCGACGCGGGTCGCGTACTCCACCGCGCGCTCACGGTCCACGTCGGCGCTGGCGCGCAGGATCATCTCGGTGTCGCCGACCACGACCCGCACCCGCCGCAGGGCGCGCGCGCGTTCGCTATCGATGTCGCGCAGGGTCTGAGGTCGAGGCCTCCCGTCTCGCTCGAGTTCCACTTCGAGGCACGGCTGGCCGCGGCTCCAGACGCGCGCCGCGGGACGCGCCGTGGGTCGCAGGTCGTCGACGAGGTGAGCCAGCGCCACCTGTGAACCCGCGGCGAGCACGGTCAGAGGCAATCCTGGGCGCTCGGGGTCCTCGAAGCACGCGGCGATGGCCTCGCCCTCGCGACCGAGGTCGATGTCCAAGAAGCGCAGCCCGCCGTCGGCGAGCGGTTGAACACCGACGTGGGCAAGGAGCGCGGTCACGAGCGGATCGTCGAGCAGCCCCCCCACGACCCGCGGACGCGTCCGCATGCCGCGGGCGGTCGGCGCGAGCAACTCGACCTCCAATGCACTGCGGGCGGTGAGGAGCAGAGCAGCGTCCCGCGCCCGCCGCGCGGCGGGTCCGGGCGGCAGGAAGAGCTCGACGCCCCCGCTCCAGGCAAAGGCGCGCGTCAGGCTGGCGGTCTCCGCACCGGCTCGCTCTCCTCCGCCTCCACCACAGGCGGTGAGGAGCGAGAGCGCCGAGCCGGCGACCATGCGGGCGCTGCACACCATGAGGTGTGAGTCTATCGCAGCGGAGTGCGCCGTCGAACGCACAAACGAGCGGCAGCTTTTCGACCAGGCACCTGGAACAGGCGCAGGCCGGAGGAGACCCGCCCCTCGCCTCCCGGCCGTCCACCCATCTCAGGGCGTGAAGCTCACCTCGCGTCAGTTGCTCAGGTTGACTCCCCTGGCGCACGGTCCACCCTAATCGCGATCCCAGGCTTGGAAGTAGCGCGTGTTGCCGGCCGCCCAACCGCCGGTCGCGCCTGTGCCACACCGGAGGCGGCCCGATGAGCAGGGTAAGGCAGTACCTAGATGTCGCCAAAAGCGGTTGAGCCGCCAACCGATTCCACTAGCCTGCGTATGGTCGCAGGCGCCATCCGATGGGTGGTACGCGCTTCCCCGCCCCCACTTTCAAGAGCATGGAACCCAGAGACCAGACGAGCTCGAGCACCGCCGGCATCATCGTGCGCGTCGCCTCCCTGTGGGTCGCCGCCGGCGCGCTCTTCAAGCTCTTCGCCGGCACCCCCAACGACCTGCCGCCGGTCGTGCAGGAGTTCTTCCTGGGGCGCGACCTGACCTTCCGCCTGGCGATAGCCACCGAGCTCTCGATCGTGCTGCTCGCCTGGCTCCGCCCACGGGTGGGCTGGGCGATCCTGGTGGCGCTCTTCGGCGTCTTCGACCTCGTCCTGTGGCTGCTCGTGCGCATGCTGATCGAGTCCGAGGGCGTCTCCACCCTGGAAGCGCTCTTCTCCGAAGAAGCCTCCTGCGGCTGCTTTGGGTCGAACGTCCACCTCGCTCCGGGGTGGATGATGATCATCGACACGGTCCTCTTACTCGCGGTCCTCGCCTGCCGGCCCTGGCGGCGGTCGCCGCGGCCGGTAGGTCCCCACGTACTCCTCGCGGGCCTCGCGGCCCTGGCCTGGGCCGCGCCCTTCGTCATGATCCCCTCGGGCGGTCTGAAAGAAGGCGAGCAGCTGGAGACCAAGCGCTTCATCGAGCTCGACGTGAAGCGCTGGGAGGGCGCGTTCGTCTACGACATCGAGTTGTTACAGCAGGCGATCCCCGAGCTGGAGACCCTGCCGCCCGACGCCACCTGGCTGTTCTACCGCCAGACCTGCAGCCACTGCGCCGCCCACCTCGCTGAGCTGGCCGCGGCCGACGACGGCTCCGCGGCCTTCGTGCTCGTGCGGCTGGTGGAAGAGCACGACTCGCCGGAGAATGACGAATGTCTCATCAAGCCCGGCGGCGGACACGTGTTCGAGGTCACCTTCCCCTCGACCACCGAGTGGGTACTCACCACGCCCGCGGACCTGACCGTGGTGGGCGGGACGATCACCGCCGCCCGCGAGGGCTTCGGACGCGAGTAAGCCGAACTACTTTTCGGAGACGAGATAGCCGATCCAGGACTCGCAGTTCTCGCCGCGCTCGTCGGCCTCGAACTCGCCGTTGCCCTCCTCGGGGTCATCGGGATCCTCGCCCTCGAAGTAGGGCGTGACCTTGCTGAAGCCCGCCTCGAGCAGGAGGTCCTTCAGCTCGGGTAGGTTCCAAAAGCGCCACTCGTAGGCAAAGGCGCGCTTCATCTTGCTTCCGTCCGGGAAGTGAAAGTGGATGAAGCAGCGGAACTCGCCGCTTCCGGGGTAGTAGCAATCCTGGTCCCAGATGTAGGTGAACCCCTCCTCGATCTTGCGCTCCTCGATCATCTCCTCGTTGGCCTCGGTGCCGCCGTACAGGTCGATGATGAAGATCCCGTCGTCGGCCAGGCCGGCGAGGGCGCGACGGAAGTAGTCGAGCAGCTCCGCCCGCTTCTGGAAGATCCAGTAGGAGAAGTTCTGGGCTATGCGCACGTCTGCGAGGCGTTCCCCCTCCTCGCGCGCGTCCGCGAGGTGCAGGTCGATGCGCTCGGCGGCGTCGCCGATCAGTGAGAGGTTGTGCTCGCGGCCCCAGGCGAGCGGCTCCGGGTCGAGGTCAAAACCCTCGGCGGTGTACTCCTCGCCGATCTCGACCCACTCGCAGCAGAGCAGGCTCGTGCCGCAGAAGTCCTCGCGCAGGTGCCGCGGTCCACGTCCGCGGATCGAGCGATACGTGCTGTCGAGGAACTTCACGTCGAGGTCCGCCGACTGGACGGCGAACTGATAGAGCTCGTACTTGTCCGCCGTCGCGGCGGTGAAGCGCGGAGGCTGGGGAGTCTTCTTTCCCCGCGCGCCCTTGCGCTTCTTGCGCGCGCCGTCTTTCCTGGCCTGGATCGCGGCGCGCTTGGCGGCTTTGCGCGCTCCCTTCGAGCCGGCCTTGCCGTCGCACTCCTTGATCACTGTCGTGTCCTTGCTCACGTGAACTCCTTCCCGATCGTCGTCGGATGGTCGAACATGATAAACGGAATCGCCGCCATCGACGAGGGTGCAGGCGCGTGCGGGCGACGCGGGCAGCACTCAGCGCCGGGCGGGGTTCTTCCCCTCGTTCCAGGCCGGAACGACCTCGCCGTCCGCCAGGAGCCGGGACGCGGCGTAGGCCGCACGCACGCAGGTCTCCATGTGGACGAAATCCAGGGTGTCGGCCTCGTCGGTCACCTGGTGGTAGTCGGTGTGCAGGTTGTAGGTCGAGAGGGTCTGAGCCACGATCCCCCGCAGGGCGAAGGCGAAGTTGTCCGAGCGCTGGAAGAAGTTCTGCTCGGGGCGCACGTCGGGCCCGATGGGGATCCCGGCCGCCTCGAAGGCCGCCTGCAGGTTCGTCCGCTCGTGCCCGGTCAACCACATGCGCCCGGCCCCGCCGGCCTGGGGATCGGGACGACCGATCATCTCGAAGTTCAGGTTGCAGAGGGTGCGTTCGAGGGGAACAGGCGGGTGATCGAGGTAGTGGTGCGTCCCCAGGAGCCCCTTTTCCTCTCCCGTAGCCAGCAGGAACAGCAAGGTGTGGGCCGGACGGGGGCCGCGGGCGAAGGCGCGCGCCAGCTCCAGGACGCAGGCGGTTCCCGATGCGTCGTCGTCGGCGCCGTTGCGGATCAGATCACGCTCCTCATCCTTGGGGTCCGGTTCCCCGGCGCCGATGTGGTCGTAGTGGGCGGAGAAGACGATCACGTCCTGCCCCTCGCCGGCCACGCGCCCGATGACGTTGTAGGTCTCGACCGACTCGAGACGCACGTTCGGGCGCAAGGTCAGGGCCTCGACGTCGCCGGACTCGAAGCGCCCTCGCAACTCGCCGTTCACGCGCACGCGCGGGGGAGCGGACGCTTCCGATTCCGAGCCCAAGCGTAGGCGACCGACGCCGAGCCGAAATCTGCTGCGCCCGGGACGGGACGAGCCGGGGAAGACCAGCGCCCCGAAACCGTCACCCGATTCGTGGCCCGCGGACTCTAGCCATTCCAGGCCGCGCGCGTAGCGGGTCGCCACGTAGAGGGCCGTCTGGGCATCGGGTTCGGCGGGGATGTCGTCCTCGCCGCGCACAACTACGAGGCCCAGGCGCGCCGTCGCGGCCGCAGCGCCTCCCAGCATGGTGAAGTCCGCGCCGTACTCGATCGGAGCTTCATCGCCACCCGCGTCGACGAGGGTCATCTCCGGCGGCGCCTCGCGCACCTCACGCACGAGGGGTACGGCCTGCAGGAAGCCGTCGCCGTCTCCCGCCGGTTCCACGCCGGCGCGACGCAGGACGTCCGCCAGGTAGCGCGCTGCCCGATTCAGCTCCTCCGAGCCGGTCTCCCGACCTCGCATGGAGTCGGAGGCGAGGAAGCGTACGTGCGCCTCGATGGCGACGCGCTCGATCTGCCCAGGGGAGTCCTGCGAGGACGCTCCAGTGGGAGGCAGCAGGGCCGCGAGCAGCGCGCAGGCGAGGAGTGAAGGCATCGGAGAACGGGCAGAGGAATGAAAGCCCGCCGCGGAGCGGTCATCCACTCCCTACGCCACGAACTCCCGGATAGCGCGGAACAGCTGCTCGTTGTGGCTCGGGTCGGAAACGAAGATGCGCACCATCCCGGCGACGTCGCGATTGACCTTCATCGAGCCCGGGCCCAGGCGGCGATTGACCTTGCGCGCCAGGTTGGTCGGCTCGGTTACCTCCAGCATGATCCAGGTTCCGACCGAGGGCAGGGTCCGCACGCCGTCGATTCCGGCCAGACGCGAGGTCAGGCGATCCTTCTCCTCGGCGCTGATGCCCTCTTCGGTTGTAAACGCCCTCGAACCGGTGTGCCTCGTGTCCATGCAGCCCCCTCTGATCTCTCATCGCGCCGCAGGCTCGCCTGGTCTCGTCTGGAAGATCCCCTGGAGCCGACGGTCCGCTGCGATGAACGGGCCACCGAGACTCCTCCTTTGAGCCCACCCTATATGGTGTTTCGAGACGATCCAAGCCCAACCTGATGGGTTTCTTTGCAAGTTCGCAACGAGGAAACAGGTTCTCGACGGGACCGATGGCGAGCGGGATGATGGGAGAACGATGCCCGACGAGCTTTCCTCCCGCGCGCCGCGCCTGCGTGTGCGCGTCCCCTGTTCCACATCGAATCTGGGCCCAGGTTTCGATTTCCTGGGACTCGCGCTCTCGCTCGAACTGGAAGTCGAACTGCTCCTTCGTCCCGATCATTCCGCGCACGAGTTCGACACGCTCGAGGGACTGGCAGCCGACTGGCCGCGCGAGCGCAATCGCCTGCCGGCCGCGTTCGATCATGCCCTGGGGGAGCTCGGCATCCCCGTGCCCGCCTGCAGCTTTCGCGTGCGCTCCGAGATTCCCCTCGCGCGCGGTCTGGGAAGCAGCGGCGCCGCGACCGCCGCCGGCTTGCTCCTGGCCGCTGCCCTCGCGCCGCGCGCGGTGGACGAAGCGCTGCTCGTGCGCTGGGGCAACGCTCTCGAAGGACACCCCGACAACGCCACGGCCTCCCTACTCGGCGGCTGCACACTGGCCGTCCCCCACATCGGAGGAGTGGAGGTGATCCGGCAGGCGGTGCACCCCGACCTGGTCTTCCCCGTGGCCTGGCCGGCGGTGCGGCTCTGCACCGCCGATGCGCGCTCGGTGCTGCCGGCCACGGTCTCCTTCGCCGACGCCGTCGAGAATCCGCGGCGCCTGGCCCTCCTGCTCGAGGGCCTGCGGCGCGCGGACCCAGATCTGTGCCGCCTGGGGATCGAAGACCGACTCCATGCGGCCTATCGCCTGCCGCTCGTCCCCGGCGCCGCCGATGCCCTGGTCGCGGCCCGGGACGCGGGCGCCTTCGCAGCCACGATCAGCGGCAGCGGCTCAGGCCTGATCGCGATCAGCGACGCGGTGCACGGCTCGGCCGTCGCCGCCGCTCTGGCCGGCGGCCTGGGGGGAGGATCCGTGGAGCGAAGGGTCCTGAAGCCCGTGCTCGGCTCGCCGGGCGTCGAGCGCCTCTGACGCGCTTCACTTCACCCGTCCATCAAGGCCAGGACCTCGTCCTGGCCGGCGGCGTCCACGGCGCGGCGCGCGAGATCGCGGGCGCGGTCCGCGTCGAGGGCGCGCACGCGCTCGGCGAACTCAGGGAGGTCCCGCGGCGTAACGCAGAACTCCCGCAGACCGAGGCCGATCAACAGCGGCAGGTTGGTCGGTGAACCGGCGCCCACGCCGAAGACCGAGAGCGGACAGCACGCCCCGTCGCAGGCGCGAGCGATCTGACGCAGCAGGCGCAGCAGGGCCGGATGGGCGACCTTGAAGTAGTGGTCTAGGTCGTGACTGGCCCGGTCCGCCGCCATCACGAACTGCGAGAGGGCGTCGAAGCTGATCATCAGGAAATCGCCGGCGTCCGCGAGTTCCCGAGCCTCGAGGGCGGCGAGAGGAACCTCGATCACCGCGCCGAGCTCGACCTGGGATCCGAAGAGCGCGCCCGCTCGGCGCAGGCGCGCAGTCTCCTCGGCCAGGAGGTCGCCCACGCGCCGCAACTCGGTCCGGTCGGTCACGAAGGGCACGGCGATGCGTGCGCGCCCGCTGTCGCTGGCGACACGCAGGCAAGCGGCGAGCTGGGTGCGCAGCACATCCTCCCTAGCGAGCAACGCGCGCACCCCGGCCACGCCCAGGGCGGGATTGGCCTCGCGATGCTCGTGAAGATACTCGAGGCCCAGGCCCGAGTCCGCGTGCAGGAGGCGGAAGGTGACCGGGCCGCCGCGCGCCTCCTCTATCACGGCGCGGTAGTGGGCAATCATAGTGTCCACCGCAGGGGGCTCGCTGCCGACGAAGTGCATCAACTCGGTGCGGTAGAGTCCCACGGACCCGACACCGAGGGAAAGTGCGCTCGAGACCTCCGGGAGGTTGGCGCAGCTGGCGCTGAGGCGCACTTCCGCACCGTCCGCGGTCTGCAGCTCGTCTCCCGCCCACTCGGCGATGATCGGTCCGCATTCGACGACCTGCGTGGGGGAATCCTGGTATTGAGCCAGCAAGGCCTCGGTCGGCGCCACGCGCAGGACGCCCTCGCTCGCGTCGAGCAGCACCCGCTCACCGTCGCGCACGCGGTCGAGCAACCCGTCGACGCCGGTGATCGTGGGAATGCCCATCGAGCGCGCCAGGATCGCGGCGTGGCTCGTGACACCGCCAGTCTCGGTCGCGATCCCGAGCACGTGGTCGTTGTCGAGGTTGAACATGTCGACGATGGACAGCTCATGGGCCACGAGGACGTAGTCCCGTGGTTGCGGGACCGGTTGCGGCTCGTCCTCAGCCGGTTGCTCGAGGTTGCGCAGGACGCGGATTCCGACGTCGCGCAGGTCCACGGCGCGCTCGCGCAACATGCGGTTCTCCACCAAGTGGAAGATGCGGTCGAAGTCCGCGACGACCTTGGCGATCGCGGCCTCGAGACTCATCTGCTCGTTGAGGATCAGGTTCTCGACATCGGACAGGAAGACCGTGTCCTTCAGGTAGGCGAGGTGGGTGTCGAGGATGCGCACGTGGTCGGGGGACACCTTTCCCGCCAGGTGCGTTTTCAGGTTCTCGAGCTGGGCGCGCGACTCCCGCAGGGCGCAGTGGAAGCGGTTGAGTTCGCCCTCCACCGCGTCGAGGGGCACGCGCTGCGCCGCGGCGCGCTGCAGGTCCTGGTCCTTGCGGTAGACCACGCCCACGGCCAGTCCTGGCGCGATGGGCGTGCCCTTGAGGATCGGGCCCTCCCCGCGCTCGGAAGCGGAGGGGGAGGCCACGGAGGAGGAAGCCGGGCTCGGGGCTGCAGGTTCCTGGCTCATGGTGGCCCTGGGCTCTCCTGCGTACACTGCATGCTGTCCGACGGCATCCTAACGAGCCCCTCCACCCCCCGCACCGATGTTTCCCACACTGCTCTCCCTGATCTCCGTGGCCTGCGCCGGCCAGGACTCACCCCAGCCGGCACCGGACGAGACCCCGCTCGAACTGTTCGAGGTGGTCAAGATCGTGGACGGGGACACCCTGCACGTGCTGCGCGACGGAAAGAAGGAGAAGCTCCGGCTACTCTCCGTCGACACCGAGGAGAAGTTCAACCCCGGCTATCGCGGGTCGCCCACGAAGCCCCAGACGGTGTTCGGAGAGGATTGCGCCCTCTGGGCGCGCGAGTTCATCACCGAGCACGCCACGGTGGACGGCGTGGTGCAAGTCGCCCTGGCGTTCCCCCCCGGCAAGGAAGAACGCGACATCTACGGACGCCTCCTCTGCCACGTGCTCCTGCCCGACGGGACCGACTTCGACCTGCTCCTGGTGGAGAAGGGCAAGAGCCCCTACTTCAACAAGTACGGTAACAGCCGGATCTGCCACGAGGCCTTCGTCGCAGCCCAAGAGCGAGCGCGCAGCGCCCGGCTCGGCATCTGGAACCCGCGCACGAACGCACCCGCGGTCGAGGGGCGACCCGCGGTGCGACGGCCCTACGACCGCCTCCTACCCTGGTGGCAGGCCCGCGCCGAAGCCATCGACGACTTTCGCCGACACCGCGGGGAGCGCGTCGTGGCAGCGGACGATGCCGTCGCCCTCGAGCGCGCGGCGGCCCTCGAGGACCCTCAGGTCTCGGTGTTTGGTACGCCCTACCGGTTGTTCGAGGAGACCGACGGCAGCCTGACGGTCCTCTTCCGGGCCACCGACCCCAAGCGCGCCCTGCGCGTGCGGATCGCGAATGAGGATCGCGAACGCCACGCGAGCCTGGACCTCAAGGGTCTGACCGAGGAGTTCCGGCAGAACTACGTCTACGTGGAGGGACGCCTGCGCCGCACGGAGCACGGCTTCGAGTTCCCCTCTACGGGACCCGAAGCCTGGCGACGCGCGGGTCCCGAGCCGGCGTCCGCCACGCAAGCGCCCGCCGACTAGCCCGCGTCCCTCAAGAGCGCCGGCTCTGGGACACGAGGTGTCCCGCTTCCGGCAGGACGATCGACTCCATCGCCAGGCGCAGGGCCTTGGGCGATCCGGGCATGGCGAGCACTACCGTGTCCCCCACCAGCCCGCCGATGGCGCGACTGAGGATGGCTGCGCTGCCGATCTCGGCGTGGGAGAGCGAGCGAAAGAGCTCGCCGAAGCCGGGGATCTGGCTGTCGAGGACCTCCAGCAGGGTGGTGTAGGTCACGTCGCGCGGCGCGATGCCCGTGCCACCGGTCGTGAGCACCAAATCGACGTCGTCGCGCGCCGCAGCCGCCCGCACGGCGGCGGCGATCCGCGGCCCCTCGTCGGGGTACAAGGCCCTGTGGACCACCCGGTGCCCGGCGCCCTCGATCACCTCGACCAGGAAGTCTCCACCGCGGTCCGAGCCGCTGTCGCGGCTGTCGCTGAAGGTCAGGACCGCGAAGGCGATGCGGTCGGGCGATTCGTCACGGTGCTCTGCCAGGCTCATCGCCCGAAGGCTACCGCGAGCCGCGGGGATCCGGCAAGCCCGGCGTCCCGTCGCGGCCGCGCGCCACGTACTCATCCATCGCCGTGCGCAGGCGCCGCACCCGCGCGGGGTCGACGGCCCGCTCGATGCGGCCTTCGTGCTTGAGCCAGGTGCCCACGATGGCGCCGTCGGCGTGCCGCAAGAGACCGACGTCTTCGGCCGTCAGACCGGCGCCGACGAGGATCCGGCCGTCGCCGATCCCGCGCCGCACGCGGGCGACGGCCTCGGGGTCGGGGGCACAGCCCGTGGCCGCCCCGGTCAGGATGACGGCGTCAGCCAGGCCCCGTCCGAGGGTCTCGCGCGCAGCGTCCTCAATGCTCTCCGACCCCAGGGGCGTGGCGTGCTTGACGTGCACGTCGGCGAGGATCGCGACGTCCGGACACAGGCGCTCCCGCTCGCGAAGCGTCTCGGCCGCCCGCCCCTCGATCAGCCCTTGATCGGTCGCCGCCGCGCCGGTGTGGACGTTGACGCGCACGAAGCGCGCGCCGGTCGCCGCGCAGATCCCCAGGGCGGCGCGCACATCGTTGCGCAGGACATTCACGCCCACGGGAAGGGCGCCGACCGCGTCTCGCACGGCGTGCACGGCGAGGGCCAGGGCCGCGACCGTCTCCGCCGGAACGGCTCTCCCGTGGAAGGGGGCATCGCCGAAGTTCTCGACGATGATAGCCTGCGCGCCGCCCTCGGCGAGGGCGCACGCGTCGCTCACCGCTCCCTCGATGACGCGCCCCATGCCTCCTGAAGGGACGTCGGCCGAGTCATCGCCTCCCGCGAAACGCGGCGCTCCCGGGAGCGGGGCGAGGTGGCAGACACCGATCAAGGTCGGCGTCGCACCGAAAAGCTCCGTCATGATCGCGCTCATCCGTCGAACTCCCCGCGCAGACCGTCGAGGATCGCCGGGAACACGGCCCGATTCCCGACACTGGAGAAGTGTCCCCTGATCGTACCCTCCTGCAGGTAATAGTCCTGCCAGCTGTCACCGGTCCGCTCGTGGTCCTCCCTCAGCGCGCGCTTCGAGGAGACGTAGGGGATCCCGAGCCCGGAAAAGGTGTCGATCAGCAACTCCTCGCGCCAGGTCCAGGGTCCCTCGCTGGCGGCGGACTCGGGCGCGTGAAAGAGCACGAAGAAGAACTCCAGATCGCGCTCGGTGAGGTCCGCGGCGATCCTCTCGATGATCGCTCTGGCGAGGGTCTTCTTGCGCTCGACCAGGAGCTCGTGCTCCCCCATCGGGTGCCGCAGGGGCGCTGGCCACCACTCGGTCCGCATGGCGAGGTAGCGCAGCAGGTAACTGGCGATGTCGGGAGGATTGTCCTCGAGCCAGTCATCGACGTTGCCGGCTCCCGGCGCTGCGACCTCCAGGTCTCCGTCCACCAGGCACAGGACAGGTTTCGGACACCCGCGGAAGTCCAGCAGGCAGCGGTCCAGATCGTTGTCCACCAGGATTCCGATCACGACCACGGGGCGCAGGTCGGCCCAATGGTCGATGGACTCCCTCATCAACAGGTACGCCTGGTCGAGCCCGTAGGCGCTGGTCCCGTAGTTCAACATCATGAACTCCGAGCGCAGAGCCGACTTCTCCAAGAGGCCCTGCCAGCAAGACTCGTCGGGCAGGACGCAGGCGGCGAAGGAGTCGCCGTACATCAGCACCGGACGCCGCTCCAGGAGATAGCGCTCGTGGTCGTGGCCGTAGGAACCCGGCGTGACGGTGACATCGAGCCAGCCCAGGAGGTCGTCCCGATTGAAAAAGGTGTCTCGAGACCCGCGCGGGGTGAACAGGTGGTGCAGCCGCCAGAAGTCGCCGTCCGCGTCGGGGTCGGCGTAACAGTTCGCGCGGCGCACGCGATCCCCCAGGCGTTCGGTCAGCATTCCCCCGCCAAAGAGGACCTCGCGAAAGGCCAGCTCGCCGATGACGAGGGCTGCCACGAGCCCCAGGGCGACCGCCAGCAGGGCGCGCCGACCACGCTTGCGATGGCGGGCTACAGAGCTTCCGGCGTTGTCGGTGTGCGTTGCGCTCATCGCGGTACGGGACACGGCGCACCCGCGCCCCGCCCGCTTCGCGAACACTCTACCGCCCGCCGGCGCCGCTTCGAGGCGTGATCAGGGGCCGAAAGTCACGGCCACCCCGTTGGTCAGGTTGAATCCCGATCCGCAGGGGCTGAACTGCGGGTCCCGATACCAACCCTGGAAGAAGCGCGTGTCGCCCGCTCCCCAGCCGCCGGCGGCGGAGAGGCCCGGCCCCCAGTGGGCGCTACCGAGCGCGTCGGGGAAGTCCACGCCCAGGCGTCGGACATTCTGGCCTGCGCAGCGCAGGCCGTCCCCGAAGGGGACGCCGTTGCCACCGTTGATGGCGTTCTCACCAGAGAACAGCAAGGCGGGCTGACCCGCCAGCATCGACTCGGCGCTGAAGGCCAGATCATCCGCCCCAACGCTCCCAGAACCCTCGGAGATCAGTCGCGAGCCCTGGCTGTTGGCGGAGTTGGCACAGCCGCGCCCGGCCTGACCCGCGTTCGCACAGGGCGGGGCAGTGCCCGAACCGTCGCAGGAGCAGAATCCTGTTCCGGGCCCCTCCAGCACGGTCACCGCGCCCGACATGCCGAAGCCGGCGTGAGGCAGGCACTGGTAGTCGTAGCGGTTCCCGGGCATGGGGAAGCTCGCGAGCAACGCTGGGTCGAAGACGACGTCGACGACGGGCACCGAGGCCGTCAGCAGGGAATGAAACGCTTCGTTCCCGTTGAGGGTGCCGTCCGTCCCCTCCGTGACCGTGTGGTCACCGCTCTGCCATATCCAGCGAACGGTGTCACCGACGCTGATCGTGACCTCCTGCGGGAAGAAATCGAAGCCCTGCTGATGGACCTCAACAATGTCGGCCTGGGCGGGGAGGCTGAGCGGAACGAGCAGCGCCGCTGCCAACGCCGCACTTGCGTGACGCTTCATGAAATGAGCTTCTTCGGGGAGACGGCTTCCTGGAGTCCAGGGAGCGCGCGGAGGGGGGTCGATTGCCAAGCACCATCGTCAGGGGCCCTGCTCGGACTGTCAGGGTGGCCCCCCTTCCGCGCGCGTCGTGCGAGGGCGCCTACGGTGTAGGCTGTCGGCGGGCGCCTCCCGAGTGAGTCGCGCCCGGTGACATGTCCTCCCCTCGCCGGCTCGAACTGCGCGTCCTCACCCTCGTCGCCGTACTGGGTGGCGCCCTCGCCCTCGCCTTGTGGTTGGGGAGCGTGGGCAGGGGCGGGAGCGAGAGCCCTTCCCTGGCGCCGACTCAGGCGGAGCCGACCGCGCCCGAGCACGCCGACAGGCTCCGCCCGCCCGCCGCGGAGCGAGCGGGGGGGGCCGAACCACTCGACGCTCCCGTTCCGACGGAGAGGGTCGATGGTCGCACGAGCGCCGTGACGAAGGACGAGGACGGCCAGGGAGTGATCCAAGGCAGCGTGACCTTGCCCGACGGATCACCCGCGGGCGCTGGCATCCTGATCGTCGCGACCGCGGGACGGAGCGAGTGCTCCCTGGCGCGCGCCGAGCGTATTCGCGAGGACCCGCGCGGCGGCCACTGCGCGCTGACCGACCGCGACGGCACCTTCATACTGCTCGGTCTGCGCCACGCGACGGACTACTCCCTCACCATCGGTGGCGCCGGCTTCGTCGGGCACCAGCGCCAGTGGATCACCAATACGAAGCGCCCCCCCGGTATCTATCGCGTGATGCGCCTCTTCGGCCTGACTGTCTCGATCACCGAGATCGGCGGAGCGCCCCTGCAACTGCACCCGGGACTGTTCGGACAACGCGCGGGGCACGGGCGACTCAAGCTCCCGGGCGTCTTCCCTCTCACTGGGACGCCCGCCAGCGCCGTCCTGGCGGGCATCGCTCCCGACGCTCTGCGCGGCACCGATGTCTCGCGGCGGACCCTGCTCTACACAAGCGCCCCGGACGTGCTGGAGCTGGGGCCGATCACCTTCCAGGCCAACCTCCCCGGCTACGCCCCCCTGAGCCTCGAAGTGCGGGCGCGAGCGGTGACCGAGGGGCTCGCGCAGTACGAGGCACAGGTCCATCCGACGGCCGCTGGATTCGGTCAACTCCAGCTCGCGCTCGTCGGCTGGAATGGTCCCGGCCCGCCCTTCGTCGGGCCTGACGGGCCGGGCGCCACCCTTCACCTCCACTCCCTGCGCGGTGTACGCATCGCCTTCGCCCTCGGTCCCTTCGAGGAGGATCGAATCCTGGTCGACGGTCTGCCCCACGGCACATGGCGCTGCTCGCTCGGCGCCCCCGGCGCTCTGGTCAACCTGGCCCACTCCATGACGGACGAGCGCGAGCTGGAGATCGGCCCCATCCCGGCACGCTATGTGATCGACCTGAGCGACACCGCAGCCATGGAGCTCGCCATCCGCACGGCCGATGGAACCGTGCTGAGCGGTCGGGCTTCCCTGGTGTACGCATCCGACACGAACTCGCGCGAAGGCTGGAAGAGCCAGCACTTTCGCTCGGCTCCCTATCGCATCAACGGCCTCCCGCCCGGGGCCTACCGCCTCGCCCTGCGGCTCCCCTTCGCCGCTGGTACATCGGTCGCCCAGCCCATGAAGGTGACCCTGCGCGGTGGGGAGTGCGCCCGGATCGAGCTGCGCGAGCAGTGAGCGCCCCCGACCGGCGAGCTCGCGCAGGCCGTTTGTGCCCGTCCGCCGAGCCGGGTATCGTGCGATTCGAGCCAGTCCACAGCTCTGCCTCCCCCACCCAGTGAGCCCCATGACCCGCCTGATCGAGTGCGTCCCCAACTTCAGCGAGGGACGCGACCTTTCCGTCATCGCGCGCATCACCGAGAAGATCGAGAGCGTGGACGGAGTGCAACTGCTGGATGTGGATCCCGGGCAGGCCACCCACCGCACGGTCGTGACCTTCGTCGGGCCGCCCGAGCAGGTGCTGGAAGCGGCCGTGCGCGCGGTCGCCGAGGCTCGCAAGCTGATCGACATGAGCCGGCACACCGGCGAGCACCCGCGCTTTGGAGCGACGGACGTGTGCCCCCTCGTCCCCGTCTCGGGCGTGACGATGGAGGAGACGGTCGAGTACGCGCGCGAGCTCGCGCGCCGGCTGGGCGAGGAACTCAGGGTGACCGTCTTCTGCTACGAATCCGCGGCCACCTGCGAGGAGCGCCGCAACCTCGCCGCCGTGCGCGCCGGTGAGTACGAGGGCCTCGAGAAGCGCCTCGCCGACCCGGCCTGGCAACCGGACTTCGGTCCGGCCAAGTTCGACGCCCGCTCGGGCGCGACCGCGGTCGGCGCGCGCGACTTCCTGGTGGCCTACAACGTAAACCTCAACACGACCTCGACACGGCGCGCCAACGCGATCGCCTTCGATGTGCGCGAGAAGGGGCGCATCCTGCGCGAGCCGCACCCCCTTACCGGAGAGGTTGTGCGAGACGAGGCCGGCGAACCCGTCTGGGCGCCCGGCTCCCTCGAGCACGTCAAGGCCATCGGCTGGTTCATCGAGGAGTACGGGGTGGCCCAGATCTCGATGAACCTGACCAACATCGCGAAGACCGCTCTGCACACGGCCTTCGACGAGGTCTGCCGCAAGGCCGAAGCGCGCGGCGTGCGCGTGACGGGCTCGGAGCTGGTCGGGCTGATCCCCCTCTCGGCCATGCTCGACGCCGGTCGCCACTTCCTCCGCAAGCAGCGGCGCTCTCTCGGCGTCTCGGACAGCGAGTTGATCAAGATCGCCGTGCGCTCCCTGGGCCTGGACGAGCTGGCGCCCTTCGAGCCGGCCGAGAAGATCATCGAGTACGTGCTGGCGGCGGGCGCGGAGCGGCGCGGCGTGGACGACACCCTGCGACAGTTCACGGAGGAGACCGCCTCCGAGTCCCCCGCCCCCGGCGGCGGTTCGGTTTCGGCTGCGGTCGGAGCCCTGGGTGCGGCCCTGGGCACGATGGTCGCGAACCTCTCTTCCCACCGGCGCGGCTGGGACGAACGCTGGGAGGAGTTCAGCGACTGGGCCGAGAAGGGGAAGGGACTGCACGAGGAGCTCCTGCGCCTGGTCGACGCCGACACCGACGCCTTCAACGCGATCCTGGCCGCCGGCCGCATGGCGCGCGGCAGCGAGGACGAGCAACGCGCACGTGCCGAGGCCCTGGAAGCCGCCACGCAGCGAGCGATCGACATTCCCTTGCGGGTCATGGAGGTCGCCCTGGAGTCGATGGACCTGCTGAGCGCCATGGCACGCGACGGCCAGGAGACCTCCGCCTCCGACGCCGGCGTCGGAGCTCTATGCGCTCGCGCCGCCGTGCGGGGAGCGTTCCTCAACATCCGAATCAATGCCGGACAGCTCTCGGACGCTGTCGCAAGGGAACGGGTACTGGGTCGGGGAAGAGAACTCGAGGCCCGTGCGCGGGAGTTCGAGCGCGAGGTGCTGGAGGCGGTCGAGGCCAGGCTCTGAGCCGGGGCCGGCCTGTTTGACGGACTACTGGCAGTCGCGCAAGGTCAGGCGGAAGCAAGCACCGCTGCCGCCGGCCTCGAGCACCAGGTCGCCGCCCAGATCGCGGGCCAGACCACGCGACAGGGCCAGGCCGAGCCCGACCCCGGGCTCGGGGTCGGACGGATCCCGATCGCCGCGTTCGAAGGGCCGGAAGATCGTCCGCGAGAGGCGCTCGGGCACCCCTGCGCCGTGGTCCCGCACGCGCAACTCGACTCCATCGGTCCGCTTGCGGGCACTCAGCTCAAGCGGCGGCTCGCCGTACTTGCAGGCGTTGTCGACCAGGTTGAAGAGGATCTGTCCCACGGCCTCGGGATCGGTCTCGACCCTCGTCCGCCCTCCTTCGGCGAGGTCCACGACCAGCTCCGCGCCTACCTCCGCCGTGCGCCGCTCCAGGTCCGGCAACACGCGGGCGACCAGGTCCTCCAGGGAGAGCACCTCGTGCCGGGCGCGAGCGCGTCCCTCCTCCAGGCGTGCGTAGGCCAGCACGTTCTCCACCAGCCAGGACAGGCGAGCGGCCTCGTGCTGCAGGGTCTCGAGGTACTCGCCGTGCTTCTCCGCGGGGACCATGTCCTCCGCCAGCATCTCCGAGTACATGCGAAAGGTCGTCAGGGGCGTGCGCAATTCGTGGGTGACCGTCGAGGCGAAGCGACTGCGCTGCTCGCCGAAGGCGATGCTCGCGTGCAGGGTGAATCCCACGGCCACCAGGGCCAGGATCACCGCGATCCAGGACGCGAGCAAGGTGACGCGAGCGGGGCCGATCTCGTCGGTCCCGATGGCCGGAGGCTGCGCAACCTCCAGGCGCGCGGGTAGAGAGGCCAGGTGGGCGCTTCTCGTGTCGGCGCGGGCCTCGTCCAGCTGAGGCGCGAGGGAAGCCGCGGGGAAGAGGTCTTCGATCTCGTTGCAGAGCAGATCCACCAGGTGTTCCCAGTCACCGAGGAACCCCTGCAGCAACTCGCCGGGGCCGCCACTCACGCGCCGCAGGAAGAGCAGCGAGGGGGAACCGGTCGCTGCCTCCGGCGCCAGCCAGATCGGCACGAACTGTCCCACACGGATGCTGCTCTGATCGCGACTCAGCCAGCTCGCCTCCTCTCGCGAGGCCTGCAGATTGGCGTCCTGGGCGAGGTACTGCGATTGGGCGCGCTTCGTGAGCTCCCTCGCGTTCAAGAGGGTCTGGCCGTTGAACCCACTCTCCAGAACCTCATCCCGATCGGCTTGCGCGGCGGCGCTGCCCAGTGGGACGGGGGGCCCACACATCATGGCCTCGAGGGTGCCCTCGGCGCGCAGCATCGCGGCGCGCAGGGTCTGCACCTCGACCCGAGCGCGGAGCTCGTCCAGACGCCCTCCGGCTCGTTCGATGCGCCCATCGTCAAAACCCGCCCCCTGGGCGAGATCGAGCAGATTCCCCGTCGGCGCCTGGGGCGAGGACCACTGCCCGCCGGCAGAGACCTGGAAGTGGAGCGGGAACAGCTGGGAGTCGAAGGTGAGCAACGGCGAGGGACTCAGCACCTCGCCCGGATCGATCTTGCTCAGCATGCGCGTGTAGGAGAGCGGCTGGGGAAAGTACGGCTCGTACTCGTAGAACGGCCGTGACGCCTCGCGCGCCAGATAGGGTCCGATGCGCGAGTCCATACGCCAGAGCGCGAGGCGCAGGGATGCCTGGTGATCGGCCTCGGCCACGGCCTCTCGCTCGCCAGCCTCCAGGTCGAGGACCGCGACCGTGGTCCAGCCCAGGGCTCCCAGGGCCAGGAGGGCGCAGATTCCGTAGACGACCCACCAGCTGTGGCGCGTGGACCTCATGACAAGAGGACCTCCACGCCCTCGCCGAGCATGTAGCCCTTGGAGCGCACGGTGACCACCACGCGCGCAGCGCTCGGATCATCGCCCAGCTTGTCCCGCAGCCTGGCAATGTGCATGTCGACGGTGCGCGTCTCTATACCCCGCGTATCCAAGCCCCAGACGCGCTGCAGGAGCTCCTCGCGGGAGACCGCGCGACCTCGGCGGGCGGCGAGGTAGCGCAGAATCTCTGTCTCGCGCTCCGAGAGCTGGCGGGTCTCGCCATCGGCCAGGCGCACCTCCCTGCGCTCGAGGTGAACGGTGTGGCCATCGAAGGCGAGCTCCGCGACGTCCGTCGGACGCTCGGCGGAGCGGCGCAGTACGGCCTCGACGCGCGCCAGAAGCTCGGTGGAGCTGAACGGCTTGACCACGTAGTCGTCCGCGCCCGACCGCAGGCCGCGCACGCGGTCGTCCTCGGAGCCGCGCGCCGTGACCATGATGACGGGCAGGGTCGGCCGATGGATGCGCACCTCGGGCAGGAGTTCGAAGCCGTTCACGCCGGGCAGCAGCACATCGAGCAGCACGAGGTCCAGGTCCGCCCCGCGCAAGATCCGGCGCGCCTCCAGGCCGTCGGCGCACTCGAGCACCTCGTAGCCGGCGTACCCCAGACAATCGACGAGACCCCGCCGGATGGCGGGGTCATCCTCGACCACCAGAACGACGGGCTTCGACACCATCTACGCTCCGGCCCCATTGTGGCAAATCAACGGCCGCCCCCGCTCTCCACGGGTGCTTCTTCAGTCCGGACGGTGGGCGCCGGCTGAGGGTCGGCCGCTTCGGGGGGCAGGGGGACAGGCTGGATGCGCTGTACCGCCGGTGCCCCGGACGCGACGGGGGGCGTCGCAGACCGGCCGGTCGGCGCCTGGCCGGACGCCGCCTGCCCGTTCGCAGCCTGACCGTTCACGGTCTGACCGTTCGCACCCTGCCCCGTCGCTCCCGTCCCGCTCGCAGCCTGGCCGCTCCCTGTCTGGGGAACGATGACCGTCGCGGGGATGCCAGCGCCCGGGAGGGCCGCCGGTGACTCGACCGGCGGTTCTTCGACAGCGGGAAAGCGGAACCCGCAGGCCGCCGCCTGCGTGCGGATGGCGGAGCGGATGGCCGCGTCGAAGCCGCGACTGCCGTCGAGGCCCTGCCGGCGCATCTCGGCCTCGATGAACTGCTGCCGCTGCGCGGTCAGCTCGACGACCTGACCCTGGATGACCTCGCGCTCGCCGGCCTTTTTCGCCACGTACTCCCGGCGTTGCTCGGGTGTCATGGCCCGCATCACCTCGGGCAACTCCTCGACAGGCAAGGTGAGGATGTCGACGGCTCCGTTGGCGCAACCGTCGACCAGATCCCAGTGAAAGTTCCTGTAGAGCACGCCAGCCTTGCAGGCCGCCCGCTCGGCGACCGCTTGGGAGCTCTGCCCGGCGGCGTTCTCATCCTGTGCCCACTGGTTCTCCCCCGCCGCGCGGCCCAGGGCTCCGTAGCGGATGTAGGTCCCGTTGATCGAGGAACTCAGGGCTGCGAGCTGGTCGTCGAACGGCGTCACCACCGTGAACGCGGGCATGTTGTGGTCGATCGACGCGAACTGTCCGTCCGCCAGGAGCGCTACGTCGCGCCAGGCGGAGGCGAGCTCGTCGGCCGGATTACCGCAGTAGATGGCGTTGACGATGATGTCGCGTCCGATGGCCGCGCGACAGGCGTCCGCGTAGCGCACCTCCTGGTCCTGGTCCGCGGACTCGTTGCCCGCCACGACGATCAGCTTCAGGGCGCCCGAGCCGGGTGTCCATTGGAGCTCGGTCGCCGCGCTGTTCACGACTCGCCCGACGAGCTCGGTGCCTCCGTTGGTGGTGAGGGCGAACAGCTCACGCGAGACGAGGTCCAGGTCCTCGGTCAGAGGCACGAGTCGACGCACCCAGCCACGCGCGGGGTCATCCCCATCGTTGCCGAAGGAGTACAAGGCCACGCGCAGCACGGGCAGGGGTTGCACCAGGGCCAGGTCGTTGACGATGGCCCAGATCTTCTGCTTCGCCGCGCCGAGCAAGCCGTCCATGCTCCCGCTCGTGTCGAGGCAGATGGCGAGGTCGATGGCGCGTCCGACGATGGCCGGCCCGACCGGGGCCTCAGGGACCGGCGCGACCTCGATCACGGGGGCGTGCTCGACATCGGTCGCCGGGGTGGGAGTCTCCTGGGTGGGAGCCTGGAGCGGGTTCGAGACCGCTACGGCGGCACTCAGCAAGAACGAACCGGCAAGGGAAATGGGCTTCATGATGGTCTCCGTGTCTTTCAGTTTTCGTGGTGGTCTCTCCGGCCCTATCGGCCGGACCCGTTCTCGATCAAGATGTTCGCGTCTCCGTGTCGCATGAGGATCCGACCGGGAAGGGAAAGCAAACCCTGGCGTCCCTCGGAAACCAGGGCAGTGAGGATCTCCTTGTGTCGAACGCTGCCGAACTCGACGACCTCGAGCAGGGTGTCGTCGATTTCTTCGCCGACCAGCCGCCCGTCGACCCAGCCGTCGGCACGCTTGAAGAAGCAGCGATCGGCGAGTTGCTGGACGCCCCAGACGGTCTCCAGGTCGTTCTGCTCGTTCCAGAAACGATTGTCGTAGAACAGCTTGCTGCGCAGTTTCCCCTCGTTGAAGTTGCGGCCCTGGTTCACGGCTCCCGCTCCGTAGCGAGTGCGCACCGCGCGCTCCTGCAGATTGTCATCGCAAGCAACCTGCAACGCATTCCAGTCCCCCAGGTCCGTGCCCTCCCGTGCGAGGAAGGCCGTGTACTCGCTGAGCACCCCGAAGCGTGAGGAGAGCCGCAGAATCTCCTCGGCCAGCTCCTTGAAACGCGGATCCGCAAAGATCGACGTGCCTGAGAGAGCGGACCCACTCGTCCCGGCCGCACCCGCCTGGCGGATCTGATCGACGAGGGTCGCGATCTTGCGCGTGGCCCACAAGCGGGCAACATATACGTTGCGCGTGCTGGCGGCCTTGAGGTCGAAGGCGAAGTCGAAGGTGCGCGACTCGCCCAGGAAATTACCCGTGAGCCGGAACTGAAGCGGTCCCTGCTCACGGTACTGCCCCAGGAGCACTAGCTGATCTCCCTCGAACAGGTCGGGCAGGCGCGCGGGCATCAGCTCGCGCACGGCGCGGGTTGTCACCGTGCCGTCCGCTCCGCGTGTCTCGAGCGCGAGGTCCGCCAGCACCGGCCCGTGCAGGCGCCGGAAGACGCCCGCCACCTTGACCTCCACGTCCTCGCCGGGGAGCACGTAGGTCGACGTGGCGCGCGTGACGTCCGAGAGCCGGTCGAGGAGCGGCACATTGACGTCGTTGCCGACGCCAAAGGTGAAGAGGCGACGACTGTGGGTGTTCCCCTGCTCCACCATCTCCCGGATGGCCACCTCCGAGGTGTTCCCGACCGTCGGGAGGCCGTCGGTCAAGAACAGCACCAGCGAGAGCATGCCGGGGTGCGGCTCCTGGCGCAGGGCCTCCACCAGCGCATCGTGGATGTTGGTGCCGCCGCGCGTACGGATCGACGCCAGGTAGGTGCGAACCAGCTCAATGCTCTCGCGGCTCTTGATCACCGGCCGTGGAGCGAACATCGCCACCTGGCTGGAGTAGTCGATGATGTTGAAGGCCTCGCCGTCGTCTAGCCCCTCCACGACCTGCATGGCAGCCGCGAGGGCCTGGTCCATCTTCTCGCCGGCCATGCTGCCCGAACGGTCGAGCACCAGGGTCACCTCGCGCGGGATGCGGCCCTCGGCAGCGTCGTGGCTGACCGGCAGGCCGGCCATCAGCAGGAAGTAACCCCCGCCGATCTCCGGATCGGGATAGGCGACCAGGGAGGCGCTCAGGCCGTCACGTTCCAGGAGAATGGAGAGCAGAAAGGGGCCCGGATCGCGGATGCAGTCCTCGCGTACGTCGAGGAGCAGCCGGCGGGCATCGCGCCGGACGGTGTCGAGGTCGTGGGTGGGCGAGTAGACCATGGAGATCGGCGCCCCGGCACTGATATCCACCGACACGCTCCAGGGGACCTGCGCTTCGAGGGACTCGCTGCGAGGGAGCACGTAGTCAACGCGCTGACCGTCAGAGTGCAGGAGGTGGTCGTAGGAGATCCGGATCCGCTGAGTCCCTCCCGCGGGTACGGGGAAGATGCTCGAGCGGATCAGGTTGTAGCCGGCGAACTCGAGCAAGGCAGGATCCTTGACGCGTGCCACGATCTCGTCGTAGGTGCGGCGAGCAACCTCGCGCGGCAGGAGCTCGGCGGTCGACTCACTGGAAGCACCTTCAAACAGGAACGCGCCCACCGCCGCGCCGTCGGGGACCGGTAGCAACAGGACCGCCTCCGCCTGCCTCGCGGCCGGGTTCACAAGGGTGATCTCGAGGGTCGTGGAGGCCGCTCGCTCGACGATCCGGACGCGGGCACGCACCGACTCGACCTGGATCGGTGATCGGTTGCGGTCGAGGGCGAACCCCCTGGCCTGGGGCACGACCACGTGCGACGACCGCGACATCCAGGACGGGCCGCCCTGGGGACTGCCGAGGAATCCCTGGGCACCGATCCCGGGCGCTCCCGCCAGAAGACAGGTGAAGCCCAGCCAGCCCCGCTTGATCGCCGTCCAGCCCTCTTCGCCTCGCTTCATGTCGTCCCTTGCTCCCCTCGGGGATTGCTCCAGCCCTGTGCGTGTCCATCTCATGGCAATTGAAAGTACGACCGGGCCCTCTCTTCCTTGGTAACGGGACCGTAACGGGCTCGAGGAAAATCCTCGCTGCCCTGCCGCCGGCCATCTCGAACATCGTCCTTTCACTCCTGGCGCGGAAACGCGCATACGATGGCCCACCGATGTTCCCCGTCAATCCCACCAGAAGGCCCGCGGGCCGGGCGAATCCGCTCCGCGCCCTGGCCCTGATGCTGCTCCTGGCGGGTTGCTCCGGCGGAGGATCGAACGCCCCCGGCGGAGGCGATCCACCTCCCCCCCCCGGCGGCAGTGGTGGTGCGGGCGGGAGCGGAGGCGATCCGCCACCGCCAACGGAGAGCCCCGCCGACAGCGCCGAGCAGAGCCCGACGCTCAGCCTCGCGCCCTCGTTCACGATCATCGACCATCCCTACCAGAATCCCGGCTCGGATTTCGGCGTCTCCACCTGCATCCTGGACTTCGACGGCGACGGCCACGCTGACCTGGCCGTCGGCGCGGAAGGCGAGGACGGCATGCGAGGGGCGGTCTACGTCTTCTGGGGTCCCGAACTCAGGCAAGACAGCTTCGTTCGCATTCCAGCTGTCGCACAAGAGATGGCCGGGCTCTTCGGCCACGACGTCCGCAACGGCGGCGATCTGGACGGTCTGCCCGGGGACGAACTCCTGGTGGGCGCACCCGAGGAGCGGACCGATGGCCTGGACAGCGCCGGAGCGGCCTACGTCCTCTTCGAGGGCGCCGCCCCCTTGCGCATCGTATCCTGCGAGCCGGAGGATGAGGCCTGGTTCGGAACCAGTCTGGTGGCCGGCGACTTCGAGGGACGCGGCGTTTCACAGATCGCTGTGGGCGCGCGTGGCGCCACGAGCGCACCGGGAGTGCGCGGCGGCCGGGTGGAGCTCTTCCACCTGGGACCCTTCGGTCTGGTGCATCCGGGGCGCGTACTCTCCAACCCCAACCCGTCCACAGACGCCAGCAACGGAAACTTCGGACGCCTCCTCGTCGTGGAGCCCGATGCCCACGGCGAACCGCAGAACCTGATCGTGCCGGCCCTGGCCAACCCCACGCCAGAACACGGGGACGGAGGGCTCGTCTACGTGTTTTCCGTCCCCCTGTCCTCGACGCCCAGCTTCGCGCTCCAGAGTCCCCTCTTGCACTGGGAGGCCGGCACGGGCACACGACTGGGCATGGTCTTGGACGCGACCCCCCATCGCCTGCTGGCCGGCGCACCGCGCCACGACATCGAGGTCGCGGGTCCGACGGCCCTGGAGAACGCCGGCTGCGCGTTGCTCTTCGAGGGCCCCGAGTTCGACCTCGCGCCGCCGCGAGTCCTGCGCCGCTCCGACCACCCGTTCGAGGTCGAGTGCACCCTCGACCTCAACGGCTACGGGGTGGCCCTGGCCGAGCTGGTCGGTAGCGACGTGCCCGACCTCGTCATGTTCGGTCTCAACATCCATTCGAAGCACGGCATGTCGATCCTGGTCTACGACGGGGAGATTCCCAGCGCGGCACCGGCCTTCATCCAACCCCTGCCCGATTCGAGCGGGCACTTCCCCGAAGGGATCTGCCACGGCCAGTTGGTCCCCGGCGGCCGGGAGGAGCTGGTGGTGGGCGACGCGCGCTACGGGCCCGGCGAGGACCGCCGCGGACGGGTGGTCCTCTTCCAGTTCTGAGCCCGCCGCGAGCCCCACACGAGCGCAAGGAACACCGCCCACGGCCGTCAGGGAGACCACGGACAGCGCACTACGGATCCGAACTGGCTCCAGCGGGTGGAGAGCCGGCGGAGCCAGCCGTCTTGCGCGTTCGGGCGTGAGGGTTCGTGAGCAAAGCAGGCCGGGAATCAGACCCTTGCGAGCCGGCAGCGCCGAGGGAGCACGGAAGGATGGAGCCAGATATCGGATTCGAACCGATGACCCCTGCTTTACGAAAGCAGCGCTCTACCACTGAGCTAATCTGGCTCTGAGCTTGTTGCGGCAGCCCGTTCGCCGGGCACCGTCTTGTGCAGGATCGGCTGATTCGCGGCTATTCCTGAGTCGCGCGCCCTACTGGCTCACGTTGACGCGCGAGCGTTGAGTGAACCCAGCGCGCTGCGCAGCGTCCATCTGCAGACGGCCGAGAACGCGCGAGGTGGCCGTGCGCACCGAGAGCGGCGCGTCCGAATCCAGGACACCCGCCAGCACGCCGAGCATGTCGGCGTTGGCGGCGAGCCGCTCGCGACCCGCGATGCTGGCCAAAGCGTCGGCCGCGGACACACGCGCGCCCTCGGAGCGGCCGGAGTCGCCCAGGACACCCAGCAGAGCCGGCACCTGCGCCGCTCGGCCGGCGGCGGACAGGGCCCGCATGGCCGGGACGGTGACGCTGTCAGGGCGCGCGGCGAGGGTCGAGGTCAGATCGTCCACCGCCGGCGAGATGTCGCTGGCTCCGGCGCCGTAGGCCAGGGCCGCGAGAGTCGTGGCGGCGCGTGCCGCGAGGGCGTTGGCCTGGTCGCGGTCGTGTCCAAGGCCGGCGCTCATACCCTCCTCGACCGAAGCCGCGCCGTCGGGCCCGGTGATCGTACCGACGACACCGTCGTACATGTCGCCCGCGTCCGCGCTCGCCGAGATCATGAACACCGGCACGGAGGCCGTGCGCTCGTTGCCCCGCACGCTGTCGAGGACCTGGGCCGGCGTGAGGTCGTCGAGCTGGTCGGCGATCAGGATCGCGTCCACGCCGGGAACGCGGTGCAAGAGAGCCAGGCCCTTGGCGCCCGAGTTCCAGTGGGTGGCGATCATGCCGCGCCCGCTGAGGGCGTCGCTGACGGCCGCGCCGCGCTCGGAATTGGAATCGATGACCACGGCCATGCGCAGCACTTCGAGGCCCGCTGCGCGGCCCAGGCCGGCGGTGGTGGTGGCCGTGGCTCCTCGGCCGTTGCTGAAGGCGATGTTGCCCAGGGCGATGGCCGCCTCGGCGGCCAGGCCGCCGTCGGCGCTCCCCAGCGCTCCCTCCAGGCCGGCGGTGGGCGCGGAGGCCAGCTCGGCGATCACGCGGCAGAGCTCGATGCCCGTCTGCACGTCACCGGCCTCGACGCTCCAGCTCAGGGCCAGGTCCAGGGCCGCGACTCCCGCGGTGTTGACGGCGATGGCCGCCTCCGCGAGCTGGTCCTCGACGCCCTCGCCGTCAATGCCCGCCTCCAGGCGCGCACCCATCTCCGCCTGCTGGGAGACGTAGGCGCGAGCCAGACCGGCGCGCGCGGCGATGTTGGCGGGGTCGACGCGCAGGGCGTCGTAGTAGGCGCCCTTGGCCAGCTCGTCGGCGTACAGGGCGCGCGGCACCGTGGTGGCGGTGAGGCCGTCCTCGGTCCAGCTCCAGACCACGTCGCTCTGGAAGTGCGCCCGCAGCACGTTGCCGCGGCCGTGGTGGTAGTCGTCGCCCATCTGCTCGAAGAGCGGCAGGGGGTCGCCGCTCGAGCCGCACTTGATGGCGGCCGCCTTGGCGGCCATCTCGACGCCGGCGTCCTCATCGTTCAGGGCGACCCAGGTCAAGGCCGCGGCGGCGCGCGGATCGGAGATGTAGCCCAGGGTCAGGGCCACGTTGCGACGCAAGAAGGTGTCCTCGCTGTTCAGCGCGGCGATCAGGGGCAGGACCACGTCCGAGTCCATCTCGGTCAGGGAGTGCATGGTCAGCACGCGCCCCTGCTCGTCGTCGGGATCGCCGAGGGAGTACAGCATGTGCCCGACCGCGTACTCGCCGTAGTTCGCGCCCAGCTCTCGCACGGCTCGCTTGCGGTCGATCACGTCGTTCTCGGGGGTGATGCGCCGCAGCAGGTCGCGGATCCCGTCCTCGTCGTTACGGCGCTCGCTTCGCGCCAGCTCGCTCAAGCTCATGACACGCTTCGCAAAGAGCTCGAACTGCCCGCCCTTGACCAGCATCGTCAGCCACAGGTTCTCGTCGGTGGACTTCCACATCTCGTAGGCCGACTCGTAGTCCGGCTCGGCGGCAAGAACCTGAGTGAAGCGCTCGAGCGCCTGCTCGTCCTTGCCCTGACGGAGGTACTCGATCCCCTCCGCGAAGAGGGCATCGGCGTCCTGGCTGGAGGCCGGCAGGGAGATGCTCGCGAGGGCGAGACCGAGACCGAGGGCGCGGCAGAGGCCGATCATGGGGGTATCCTTGTGAGACGCCTTGAGGCGCGATGCTGTGAAACGCCTTGCGGCGCGATGCTGGGGAGCTTACCAGGGTCGAGGCCGCGCGAGCCGAAGCTCGGCGCGTGTCACCACTCGCTGCCGCCCGCCGTGAGGCAGGACACACCTCGAGTAGCGTCCAGGGTCCGAAGAGAAGGGTCGCGGGATGATACCGGAGGGGCCTGGAGGGTCAAGAACCGAGGTCCCCAGAGCCTCCGGCGACTGTCTCTGGCCTCTACCCCGGCAGGCCGGGGCGGCTACGGGGGGGGCGGGCTGATCTTTCCCAGCACGCGCCCCTCGACAGCCCCCGTGGCAGCCGTGCTGGTCACGGCCTCCCCCAGCAGGCAGCGTGCCGCCAGGGTGGCGAAGACCAGGGCCTCGCGGCCGTCAGGGTTGATTCCAGCGGCCGCGGTGGTCTCCAGGGGATGGCCCAGGCGTCGCTCGAGAGCCGCCACCAGGGCCTGGTTGTGGACTCCGCCGCCCGCGAGCAGGATGCGGTCGGGAGCCTCCGACAGGTCGGCCAGGGAGCGCTCGACGGCCGCCGCGACGACTTCCACGGCGCTGGCGAGCAGGTCGGCGGGATCTCCGCCCGCCCGCCACAGCCCGCGGGCCTCCGCCCGCTCGCAGACCCCGTCCAGCCAATCCTCTCCAAAGGTGTCGCGGCCGGTGCTGCGGGGGGGGGCGCGGTCGAAGAAAGGGTGTTCGAGGCAGGCGCGGACGAACTCCTCGTCCGCTCGGCCCGCTCCCGCGCAGGCTCCGTCGCGGTCGAGGGGCGCGTCCAGCAGGCGCCGCGCGAGGCCGTCGAGCAGGCTCCCGGCGGGGCCGGTGTCGAAGGAGAGGTTCTCCCCGCCGGCCTCGGCCAGCAGGGTCAGGTTCGCCATGCCCCCCAAGTTGAGCACGCCCACCGGGCGCGGCTCGCGCGCGAAGAGCAAGTCATCGGCCAGGGCCGAGATCGGCGCGCCCTCGCCACCGCAGGCCAGGTCCCGCTGGCGGAAGTCACTCACGACGCAGCACCCGGCGGCCTCGGCCACGAAGTCACCGTCGCCGAGCTGCAGGGAGGCAGGGCCGCGTTCCTCGGCGCCGTCGTGGTGGTAGACGGTCAGGCCGTGGCTGCCGACCAGCTCCAGGGTCCGCTGCTCCTTCTGGGCGACTGCCCGCGCCGCTTCACCGAAAGCCTTCCCCAGATCGCGACCCAGGAGCGCGATCTCGCGCGGTCCGGCCGCTCCCCCATCGAGGGCGCCGCGCACGCGCGGCGCCAGACCTCCCGGAAAGGGCAGGGTCTCGAAGGCCAGGGGCTCGCAACGCCAGAGACGGAAAGCGTGTTCCCCGCGTCGGACCGCGAAGCGCGCCAGACCCACGTCGATGCCGTCGCCCGATGTCCCCGACAACACGCCGGCGACCACGGCCTGCCCCTCCTCCATCCTGCGCATCAGGTCCCGCACGGACGCAGGGTAGCGCACGGCTCGCCGTCGCGCCCGGACCCGCCGATCCATTACGCTCTGCCCCATGACCATCGGAGAGCCCGCCCCCACGCCGATCCTGGTCGTCGACGACGACGGAGACATCCGTGCGGCCCTCGAGATGCTGCTCCAGTACGAGGGGTACGAGGTCTGGACCGCCCGCGACGGGCGGGAGGCCGTGGCCCGCTACGCGCAGGAGGCCAGCGCTGGGCGGCGGGCAGCGGTCGTCCTCACCGACCTCAAAATGCCCGGCATGGACGGGATGGAACTGCTGGCGACCCTGCGCGCCGAACCCGACCCGCCGCCGGTGGTCCTGATCAGCGGGCACGGCGATGTCTCGACCGCCGTCGAGGCCATGCAGAGCGGCGCCGCCAACTTCCTCGAGAAGCCCCTCGACGACCAGCGCGTGCTGGTCACGATCCGCAAGGCCATCCGCGAACAGCACCTCGAAGAGGAGAACACGGGCCTGCGCCGACAGCTCTCCGACCGCTGGACGATCGTCGGCGAGAGCGACGCCACCGCCCAGCTCGTGCGACAGATCGAGCAGGTCGCCCAGTCCGAGGCCGCGGTCTTGATCACGGGTGAGAACGGAACCGGCAAGGAAGTCGTGGCTCGCAACCTGCACCTGCTCGGCCCGCGCGCCGCGGGCAACTTCGTGACGGTGAACTGCGCCGCGATCCCCCACGAGCTGATCGAGTCCGAGCTCTTCGGTCACGAGAAGGGCAGCTTCACCGGTGCGCACGAGCGGCGCGTCGGCCACTTCGAGGCGGCCGAGAAGGGGACCCTGTTCCTGGACGAGATCGGCGACATGCCGCTCGAGGCCCAGGCCAAGGTCCTGCGCGCCCTCGAGAACCACGAGATCACGCGCGTGGGTGACAGCCGCACGATCCCGGTGGACATCCGGGTCATCGCTGCCACCAATACCGACCTGGTGGAGGCGGTCGAGAGCAAGGCCTTCCGGCGCGACCTCTTCTACCGCCTGAACGTGGTCCCCCTGCACGTCCCGCCCCTGGCCGAGCGCAAGCGCGACATCGGGCCCCTGGCGCGCCACTTCCTCGACAAGATCGCCGAGCGCACCGGCTTCAGCCAGCGCGACCTCACGCCCGGAGCCCTGGAGCGCCTGGAGAGCCTGGAATACCCCGGGAACGTGCGTCAGCTGCGCAACCTGCTCGAGGGAGCCAGCGTCTTCGCCTCCGGATCGGAGCTGGGAGTGGGAGATCTGGACCAGATCCTGGCCGCCGGACCTGGCGCGGCCTCACCCTCCGCCGCCCGCGGCGGCGCTGGCGGCGACCCCTTCGGCGCGCCAACCTTCGAGGAGTTCAAGGACGCCAGCGAGGCCCTGTTCTTTCGCCTCAAGCTGGACGAGAACGACGGCAACATCAAGCGCACGGCCGAGCGGCTGGGCATGCAGCGCAGCCACCTCTACAAGAAGCTCGACCGCTACCACCTGCGAGACTGAGACGCGCAGTGGGGGCGGTGCGCCATCGGCGCCCCGCGCGGACGGTCGCCAAGCGCGGAGCTTCTCCTACGGGATGCGCAGCACGGTGCCCGGGCTCAGGACCGCGTCGATGTCGCCCAGCACATCCTTATTGGCCTCGAAGATGCGCAAGTAGGCGTTGCCGTCGCCGTCGTAGCAACGGCGCGCGATTCTCCACAGGCTGTCGCCCTCGCCGACCGTGTAGTAGATGAAGTCGCCCCCTTCGCCGCCGACGGCCACGCCCTCGGCGGGCCCAGGGTGGGGGGGCACCCAGATCTGCTCGCCCTCGGCGATCTCGCCCCGGCCCTCGTTGGCCCGGCTGATCCACTCCGCTTGCCCCGGGTCACCGTAGAAGTGTCGGGCGAGAGCGTCGAAGCTGTCGCCCGCTCGCCAGGTGTAGAGCCGGTCGCCACCGGGCAGGGGCTCCTCGAGCCCCTCGTCCGTGATCAGCGCGGAGCCGCGCGGCAATCCGGAGGGGGTCACCGGGTTCCCGTCCGCGCCGGCGCCTTCGACACCGGCAGCCACGGAGGTGCTCACGTTCGAAGTCAGCAGCAACCTCGGGGCCTTCTTTTCGGCCATCCCATCAGCGACCCCGTCCAGCGGCGCGGCGACTGCGACATGGTCGACTGCGACATGGTCGGCTGCGACGATCTCATCGAAGTCGGGGAGTTCCAGCTGTTCGCCGTCGACCGCGGCGGTCGACCCCAGGCCCTGGAGTCGCACGGGCGCGGGGGGAGCGGCGCGCTCGGCTTCCACGCCCTCCTCCGCCAGGGCCGGGGCCACCGAGGCTCCCGCCAGCAGGCCTCCGTCCTCGGAGCGCATGGAGACCACCAGGATCACGGAGACCAGAAACAGGACGGTGAGCACGACGATCTTCTCAAACTGACCCATGGCAGCTGCGACTCCAGGTGTGGACTGCGATTCGACGGAAACGCTTGCTTAACGGACACTTATGACCACCCACCGGACCCACGACAGGCGTCATCGACTCCAGGGGCGTTTATCCGCTTCGGCGGAGGCGCAGTCAAATGGAAATGGGTGGAATCCCACCAGATGGAGGGTTCCGCAGAGGTCCTCACACAGCATGGAGAAATCTCTCGGAGTTCGCGAGGGACGCGGCGAGAGAGAGGGAATCCTCGCTGAAGGCCGATATCCTCACCAGCGGCACCATGTCGAGCGCACGGCACGAAGAGTCCTACATGAGCGAGGGACGCGCCGTCAGCGGCGACGACGGGGGCGTGCCCTTCATCCCGCGCGGCGGCCCGGTCGACCCTCGGCTCCCCGCCGCCCTCGGCGCGGACGGTGAACCGCTCCCGCGCGCCACCGACCCCGCGGTCAGCGCGGTGTTGCTGCTGACCTTCGCGCTGCTCTGCTTTTCCTGGTCGCGGCTCGCGGGCTATCAGCTGGCCGACTCGGTCGAGTACATGGACCGCGCTCGTTCCCTGGTGGAAGGAGACGTCCAGGATCCGGCGGGATCGAGCCGTTCCTTCGCGTTCTCCGCCCTCCTGACGCCCTTCTTCGCCGTGGCGAACCTCCTTCAACTGCAGGATCGCGGCCCGGTGGTGATCGTCGTGCGCCTGCTCCAGATGCTCCTGGGCGTCGGGCTCGTGCTCACCTGCATGAAGATCGCCGCCCGCATCCACGGCCGACGGGCGTGTGTGGCGGCGGGGCTGATCGCCGCCGCCAACCCGATCTTCCTGCAGTACGCCGTCTCGCCGATCGCCGGGGTCGCGGCGGCGCTCTTCGTCGCTCTGGGGATCGACTCCCTGATACGGCAGGAGGGCGAACGGCGCTCCTTCATCGGCGGGCTGTGGCTGGGCGGCGCGATCCTGATGGCCTACCAGACGATCGTCATCAGCCTGCCCCTGCTGGCCCTCGTGGCCCTGCGCGACCGAGCGCGGGCGCCGCGACGCGTGCTGGCGAGCGCCGCGGGCATCGCCCTCGGCCTCGCCGCGCAGATCGCCCTCGACCGCATCACCTGGGGAAGTTGGGGGATGAGCCTGGAGATCTACCTGATCCAGAACGTGGGGGGCGTCGCCGTGCGCGTGCTCCACGAGCTGGGGCTCGACTCCCTGGCGCGTCCCATCTACGAGCGCATGGGGGAGATCCTGAGCCTGCCGGGCGGGGAGACCGGCGGCGCGCAGGACGTCAAGCAACTCCAGTCCCCGACCTGGTACCTGACGAACCTGCGCCTGATGCTCTCCTGGCCGGCCCTGGCCCTCGGCGCCCTCGGGCTCTGGCGCTCGTGGCGACGGCCGAGCTGGGGCGCGACGATCCTGGTCGTGCTCTTCGCGCTCAACGTGGGCGTGATGAGCTTCAAGGGCTCCAAGTCCTTCCGTCTCTGGTTGCCCTTGCTGCCGATGATCGCGCCCCTGTGCGGAGCGGGATGGGTCGTCCTGCGCGGGGCGAGCCCCGGCCGCCTCGGTCCGCGCGCCCTCGCGGCCTGGGCGGTGGTCGCCCTGGCGGTGGGTCTCGGCGTCCAGCGCCTCGAAGGCCTCAACTCCCGGCGCTTCGGCAGCTACTGGGCCGCCATGGACTTCGTGGTGCGCCATGCGAAACCCATGCCCGCGCAGGAAGGCGAGGGGCAGCGCCGGCCGATCGTGACCAGCGCCTACCACTGGGCGGTCGCCTTCCGCGAGGGTGGGGACGTCAAGCTGTTCAAGCTCCCCCACCACCTCGACCAGTGGAACCACCTCGACGAGCAGCAGCGCACGGAGTGCGTGGATCACCTCGGCTCCATCGACTGGTTGCTCTGCCACCGCGGGATCCTGGAACAGGAGCAGACCCTCTTCGATGCGATCCGGACGCGCTTCGGCGTGGCCGACTACTTCTGGGATTCGGAGACCGACCCCGAGCTGGGACCCGTGCTCGTCCTGGTAACCCCCGATGCGTACCCGGATGCCCACGAGCTGGTCGAGGTGGATCGCAGCGCACCCGACCCGACGGGGTACCGAAGGAGCCTCCAGCTCGACCGCTCCCTGCCCCTGCCCATGGACTTTCTGGGCCGCTCGATGCCCGGCGGCCCCTACGACCGGCGCCTGACCCTCCTGGGCTGGGAATACGAAACCCTGCCGGAGTCCGGCTACGGCTGGATCACCTATCACTGGACGACGCCGACGGGCCTGGACAATGACTACACGATCGTCGATCGGGTCAGCTCGCCTGAGAGCCGCCACGCCTGGCAGAACAACCACGGCGGAGGCTGGGGCTTCTTCCCCACCAACCGCTGGGAGCCGGGGTGGATCGTGCGCGAGAGCTACCCGCTGCTGGCTGGCTCGAAGCCCTTCAGCGAGGAATTCGTCCCCCTGGGCGGGCCCTACCGGCGCGGGGACCGGATCCCGGTCACGCTCTGGATGACGGTCGCCGTATACGGCGAGGGCCAGTCCTTCGCCGCGCGCCTGCGCCCCGCCGAGTCGGACGCGCCGGAGCCCATCGACATGAGCGATGCCGAGCTGCTGCCCGCCAACTGCCAGCGCAGCGCCGAGGGCTTCGTGCAGAGCCCCGACGACCTGGTGCGCGTGGGCCGCTTCACGATCCCGGTCCACGAGAGCTACCGCTGGCCCGACGATGGCCGACCCGACCCTCCCTGAGCGACTCTCGCGCCCCGCGAAGAGAACGGAGCCGGCGCCGGTCTTGAGGGACCACGGCGCGCCCTCTATCTTGGGCCGGCGTGGCGGGCCTCCCTCGGCCCCGAGCACCCCACCTCGACCGCAGACACCGTGATCCGACCCATCCTGCCCCTGCTGTTCCTCGCCGCCTGCGCCGCCACCCCCGGCGCGAGCGTGGAGCCTGTCGGCTCCCCCACCCGAGTGACCTTCGCCGAGCTTCGCAATGGCGTCAGCATGACCCTGGTGAACGAGTCGCACTCCAACCCGCTGACCCTCTACTCGGAGGTCCGTGACACGCCGGGCCCGAAGGTCACCAGCGACGCGGTCATGGCGGCCATGGTGGTCCACTTCCAGCGCGAGGGCTGGGGCCGCTTCGCCACGGCCGGCGCGGCGGTCGTGATCTCCCCCGAGACCTATCAGTCCCTCGAGATTGAGATCGACGGGCGCATGACCCACCTCTTGAACGGCCCGCAGGCCGCCCCGGATGCGCGGGCCTCCTTCCGGCGCTGCTTGATCGCCTTCCTCCAGGTGCAGGAGCTGACCCAGCAGAACCAGGCGGTCAGCAACTCGCGAGGCAAGGGGATCTTCCGCGACCCGCAAGCGGAGCCCGGCGGGAGCCGATGATGCCGCCCCCCGCGCAGCCGGGATCGCCCTCAGCGCTGCGCGCGGTGGCCGTCATCCCGGCGCGGCTCGCCTCCAGGCGGCTCGAGCGCAAGATGCTGCTCTGCGAGACGGGGCGAGCGCTGTTCTTGCACACCGCCGAGGCGGTCGCCACCTGCGAGGCGATAGGGCGCGTCGTGGTCGCCACCGACAGCGAGGAGATCGTCGCGGCCGCGGCCGCGGAGGGTGTCGAGGCGCTGCTCACCGATCCCGCCCACGCCTGCGGTACGGACCGGGTGAAGGAAGCGCTCGACCTGCTCGGTGAGGAACCCGATGTGGTGGTCAACGTGCAGGGAGACGAGCCCGGGATCGCGGCGGCGGACCTGGAGACCCTGGTCGGCGCTTTCAGCGACTCCCGGGTCGAGGTCGCGACCCTGGCAGTGCCCATCGAGGACGAGCGGGACGCCCGCGCGCCGGATGTGGTCAAGGTCGTCCTGGACGAGGCCGGCGACGCGCTGTACTTCTCGCGCGCCGCCATCCCCGACCGCTCCCACGCCCGCGAGGGCTCGACCGCGCCCGGGCCGATGTGGCGCCACGTGGGCGTCTACGCCTTCCGGCCCGCGGCCCTGGCGCGCTTCTGCGCCCTGCCCGCCGGCGCCCTGGAAGCCGCGGAGAACCTGGAACAACTGCGCTGGCTCGAGGCCGGCGAGCGCATGCGCGTGGTCGAGGCCACCCGCGCCCCGGTGGGCATCGACACCGCCGAGGACTACGCACGCTTCGTCGCCTCCGTCGACAGGCAATCTCATCGCTACTCCTGCTCCCGCGCGCGACCCCGCTCGTCCGGGGCGTCCACCGTCCTCGCGCGGATCCGCGGGACGCTCTCTCCCCTCGGCAGACTGACTGGAAAGGCTCGATTCGGATGGTCAAGCACATCTTCGTGACCGGTGGGGTCGTCAGCAGCCTCGGCAAGGGCCTGACCTCGGCGGCCCTGGGACTGATCCTGGAACGGCGCGGACTGAAGGTCTCGATCCAGAAGCTCGACCCGTACATCAACGTCGACCCGGGGACCATGAGTCCCTTCCAGCACGGCGAGGTCTACGTAACCGACGACGGGGCCGAGACCGATCTCGACCTCGGCCACTACGAGCGCTTCACCCACGCCGTCCTGACCCAGTCGAGCAACTACACGACGGGCAAGATCTACTCGACGGTGATCGAGAGGGAACGCCGAGGCGACTACCTGGGCCGAACGGTGCAGGTCATCCCGCACATCACCGACGCGATCAAGGACGCCATCCACGACGGAGCGGGTGAGGAGGACACGGACGTCGCCATCACCGAGATCGGCGGCACGGTGGGCGACATCGAGGGCCTACCCTTCCTGGAGGCGGTACGTCAGTTCGCGCTCGAGCATCCGCAACAGGACGTGATGTTCGTGCACGTCACCCTGCTCCCGTACCTGCGCGCGTCGGGCGAGATGAAGACCAAGCCCACGCAGCAGTCCGTCGGCAAGTTGCGGGAGATCGGCATCCAGCCGCACATCCTGGTCTGTCGCACCGAGCAGCCGATGACCACCGAGATGGCGCAGAAGATCAGCATGTTCTGCAACGTGCGGGTCGAGGCGGTGATCGAGGAGCGCGACGTGGACTTCTCGATCTACGAGCTACCGGTGAACCTCGTACGCGCGAACATCGACCGCCTGATCTGCTTGCACCTCGGCCTGCCCGCGGAGGAGGAAACCGACCTGGCAGACTGGTCGAGGATGCTCGAGGTCATCCGCACCGTGAAGGACGGCGAGGTCGCCTGCGAGATCGCCGTGGTCGGCAAGTACATCGAGCTGCACGACGCCTACAAGTCGATCTACGAGGCGCTCACCCACGCGGGCGGGGCCAATCGTTGTCGGGTGACGATCCGCAAGGTGGCGGCGGAGGATGTGCTCCTGAAGGGCGTCGAGATCCTCGACGGCGTGGACGGGATCCTCGTCCCGGGCGGCTTCGGGGAGCGCGGGATCGAGGGCAAGATCCGGGCCATCACCTATGCGCGCGAGAACGGCGTGCCCTTCTTCGGCATCTGCCTCGGATTACAGTGCGCGGTGATCGAATATGCCCGCAACGTGATGGAACTGGATGGAGCTCACACCCTCGAGCACTCTCCCCACACGCCCCATCCGGTGATCAGCCTCATGGCGGACCAGGAGGAGATCGACCAGAAGGGCGGCACGATGCGTCTGGGCGCGTTCGACTGCGCCTTGAAACAGGGCTCCCGGGCACGGGAGCTCTATGGATGTGAGCTCATCTCGGAGCGCCACCGCCACCGCTTCGAGTTCAACAACGACTACCGCGACACCTTCTCCGCCTCCGGCATGAGCCTCTCCGGGCACAATCCTGAGCGCGACCTGGTCGAGATCGTCGAGATTCCCGACCACCCGTTCTTCATCGGCGTCCAGTTCCACCCCGAGTTCAAGAGCAGGCCGCTGCGCGTGCACCCGATCTTCGAGGGCTTCGTCGCCGCCGCCCTCATCCACTCGCGCGGGAACAGCCACCCCCAACTGATCGAGGAGCTGGCATGAGCGACGAGCACACCGCCGCGGACATCCCCCTCCCGGGGGGGAACTTCCGCCTGTTCATCACGCGCCTGGGCTACCAGGGCCTGATCTCCCTGGGCATGCTCGAGAATCCCCTGACGGGCGAGGCGACGGTCCACACCGACAACGCGCGCATGCTCCTGGACGACCTGCTGATGCTGCAGGCGAAGACCGAAGGCAATCTCGACCCCGACGAGCGAGAGCATCTCGACAAGCTGGTCCGCGACCTGGAAACCGCCTGGGAGCGGGTCGAGGCGACCGCCGAGGCCGACGGCGGTGCTTGAGAAAAGCAGTACCTTCTTGAGGCACCGCTGACACCGGACGCGCTGCTCAGCGGTAGGCCGAGATACCCGTCAACTCGCGGCCAAGGGCGAGGGTGTGGATGTCGTGCGTGCCCTCGTAGGTGGAGACCGACTCCAAATTGCACATGTGCCGGCCGGTCTGGTACTCAAGGCTGATGCCGTTCGCCCCCAGCATGTCCCGGACGGTGCGGGCCGTCTCGAGGGCCATGCGCACGTTGTTGCGCTTGATCATGGAGACCTGCGCCGGGGTCATGGTGCCCGCGTCCTTCAGCCGCCCCACGCGCAGGGCGGCGAGCTGGGCGAGGGTGATGTCCGTGGCCATCTCCGCGAACTTCCGCTGGGCCAGCTGAAAGCCCGCCAGGGGCCGGTCGAAGACGATGCGATCCTTGCTGTACTGGAGCGCCTCGTCGAAGCAGGCCTGGGCCGCTCCGATCACTCCCCAGGCGATGCCGTAGCGGGCCTGGGTCAGGCAACTCAGGGGTCCCTTCAAGCCGCGGACGCCGGGGAGCAGCGCATCGGCCGGGAGGCGCACGCCTTCGAGCACGAGCTCCGAGGTATTCGAAGCCCTCAAACTCCACTTGTGCTTCTGTTCGGGCGCGCTGAAGCCGGGCGTGTCCCTGGGAACCAGGAACCCGCGGATGGTGTCCTCGCAACGCGCCCAGACCAGGGCGACATGACAGCATGTGCCGTTGGTGATCCACATCTTGCGGCCGTCGAGCACCCAGTCGTCCCCATCGCGCACGGCCCGTGTCTGCATGCCGGCGGGGTTCGATCCGTGGTCGGGTTCGGTCAGGCCGAAGCATCCGATGGCCTCGCCTGCGGCCAGCTGCGGCAACCAGCGGTCCTTCTGTTCCTCGCTCCCGAAGGCGTGGATGGGCCACATGACGAGCGATCCCTGGACCGAACAGAACGAGCGCAGTCCCGAGTCGCCGCGCTCCAGCTCCTGGCAGATCAACCCGTAGGAGACGTTGTCGAGGCCGGCACAGCCGTAGCGCTCCGGAAGGCCAGGACCGAAGACGCCCAGTTGCGCGAGCTCGCCGACCTGTTCGAGGGGGAAGGTCCCGGCCTCGAAGTGCTCACCGACGCCCGGCAGGAAGCGCTCGGAGACCCAGGTACGGACAGCGTCGCGCACCATGCGCTGGTCCTCGCTGAGCTCCTCCTCGAGCTGCAGGAAATCGAGCGGACGGAAGGGTCCCATGGGAGATCGAGCGCGTGAGGCTCCGTATACTGCGGTGTGGGTGCGGCGAGGGCGGGGTAAGCCGGCATTCTAGACGACTCGCAGCCCGCGCGAAAGCACCGCCCCCCTCACGCGGGAATCCAGGACGCCATGCAGACCGTCCCCTGTCACCTCTGCGGCTACGATGCTCCCGGACCGGAGTGTCGTCACTGCCGCCACACCTCGGCAGAACCGTCCCTGGTCGAGCCCCGCGCGAGTGTCCTGGGGGGCGCCCTCGACGGATTGCGCGCCGTGCCGACCGGGCTGTTCCTGCTGGCGAAGACCTCGGGCCTGAAGCGCTTCCTCGTCCCTCCGTTTCTCCTCACCCTGGCGATCTTCGCCCTGCTCTTCTGGTGGACCTGGGGAGGCCTGAACGCGCTCCTGGACGCCGCCGCGCTCCAGGACATCAGCGCCCTCAACATGGAGGAGGGCTGGATGCGCGACCTGGCGACGTGGCTGCTGGAGAAGCAGGTCGTGGTCTGGACCGCGCGCCTCTCGGGCTGGCTGGTCTTCCTCTTCGCCTCCTCCCTCGTGGCCCTCTACACCTTCTCCGTCGCCTACGAGGCTCTCTCGGGGCCGTTCCTCGACGAGATCCAGGGACGCCTGGAGGAGCGCTGGTTCGGCCGCAACCCACGCAACACGATCCAGCGCCCCACCGACCTCCCTGTGCGCCGCTGCATCGCGCTCAGCACGGTCGCCGGCATCGGCGCGGGCATCGCCGTCGCGGCCTGGTGGATGCTGAGCGGCCCCCTGGCCTGGGTTGTCCTGCTCGCGGCTCCCCTGGCCTTCGCGATCGCCGTGCTGGTCGAGCGCGAGTACGGCGTCTGGCTCTGGTGGATCCTGCGCGTCGAGGGCCACACCCTGTGGGTGAGCGTGAAGGCCTCGGCCCTGGCCCTGCTCGTGCTAGTGATGTTCTTCTGGCTGAAGTTCATCCCCGTCGTGGGCTACATCCTGTTCGTCGCCCTGGCGGGATTCAGCACAGCCATCACCCTGCTCGACATTCCCTTCTCACGCCGCCAGTGGTCCCTGGAGAAGCGCCTCCAGTTCATGGTGCAGCAGTTCCTGCCCACCGTGGCCTTTGGCGCCGTGGCCAGCCTGCTGTTCCTGATCCCCATCCTCGGTCCCATCCTGATGGTCCCGGCCGCCTCCATCGGCGGTCAGTGGCTCATCTGCCGCCTCGACAAGAGTTCTCTGCGCCCCAGAGCGCTGCGAGTCACCGAAGCCCCACACGAAGACTGAGCGGGCCGATTGCGCGCCCTGGCGTGAAAGCTGGTGAGGGATGCGGGTTAGGATGCCCCTCGAAGGAGCCGAGATCCTGCCCCGCACCATCGTCACCAGCGCGCTCCCCTACGCGAACGGCCCCAATCACTTTGGCCACGTCGCCGGCGCCTACCTGCCCGCCGATGTGTACGTGCGCACCTTGCGTATGCAGGGCGAGGACGTGCGCTTCGTGTGCGGCGCGGACGAGTACGGCGTCGCCATCACGATCGGCGCAGAGCGCGAGGGCGTGCCCTACGCCGAGTACGTCGCCCGCTGGCGCGCGTTCATCAAGGAGACCTTCGATCGCTTTGGGATCGAATTCGACGTGTGGTCGGGTACCAGCACCTGCCCCCACCACGAGCGCACGAGCCAGGACTTCTTCCGGCGCCTGAGCGAGAACGGCTTCCTGTTCAAGAAGACCACCGACCAGCTCTATTGCACGCAAGACGAGATGTTCCTGGCGGATCGTTTCGTCCTCGGGACCTGCCCGCATTGCGGCCATGAAAGTGCGCGGGGCGATGAGTGTCCGTCTTGCGCGACATGGCTGGACGCACTCCAACTCAAGGAACCCTCCTGCAAGGTGTGCGGCACGACCCCTGAACTACGCTCGACGACCCACTGGTACCTCGATCTCCCCAAGCTGCGCGACGAGTACATCGGCGAGTGGTTCGCGCGCGGAGACTGGAAACCCAACGTACGCGCATTCGTGGCCCGGATGCTCGAGGATCTTCAGCCGCGCCCGATCACACGGGACATGAAGTGGGGAGTTCCCGTGCCCGAGGATCTGGCGGACGGAGAGACGGGCAAGGTGCTCTACGTCTGGTTCGACGCGCCCATCGGCTACATCTCGATGACCGCCGAGTGGGGCGATGCGGCAGGGAGACCCGATGCCGTCGACGAATACTGGCGGAGCGAGGACTCGCGCCTGGTGCACTTCATCGGCAAGGACAACATCCCATTTCACGCGATCGTGTTCCCCTCGATGCTTTATGGCGTGAAGGACGGCTATGTCCTGCCCACGGCCGTGCCCGCCAACGAGTTCTACAACCTGCAGGGCAGCAAGTTCTCGACCTCCTCGGGTCACACGATCGACATGGAGCGCTTTTTCGAGCGGCACGACGCCGAGGCCGCCCGCTTTCATCTGATCGCAAGCGCCCCGGAGTCCGCGGACAGCGAGTGGCGCTGGGAGGACTACCAGCGCACGGTCAACGCCTGCCTCGCCGACACGATCGGGAACCTGATCACGCGCGTCCTGCGCTTCGTGGACAAGCACTTCGAAAGCGTGATCCCCGCCCTGGAGCCCGACCATCGGGAGGAACTTGACCAGCTGATCCTCGAGGAGTGCGGCACCTTCGGCGATCCGGCGACGCACGTGCGCGAGTTCCGCATGCGCCGGGGCGCGGAGCAGCTGCTCGCCAATGCCGCCGTGGCGAACGTCTTCGTCGATCGCATGGCACCCTGGAAGGTGAACAAGACCGACCCCGTCCGGGCCGCCAGCATCCTGAACACCAGCTGCGAGTGGATCGGATGGCTCGCACGCTGGATGGCCCCTTTCATGCCCGGCAAGGCCCAGGAGATCTGGGCGATGCTCGGTCAGGATGGCGCGGTGAGCGAGCTGAGCTGGCCCGGGGTGCCCACGGCCGACAGCTGGCGCAGCCTTCGGGCAGGTCAATCCCTGGGCGAAGTGCGCGGTCTCTTCGAGAAGCTGGACGACCCTACAGTGGCGGAGGAGATCGAGTTCCTCGCCAGCGAGAGCCCTCGGGCATAGCCCGATAAGCGCTCCGGTCCTGATCTACCCTCCTCAGCTCATCGGGAGCACACGGCCAGGAAGGAAGATGCGCCAACGAAGAAGACGGCCGCCCGGCAAAAGCTGGGCGACCGTCCGTGTATTCCCGCTGTTCGGGATCAGACCGATTCCTTGAGGGCCTTTCCGACTCGGAAGCCGACCCTCCTTCCGGCAGCGATCTTGATGGGTTCGCCAGTTTGCGGGTTGCGACCAACACGCTCCTTGCGAGCCTTCACCTCGAAGGTACCAAACCCGCTCAGCGTGACGCTCTGATCGCGCTGAAGACCATCTCGAATCCCGGCCAGGACCGTATCGACCAGGCGCGCGGCCTGGAGACGAGATGTCTGCAACTCGCTGGCCACGTAGTTAACCAGGTGGCTCTTGTTCACGGCAAGCCCTCAGGTCAACAGGCCCTAGCGGCGGCGGGCCGTTTTCTTGGCCTTCTTCTTGGCCTTTTTCTTGGCCTTCTTCTTGGTGGCCTTCTTCTTGGCCTTCTTCTTGGCCTTCTTCTTGGCCTTCTTCTTGGTGGCTTTCTTCTTGGCCTTCTTCTTGGCCTTCTTCTTGGCCTTCTTCTTGGTGGCTTTCTTCTTGGCCTTCTT